>Ga0302325_10001367_pt1 | contig 62263 bp, 64 predicted proteins | sample Palsa_T0_2_FD_201948 | JGI IMG/M metagenome (GOLD analysis project Ga0302325, IMG submission 201948) | Peat permafrost microbial communities from Stordalen Mire near Abisko, Sweden - Palsa_T0_2 | ecosystem: Environmental > Terrestrial > Soil > Palsa > Peat permafrost | place: Sweden: Abisko...
TTCATGGCGGTGGTGATCCGCGGGCGCGGCGTGCCGAGAGGCGACGACGTCGTTGGCGTCATCACCAAGGAGCACGTCGCCGATTCCGTGGCGAGCAGCATGAATATCTATCCTTATTGACACCTGTATCGAGGTGCGGCGAATATCTACATTTTCTCGCAAGAGTGATATGACGCCGGGTGGCAGAGTTCGGATGCTGGCGCTGCCGAGCATCTCTGAGCCCTCCATTACATCGCTGTTCGGCAACAAGTTCGCCGCGATGGCGCTTGGACATCATTGTTTGTCCGAAGGGGGCCATACCGACGAAAGGCTGGCGAGCCGACGGCCCTCTTGCGTGTCGCGAATTCGTGTGTGTGGAGAACCAGGCGTTTCTGTCGTCACACGTTCAGGCCTCTGCATCGCAGGGAGGAGAATGGCGAAAAACCGCCTGGGATTGCCACATTGATCCCTTCGCCCCAGAAAATGAAAGTGCGACGGATGATGAGCCCTTGATCCGCGGTCTGATTTGAACGTTAGCGCATGACTGCTTGGGGCGCCAAAGTGAAGGCCTTAGTCGCGCACCGCCGTCTTTGGAACTCGTCATGGCGTCGCGCGTCGCGGAGCGCGCAATCTCAACCAACCCCGTGCCGGTCATTGGGTGACCTAGTTTTCGCCTCATAGTTTGGGGGGAGCGATCGGAAGGCGCCTTATCCGCGGGAATGGTCTGCTCGGCACCAATCGAAGTCGTCGTTTGGTCGATCTCGACGCTTGAGAACCTGCCTCGTGCCTGCGTTCATGTCCGGTCGCCGCAGCCTCATCCACTTGCGAAAGGCGATCTCCCGTTCGCTGGCGGCGAAGAAGTCGATGCGCTAGCTGAGGATGCCCGCGACGCCTTCCTCCGGCACACGAGGCGACGTTAGTTTGGCGGCGATGACACCGAGGTCGAAATTGTCCGTCGAGATGACGCTGGCGTGATGGGTCCCGGCCAAAAGACCCGTCGGCGCACTAGCGAGCAGAATATCGCTCGTCGTCAGTCGTGGCGTCGATGGCCTCAAACTGCGCCTGGCAGTGGTTATAGAGCGAGAGGTTCGCTCGCTTCGGGCAATCGGCCGAAAGGAAGGTCCGCAAATCTGGCAGTGAAGCGTCGCCGTGCCTGGCCCAAAGCCTGGCGGCGCTGTAGATACCCATGCGCTTGCAGGGTTCGCAGTTAAGCGTCAACGTGGGACTGCGAACTTCGGATAGAAGCGCGATGCTGGCACTCATTCAGGCGAGACCGCTTGAGCATCGGTAGGAAGAGGCCGCCTCACCAGGTCCGGGTCGGCGTCGACGATAGGCTTTTCGTCTTTCCTTTTATCCATGGTCAAATGTTCCCGAATTCCCGCATGCGCGGGATGATCGGGGTTTTCCGACACGTAGGCCAGGTATTCTTGCAAAGAGCCGAAAACCATCGGATTGCGCTCCACGATGCGTGACCTTACCTTGCGTTCCCTCCGGTCGCATAGGTTCGGAAACTACCTAGACGCGTGGCAGACCTCTTGACCGAGGACAGATGGGGTAGGCCGAACCAGGCCATCGAAGGAATGACCCCAAGGCCCTCGCCAAACAAAGACTGATCAACGAATTATCGTATGAACTGAGAAGATTTCGTCAGCGATAGCTGAAAAAATAGACAAGCGAGAAGGCGACGCAGATGGCGACTATGCTGCCGACGAGAACCGCGAGAACGCGGCTTCTAAGCGGACCTTAGCGTGCTGTGTCCGAGGTTATGATCTGAGGACCCGCCTCGGGATGATAGTGCGGCGGAGCTGGATGTTAGCCACAAAAATCGATGCTGGGCTTGTTCTCGGCGGCCAGTCCGACGATAGCGCGGAACTGCGCGCCGTTCGGCTCGCGCCAAGCCGCTTTGGAAGCGTAGCGACCGATATCGACAGGAATTGCGTCAGCGTCCGGCCAGCTATTGCGTTTCAGGTTTAACTTCCGCGAGAGTTGGTTGATTCAGCTTCCGTGGCGTCGGCCTTGTTTCCGGCATGGCGACGGCCATCAACAGCAGGGCGATCAAGGCAACGGCCGCGAGAGTGAGGAAGGCCGCATTGTAGCCAAACGCCGTGACGATAAAGCCGGCCGCGCCCAGGCCTGTCGAACCGCCGATTCCCTGGATCGTGCCGAGCACGCCCCGAGCGAGGCTGTAACGGCCGGTGCCGCGCATCATATCGGCGAGCAGCAGAGGCAGCAACGCGTCGTACATGCCCGCGCCCACGCCGTCGAGCAGTTGGACGCCGAGCAGCCAAGAAGGATTGTCAGATGAGGCGCAAAGCAAGCCGCGTAGCGGCACTGCCGCGAAGGCGATGATCAGCAACGGCTTGCGGCCGAGCGCGTTGGCGCGCGTGACGAGGAGCGCCATCGGGATCGTCGCCAATTGCGTGATGATGATGGCTGCGGAAGTGAGTCCGGTTTCGTAGCCAGGGTGGGCAAGCGCGAGCTTCTGGGCAACGAGCTGTAGCAGCGGGCCATTGGCGAAACTAAAAATGGCCGCCGCGACCGCGAACACGACAAGCGGCCGGGAGCGCAACAGGACGCGCCAGCTCTCCGCCCGACGCAAGGCGCCGGTGTCCTCCAGAGCGAGACCGCGGGCCCTTTCATGATCGATGGCTCGCGCCGGAATCGCTAGCACCGCGACAATGGTCAGCGCTGCGAAAACCGGCAGGAGAAAGAAAGGCGCTCCTTGCGAAAAAATTGTACCGAAAATGCCCATGACGACGGCCATGAAGACATTCCCAATGCGGTCGAAGATAGCGTTGCGACCAAGTCGGGCGGGCAGGGCGTTCCTGGAGAAGAGACCGACCGTTATCGAGGCAACGACCGGCGCGAACACACCCCCAAGGACTGCCATAGTGATATCAGCGGCGAGCACGACTGGAATTGTTGGCGCCCAGACGACAGCGAGGCCGCAGACCGAGAGGACGACCGTCCCGGCAATGAGCAGAGCGCGCTTTCCCCGCATTTTGTCGATCCAGGCGCCGACCGAGGGATGCAGAATGATGCCGGTCAGGCCGCTTACGGTGAGAACCGCGCCGATCGTCGCCTGGCTCCAATGCGCGTTGGTGAGGAGGTAGACGTTCACATAAGCGCCAAGCCCACTCCGCACATCCGCGAGGAGGAAATTGACCCAGTCCAGAGCAACGAGCCGCATGAGGTGACCGCTTAGCGAAAGATGCACGATCGGCTGTACGGGCAGATGAACAACAATGACAACAAGAGAACGCAGCACACGCCCTTTGGCCCATCAGCTTGGAATTGCCAAGGGCACGGGACCACCGTGCCTTGAAGGCCGCATTTCGACCGTCACGCGATAAATCACCTATCGTCTCCTAATAGCGGTGCGCAGGCCGGCTATCGTTATCGAGCGATCTCGACCCGGATAGGCCGAGCGGCCAAGCTTAGTGCGCTTGACGCGCGCAATCCCCCCAATTGACGAGCGTGAACTGGGAAGGGGTTCAGATAGCCGACACCCGGTGTGCTTAGTGCCCATCGAACGTCATGACCGATAACCACGACTGGCCCTAATTGATTTCCCATGCTTTCGGCCGTCGCCGGGCTTTCAACTCTTGTCGGCGGCCGCTTCGGTCAGACAATACAGCTTGACGATCGCGATATGCCCCCTTGCTCAGCACAACAGAACCGTGCCTCAAACCCTCGCTCTTGATGAAAGTCGGTAACCTTTCGGGCCTCGATTTCTCGGTAATAGTTTTAGGTCGCCAGCCCAAACGTGATAGGGTGATTGGATGTTGAGTGGCGAGGGTCGATAGGGCCTCGCTGCCGTTTCTGCCGAGTTATGGCTTCGCTCCGCGAACCTCCGGTCCATCAGGACCACATTATGCCATCCACCGCACCCTTCCATGTTGAAGCTGCCAGTACTCTTGCCGTCATCACCTCGTCCAACGAACCTCTGCTGTTTCTCAAAGCCGATCTTGAGGTTGTTGCGGCCAGCGCGTCGTTCTGCCGAGCCTTTCAGATTGATCCAGCGACGATTCCCGGCCGGAAGCTTTCGGAGCTTGGCGGCGGCGAATGGGACATGCCGAAGCTCAGCTCCTTGCTAAAAGCAACGGCGTCCGGGAGCGTCGAGATCGAAGCCTACGAGATCGACCTCGTCCGGACGAGAAAGGAGACTCGATGCCTTTTGGTCAACGCGCACCGCCTTGACGATGGGGCCAAGGCGACGGTCCGGCTTCTTGTGGCGGTGACCGACGTCACGCTCGTTCGTGCCGAAGCTCGGCAAAAAGACGAACTCATTCGCGAGAAAGCGATCCTGTTGCAGGAAGTCCAGCACCGGGTCGCCAACAGCCTCCAGATCATTGCGAGTCTGCTGATGCAGAGCGCCCGCAAGGTGCAGTCCGAGGAGGCGCGCGGGCATCTCCACGACGCGCACCACCGGGTCATGTCGATCGCCAACGTGCAACGGCATCTTGCGATGTCGAGCGTCAGGGATGTGCCGCTTCGTCCATATTTCATTCAACTCTGCGAAAGCCTCGGCGCTTCGATGATCCACGATTCAAAGCAGCTGTCGATCGCGGTGACCGTCGACGACAGTGTCGTCGCCGCGAATGTATCAGTGAGCCTGGGTCTGATCATCACCGAACTGGTGATCAACGCCCTCAAACACGCCTTCCCCGAACATCGGCACGGCAAGATCACGATAGACTACCGCTCTGACGGACCGGATTGGACTCTGTCAGTCAGGGACGATGGCATTGGCATGCCAACCGGCGCGGATAAAGCCAAGCCAGGACTGGGCACGGGAATCGTCGAGGCTCTCGCCAGGCAAATGCAGGGCGTCATCCACGTCGTCGACGCAAACCCAGGCACCGCCGTGACGCTTGTTCACGAGGAGGCGACCGCCAGCGGTATCACCGTTCCGGCTGCCGCGTAGCTGCCGTCGAAAATCTACGCGCAACCTTTCGCGGGTCGCGGCCGTTCTACCACTCAATCAGGGAAAAGCATGCCAAACCGGTCTGTCATTCTGGTGGTCGAAGATGACCCAATTATCCGAATTGGCGCGTTACAGCTTGTGCGCGAAGCCGGTTTCGAGGCGATCGAGGCAAGCGACGCGGACGAAGCAATTCGCATACTCGAGGTCCGCTCAGACATCCATCTGGTGTTTACGGACGTTGGAATGCCTGGAACGATGGATGGGATCAAGCTGGCCCACTACATCCGTGGCCGCTGGCCGCCGGTCAAGCTGATCGTGGCGTCGGGTAAGGTCATAGCGGATGAAAGCCGTCTTCCTGCGGGCGCTAGATTTTTCCCCAAGCCATACAACGAAAGCACGATCGTCGGAGCAATGATTGCCATGCTTTCAGAAGCGAATGTTCAGCATCCGCTGTCTAAACGGCTCGATTCTTCAATGTGACAACGAGGGCCGCTTTGCAGAACCGTGGCGCTGTTAGAGGTTAAGCGAACGCAAGCGCAGGGCGTTCGCAATCACGGAAACGGAGCTGAGCGACATCGCGAGCGCGCCGATGATCGGACTGAGAAGGATGCCAAAGGCTGGGTATAGGACGCCGGCGGCAATCGGGATGCCGATTGCGTTATAGGCGAAGGCGAAGATCAGATTTTCGCGGATGTTGCGCATCGTCGCGCGACTTAAGACAATCGCCCGCGCAATGCCCGCAAGATCGCCCTTCACCAAGGTGATCCCGGCGCTCTGAATTGCAACTTCGGTTCCTGTTCCCATCGCGATGCCAACAGACGCCTCGGCCAGAGCCGGAGCATCGTTCACGCCGTCGCCCGCCATGGCGACGATGCGCCCCTCCGACGTGAGCTTCTTGACGATGCGGTTCTTGTCCTGCGGCAAAACGTCGGCTTCGATTTCCTTGATGCCAAGCTTGCGGGCAACCGCTTCGGCGGTCGTCTTATTGTCGCCGGTCAGCATCACGATCCGTATGCCGTCGTTCCGAAGAGTATCGAGGGCCGCTTGCGTCGTTGCCTTGATCGGGTCGGCAATGGCGATGACGCCGCCTGGTTTGCGGTCGATTGCGAGAAAAAGGGCGGTTGCGCCGTCGCTGCGCAGTTCGTCGGCTTTCCGGTCGAGATCGTCGAATTTTATCCCGAGGTCAGCCATCAGCTTGGCATTGCCCAACGCCACGGGCCTGCCATCGATCTTGCCGGTCACCCCCTTGCCGGTGACAGAGGCGAAATCGGTAGGCTCCTTGGTGGCCATACCACGACTGTTGGCAGCCATGACGATGGCGGCGGCTAACGGATGTTCGCTCGATTTTTCCAGACTGGCCGCCAAAGGCAAAATCTCGGCCTCGGACAACCCGGCGGCGGGAACAATGGCCGTCACCCTCGGCTTGCCTTCGGTGAGCGTCCCCGTCTTGTCGACGACCAGAGTATTGACCTTCTCCATACGTTCGAGGGCTTCAGCCGACTTGATCAGGACACCTGCGCCCGCGCCCTTGCCGATCGCCACTCCGATCGACATTGGGGTGGCGAGACCCAGCGCGCAGGGACAGGCGATGATGAGGACGGAAACCGCTGCGATCAGCGCATAGGAAAGCGCGGGGGCCGGACCGAATGCCGCCCACGCAACGAAAGCAACAACCGCTATGCCGAGCACGGCGGGCACGAAATATCCCGACACCTTGTCCGCCAACGCCTGAATCGGCGCTCGGCTTCGTTGCGCCTCGCTGACCATTGCGACGATGCGCGCGAGCATCGTGTCCGCGCCGATCTTGTCGGCGCGCATGATGAGCGAGCCCGTGCCGTTCACAGTCCCTCCGATCAGCTTGTCGCCGGATTTCTTGGCCGCAAGCATCGACTCGCCGGTAACCATGGACTCGTCAACGGCTCCGTTGCCCTCGAGCACCTCGCCGTCGACGGCCACGCCATCGCCTGGCCGAACCCTGAGACGGTCGCCGACCTGAATCAGCTCAAGGGCGATTTCCTCGTCCTGGCCATCGACTTTCAAGCGGCGCGCTGTCTTGGGAGCCAATTTCAGCAAGGCGCGGATCGCGCCGCCGGTCTGCTCGCGGGCGCGCAATTCCAACACCTGGCCCAGCAACACGAGAACAGTAATCACGGCTGCGGCTTCGAAATAAACAGCGACCGTGCCCCCCATGCCGTGAAAACCGGCTGGGAACAGATCAGGCGCGAAGGTTCCAAAGAGACTGTAAAGGTACGCCGAGCCCGTGCCGAGGGCGATGAGGCTGAACATGTTCAGGCTGCGGTGGACGATCGATGCCCAAGCGCGTTGGAAAAACGGCCATCCCGCCCATAGGACGACCGGCGTGGATAGCGCGAACTGAATCCATGTCGAGACTTGCGGCGACACAAGGCCGTGCATTCCGAAGGCGGGGATGTGGCCGCCCATTTCGAGGATGAACACCGGCAAGGTGAGAGCGAACCCGGCCCAAAATCGACGTGTCATATCCGTCAGTTTATGGTTTTCGCCCACCTCCGCCGTCGCTTTGACCGGCTCCAGCGTCATTCCGCATATGGGGCAATTGCCGGGCCCGATCTGGCGTATCTGCGAGTGCATCGGACAAGTGTAAACGACGCCGGCGCCGATCGCAGCTGACGGCGCACCTGACGTTATGTCGCGGAACTGGAGGTAAGCCATATAATTGAACAATAACGGCTGCCAATGTTCAAGACAGGCTCGGAATCTACTCAGACCGAAGGCCAACCTTAACGTGCATGTGATAATCGAATGTTTGTTTTCGCTACTTATCGACCGGAAACTTCCATTTCACTCGGCCAATGTCGACCGTTTGGGTCGTAGCTGCGAACGCTAGAAAGCCGAGCATTGGCGCATAGGAGCACGCCATTGTTGCCGCCCCGCAGCTGGTTTTTCGGAAGTACGGTTATGGAAGCGAAGAGCGGCCGCTTTGGGCAGACTGTCGAAGTGGAGAGCAGACCCGTGGTCGCGCGGCCATGGTCGTCCTTCGCACCGTGAAGTCACGCATAGCCGTAGTAGTCGCGGATTTGTTTCTCGTAGGCTGCATCGATCGTCGCGGATGGATCGTATGACGGGCCGTCTTTGAGTTTTTGACGATCGACATCGAGGTAGACAAGCTTGTCCATCCAATCGATCTTCGTCGCCAACTTTGGCGAGATCAGCACCTTCTTGCCAGGCCACCAATTTTTCGTGTCAACGACAAGATAGTGAATGCCCCAATCTACATCCCCCAGCAGGAAGTCTGCGACGTGGCCGATCTCGCCGTCGCTGGCGAGCATGTGGTAGCCCGTGACGAATTCTGTGCTCCGCAAATGCGGATCGTCGGCGCTCTGGCGACGATCTGAATCTCCGCCGCGAAGTTCTAACCCCGGCAGGGGTGGCGCAGCCAGACCGCCGTCTGCATCGCCGTCGGGGCGAGTGAACGCGGTGTTGCTCCAGTAGGGCTTCCACCCGTAGTAGTCGTAAATGTCGGTCTCCATCTGTCGCGACACGGGCCAGTCGGTGTCGGTGGGAGGGCTGTTCTTGACTTGTTGGGTCGTCAGCGTCGCAGAAACTTCGCGCATTTTCTCATCTATGCGCCCCAAGACTGAGGGCGGTAATAGGACTCTACGATCGGATAGCCAATTGCCGGTATCGACGACCAACCATCGAATCGACCAACCGGCATCGTCGAAAAGCCAATCTCTTACAGCGCCTAGCCGACCATCGATCGCGGCGATGGCGTAATTATTCAACGTCGAGGCGTTCCACAACATCGCGCGATCCTTCAGCGCATGTGCCAAGCCCAGCCTGCTTGGCGCGACGTCGACCTTCGCCGTTTGGTGGACCATAGCACGCTTCTCTCGGTCCTCGGCGCGCGGCTTCATTCGCCGCTTGGATTGTCGTCGTCGTTTGGGGCTTACGGTTTGAGATTGGCGAGGGAACGTTGGCGCGGTGGGCGCATGTGGTCTAGCGCGAATCCAATGTCGCGTAATTCCAGCGTGTTCGCGCCGAAGGCCTCGCTCATCAACTTGGATTCGCGGTCGGACAATTGCTCAGACTGCACAGCCATGTTGTCCCATTCGGCGGCAAAGACGAGCCATTCGACAGGAGCGGCGGACCTTGTTGCCGTTTTGCGGCACGCTACGGCGGCGTTGCGATATGTTTGCGATTTGCTTAGCACCTGTCTCGCTTTCGGTAACCTTAATCTGGCGCACCACAGGCGCGCGGACGCTAGAGTCGGAATCTACTCATTTTAAGGGGGCGGCGGCCAAAGACGGTCAAGGAGCACCGGTCACTCTGGCCATATTGGCTCCCCTACGAGGTCGGATCGCCAAATCAATCTGGACTGCCGGGTGTAGGTGGCCGCTAGGCACCTGCGCGAAATGGCGAACGGACACGACCTCAAAATCGTCATCTCGATCGGGCAACGCTATCGAGTCGCCGAGACGCGGAACCTCGATGAACGTGAGAAGTCGCGGTGATCCACTTCCGGGCTCAGAGACATAGCAACTGACTGTCACGACTGCCTCCCCGTCAGCACGGCCAATCGAAGTCATGATTCGAGAGCATTCCACCACCGAGAATGTGAGGCTATTCGCCCTCCGCCGGGCCGAAGAAGACCACCCCAGAGGCAACACCGAACAGGTCGCAAATGCCGCCAACCATGCTGCCCAGCGGCAAAATCAGATCCGAACTCAGCGCCAGCATAGCCACGCAGCCCAGCCCGCTCATAATCAGATAGATATTCATGGGCGTCTGTCCCAAATGGTCAGAGCACGACCGGAACGGTGGGCGGGGTCTTCGCCAAAGAAAGAATCGCTTCCGCTGAACGGATATTTGCCCCGTCTTCTTCGCGGCTATAAACGACGCGCACCGGTGCAGCCGTGGCCGCACGTCTTACCTCGACGCGCGTGCACGGACCCATCTGGCTCTTGGCTATCCTTGCAGCATCATCTGCGTTGTCGGCTTGAATTTTCCCCCTTTTTACTGGAGGTCCCTTTTCGGCGGCGCCAAAAAAGTCCGCATGCCAATTAAATTTACTCATGACGCGCTCCACAAAGTCATACTTAATATTCTCTTGCTGACGTAACGCATTCGCTAATTTATGGTTCCTGATATGGCTAGCGCCCGCGACACTCAGCCAACGTTTGGTACGATTGGGCACATCAGGAATATTTATCTGCCTCACTTTTCCGGCTTTCTTCGCGGGAGTTTGGCTTTACGCCTGCCGGCCTCGGCGACAAAGCGGCGGCCTTGATCGCGCCGGAAAACCGGCACGGCGCTTTCGCGCCAGAGGCGCTGACCCGCTTCTACCGCTCCCTGCGCAAGCGCCTCAAACTCGAGTTCGTGCTTCCTCGGGGGCCTGACCGCTTTTCTCCTGCGCTACGAATTCTTCAACCGCTCCGATTATTGCGGTGGCCGCGCGATGGTGGCGACCGCGACGCGAGGAGCCGCCACTTTCATCGAAAACATTCGCGCGCTTGACGGATGCTGAAGGAGAGATACGAATTTTGCCGACATTACGCTTCTTGAAGGTGTGTCCATGCGCTTTGCTATCGCGATGATATTGGCGACGGCTTCATAAGCGCTTGTGTGTGCCCGAGGCGAACGACGAGCCCGCGCCAATCGAAGCTTCCTCCGCAGATTTCCCAGCAAAAAGAAGCTGCGCGACGTGCTCGTCACCAAACTTTTTCAAACTCGGCAATTTTGATTCCTAACGATTCCTGATGTTGCGGCACAGCCACATTTATCCGCCGAACGCCTGATCGAGCCGCATCGCCTGCGCGGGCGGCTGCTCGCCGCCGCGGACAAGCATGGACGGCGGACCAGGCGGCCCAGCGTGCGGTGTCAACGACACCACATGGCCCGGCAGCGGAGGCAGACATTTAAGAACGGCGAACGGCGATTCCGCCGGCGCTTGCGCCACTCCCCGCCACCAGGTCGTCAATGTCCAGATCACCAGTCGCACCACTACAGCGCGCTGCGGCGCGCCCGGCGCTGGAGCGGGGCCACGCGCCCTCGCACATTCGTCTTGAAAGATCGGCGGCCGTGCCCCACGCAAGGCGCGGCCGGGATCTTTCTGCCGAACAGAAGCTGCACGAGATATTCGAGGTGATTATCGTCGAGCCGGGACAATATCGATTCCTACCGATTCCTGACTGTGGCCTCCATGCCACGTCACTTCCGATGTTCGGTCAACATGCCGGCGGAAAAACAGAAGCATCACCGCCCCGGTGCATCGGCTAGGCTCTCTTCGGCTCCCGGACTGGCGCTCCAGCGAGCCGCATTCCCCTGAGCCGTCGCCCGGGAACGCCCAGGTGGCCGAAGTCGACAAGGCTCCCGCGGCGCCTCCTCCGTAAATTTCCCCGCGAATAGAGGTTGCGCGACGTGCTCTTGGCGCGGGTCAACAAGACGAGGCCGATCGGACTCCAAAGGACTCCCATTGTGGCTGAAATGCCACGCTTTTCGCTGGTCATCTTCGGCTTTTCCAGACGGTTGGTAAGAGAGAGAGAACTTGGGAAAATGAAATCTCTGAGCCTTCCAAGCTGAATACGAGGGTTCGATTCCCTTCACCCGCTCCAGCTCAACGAGCTCATTGTATTTTGGCCTGCGGCTGACGGCGCGCCGCCGTCATTCGCACAACGTTGTGCGCGCAACGCAACTTCGCGGAACCGCGTTAGGCCTGCGGACTCTGCTCCCGCGGCGGCGAGCAGTCTTCCGGCGCAAGCTTTGCGACATCCTCGGAGCCTTGAGCATTCGCGAAGACCGCATGGCGGCCCCGCGCCACTCCGATGGGAGCGCCGCACGCGATCTGCGGGCAGCCAGAAGACGCGCGAATCGATCCCTGTGACCGTCACCGTGCCGTCATTCGGATATGAACATAAGAGTTGACGATAAAACAAAAGTACAATACGTTCATCGCTCAATTCTGTCGCACCGCCGCGTCCGTTCTGCCGCATGGCGCAAGGGGGATCGTTGTCGCCCATCCATACTGTTGGCCTCGCCGCTGAGATCGCGTCGCACGCTAAAACTCATGGCCTTTTGACGATCGGCCTTGCGGGGACAGGGCAGATGGGCACGGATATTGTCGTGCAGCTCTCGCTGATGGCCGGCGTGCGGCTCGGCGCCATTTCGGAAATCCGCGGCGACGCCGCGCGAGAAGCGGCGACAATGGCTGGGTGGGAAGCTCGCGATATTGTCACGGCTTCGACCGCCTCCGATATCGATCGGGCCATTGAAGGCGGCAAGCTCGCCCTTACCGAAGACTATAAGGCGCTTTGCGGGTCCGGCCGCATCGACGTCGTCATCGACGCGACCGGCAATCCCAATATCGGCACGTTGATCGCGTTGGAAGCGATGAAGAACGGCAAGCACATCGTAATGCTGAACGTCGAAGCCGATATTACGATCGGCCGTTTTCTCAAAGAGGAGGCGCGCAAGGCCGGCGTCGTTTATACCGGAGCGGCGGGCGATGAACCGGCGGCGACGGTGGAGCTTGTCGGTTTTGCCCAATCCCTCGGCTTCGAAATCGTCGCGGCCGGCAAGGGAAAGAACAACCCGCTTCAGTTCGACGCCACGCCCGACGCGTTTGAGGACGAGGCGCGGGCGCGCAATATGAATGCGCGGATGCTCGTCGAATTCGTCGACGGCTCCAAGACGATGATCGAGATGGTGGCGGTCGCCAACGCCACCGGCCTCAAGCCCGACATTCCCGGCATGCATGGGCCGAAGGCGACGCGGGCCGAGCTCGCGCAGGTGCTGTGCACGAAACAGGATGGCGGAATTCTCGAAAATTCCGGCGTCGTCGATTATTCCATCGGCGAGGGCGTCGCGCCCGGCGTGTTCTGTATCGTCAAGCCGCGACATCCGCGCGTGCTCGAACGGATGATCGATCTGAAAGTCGGTCCCGGTCCGTGCTTCGCCATCGTTCGGCCTTACCATCTGACGAGCCTCGAAGTTCCGCTCTCCGCCATCAGGGCTGTCAAGAATGGCCTGCCGGATCTTGAGCCGATCGATCGACCGGTCGCCGAATGCGTCGCCCTCGCCAAGCGCGATCTTAGCGCCGGCCAAACGCTCGGCAAAATCGGCGAATATGATTATCGAGGTTTCGCCATGACATGGTCGGACGCGCGCGACGTCGCGGCGTTGCCGCTGGGCCTCGCCGAGCGCGCGCGCGCGCTCAAGCCGATCAAGGCGGGCGAGGCTCTGACTTACGAGAATTGCGCGCCCGACGATTCGCTCGTCGTCACGCAGATACGGCGCCGTCTCGATCAGTCGGACGCGCGCTTCGTCACGTGAGCGAGGCTGCGCAGACCGGCCGTCGCGGCGGGGTTGTTTGGCGGATGAGAGAAAGAAATGGGAAACGTCGTTCAACGGGAGGTTTGCCGGCATGGATGAGCGGGCGGCGAGCGCCTCGGGCCCTGTGACCGCCAACCGGCCCGCCGTCTATGATCGGCTCTCGGTCGCGCAGATTCACGAAGCGTTGGGCAAGATGCACCTTATCCGGCGCTTCGAAGAGGCCGCCGAGGACGCCTATGTGCGTGGGCTCAGCTACGGAACGATGCATCTGTCGATTGGCCAGGAGGCGACGGCGGTCGGCGTTTGCGCGGCGCTGACCGACGCGGACTACATCACCTCGACGCATCGCGGCCACGGCCATTGCATCGCCAAGGGCGCCGAGGTCAAGCGGATGTTCGCGGAGTTCCTCGGCAAGGAAACCGGCTATTGCCGCGGCCGTGGCGGCTCGATGCATATCGCCGATCCCACCCGGGGCAATCTTGGCGCGAACGGCATCGTTGGCGGCGGCATTCCGATCGCCGTCGGCGCAGCTCTCAGCGCCAAGAAGCGCAAGAGCGGCGCGGTCGCGGTCTCGTTCTTCGGGGACGGCGCCAACAACGAGGGCTCATTCCACGAATCGCTCAATATCGCCTCCGTGTGGAAGCTGCCGGTCGTTTTCGTTTGCGAGAACAATCAATACGGCATGTCGACCTCGACCGAGCGTTCGACGGCGGTCAAGGATGTCGCGCAGCGCGCCGGCGCTTACGCGATGCCCGGCGTTATCGTCGACGGCAACAATTTCTCCGAAGTGGCCGAGGCGTCTTTCCAGGCAGTCGAACGGGCAAGGCGCGGCGAAGGCCCGACGCTGATCGAAAGCAAGACCTACCGCACGCGCGGACATTCGCGCAGCGACCGCAACCGCTATCGCACCAAGGAGGAGATCGAGGGCTGGAGGCGCCGCGATCCCATCGATCTTTTCGAGGCGGAGATCGAAGCGCTCGGCCTTGCGACGCGAGCGCAGATCGACGCGATCCGCGCGAGCGTCGAAGAAGAAATTGCGGCGGGCATGGCTTTCGCCGATGCGAGCCCCGCGCCTTCGGCCGCTGAAGTCACCCGCTACGTCTATACCACTTGAAGCGAGCCGAACCGATGAACGCCGCCGTCCGCGAATTGAGCTACGCCCAGGCGATTCAGGACGCGATGGCGATCGCGATGGAAGCCGACGATCGCGTCTTCCTGATGGGCGAGGACATCGGCGTCTATGGCGGCGCATTTGGCGTGACGGGCGATCTCGTTCAGCGATTCGGCGAGGAGCGCGTGATGGATACGCCGATCTCGGAACTCGGCGGGTGCGGCGTTGCGGTGGGCGCCGCGCTCACCGGCATGCGGCCAATCTTCGAATTCCAGTTTTCCGATTTTTCGTCCCTGGCGATGGAGCAGATCGTCAACCAGGCGGCGAAATTGCGCTACATGCTGGGCGGCGCCGTCTCGGTCCCATTGGTCCTACGTATGCCGACGGGCTCGGGCACCGGCGCGGCGGCGCAGCACAGCCAGAGTCTCGAGGCCTGGTTCGCGCATGTCCCCGGCCTGAAAGTTGTCGAGCCTTCGACGCCCTACGACGCTAAGGGCTTGCTGCTGGCGGCGATCGCCGATCCCGATCCCGTGATGATCTTCGAGCACAAGCTGCTGTACAAGATGAAGGGGCCGGTTCCCGAAGGCTATTACACCGTGGCGCTCGACAAGGCGGAGGTGCGCCGGTCCGGGCGCGATCTCACCATCGTCGCCGCCTCGATCATGGTCCATAAGGCGTTGGAGGCCGCCGAGGCGCTGGCGAGCGAGGGCGTCGAAGCGGAAGTGATTGATCTGCGTTCGTTGCGTCCGCTCGATATGGCGACCATCGGCGCGAGCGTGAAAAAGACGACTCGCCTGATGTGCGTCTACGAAGGCGTCAAGATTCTGGGCGTCGGCGCCGAGATCAGCGCGGCGATCGCCGAGAGCGAAATCTTCGACTACCTCGACGCGCCAATCCTGCGCCTTGGCGGCGCCGATTCGCCGATTCCGTATAGTCCCATCCTTGAAAAAGCCGCTGTGCCGCAGGTGGCCGACATTATCGCCATGGCGCGCAAGCTCGCTGGAGGCGGCGCCTAGCATGGCTGTCGAGGTTATCCTGCCGCGAGTCGATATGGACATGACGGTCGGCAAGATCGGCCAATGGTTCTTCGACGAAGGGGCCAGCGTCGAGAAGGGCCAGCCGCTGTTCGAAATAGAGACCGACAAGGCGGCGATGGAGATCGAAGCGCCGGCTTCCGGCGTATTGCGCGGGGTGACCGTTGGGCCGGGCGAGGAGGTTCCGGTCGGCAGCATCGTCGGTTGGATCTACGCGCCGGACGAGGCGTATGACGAGACGGCGGCGAGGAGCGCTTCGGCGTCGGCGGAAGTCGCCCCTCCCGCCGAAGCGGCTCGGGCCGCCGCGTCGCTCCTCGAACCGGTCGGGCGGCAGGACGGGTCCGCCGGTCTGCGCGCAACGCCGATGGCCCGCCGGCTCGCGCGCGAACTCAGCCTCGATCTCTCGAAGGTCGCGGGTTCCGGTCCGCTTGGGCGCGTTCAGGCCCGCGACGTCGTCGCGCCGGCCGCGCCGCAATCAGCCTCCGATAATCGCGCCGCGCTCAATCGGCTGTGGTTGGCGCGCGCCGAAGGCGCGCCGCTCGTGCTCATTCACGGCTTCGGCGCCGATCTCAACGGCTGGCGCCCTATGCTCGCCCATCTGAGCGGCGAGCGATCGGTTCTTGCGCTCGACCTTCCCGGTCATGGCAAATCGCCGCTGGTTGGCGCGCCAAGCCTGGCGGCGATGATCGACGCCGTCGAGGCGGCGCTCATCGAGGAGCGCGTCGCCTCGGCGCATTTCATCGGCCATTCGCTGGGCGGCGCGGTGGCGAGCGCGCTCGTCGAGCGTCGCTCGGTCGCCGCCCGTTCGCTCATGCTTCTTGCGCCGGCGGGGCTCGGGCCGGACATCAATGGCGCTTTCCTCGCCGGCTTCCTGCGTGCGCGGAGCGAGGCGAGTCTCGCGCCGTGGGTGCGATTGCTCGCGACCGACGAGGCGTCGCTGGGTTCCGCGATGGTTCCCACCACCTTGCGCCAGCGCGCCGATCTGGGCGTCGGCGAGGCCCAGGCGCAGATCGCCGCCGCGCTGTTTCCCGACGGCGCGCAGGCTTTCTCGGTGCGTCGCCATCTCGCCCGCATCGCTATTCCTGCAAAAGTTGTGTTTGGCCTCGACGATCAGATCATCCCGCCGCATCATGCGCGCGGCCTTCCAGGAATGATCGGCGTGCATCTTTTCCCGGGCGTTGGACATATGCCGCATTTCGAAGCGCGAAGCGAGGTTGCGCGTCTCGTCGCGGAACTTGCGGCGGCGGGCGATTGAACGCGGTCGCCCGCTCAGCTCTCAACGGGAGCCGCGAGAGATTCGGCGCCGCGCGTCGTCAACCGACTGAGAAAATTATCTGGCGAAGTCCAGTTCGGCGCGCCGCCGACCAAGAGATCGAAGAATGGCACGGCGAGCGACGCATCCTCGCCGATATTTTCGCGAAGCGATTCCCAGGCGCGCCTGTCTTCGAAGCACGGACCAATCTTGAGCTTCGTATCGAAATCGCTCTCCAGGATCGTGCGCACGACGGTCAAACAATAATTCACGTAGAGAAAGCCTTCCGGCCAGAAATCGCAGATCGCGGCGATCGGATCGGCCGAGGAGCGTTCCGGGGCGGCGGCGTTGCCGCTTTTCGCGGGCTTGGCGCGCAACAGCTCCCGCAACATCAGTCCGCCGGAATAGACCACGAAGTCGCGGCGGTCGAGTTTCGACTCGGCGCTGAAATTACCGCGCTCGTGCGCGAAAGCTTCCGCCCAGTTGAGGAAAGCGCCGGCAAGAGCGCGATCGTCGACGGCGAAATCGCGTCCATAGCGCTCGCCAACCAAGAGGGCTTCGTTCGTGAACGATTGCCGGAACCAGTTGAGCCGTCGAACGCGATGCCGCAGGTCCGGAAGTCCAAGCGGAGTGTTAAGATTGACGATCATGTTCGCCCTTCTCACGCCACGCGCGAGGGCGACGAGGCGCGCGAGATTATGCGCCATGCCGACAAGCACATCAATCGATCAAGCGATATTGACATCGATTGCGCCCTGGCCGCGAAATGGAGGTTCTGACGGCTCTTGCTTATGCGCCGCCTGCGCGTCTCGCCGGTTCCGACCAGATACATATTGACAATCGAAAATACAAGTGTTCAATTAATGTCGTAAATCGACAATGCGTTCCAAGGCTCGCCTTTTGAGACTTGAGAAACACGCGACGGTGGTCTGGGGAGGCGCGAATGGCGATATGGCAGATAGCTTTGCTCGTTCTGGCCGTGGCTTGGGCCGTCCAGTCGATCGGCGTGTGGCTGCAAGTCCAGCATTACCAACAAACATTCAAGGCGATGCGCACCCAATGGTCCGATGGGCTTCTCGGGGTCGGCGCTGCGCCCGGGCGTGTCGGCAAGGGCGTCATCGCGTTGATCGTCGTCAGTCCCGAAGGCCGGGTGCGCAAGCTCCATGCGATGCAGGGACGCAGCGTCTTCGCCAAATTCAAAGACAGGGCCGAGTTCGAGGGGGTTTCCCTCGACGATCTGAAAGAGCGCGCTGATTCGGGAGGACTCGATCGCGCGTTGGGACAGGCGATTCTCAAGGCGGTTGAACAGATCGAGAAGGTCGACGCGCCGCGCGCGCCGAACGGCTCAAGCGACGGAGTTCTGGCGCCGGCGTGACCGGAAAGGTTCGCGTCTCGGCATGGGTTGCAACAACACGACAAAAGGGGGAACACAATGGCGCTTGCACAACTGATGATTCACGGCGTCGCCGCGAGTGCGATGATGATGCCGCCGCATTTCGAGCCGGCGACTTTCGCCGCTCATCTTGATCAGTTTGGCAATTTCGCCGGCCACAAGATGATCGTTTTGGCGCAAGCGACCAATCAGTCGGCCGCGGACTATGCGGAGCAAGTGAAAAAGGCGGCGCAGGAAGAACACCTCGGTTGGCTGACCACGCTTGGCACGCATTTCATTGGGATTTTCCAGCAGGGCGGCCAGGTGTTCGTCGGCTTTGTCACGGGCATTATCCCGACCCTGGTCGTGTTGATGACCGCTTTCTACGCGGTGATCGGACTCGTCGGCGAGGATCGCGTGCACGGTCTGGCCCGGGTGGCCGGCCGCGTCGCCCTCACGCGTTACACCGTGCTTCCAATCCTGGCGGTGTTCTTCCTGACCAATCCAATGGCCTACACGTTCGGCACGTTTCTCGACGAGAAGCACAAGCCGGCCTTTTACGACTCGGCGGTTTCCTTCGTTCACCCGATCCTTGGCCTGTTTCCTCACGCCAATCCCGGCGAATATTTCGTCTGGGGCGGAGTGCTGGTCGCGCTCCTGCAGCTCGAGAAGGAGGGCAAGGTGCCCCCGTCTTATCATGTGACGGTCGCGATCTATTATTTTGCCGTCGGCGTCGTGGTGATCCTGCTCAAGGGGATCGTCACCGAGCGCATCACCGCCTTCATGGCCCGCCGGCAAGGCGTCGTGCTCTAACAAGAAAATAGGGAGGGGAACCAATGTCCGACGTCCAATACAAGGCAGTCAGAATCTCCCAGGGTCGCGGCGGCTGGGGAGGGCCGCTCGTGATCAAGCCGACGGCCGAGCGCGACAAGATCGTGGCGGTGACAGGCGGCGGCATTCCGCCCATCGCCAGGCGGATAGCCGAGCTGACCGGAGGCATCGTTGTCGATGGTTTTCGCGCGCCGCCGCCGGAAAGCGAGATGGCCTGCGTGATTGTCGATTGCGGCGGCACGGCCCGTTGCGGCGTTTATCCGCGCAAGCGAATCCCGACGGTGAACCTGACGCCTGTCGGCCAATCAGGACCGCTGGCCGAATTCATCACCGAAGACATTTATGTCTCCGGCGTGACGCTTGACACGATCACGCTGGCCGACGGTTCAGCGCCGGCGACGCTGGCTGGAGCAGGGGGGAGTTCATTGTCGTCATCAGCAGCTTCTAGCGCGGCCGCGGAGCCGATTGGCGAAAGCGGCGCCGGCGGATTCGTCGATCTCATCGCCTCGATCGGCCGTGCGATGGGCAAGGTGGTCGGCATTTTCTTCAACGCCGGCCGCAAGACGATCGATCAGGTCATACGCAACGTCCTGCCCTTCATGGCGTTCGTCACCATGCTGATCGGCCTTATCCTCTATACCGGAATCGGCGATCTCTTGGCTAAGCCCATGGGGCCGCTCGCCAACAATATCGTCGGCCTGTTGGTGATCTCGGCAATCTGCGGCCTGCCTTTCCTGTCGCCCATTTTAGGGCCCGGCGCGGTCATCGCGCAGGTCATCGGCGTCGCCATCATCGGTCCGCAAATCGCCAATGGAACAATTCCTCCGGCGATGTCGCTTCCTGCTTTGTTCGCCTATAATACGCAGGTCGGGTGCGATTTCGTGCCGGTCGGCTTGGCGCTTGGCGAGGCCAAACCAAAAACGATAGAAATCGGGGTGCCCGCGGTCCTCTTCAGTCGGCAGATCATGGGTCCGGTATCGGTGGTGATCGCCTGGGTCGCCAGTTTCTTCCTGTAAGGCGCAATGGATCGTGATCGAGCATTTTCGCACTGTTGTGACAGAGGTCAGCGACGAGGCGCGCGAACTCGCCGAAGGGGGCATTCTCATCCTCTTCGCCGAGGGCGCGCCCCCGGAACTTGCGGAAGTCTCGGTCCTGCATCGCGTGCAAACGGCTCCGACGGCGGATTCTCCTTCCGTTGGAGCAGAATTGCGGCTGGGCGGCGTATCGACGCGCCTCACCGCGATCGGCGACTACGCCTGGAAGAAGATCGGCGAGATGGGTCACGTCGTCATCAATTTCAACGGCGCCGACTCGACGCCTCGCCCCGGCGAAATCTGCGTTTCGCCGATCGACGCCACGGCGCTGAATGCGGCCTTGACGCCAGGGGCCGAAATATCGATCCGCGCTTGAAGCGCATCTTCGTTTTCGGTTGAGGAGTTCCCGAGTGCTGGAGCGCGAGGCGGTGGTCCGGGTCCGGGAGGGATTGCACGCGCGGCCAGCCACGGAATTCGTCAAGCTGGCGCGTAGCTTCTCCGCCGACATTGAGATCGTCTGCGGCGGCAAGAGCGCGAACGCCAAGAGCGCCGTGAAGCTGATGCTGCTCGGCGTGAAAGAGGCCGACAGGATTCTCCTGCGCGCGGTCGGACCCGACGCGTCCGAGGCGCTCGAGACGCTCTCGAATTTTGTATTGGCCGGGCAGGCGGACGAGCCGGCGCCGGATTTGGAGCGCCCGGCGGGCGGCGTGGCGGCGCCCTTGACGCCGACCGGGCGCGAGGCGGCTCACGAGAGCGCGGCTTTGCGCGGCGTTCCGGCGAGCGAAGGCGCGGCGTTAGGGCCGGTCTTTGCATTTTTTCCCGAGGCGCTGGAGGCCCCGCTTCGCACGATCGCCGCGAGCGACGTCGAAGACGAAATCGCGCGGCTGGCGCGAACGGTCGGCGCGGTCAGCGCCGAACTGGCCGAGCGAGCGGCGGCGGTCGCCGGTTCCGAGGAAGCGCTGATCGTCGAGGCGTTAAGTGAAATCGCCAGCGACGTCGAGTTCAAGCAACGGATCGAGACGCGAATTTACGCCGGTCGGGACGCGGCGTCCGCCGCCCTGGACGCCGGCGCGGCGCTCGCGGAAGAGTTCGCAGGTTTGGCCGATTCCTACATGCGCGCGCGTGCGGAGGACGTTCGCGCGGTGGCGCGCCAGATCGCGCTGGCGCTTCTTGGCAAGAAGGACGCGAGTCTCGCCGAAGCGCCGGCTGGCGCGGTGATTCTCGCCGAGGAGATCAGCGCCTTTGATCTGGCGGGCGCGCCGCTCGATCGCATCGCCGGGCTCGTTTGCGTCAAGGGCGGTGCGACATCGCATGTCGCGATCATCGCCCGCGCCTATGGCGTGCCGGCGGTGCTCGGCCTCGAGATCGAAGCCTCCCGCCTGCGCGCCGCGCGCGTCGCGGCGTTGGATGGCATGACCGGCGAGGTCGCTTTGGATCCGGACGCCGCGACAGCGGAGCGATTCCAGGCGCAAATCGAGCGCGGCGCGCAGCTGAAGGCGGCGCTGCAGGCCTATGCCGGGATCGAGCCGCGCACTCGCGGTGGGCGGCTTATCGAGGTTGCGGCCAATATCGGTTCGCTGAAAGAGATTGACGCCGCGCTGGCGGTTGGGGCGATGGGGGTAGGCCTGTTCCGCACCGAATTCCTGTTCATGGAGCGCAAGCGACCGCCGAACGAGGACGAGCAGGCGGAAGTCTACGCCAAGCTCGCCAAAGCGTTCGCGCCTTGGCCGGTCATCGTGCGCACGCTCGACATCGGCGGCGACAAGCCGGCGCCGGGGATCGAGTTCCCGCATGAGGATAATCCGTTCCTCGGTTGGCGCGGCGTTCGCATGTGCCTCGACCGCCCCGACATCTTCAAGCCGCAGTTGCGCGCGCTGCTGCGCGCCGCGGTTCACGGCAATGTCAAGGTCATGGCGCCCATGATCGCGGAGGTCGAGGAAGTTCGGCGCGTCAAGAGCCTGATCGAGGAATGCCGAGCGGAGCTTTCCGCCGAGGGCGTCGCGCATGGCGCATTCGACCTTGGAATCATGATCGAGACGCCCGCCGCCGCCCTGCTCGCCGATGAACTGGCTCGCGAGGCGGCGTTCTTCTCGATCGGCACCAATGATCTGACCCAATATGTGATGGCCGCCGACAGGCTCAACCCGCGCGTCGCTTATCTCAACCGCGCTGATCATCCGGCCGTTCTGAAGGCGGTCGGGATGATCTGCGACGCGGCGAATAAGGCGGGCGTCTGGGTTGGCGTATGCGGGGAGGCGGCGGGCCGCCCCGATCTCATCGCGGCATTTGTCGCGATGGGCGTCCATGAATTGAGCATGAGCGTGGCGTCGATTCCGCGCGCCAAGAAATGCATTACAGAGATTTGACGGCCTCGCCCGCTCCTCGCCGAGCCTAAGTGGTCACGAACTCCGAGGGGGCTGGCGGTGTCGACGGTTCGGAATTGCGATCTCGTTATTTTCGATTGCGACGGCGTTCTGGTCGACAGCGAGATGCTGTCGGTGCGCGGCTTTAAGGCGGTGCTCGGAGAAATCGGTCTCGACATTCCCGCCGGGGTGCTCGAAGGATCGATCGGATTGAAGCAGGCCGATATCTTCGCCCGCATCGCCGCCGCCGCGGGCCGCGACATCGAGCCCGAAACGATGGCCCGCCTGTGGCCGCGCACGCGAGAGCTTTTCGAGGCGGAATTGCGGCCGACGCCCGGTCTCGTGGCGTTCTTGGATGGGCTCGATATTCCGCGCTGCGTCGCTTCCTCCTCGCATGACGAACGGATTCGGCTGAGCCTCCGGCTGACCGGACTTGACCATTATTTCGGCGACGCGATCTTCAGCGCGCATCAGGTCGCGCGCGGCAAGCCGGCGCCCGATATTTTTCTGCACGCCGCCAACGCGATGGGGACCGACCCGGCGCGCAGCGTGGTCATCGAGGACTCGGCGCCGGGCGTGCAAGGAGCCGTCGCCGCCGGAATGTGCGCGGTCGGCTTTCTCGGCGGACAGCACATCGGTCCTGGACACGGCCAGGCGCTGCGTGAGTCCGGCGCGACCTTCGTCACGGAAGACTGGTCGAAACTGGCGGGATGGCTGGCTCAGGAGCGGTCGATTTCCAAATGATTCTATGCTACAAATGATTTCGCAGCTTCGAAAAGGTCGAATCAGCCGACTATGAACAAATTCCCCGATCATGTCGTCCTGTCGATTAAGGACCAAATGCGCAGCGCGCGCTATCGCATGCTGCGAAGCGAACGTGGCGGGGATTTGCGCGGCATCGAGCGCGGGCTGTTCGAGGCTTCGCGGCCGATTGCTTCGATCGCCGACGCGATGTTGACCAGGGTCGCGGCGGCGGCCTCGACGCTTCTCGACGATGAAAGCGAAAGCGCTGCGCCCCGCGCTTTTCCTCAACCCGTTGAGGCTTATTTCGGCCATCCGGACGACGAGGCGTCGCGAGCGAGCGCGTTCACAGGTTCGTTCTACGTGGCGCTCAAGGCGCTGCTGAGAAAGTTCGGCGCAAGGGAATTCCTCATTTTCGAACGGGCCATCGATGAATCTCGCGCCTCGTTGATGCTGCGCCATAGCGATTTGATCTGGGCGGTGATCGGCGCCAAGCGCGCGCCGCTCGACGCCTCCCGCGAACAGCGGATCACGCGCCTTTGCGCGGCGATCGCCAGCGAGCTCACCGAGCATCGTCCGCTTCGCGAACTGAATATCGACCCGGCCGACAAAGCGATTCCCAAACACCTGCTGCTGTCGCCCAACGCCTATTGCTTCTGCGTGATGGGCCTCGCCATAGCGATCGTCTCGCTGCGCCGCGGTTCTCAGGAACTGGACAGAAAGGCGATCGTCGCCGCGGCCGACCTGGTTGTCGACGCGCGGTTTGACCGCTTCGCCTCGGCGCTTCGCGATCGCGATCAGGTCGGCGCGCTGGCGGCGCAGTTTTCGGCGGTCCTGCCGTTCCTGCCTTAAAGGGTCGATTAGCCCGTCATCTCTTTTCAAGCGCTGCGCAGAGCCCTCGCGGCGGCGTCGTGCTGGAGCAGCGCTTCGGCTGTGGCCTCGTCGGTAATCACCACGGTCGGTCGGATGAGATGGATCGCCCCGACCATCGCCTCCACCTTGTCCAATCCGCCGGAGACGAGCACGCGGGCGGGCGCGGCGGCGATTGTCTTGATCGGGATCGACATCGCGCGCTCATTGAGGGGGTGCTCGACGAGCCGCCCGTGGCGATCGAAAAAATTGAACAGCATGTCGCCGACCGCACCGTGCGCGCGCAATTCGTCTTGGTCGGCGTCGGAAATGAAGCCGAACAGCTTGGTCGTCGAATCGGGCGTCATCGGCCCGACGCTGACGACAATGGCGTCGAGCGATTTTGAGAAGTCGAACACTTCCCGCAAACCGCAACGCTCGATCAGAGTTCGTTTGGTGGCGGCGCTGTCGACGATCGCCGGCGCGGCGAGCAGGAAGCAGTCGGCCAGAAAGATGCGCGAGAATTGCCAGGCGAATTCGGCCGGATTGGCTTGGCGCACATGGGTGATGCCGCCGAGCAGCGAGACCACCGACAGACCCGGCACCTGACGCTCGTTCAAGAAGCCCAGCGACTGGAATAGGGTCTGGCCCCAGCCAAGGCCGATCTTCATGTCGGGGCGCAGCATATCGGAGACATATTGCCCGGTCGCGGCGCCGATCGCCGCCCGCGGATCAGCGCCTTTGGCTGAAAGCGGCGCGACGATCGCCTCGGCTATTCCGTAGACCTTCTGCAGATCGATTTCGAGGCGCGAAAGCTCGGCGACGTCACGGCTCAACGATATGCGCACCTCGTTCATCGCGCGCGCTTCGGAGAGAAGCCTGACCACGGTGACGCGCCCAACGCCGAGCGCGTCGGCAATCGCGTTCTGAGTCATTTCCTCCACGTAGTACATCCAAGCGGCGCGCTGGCGCAGTCGCGCCGATCGCCTGCCGGAGAAGGCCGGTTCGCTCTCGAAGCGCCTTGATTTCCTCACATCAGACTTCATCGCCTGTCCTATGGCGCCCTATCCAAACGGCGGCTTTGCGCCATGGGCGTTCGCGACCGACCCCTCGCGCCGCGATCTCCACGTCAAAATGGCCACGCCGAACGACTGATCGGCCCAGTCCGGCGCGAATACCCTGATCACGAAGTGGTTTTCGCTGAACGACGCCTGCGCCACGCGCTCCTCGCGTCCATGACGTATCACAATGGCGCCTGCGCACAACCATCCCTCAGCAAGGATGCGCCGGCGCTGTGCGCCGTCCGGACGGGCTGAACGCATTGCGCTGCCGCCACTTCTCGGCGGACCGCATCATCCCTATGTTCGAATTCGTTTCCCGATACGGACAGGCCGGCAAAAGCGGAAAAACCTGGGAATACCAATGTTTTCAGTCATCCAAGCAGAATACGAGGATTCGCTTCCCGCCGCCCGCTCCAATGATTTCGATAGGACGGCCAAGCGGCCGGACTTAGGCGCCGGCGCCACGTCCTTTTTCGATGAGAAATACGATTCCGCGCTCGGCCCGCTGCGTGGTCTCGAGCCGGTCGCCGGTTTCGCGGATGAGATTGGGAATGTCGATGGCGGCGAGCGGATCGGTGCAACAGACCTGCAAGAGATCGCCTGGCCTCAGCAGTTTCAGCGCTTTACGCGTTTTCAGGGCTGGCAAGGGACAATTCAATCCCATCAGGTCAAGCTTTGTGATCGCCATGCCGGCGACGATGGGGCAGGGGATCTGCGGCGTCAACCGGCGCGGCGTCGATGAAAACTGACCCCCCGACCCTGGGCGCCGTGCTGGCAGGCGGCCTCGCCCGGCGGATGGGCGGGCGCGACAAGCCGATGCTTCAGGTCGGCGGGCGCCCGATGCTGGCGCGGGTTCTCGCGCGGCTGGCGCCGCAATGCGACGCGGTCATCGTCAGCGCCAATGGCGATTTGGCGCGCTTCGAATCCTTCGGCGCGCCTATCGTCGCCGATGGAATAGAGGGGTTCGCGGGGCCGCTCGCTGGCGTCCTGGCCGCGCTCGAATGGGCGGCCACGCGCCGGCCGGGCGTCGAATGGCTCGTCAGCGCGCCTGGCGATTGTCCCTTCCTGCCGCGCGACCTCGTTGGGCGTCTGCACGCGGCGCGCCGCGGTCAAGGCGCCGAGCTTGGCGTCGCCGCCTCCGGCGCACGGGCGCATCCGGCGATCGGGCTATGGCGCGTCGCACTGCGCGAAGAGCTCCGCCACGCGCTTTTCGTCGAGCATTGCCGCAAAGTCGCCGACTGGACGGCACGCTATTCTCTCGCTACGGCGACGTGGCCGAGCGAGCCGCTCGATCCTTTCTTCAACGTCAACTCGCCCGAAGACCTCGTAGAGGCGGAGCGCCTGGCGAGGCTCGATGGCGATTGACGCCCGGCGTTACTTGAGCGCGATCCGCAGTCCGAGCGCGACAAGCGCGAACAGCACGAGACTCGCGCCATAGAGGCCGGCGAACCAAAGGAGCTTGCGCATCAGTGATAATGCGTCTCATGGCCGACCTTGCCGCGAAACAGCCAATAGCTGTAGCCGGTATAGGCCAGGATGATCGGCAGCAGAACGAGCGCGCCAACCAGTAGGAATCCTTGGCTGGCGGGCGGCGCCGCAGCCTGCCAGATCGAAATCGAGGGCGGCACCATCAGCGGATACATGCTGATGCCGAGACCCGCAAAGCAAAGCACGAACCAGCCGAGCGCGCAGAGGAACGGCGTCAGATCGTGTTTCAATGAGAGCCCGCGCCAGAATCCCCAGGCCAGCAGCGCCACCAATATCGGCACCGGCGCGGTCAGGGCGACGCCCGGCCAGCCGAACCAGCGCTCCGCGAAGGCCGGGTTCAGCATTGGCGTCCACAGGCTGACCACCACGATGAAGGCCAACACGGCGACGCCAAGCGTTCGCGCGTGGCGCCGGCAGCGTTGCTGCAGGGGCCCCTCCATGCGCCAGATCAGCCAGCAGGCGCCCAGCAGCGCATAGCCCGCCACGACGGCGAGGCCGCATAGAATCGTGAAGCCGGTCAGCCAGCCCCACCAGCCGCCGGCATAGGCGCGATTTTCGGTTTTGACGCCCTGCAGCAGTCCGCCGAGCGCGAGGCCCTGGCATAGGGCAGCGACGGTCGAGCCCAGAAAAAACGCCAGATCCCAGCCTTCCCGCCCGCGGCGGGTCGAAGCGCGGAAGCGGAATTCGAAGGCGACGCCGCGAAAGACCAGTCCCAGCAGCATCGCGATGATGACGGGATAGAGCGCCGGCAGGATCGTGGCGTAGGCGAGCGGAAAGACCGCGAACAATCCGCCGCCGCCCAGCACCAGCCAGGTTTCGTTGCCGTCCCAGATCGGCGCGACGGAATTGACCATCGCGTCGCGCGCCGCGTCCTCGCGCTCGACTGCAAAGAGGATGCCGACGCCAAGGTCGAACCCGTCGAGCACGACATAGGCCAGCACCGCGAAGGCAAGCAGGCCGGCCCAGATCAGCGGCAGATCGAAAGCCATGGCCTATTCCCCCGCTGTGATGGATTTGGGCTCGCCGATCGCCGGCCCCGGCATCAGGCCGGCCGCATGAACGGGGGCGCCTTCCTCTGGTCCCGGTTCGCCGGGCCGCGGCGGCTTGGCCATCAGTTGCAGCAGAAAAGCGATGCCTGCGGCATAGACGATGAGATAGACGACGACGAAAGCCGCCAGCGAGGTCGCAACTCCCGGCAGGCCGATCGGCGAAAGGCTGTCGGAGGTGCGCAGCAGGCCGTAAACCGTATAGGGCTGGCGCCCGACTTCCGTCGTCACCCAGCCGCTGACAAGCGCGATAAAGCCCGACGGCGACATGACCACCATCGTCCATAGCAGCCAGCGCGCGCTGTAGAGCCGGCCGCCGCGGCGCAGCCACAGGCTGAGGAGGCCGATCGCGGCCATCAGCGTGCCGATCGCCACCATAATCCGGAACGAGAAAAACAGCAGCGGCGAATAGGGCTGGTCGGCGCGCGGCCATTGCTTGAGCCCGGGAACTTCGCCGTCGAGCGAATGAGTGAGGATCAGCGAGCCGAGATAGGGGATTTCGATTTTATAGTCGGTGCGCTGCTCGCGCATATTGGGCAGGCCGAACACGATCCATGGCGCGGCGCGCTGCGTCTCGAAATCGCCCTCCATCGCGGCGACCTTGGCCGGCTGATAGGCCAAAGTGTTGAGCCCGTGCAGATCGCCGATGACGATCTGCGCGGGCGCGACGATCGTCGCCATCCACAGCGCCATTGAGAACATCGTGCGCGCCGCCTGGTTTTGCGCGTCGCGCAGCAGATGATAGGCGCCGACGCCGCCCACCAGAAAGGCGACGCACAGGTAGGACGCGAGCACCATATGCGGCAGGCGCACGAAGAACGACGGGTTGAAGATGATGGCGAGCCAGTCTTCCGGCATGAAGCGCCCGTCGGGAGCGATGGAATAGCCGGCCGGCGTCTGCATCCAGGAATTGGCCGAAAGGATCCACGTGGCCGAGATGAGCGTGCCCAAGGCGACGAGGAAAGTAGCGGTGAAATGCAGACCGCGTCCAACCTTGTTCATGCCGAACAGCATGACGCCCAGAAACCCGGCTTCCAGGAAGAACGCGGTCAGCACCTCATAGCCCATCAGCGGCCCGATCACCGGCCCCGTCTTGTCGGAGAACGCCGACCAGTTGGTGCCGAACTGGTAGGACATGACGAGGCCCGACACCACGCCCATCGCAAAGCCGATGGAGAATATCTTCAGCCAATATTGGAACAGGTCGAGATAGACGGATCGCCCCGTCCTCAGCCACAGCGCCTCCAGCACCGTGAGGTAACTCGCCAGTCCTATCGACAGCGCGGGAAACACGATATGAAAAATGACGGTGAAGGCGAATTGCGCGCGCGCGAGATGGAAGGCGTCTAGTGGGAACATGGCCATTACCGGGATGCGAGGTTGCGCGGCCGCCTCATTCGGGTCCGGTTCGGAGCGCTTGGCTTTGAGATATCACTATAGTCCCGCGGCGGCTTGTCTCCAAGCGCGCCGGACGACGGCTCAACCGTTTACGCGCGCTGCGCGAACAATTGCCGCAAGCCCTTCAGCAGTCCCGGCTGTTCCCTGGATTCGCCAAGCGCGGTGAGAAAACGCTCGGCCCAGCGGTCGACGTCGTTGGCCGCCAGATGTTCGAACATCCGATGCTGGCGTTCTTGACGGTCGGCGAGCGGCATGGCCAGCGCGATCCGGATCGCCTCGACCATTCCCTCGGTCTCATGCGGATTGACGATCAACGCGCCGTCAAGTTCCTGCGCCGCGCCGGCAAATTGCGAAAGCACGAGGACGCCGGGATCTTCGGGATCCTGCGCGGCGACATATTCCTTGGCGACGAGGTTCATTCCATCGCGCAGCGGCGTCACAAGCGCCACCTGCGCCGTGCGGTAAAGTCCGGCGAGCGCGGCGCGCGAATAGGAGCGGTTGACATAGCGGATCGGCGTCCAGGCGGCGTCGCCGTGGCGGCCGTTGATCTGCCCCACGAGCTCGTTGATCGCTTGGTTCATGGAGGCGTATTCAGGCACGTCGGCGCGACTCTTGGGCGTGACCTGCAGAAACGTCACCTTGCCGAGCCATTCGGGATATTTGTCGAGGAAGGCGCCAAACGCCTGGATGCGCTGGGGGATACCTTTTGAATAGTCGAGGCGGTCGACGCCGAGGATGAGACGTTTGCCGGTCAGGCTGGCGCGCAGTTCCCCGACGAGGCCGGATCTTGCGGAATTCCGCGCGGCGCGCGCATAGATCGCGGTTGCGATCGAAACCGGGAAGGCGCGCACCATCACCCTGCGGCCGTCGATTTCGAACAGTCCGGGAGATCGCTTGGATTCGCTGCCTTGGATGGCGAAATAGCGCCCGAGATTTTCGGCGTCCTGTCCGGTCTGCATGCCCACCAGATCGTAATGGCTGAGCGCGCCGACGGTCTGCCAGTGCTGCGGCAGAGCCTCGAGAATGTCGGGGGGCGGACAGGGGATATGCAGGAAGAAGCCGATCGGATTGTCATGTCCGCGCGCTCTTAGTTCCTTGGCGAGCGGCAGCAGATGATAATCATGGACCCAGATCGTGTCCTCGGGCTTGATGAAAGGGGAGAGAGCTTCCGCGAAACGGGCATTGACCCGGAGATAGCCGTCGAGTTCGACGGAAGTGAATTCCGCCAGATCGACGCGATAGTGGAGGATTGGCCATAGGACCCGGTTGGCGAAACCGTTATAATATTCCTGAAAATCGGTCGCCGACAGATCGAGCGTGATATAGGTCCGCATGCGGCGTTGGGTGATCGTCGGTGCGGGAGGGACGCCGTCCTCGGTCACATTGCCGCTCCAGCCGAACCACACGCCTTCGCGTTGCTTGAGGGCTGCGTTGACGGCCACAGTCAGGCCGCCGGCCTGGCGAGGCCCTTTGGAATCGGGAACGTTGACACGATTGGAGACGAGGATCAGACGCGGCGCCATGCATCCTCCCATTTCACCGAAAGTCGCATCGCGGAATTTATAATCGCCGCCATCGAGTAAGTCTGTGGAATATTGCCCCACAGCGCGCCGGTCTCGGGATGGATGTCCTCGGAGAGCAGACCGAAAGAATTTCGACGCGCCAGCAGATCGTCGAACATCGCACGGGCCTCATCGATGCGGCCGATCTCCGCCAAGGCGTCGATATACCAGAAATTGCACACCAGGAACGCTGTTTCGGGCAGGCCGAAATCATCTTCATTGGTGTAGCGCATGATGCGGCCGTTGCGCCTGAGTTCGCGCCCGACCGCCTCGAAAGTGCCGAGGAAGCGCGGATCATCCGGCGCCAGCAATCCAAGTTCCGAGAGCAGCAGGATGCTGGCGTCCAATTCCTGACCGTCGAGGGCGCCGGCCAGAGCTTTCTTGCCTTCATGCCAGGCTCTGGCGAGGATCGGCTCGCGTAAGGCGTCGGCATGCGCGCGCCAATAGGCGGCGCGGTCTTCGATCGCCAAGCGCGTGGCGATTTGGGCGAGACGGTCGCACGCCGCCCAGCATAAAGCGGCCGAATGGGTGTGGATGCGCTGGCGTCCGCGATATTCCCATATTCCCGCATCCGGCGTCAGCGCCAGCCTATGCGCGCGCTCGCCGAGCGGTTCGAGCGCCCGGAACAGCGCCTCGTCGCCCATTCTGGGCAGACGTTCGTCGACGAACATCTGCGTGGCCGCCAGAATCGTGCTGCCATAGACGTCGTGCTGGCTTTGGATTTCGGCGAGATTGCCGACCCTGACAGGCCCGTTGCCCAGAAATCCCGCGAGGTCTGGCGCGATTTCCTCGTCGAGCTTGTCGCCGGGGACGATCGAATGAACGGGCTTCAACGGCGCGTCGGGGTCGGCGGCGACAGTGAGGATGTAATTGATATAGGCTTCCATCGTCTCGGTGACGCCGAGCTTGTTCAGCGCCTGGACGACGAAATAGGCGTCGCGCAGCCAGCAATAGCGATAATCCCAGTTGCGGCCGCTGCCCGGCGCCTCCGGGATAGAAGTCGTATGCGCGGCGACGATCGCGCCCGTCTCCTCGAAACTGCATAGTTTCAATGTGACGGCGGCGCGGGTGACGGCGTTCTGCCATTCGAAGGGCACGGCGAGCGAGCGCACCCAGCCCGACCAATAATCATGCGTGCGCTCCTCGAACTCGCGCGCCGTGCTGTCGAGGGCGCTCAGGAATGGCTCGTCCGGACCGAACACCAGCGTCAGCGGACGGGTGAGCGGGAAGGTCGTCTCCTCGGCGACATAGGAGAGCGGCGCGTCGGTTGTGAGCCGGAACGCGGCGCTGGCGGCGTGGTAGCGAATATGGTTGGAGCCCATGGAGAAGTCGGTGGTCGGGCGGCCATAAGCATGGGTCGGGCGCACCCGGATCGCGATCCTCGGCAGCCCGGCGATCGGCGCTATGCGCCGCACCAGTTGCGGCGGCCGGAACATGCGTTCGAAACGGACAAACCGCGGCGCGAAATCGGTGATGCGAACGCGGCCGCCATGACTGTCCTCGAGTTCGGTTTCCACGATGGCGGTGTTGCGTTGATAGGACGCCTTGGCATGGGCAAGATCGGCCAGGACGACATCGGCAAAGCCCTTTTCCTCGTCGCCAGCCAGCAGACGGGAAAAAGTGGGGTCGGAATCGAAGCGTGGGAAACACCACCAGACGATGCGCCCGCCCGTATTGACCAGCGCCGCGATGCGGCAATTGCCGATCAGCGCCAAATCCAGAGACTGGGCGACCGCCGGCCCTTCCAGACGCTTCGGGGAAGCGCTCAAGCCGAAACCTTTCCCAACCAAGCCCGCACCGCCGCCGGATGCGAAAACGAACCGGAGACTCCGGCCATTTCGACGCCAACCGAAAAAGCGACGCCGCCCAGCGCCAGGACGGCCTCAAACCCCGGCCGGTCAATCTTGTCATCGGCGATGAAGATGGGCCTTCGGCCCGCGAACGGAGAACGCGCCATAAAACGTTTGATCGCCGCCCCCTTGTCGAACCCCGGAAGCTTTACCTCGACGACAAGATGTCCCCAGGCCAGCTCCAGTTCGAGCGTCATGAACCGTTGAACGTAACGTTTGAGCGCGAGGAAAAGTTCCCCTTCGATCGGTCCGGCCAGATTGTAATGCACGGCAAAACTGACGCCCTTGTTCTCGGCAAAGGCGCCCGGGAAATCATCGAGCAGCCGCAGGAGATCGATCCAGGCCCCATCCGGCAGGCGGTCTTTGGTCAGGGATCGAATGGCTTCGAGCGGGGAGTAACGGATCTCGGCGCCATGGATGCCGCTCGCCCGCAACCGCAGGGGGGCAAAAAGCCGGTCCAATTCGTCGATCGGGCGCCCGCTCACCAGCGCCAATGCGCCGTCGAGGCGGCGCTCGATCAAGGCCAGTTCATCCAGCAGGGCGCTTGAGACGACGACAGCGTCGGGCGTCGGCGCAAGCTCGAGCAGCGTGCCGTCGACGTCGAGGAACAGACTGATGGCCTCCGCTTTGGGAACGAACAAATCTGGCGGCTGCATTCGCGGGCTGTCCCTTTCCTATGGAGGAATAGCTAGATAAGGCGGCGTGTGCGGTCGGCGATCGGACTTTTCCCCATGCCGCCGCGATCCGTCCCGTACGGAGGATCGGGATAACGCTCGAAAGCCAGGATCGTTCAGCCCTTGCATCGGCGCAAATGTTGCGGCAATAAGGGGCCGCGCTAGGAGTGTAGCTCAATTGGCTAGAGCACCGGTCTCCAAAACCGGGGGTTGCGAGTTCGAGTCTCGCCTCTCCTGCCAGCCTTGGCGGCGGCGTTGATTTAATTGAATAATTTGTTCTTCCATCCCCACAAATGCATCCAGGCATTTGTGGGTGAATTTGCGTTGAATTCGCACCCCGCCTATCACTCCAAGCTGGCGAACAAAGCGCCTCAGGCTGCAGGTTGAACCACGAGCCTCCGAACGTCCGCGCTTCAATCCTGTCCATCGGCGGGGGAGAAGATCGCATGCTGCGCGATCGCGCCGGCTGTCCTCCTGGCCCAGCCAGTTTGTCGTCCCTGTGGTCAAATCTTTATGGATTGGCCATCTCGCCATGTTCAAAACGGGGCTGAGGCGTGGCCGCTCTATCCACATATGCCGCGCGGCCCTCGGTCATCTGCACCGTAGTGTCCCGGTCGTCATAGCCGTAATGATCCGCCATCAGAGGCGAGCGTGAGGAGAAAAAATCGGGCAGCGCGGTCGCGTAACGCGGCGCGGCCGTAACGTCCGACGCCTTGGCGCCGACCATGCCAAGAGCGAGAACGAGGCCGGTCGTTCCGACCATGAGAAGATTACGCATGATACTTTCGTCCTTCTTTTATCCGTCCGTTGAACGGAATCTGTCTAAGCAACGTCAGCGAACAACTTGCGTTCCGTCACGCTTGCGTGTGCCGGCGTGCGCCAAACCCAGACTTTCGATCGACAACCTCCAAGAAGGCTATGGACTTCCGCGGGAAGGCTGCCGTCCGGCCTGGCCGCTGCCTGGGAAGCTCTTCGCTCTGAATTCCAGAGGGACGTTGGCCGCCATTTGCGGCGCCGCGCGCCCGATCAGCCAGATGAACATGACGAAACAGATCGCCGCAGCCGCCGTCCATCCCTGCAAAATCGTCGATGTCGGGAACGAAGGGATCAATAGGAAGGCGGTCACCATGACACCGGTGATATTTCCCAGCGTGCTGATCCCATAGACGACGCCCGTCGACATGCCGCCCCGGGAACCCGAACTGACCAAAGCCTCGGTAAAGATCGGCAGCAACGCGGACAAGCAAACCACCGGGAAAAAGAACAGAAACAGGCAGGAGAGGCCGAGAGCGAGAAAGGCATTGTCGAAGCTGGAATCGACGAGCTGGAGAATCGCGTGTCCCTGTGTGGCGGTGACGAAATAGCCGACAAAGCCAGCCGCGACGAGCGCGACGAGGTAAGCCATCAATCGCTTCGCGCCGAGCTGCGAGAACAGGCCGCCCAATATCGCCCCGACGCTGAAGGCCGCCAGGAATGTCGCGATGACGAAGGACCAAACGAACAAGGTCGACCCGAAAAACGGCGCCAGCAGACGCGTGGCGACCAGCTGGAAACCCATGCTGAGGAAGCCCTGAAAGAACGCGCAAACGCCGACGAACAGACCGATCCACCTCATCGCAGTCTTTCTATCTTTGCCATTGCGCGCCAAGAAATTCGGTCGGCGAAAAATCATCGGTGAGCGGCGTCGGGCAGTTGATGGCGCTAGGGAGCACGCCCGCGCTTTGCATTTGAAGCAAGTCGACGCCGTTATCCCTCATCAAGGGCAGGAGCTGCGGAGAAGCCGCCTTGATTCTTTGCTCTAAGGACGGACTGGCGTTCGCAGCGGCAAGGACGACGGTGTTCGAGCTTCCGGGCGCGTCGAACAGAAGACAGTCCGGAAGCGCCGTCTTGATCGTGGCGACCAGGCAATCGAAAAGCTTGTTTCCGCGCAATATATTGATCGCCAGAACGCCGCCGTCGGTCAAATGGCTCGCCGCCAATTCGAAGAACTCGCGCGTCGCCATATGCGGGGGATATTGGCTATTTCTCACAAAGGCGTCGATGACGAGCCAATCCCAACGATCCTTGCTTCGGTGCAGAAACCGCCGGCCGTCTTCGATGACGACTTTATTATTTGGGGCCTCTTTGAAATTGGTGAGCTCCACCGCCAGACCCACAATCATGGGATCGATTTCGACGGTGGTGAGATTGGCGTTGGGATAGCTGAAATTGAAGAGTCTGTTGAAGGATCCGGCGCCCAAACCGATGCTCAGAACGTTGGCGGGATTGGGGTTGGCGAGCGAGGCGGCGAACAAATATTTCGCATAGGGAATGATCTGATAGCTCGGTTTGTCCAGATCGATCGCTGACACTTTGGCGCCATTTTCCATGCGCCTGAAAAAGACGACCGAACCCTCGCGAGACACGATGATGTAATTATAAGCCGATTCTCGAACCAGTTCCTTGGATTGGGGCGTTGCGTAGTCGGCGAAGAGCAAAGAAGCGGCGCCGCTTCCGGCAAACCGCAGGATGGATCGACGCGTGCTTGGTTTAGGCGCCACTCTGCTTTCCCTATCTGAGGATCCATAGGCGTCAACCCAATATGCGTCAGCGTCAGGGTCCTGGGCAATGCCTCCCCAGATCGTCGATTTTGTCGAGGACCGCGCCGGCGGATGGCGCGCGAACCTAGTCTCTGAACCCCGAATGCTGGTAGGCTTGCGGGACAAAGGATCCGTTCTATGCGAGCCCTTCAGATCAAAGCGTTCGGCGACGTCGGGGCGCTTGAAATTGTCGAGGTCGCCGATCCCATCGCCGGCGAGGCGACGGCCGTGGTCCGTATCGAAGCGGCCTCGGTCAATCCAAGCGACGTGAAGAACGTGCAAGGCGCGATGAAGCAGACGACGCTGCCGCGCATACCGGGGCGCGATTTCGCAGGCGTGGTGGAGGCGGGGCCGCCCGAATGGATCGGCGCCGAAGTGTGGGGCACGGGAGGGGATGTCGGCTTTACGCGCGAGGGCACGCATGCCCAGCGCATTGCGGTTCCCGTCGCGAGCCTGCGGCGCAAGCCTGGCGCCCTCAATTTCGATGAGGCGGCTTCCGTCGGCGTCAATTTCATGGCCGCCTGGTGCGCGCTTGTCGAGGCGGCGGGCCTAAAGGCGGGCGAAACGCTGGCGCTGATCGGCGGGGCCGGCGGGGTCGGCAGCGCCGCCGCGCAGATCGCACATACGATCGGCGCTGAGGTCATCGGAATCGATCGAAGGGCGCCGCGTCCGGACGCCCCGATCCGCGCGATCGCCAGACAGCTGATCGTCGGTGCGCCGGATGTGTCGCGGGCGGTGCGCGAGGCCACGGGCGGACGTGGCGCCGAAGTCGTATTCGACACGGTTGGCGGCGCCATGTTTCGCGTGGCGCTGAATTGCCTGGCCCGGCGCGGCCGGCTGATCGAGATAAGCGCCGGCAGCCAGCGCGAAGTCAGCTTCGATCTTGCCGATTTCTACCACAATGAGAGCCGGTTGGCGGGGGTCGACACATTGAAGCGCGATCTTGTGGCCTCGGCATCCGTGCTGGAGGCGTTGAAACCGGGCTTTGAGGCTGGCGACTACCGCGCCGCGCCTATCGTCGAGATCTTGCCCCTGACGCAAGCGCGTGCGGCCTATCGCAAGGTAGCCGAGGGGATTCAGGGGCGAATCGTGCTCCATCCGAACTCATGACGCGGGCGGCCCGGCCGCCAAGCGCCGAGAGGGATCGAAATTCCACAGCGTCATCAGCGACGTATCGGGATCGCTGGCTTGGCGGCCCAGAATGCTGAGCGAAGCCGTGCCGAGCGCGAAATGCCGCGCCTTTATCACGGGAAGGTCAATCCACCTCACCGCGAGGACGCGCCCGAAATGCCCGTGTGAAAAAAGCGCGACGTTTCCCTGCAGGGCGCGAAGACGTTCGACGAGCCGGTCGGCGCGGTCCGAAACCTGCGCGGGCGTTTCGCCCCCCAGACAGCCGTCCCGGAAAATATCCCAGCCGGGCCGCTCCTCCCAAATCTCGGCGGAGCGCTTTCCTTCGTAATCGCCATAGTCCCACTCCGCCAGGTCCGGCTCGATCTCGGCCGCCCCGCCAAGCCCTGCCAGTTCGCAGGTCTGCCGCGCCCGCTGGCGCGGGCTCGTCAGCACGCGAGCGAAGGCGATCCCGGTGAGGTAGGGCGCAAGTTCGCGCGCGCCTTCCCGGCCGCGCGCGGTCAGCCCGATCTCCGTGCGACCGGTGTGTTGTCCCGACAGCGACCATTCGGTTTCGCCATGCCGAATAAGGTAAAGCTCTAAGGACGGGCTTTGTGCGCCAGACAAAGTTTGCGCTCCATTATCGTGACGCCGCTCAAGAACGCTCCATCGCGGCGACATATTCGCCGCGCGCCGCGGCCCGGTTGCACTTGGCGCGGTGGACCAGAGCTCGCTGCGCGGCCTGGACATTGGCTTCCTCGCCGCGCCAGATCTCCAAAGCCGGCTGCTGGATCGCGCGGGCGAATGAAAACGTCAACGCCCAAGGCAATCGCCAATTTGCCGCCTTGGAGCCCCCATGCATGGCGTTCAGATGGGCGGAGGCCAGCGCAGGAGACTGGCCCCCCGAGAGAAACGCAATCGCTGGAACCGCCGCGGGAACGACCTGCAGAAGGCATTTCACCGTCGCTTCCGCCGCCTCGTCCACCGTCGGCTGCTGGGGGCAGGCCAATCCGGCAAGCACCATATTGGGCTTGAGGATCATCCCCTCCAGCATCACGTTTTGCAGGCGAATATGCGCGAAAACCCGCTGCAGGACTTCGCTCGTGGCCTCTCGGCAACGCTCCAGGGTGTGATCGCCGTCCATCAGCACTTCCGGCTCGACGATGGGGACCAGTCCGTTCTCCTGGCACAGCGCTGCATAAAGGGCGAGGAACTGCGCGTTCGCTTCGATGCAGCCCCGGCTGGGAATGCCCTCGCCCAGTGCGATCACCGCGCGCCACTTGGCGAAACGCGCTCCCATTGCGACATATTCCACGAGACGGGCGCGCAACCCATCCAGGCCTTCCGTGATCTTCTCGCCGGGATGGCCGGCCAAATCCTTGGCGCCCAGGTCGACTTTGATGCCGGGAATGATCCCCGCGTCGGCAAGGACCTTGACGAAGGGCGTCCCGTCTTTCTTCTTCTGGCGGATCGTCTCGTCAAAGAGGATCGCGCCGCTGATGCTCTCGCCCAGACCTGTCGCCGTCACGATCAATTCGCGATAGGCGCGGCGGGCCTCCGCCGTCTGGGGAACGCCCACTTCGGCAAATCGCTTGTTGCAGGTGGGCGTGCTCTCGTCCATCGCCAGCAGCCCCTTGCCGCCGGCGACCAGCGCCCTCGCGGTCTCTATAAGCTTTTGCGCATTCACGTGTGCTTCCTCTCCGATTGGCTTCTTGCCTGTTTGGCCTCAAAGCTTGATGCATCTCAGCATTTTAGTCGACGATGACGTGAACGCCCACGACAAATAAGGGTCGTCCGGTTTGGTCTCATGCCGATTGCGCATTCGGCCTCGTGCTTTGGCGAGAAACGTGACACCTACAACAACTTGTGCAATATTGGCTTCGTTCCGCCAAAACAAAATTCGTATCTGACGCTGAGTGAGGACCTAAGCCCGGACTCAAACGGATTTTTCTTGTGAAATATTGAAGAGATGAGACTTTACCGCTCGTTGCGCAATTCGATTGGTGCGTGGCAGGCAGTTGAAGAAGTGTCCCGATTAGCCTTGAGGACGGCTTCGTCGCCGGTGTCGTAGGCAAATTCGATGTCGATGGAGCCGTCATCGAGCAGTTCGACAGAGCCATCGCCGGGGACTTCGTCCATTTCGTCGAAGCCTTGCCAGGCGAATCCGATCGAGGACCGGCTATATTCAATGTCGAGGTAGGCTTGCGCCTCTTCCATATAAACATCCAAGCCTACATACTGTTCCTTGGGTGCTTCTCCTATTTCGCAAATGGCGGGGCCGATTCTATCGGACCTTTATACTTCCAGCTGCGATCCTCGATTGCGCCATATGAATATCAATGCAGACACGATTTCTGCGCTCGGTCCGGCAGTCAACTTCTCACCGGCGGCGCAAAAGGTGAATGACCTAGCTAGACCAATCCTTCGGCCTTCAACGCTCGCAACATTTGCGCCTGCGCGTCATCGATTGCGCGTTGTGCGCCCGTGTTGGCGGCATCACGCAACAGCTCGGCGGCACATAGCCAGAATGGCTCGCGCTGGCTGTCTTCAGGAAGCGAAACTAAAAGAACGCGCGCCTGACCCAACGTCGCGACAGAGCGGCCGTCCCTTACATCCGGTTTCCTTAGCATTGCGCCGGGCACACCGTCGACGAATTCGACGCCAGCGGCTTCGAGGACGCGCTGAGCTACAGATAAGTCCAATACTGACGGCCGTCGCTTGGCCGCCTCGAATTTTCCGATGGTCGCCGCCCGGACCCCGGATTCGCCCGTCAATTTCGACTGCGAGCAGTCAAGTATTCCGCGAGCGGCTTTGATTTGGCCCGGAGTGAGGGTCATTTGCCCTTCCTTAGCCTCACGCCCCGACCATCGCCATTCTCGTCGATGAAGGTCGCACCGGCCGCTTTCAGCGCCCCAACGATCGTGTCGAGCGTCCTCGCGAGCCCTGGCACGTTGGCGGCGCCCGCAGCCTCCATGGCGCGGATCGTGTTGACGCCAATGCCAGAGCGGCTAGCGAGCGTCTTTTGGTCGAAGCCGGCGAGCGCGTGCGCCGCCTTTATTTGGTTCCCAAAAATAAGCAAGGTCAGATGATACCCAGGTTCGCGCTGCAGTTGGCGTTTTGGATATTGAGCCCTGGCATGCGGTCATCGCAACCACAAGACCGGCGATTATGCCGGTTATCAAAGGCAAAATCACCAAAGCATTCGCCATCAGTCCCGGGGGATATTGCCAGCTTAAGAACGAGAAAAATCCGATGCTGTCGTAATTCACTTGCCGTTTTGCAGGAAGCGTTCATAAGCGCGGGCGACAGTTTCGCCCAAGCTCATGGACGGCTCTGCCAAACAGGATTCCTTTATTTCAGCTAGGATTGCTTCTGCGTGCGATTTAACGCCGACAAGGTGGCTGACACCGTTTAGATTATTGTAGGCAGTCCAGAACCCTAGAGCCCACGATCGGCCGTCGGCCTCGTGCTCTGGACCCGAAAGCCAATAGGCGCAGCTTTTGGCGCCAATTCCGAAAGCTTGCACGGTATTATCCGCCTGCGTCCCCGTCGCACCTAGCGCGAAAACCAAGGCAGCCAACCACGAGCGCATCCGTAATCCCCTTTGCACGGTCGACTAGCGCGCTCTGTAAATCTCAAGCTGCCTTGCGGCGGCGGATGATACCGGGCCGAGTTCGGACCGTAGTGCGTGTCATCGGCGAGCCGTGTGATTCAGCAGTGAATTCGAACCCTCTATGATATCGATTCTACCCTTTTGATTCGACATCGAAAACCCGAGCGGAGGGCGGGTCCCGATCGGGGCGGATTGGGACCCGCCTGCTAAGCAGTTTCATATGTGACGTCAGTAGCTTGCAACGATTTCCGGGGAGGTCCCGCTTCGGCGCTTAAACACATGAGAATAGCCGCTTAGATGACGTAGGGCGGGTCGTTGTTGGACGCCCGTTGGGGATCAAACGCCGCGCCGACTCAAAACTCGGCAAAGGGAACGCAAGATGCAACGCTTCAAGAGCCCAGGCTCAGCTCAGAAGTTCCTTTCAACGCCCGCCGCCGTGTATAACATTTTCAACGTCCAGCGCCACCTTACAGCGGCTAGGACCCACCGAAGCTTCCGAGCCGGGGCGATGGACACGTGGAGTGCGGCCGTTGCGGTCGCCGGAGAACTCACCTGCGGCGGAGCGGCAACGCGACAATGCCGGGGGAAGACCTGCGGGGAACAAACAAAGAGACGAACATCGTTTCGGTAGCCGGCTTCATTTCGGAATGGCGGCCGACATCAAATCGGAATGGTGGCCGGAATCAATCGGAATCTCCAGCCGGATTGAATCGGAATTCGAAATCTTGTGCTATTGCAAGCTGGCATGAAGTGGGCATCCAGGTTTCCCAAACCGATCGTCCTCAAGGACGGCCGCATGATCACGAGCCTTATCCAAGCTCGCGACCTTATTGTCGTCATTCCCCTGCATCATTTAAGAAATGCGTATTGGGAATACGCCACTGACCTCATCTACGACGCCGCTCGCTCTGGGGATGATCTCCCCGTCCGCCAAGCCTACGAACAGTTTATTCGAGCGTTGAAGGCAGAAGGTCTGCTGTAAGCAGCCCCGCATTGCCGTCAAAAATGCCTCATGAACCTCGGAGGGGGCTCTTGAGCTAAACACGATGCCGTGGTCCTACACGTTCCTTGCGCAGATAGCCCTCAAAGATGGCCAGACCATTTCGACCCTGACACAGGCGCGCGCCATGATAGTAGAGCTTCCACCATTTCGTCGACAAACTCCGATCGGAGATGCGCAGCCGAACTTGTCTTTGATGCAAGCCGCCACGGCGACGAAGGCGCTCTCCGCGAAGCACACGCCCAGATGCTACTCGCGCTTGAGGCGGAGGGGCTGATTTGAGGTGATCATGCCGACCATCATCCAACTTGTATTGCTACAGCGGCATTGGAATAGTGAAAATGGTTGGGCGTGGCCATGTCGAGCAGGGCGGAAAAATTTCGCAGGACAGCGGGGCGTCCCGCGTGGCTGCGAAAACATCCGAGACGCGTTGCGAATGGCTCGATTTTGCCTTGAAGTGGAACGAGATGGCTGACCAGGCTGAGTGGATATCGGCTTGGCGAATCAAATAAGGCCATCTGAATGTTGGTAAGAAGGTTTCTTCGATGGAGGCGGCAGACCAAAAGCGAATCCTGCATTAGGACTTAACGCCCGCCGCTTCCCATCGTCCGTCGTCGCCACGCCGCGAGATTGTTCTGAACGCCGTCGTGTTCTCTCTTAGCGGATCGCTGACTATCCTCAGCGCCTACGTCGCTCCTGTGTTCGCCCTAAATCCATTCTGATTGTCGACCGCCTTCGTATACTCTCCTGCCAGCCGCGTAAAAGCCGCCGCCACTTCCTTCAATTGAAGCGCTGTCGCATAAACTGCCGCTGCTTCATTCTCGGCGTCTCGGAAAGGAAAAGACAAGCGAGTCTTTCTCACGTCTAAATCGCCGATATTGAAATAAATTTTCCCGGAAATGCTGAACCCAATTGATCTAGCCTTCGGCTTTCTTATTTCGATTAGAACACGCGAATCGCCATTGAATCTCTTCATCGCGTCCATTCCGTCAATGAGTTGCGGAACTAAACGTTACGTCCGCCGCCGGTATCGCGCTAGAGCCCCCTCCTAAGTCGGCGGAGTTGCCTCCCGAGCAAGAAAATCGGGCCGCAAGGGGCAAATGCGGCCCGATTCCCTTCAGAGGTCTAAACGTACAGCGAATCAGCGCGCTGACGCGAAAATCTATCTAAAACTCCCCCTATTTGCTACGGCCTCAGCGCGTACGCGCGTTCCGTTCGGCATCAATTTTCGTTACGATTCCTTTCTTTCCGAGAGCGCGGAGCACCACCCGCCGAGGCACATCTGCCCACGGTGGTCGAAGCCCTCGGCTGCGCTTAGCAGGTGCGGCAATTCTGTGACTCGCATCGAACGCGCCTTGCTTCGCGGTAGGTGGACCGTCCACTCGACGGCTCTGGCCGGAGGGGATAGGAGGAACAAGACGATGATAGCGAGCGCCACGGCGATTTCCGCAAGACGAGCGGTTGCCATCCGTTAGATGGTGAGGCCGCCTCAGGTTGTCCCCGTTATTCACAGGCAGGCAGGTGGCTTTTCTTGGCGTGGCCTTACTAGCGCCAACCTGCTGTGTGCAGGTTGCAAACAAAGGCGGCCGAGGGAGGATGCGACGATGACCCAAGACGATGGGCGGTTCGCGCACGTTGTGCAGATTGCTTACGAATTGGCGCCGACGGGCCAATTCAAGAATTTCGCGTCCCTTGAACGAGAAGTTATCGACGAAGGGTGCAAGGAAGGCGTCCACTGGCTTGAAAAGCCCGGCATTCGGCAGGCGCTTACCGAGATCTGCGACGCCCGCCGCCAAGCAGAGGGCTGGCACAAGCACTCCCTCGGATAGGCGTTACGAGGCCGAAATGATGCGAGATCGAGTGATCTACGTCGCGCAGCGCGCATACGAGCTTGCGGCAAGTGGCGAATATCTGGACATTGCTTCTATCCAAACAGTCATCGTTGCTGAAGGCTTTGCGGACGAAGTCGGTTGGCTCGAAGGGCGGAGCGTGCGAGACGATTTGCAGATCATTTGCCGACTCAGCCGCGAGCGAAGGCCCGCAACCCGGCAAGCTGCTGTTGCCGCCACCGACGCCTCGATTGGCGCGGCTTGAATCCTGCCTCTGTCGGAAATCAGATCCGAACATACTGATGGTGTAGTCCGCCGAGAATTGGCGTCGGCTGAATTCGTTCGACGGCCTGAACGCCTCTCGGGATCGGCGCGTCCTTGTTCAGAGAAGAGCAACTCAGGGTCGCAAACGAGTTTGTGACTCAATAATGCCGTTACGATGAGGAGCTTTCCACAACCTGTTTGCACCGGCGTCGAGGCCGGCACAAAGAATTGAACCTCGACGAGGTTGAGATCGTTGTAATTTGAGACAGATGTTTGAAAAGCTGAGGTCCGATCCTTGAAAAGGCTCCGATTGATTTCTTTCGTCCTCTTGTCGGCGCTCGTTTGCGGCCAGGCAAAGGCGCAAACGGCCGTTCCGCAGGGAACCAATCCTCATGTACTGACGCTCGGCGCGGCTCGCGCCGGCATCATACAGTCAATCCTTGTCCAAAACGGCGCACATGTGGAAGCAGGGCAGGTCCTACTGCGGTTGGATTGCGGACCCTTGGAAAAAGAGATCAATTTTCGCGCTGCGTCCCTCGCGGCGGCGGAAGCCTCCCTTGCGCGAGTTCGCAACGGTCCTCGCCCGGAGGAGATTGCCATCGCCGAGGCGGGTCTCGGCGTTGCGATAGCGCGCGCGGAAGAGGCACGTGACTCTCTTCAGCGTGCGAATGGACTGCAACCCGGCGTAACGGTGACGCGCGCGCAACTGTTCACGGTGGAACGCGATTCGCGCATCGCGGACGCGCAGCAGCTGGACGCAGCCAAGAAGCTAGCGTTGCTGAAAGCCGGCTCGCGCGTTGAGGACATCGACGAAGCGCAAGCTAGGCGTGACGCCGCCTTTGCTTTCCTTGAAGAAGGCAAGGCTGAATTCGATCAATGCACAATTCGCGCGCCAGCTTCCGGCACAATTCAATTTACAGTAACAACGGGCCAATTCGTTTCAATCTTCTTGCCAACGCCCCTCGCTCAGCTAACAACCGAGGGAGTCGCTCCCAAATAGTGGGCGACCTTGCGGGGAGCCTGGACCGATATTGGTGGGCCTGAACGTTGGCTTGTGATTCACGGCTTCCCAAAGGAAATCTGATGAATCGGGATCAATTCTGCTGACGGACGGGGCGTTTTCGAAGATCGAACAGCACCCGCGCACTCGGACGCGAGGGCAGGGTAACGACGCGATAGAGGCGACGTCGCGAGCGCTGTACAGATAGACAAGGTGCGAAACGCCATCTACGAAGCCGCGTTGGAGTGCGCGAGCTGTGCGTTCGAAGCAGACATCCTCAAGCTCTACAACTCGATCAACACGAGTGGTTGATGCGGATAGCCGCTACCGCCGTTGCGCAGCGGCAGGCCGCGCTCGGCGCAACGAAGGACGAATGGACGCGCCTGGAACGATTGTCGTCGCGCGACGTTAATTATGCACTCGGAGAACGGTTATGCGCGCATTCATCGCTTTGATAGTGATCATTTATTTTGTCGGCGTTGGCGTCGCGTTATCGCCGACGATTCAGGCCAAGTGGAATACCGCTTGGGCATCAGACCTCGCCACAAGCGCCGTGCAGGCTCTCCCAGATGCAGTCGCATGGCCGGCAAGGGCCTTCCGCAGGATTACCGAACGTGGTTGATTGCGCTTGACTGGCGGAGTTCAGGAGGCTTCTTGCGCGTCGATTAGGGAGCGATCGTGGCGCGGCACATTCACGGTGTTGCCGTCTTTCTTCTCGTATTTGTAAGCCTGAAATCTCCGCGTATTGCCTTTGCTGTCTCGACCATGGCGCCATCCTTTCGGCACCGCCCTGGCATTGGCGCTGAGTGCCGACCAGTTCATCACCGCAAATGACAGACACGGCATTGGCCTGAACGGGCGCCTCGACACGATCCAGGCCGCGATCCTGATCGAAAAGCTTTCCGTATTCGCCGATGAGATCAGAGCGTGAGAGCGAGTCGCGAGGCGCTATGACGAAGCGTTGCGCGCACACGCCATCATACCGCGGAGGCCCGAGGCGCTCACCAGCGTTTGGGCGCAATACACGATGCGCGTGCCCGCCTCGCGGCGCGAGGCGGTCGTCGACCATCTGCAAGGCGCCGGAATCCCCACCGTGATCTATTATCCAAGGCCGCTGCATTCTGCAGGCGGCGTGTCGGCATTTTCCCGTCGCCGGCAATGGGCCGCCGATTGCCGAAAAAATCGCTCTAGAGGTCTTTAGCCTGCCGATGCATACCTATCTAGACGAGCGCGCGCAAGATCGCATTATCGCCCGCGTCGGGGAGGCCATGTTGGACGGCTGACGGCTTTTGGAGCGGTTCCCTTACTGACGTGCACCCCCTGTTCAATTCGGCAAACGCGACAGTGTCTGGCGATTGAGTCGTCGGTTCTGAACCTCTTTATTTTCGGGCGTTTACGAGTGACCAACGACACGCCGATCGCGGTTTACCCGTGGTTGCCGCCGCCGAGGGCCGGAGCAAGATCAGTGATCGCCGCGAGCGGAAGGTCGCTGATCAGCGTGCCCCCATGGAAGTCGCCGGCTGAGGTGGGCTGTGCCGCGACATATTGGTAGAGTAACCTCAGGTCGGCGATAGGGAGACCGTTGGGGACTGTCGGTGTACCACCCGCATCGCCCGCACCCTCCATGACGCCCCTCCAGGTGCTCGAACTGAGCGAGCTGTTCGAGAGGTTGAGATGTTCGGGCTGCCCGAAGTCGGCGATGAGCCCGCCTAAGGCGAAGAAATCGTCAAGCCGCAGCGCGCCCCTATCCGAGGTCGCGTAGTTGGTCGCCGCGCCTCCGTCGATCGCGCTGCCTGCCAATTCAAACGTGTCGACCGTTGTGCCGTTACTGATGGCCGCCGCGCCGATCTCGACTGCCCTGTCGCCCGTACTCGCAGCCATTGACCCGCTCACGAATCCCTCTGACGAGCCACGGTCTCCGCTGCTGACGGTTGCAGCCTGAACGGTGACGGTTACGCCATTGCCCTGCCAACTGGACCACGATTTGCCATTGTTCGCGCTCGCCTGCAAATAAGCGACATCGGTCCCAGGGCTGATGGCGTCATAGGTCAATCCTGACAACTGTGAGGGGGCGACGAGGCCGCTGACCGGAACGCCATTCAGATACCAATGACCGGCTGCCGGATTCGAATCGGTCACAAAGTACGATGTGATGGGGGCGCCTGAGTCGGAGGCGGGGTTGAACAGGCTGGATGCTTGCAACACCGCGCCAACGGTCAGGGTCCGCGTCGCCGCGATCGGGGTCTCGACTGTGGGAGGAGGCGCCTGAACGGTGACGGTTACGCCATTGCCCTGCCAACTGGACCACGATTTGCCATTGTTCGCGCTCGCCTGCAAATAAGCGACATCGGTCCCAGGGCTGATTGCGTCATAGGTCAATCCTGACAACTGTGAGGGGGCGACGAGGCCGCTGATCGGAACGCCATTCAGATACCAATGACCGGCTGCCGGATTCGAATCGGTCACAAAGTACGATGTGATGGGGGCGTCTGGGTCGGAGGCGGGATTGAACAGGCTGGATGCTTGCAACACCGCGCCAACGGTCAGGGTCCGCGTCGCCGCGATCGGGGTCTCGACCGGGGCTTGGATTGCCTGAGCCGCTTCCACGGCCGGATCGACCTGGACCAAGCCGTCCCCGCTCACGGCTGAGTTGGCCATGGGGAGCGCCGTCTCCTCCATTATCTCGGCGACTTGCGCCGGAATTAGACTAGGATCGGCCGACAGAATGAGAGCGGCAACGCCGGCCAAGCTCGCCGTCGCAGCCGAGGTGCCGTAGAAGTCGATCAAATCCGACACGGTCGTGTTGATATCGTCTACGCCAGAGACGGCCACTGGATTGAGTGGATCCGGCGTAGATAGTGGAGTGCCGTTATTAGCGAACAGAAGCTCAGTGCCAGCTCCTGATGATGAGAAGCTTTCGCTCGTCGGCGGATTGACGCCGAAGGCTGGCGTGTCAGCGGCATCCACGGCGCCAGCGGTGATCGCGCCGGGCGTCATGCTATGGCCGTAGACGGTGCCGACGTTTGCGCCGCTGATTGTGACCGGCAGGCCATCTCCCTCGGCGATCTCCTTGATCAGGCCGGGATTGGGCCCGGACAGATTCTCGATGGCGATCTGGTAGGTTCCTGAGGCGGTGAAAGTGAAATCCACCCACGGATTGGTCGGCTCTCCGCTCGAAATATTGGTAGCGGCGCCGTATAGACTCCCATTCCGGAAAACGAGCATCTCGAGATCCGAGGCGGCGTCGCCGTATGCTTGATTCCACTCCAGGAGCAACGGGACCGTCTCGGTCGAACTGGCGGTGACCGTGATGGTCTGGACGAGGCTGCCTCCGAAGCTCTGCGCGTCGGTGAGACTGTTCCCGTCGAACGAACCTGATGCGGGCGTCCAGGCAGACTGATAACCATTGCTGGCATTATTGCCTGCCGCCACTATGTAGGTGACGCCTTCCGCCTCTACGGTTTGAATCGCCTGCGCGACCACGGCGTTCTGGAAGAACGGCTCGTCGAAGTAGCTCACGTCGTCGCAAATGACCTTACAGCCGTCGGCGGCGAGGGCGAGTATCCCGTTGGCGAAGTCCTGCTCGCTGTCGAAGGCGGTATAGAACGCCAGACTGGCGCCCGGAGCGATGTCGTGCACGATCTGCATCATCGCGCGCCCCTCGTCGGTTCCGCCCGAAGGGAGGTCTTTCAGCACCTGTATGTCGGAGGAGGGCGGCAGTGCTCCGTCGGCCTCGTCCGCGGCCGCGCCGCCAAGATCGTTGAAGCTGTCGGAAAGCACACCGACCTTGACGCCGGCGCCGGTAACGCTCAATCCGCTTTCATCCAGGGCCTGTTGCACTTGCGCCGCGGTGGCGCCATTGGAGCCAATAGCTGCGTCGATGGTGGACCCTCCAAGGGACCCCGCCGCTGGGTTTTCCACGCTGGCCATGACCGCCGTCGCGGGGACTGTCGGCGCACCGCCCCCATCCAACGACCCAGCCGCACCCGGGCCTATCCCGGATGTTTCGCTGCCAATAATTCCTTCCGTGCCGGGCAAAACGGGGGCTGGCGCACCGACCGGATCGTCGACCGGCGTCATAGATTGCCTATTGGGTTTGGCGGGTCGCGAAGCGCATCAAGCCCGAGGTCCTTCGCTTTTCCGGCATTACAGGTGGCTCGGATCGATGGGCGCTTCATCGACTGCGCCCGACATGGCCCAATGTTGAACGGGTCGGATTGCACGAAGCCGGGACCCCAACGGCACGTAAGCAATCTCATACTCAAGCCCACCGATGAAATAACGTGAATTGACGCTGGGAGCGTAACGGCGAAATGGCTGAGTGGCAACACCGCTGAACCCGAAGTGTCGCGAGCAAATGATATGTCCGGATTGGGTGCAGGTGATTTGTCCGGTTTTTGGACAGGGAGATCGCATGCTGCCGGAGGTTCGTATGGCGCGTGCATTGGATGCGATCAGGCCGCATCACGCCAAGCGTTTGAGTTGCGCTGAGGCTGGGGAGCTTCCTGGGTTGAGCGAGAGTCATTTCCGGCGATTGCGGGACGCCTATGAGGAGCAAGGCGAAGAAGGGCTGACTGGCCGCCGGCCCGGACGTGTGAGCGGACACGGGCTCTTGAGGAAGAAGGCGCTTGGACGGATGAGACTTTCCGTCCTCGCGCTTCGCCGCCGTGCGGATAAGGCCAGGCGAGGCGGCAACAAGCGCCATGTGAATGAGCGCGAGGTCGTCAACGGGCTGATGTATGTGCTGAGCGCCGGCTGCCGGTGGCGCGCGATCCCAAAGGACCTGCCGCCCCGCTCGACGGCGCACGATTATCTCGAGCTGTGGAGTTGGGATGGCACGCTCGATCGCATTCATGTATCGCTCTACGTGAAATGCCGTGAAGCTGCCTTGCGGGAGGCGAGCCCAACCGCCGCGATTCTCGACTGCCAGAGCGTGAAGAGCTCGGAAAAGGGGGCGCTTCGATTGATCCGTCGGGTTTCGACGCCGGCAAAAAGATTAAGGGCAAGAAGCGATATATTCTCGTCGACACGCAAGGCTTGCTGATGCATACCGTCGTCCATGCCGGCGATATTCAGGATCGCGACGGCGGCGCGCTAGCGATGGCGACTCTGTTCGGGATGTTTCCCTTCCTGCTGAAGCTCTATGCCGATGGCGGCTATCAGGGCCGGAGCTTCGGCGCGCGCTGAAGAAAATCCTGGCCCGCGTGAATATCGAAATCGTCAAACGCTCCGATCAGGCCAAAGGCTTCGTCGTCTTGCGGTTGCCTAAAATCTCACGCGCCGGACCGTTCCTTGTTCGACAACGCGACAAAGCCCGGCCAGGGGTTGCTAAAGAGATCAACTCACGGAATTACGCCGTGACCCGTTTGCGGTTAAGCTGCGGATATTGACCTTTCGACGGGTTCGCTCATCGGGGAGGTTTGCAACAAGAAAAGCAGATGTGCGGAATAGCTGGGCTTCTCTCGGTCAGACCAACCAACCTTGCCGCGATCGACGAGATGGTCGCGGCTCAGTTGCACCGCGGCCCGGACGGGTCGGCCGTCGCCCTCCTACAAGGCGGGTCCGTCCATTCCGCGACGGAAGCGCGCTATCTGGAATCTTCAATAGGAAATGTGGCGCTTGGCCATAATCGTTTGGCGATCATTGATCTATCAGACGCCGCTCTCCAGCCGATGCGGTCCGCCGATAGCGCGTGTTGGATCGTGTTCAACGGCGAGATTTACAATTACCGAGAGTTGAAATGTGATTTGGCGGCCCTCGGCCGTCATTTTCAAACCACTTCCGATACGGAGGTTATTCTCGCAGCCTATGATGAATGGGGTGTGGATTGCTTCAAGCGTTTCAATGGCATGTGGGTCATTGCACTGTTGGATCTGCACCGCCGCCGCCTCGTCCTTTCGCGCGACCGATTCGGCGAAAAGCCGTTGCATCTTGCGGTTGATGACGACAGGCTTTTGTTTGCATCCGAAATTAAGGCAATCCTGGCAATTCGGCGCAAGTCGCCGCAACTGAATTCCTTGGCGGCAGCGCTTTACCTTCGGCACGGCATCGTCAATTCCAGCGATGACACTTTCTTTGACGGCGTTTGTGCGTTCCCTCCCGCTCATTATGCCGAGATAAGGCTTGACCGGCCATTGGAATGCGTTCCGGTGCGCTTCTGGTCTCCGCCGCCGCAGAGCGAGCTTGGCACTGCTGATTTGTCCACGGCCGAGATCGACGGCGCCTTTCTGAATCTTTTCCGCTCCTCGATCGGCTTGAGGATGCGCTCCGACGTTCCGGTCGGCAGTTGCCTTTCGGGTGGACTCGATTCTTCGGCGATTGTCTGTGAAGCTTCGCCCATGCGCCCTTCGGCCGATCCCATGGATACGTTCACGGCGGGCTTCGAGGATCGGCGACTTGATGAAAGACGCTATGCCGACGCCGTCAACGCAAAAGCGGCGACGCGCGGTCATGTCACCGTCCCGACGGTCGAGCGAATGATCGAGGACTGGCCGGCGCTGGTGCGCGCGCAAGACGAGCCTTTCACGACACCCAGCATTTATGCGCAGTATTGTGTGATGCGCCTGTCGCGGGAAAATGGCGTGAAAGTGCTGCTCGACGGACAGGGCGGCGACGAGGCGATGGCCGGATATCGCAAATATGCGATGTTTCATCTCCAGCGGCTGTTCGCCTCCCGCAGATTCGGCGAGTTCGGCGCTTTTGCGTTGGGCCTTGCGCTCAACGGCGACCGAGGCCTGCTGCGCCTATGGGAGGGCGTGCGCTATTTGCCTCGCATGCTGCGAGGCCGCGCTGAGGGTCTGACCGCCGCCGTTGCCGCGCCGTTTAGGGAAAGCTGGAATGCGGCCGTCGACTGGAGGCGCGAGGCCGGCGGCGGCGTCGAAGACCGTCAGGTCGACGACCTCGTGCGCTATTCGCTGCCGTCACTCCTTCGCTATGAGGACCGCAATGCGATGGCGTTCGGCATCGAGACGCGGGTGCCGTTTCTGGATCACCGCTTGATCGAGTTTTTTCTGCGGCTTCCCGCTGGGGACAAGCTTAGCCACGGCCGCACCAAATCGGTCCTGCGCCGCGGCCTGCGCGGCTCGGTGCCCGATATGGTGCTCGACCGACGGGAAAAGATGGGATTCGGTCCGCCGCAGCAAAGCTGGCTGCGCGGCGCCTTTGGCGCCGAAATGCGCAAGGCGTTCCGGTCCGAGGATTTTCGTCTGCGGCGCATCGTCGATCCCTACCGCGCCGAGCGCCTATTGGACGCGCAGGGCTTTTGGGCGCCGGCGCATCTCAACGCGGCCTTTCGCGTGCATTGCCTGGATTCGTGGGCGCGCACGTTCGGCGTGGAAACCGGACGATCATGAGAATTTTGATCGTCAATCATTTCGCCGTTCTGCCGGAGGAGGCCGGCGGCACGCGGCACTTCAGTCTCGGGCGCGAGCTTGCCGCCCTCGGCCACGAAGTTACGATCGTGGCCTCCGGCGTTCACTACCAGTCGGGACAGAATACACCGTTTGCACCCGGTCAAAAATTGCTGACGCGCGCGATCGAAGGCGTCCGGTTCATCAAGCTCAACAATTTCGGCAATGAGGGCGGCCGCGTCGGCCGGCTGCTTACGATGCTGGATTTCAGCCGGGTGTTTCTAAGCGACGAAGCGGCGCGGGCCATCGGCCCCATCGATGTGGTTTACGGTTCGACGCCGCATCCCTTCGCCGCCGCCGCGGCGGCGCGGTTCGCTCGGCGGCGCCAATTGCCCTTCGTGCTCGAAATCCGCGACCTTTGGCCCGAGTCCATCGTGGCCATCTCCGGCGTCTCGGCGCGCCATCCGCTCGTTCTGGCGATGGGCTTTCTCGAGCGGCGACTGTGCCGGACCGCCGACCATGTCGTCACGTTGTTGCCTGGCTCGGCCGCCCGTATCGGCGCCAAGGGAGCCGACCTCGATCGCATCACGACAATTCCGAACATGGTCAGTTTAGACCGCGATGGCGCGCCGGTCCCGCCGCCAATGCGCGATACGTTCATCATCACCTATGCCGGCGCGCACGGCCTCGCCAACGCGCTCGACAGCTATCTCGATGCCGCGAAGCTGGCTCAAGGCGTCGCGGCGCTGGGCAAGGCGCGGTTCCGCCTCATCGGCGCAGGGCCGGAGAAGAAACGTCTGATGCAGCGCGCCATCGTCGAGCAACTCGCCAATGTCGAGTTTTTGGACTCTGTGCCGAAGAACGAGATCGGCCGCGTCTTCAGCGATTCGGACGCCTTCTACATGCCGCTCAAGGCGACCCCGCTTTTTCATCAAGGCATCAGTCCCAACAAGCTGTTCGACTATATGGCCGCGGCGCGTCCCGTCGTGTTTGCGGTCGATACGCCGGTCAATCCCGTGCAAGCTGCCGGTGCCGGCGTGACGATACCGGCCGAGTCGCCGGCGGCTCTCGTCGACGCGCTATTGGAGCTGATTGCTATGCCGGTTGACGAGCGCCGCCAGATGGGCGAACGCGGTCGGCGCTACGTCCGGGAGAACCATTGCTCGATCGCGCTCGGAGCCCGGCTCGATCGCGTTCTCTCCAGCGCCCGGAGGACGACGCGGTGAAAGATGCTGGCGGCGCGCGATCCAGGATCGAGGCGAGGCGATTAATGACACCCCCCACCGACAAGTCGGCGATCCCCGCGCGGCGCGGCCCCGCCGCGCCGGCCGCGACAGCTTCGTCGCGGCTGCGGGGGCTCGATCGCGCCCCGTTCGTCGAGTGGCTCCTCGCGGCAGCGATCGGGGTGTCCTGTTTGGCCGATCCGGTATTCTCCCGTGTTTCGGTGGTTGAGATCTCGCTGGGAATCGCGATCGCGCTGGCGGGCCTGGCCGCTGTCTGGCGTCTGCTGAGCAGAGGCGTGCTTTGGCAAGCCGCACCGCGGCATACTCCACTCATCCTCTGGGTCGTCAGCCTTTGCGGCTCGGCGCTCGTGAGTCTGGCGGTCGGCGCGCCTGTCCCGGCGATCATCCGCTCCACCGCGTCCTATCTTGTCATCGCCATCGCGCTGCCGGCTGTGCTGGCGCGCAGCTTCTCGCTCGACCCGCGGCCATTGGCCGGCGCCATCATCGCGGCCGGCTTCGCGCAGGCCGCCTACATGCTGCATCTGTTCCTGGCCCTCAATATCCGGTTCGACTCGAGCATGGACGTTCTCGTGTATCGCATCACCGGACTCGATGCGCGAACGACGCTGCCGCTGTTCATGGCCGCGACGATGATGTCGCTGGGATTATCCGCCCGGCGCAATCTCGGCCTTATCGTCGTCGGGCTCGTTGTCCCCACCGCCTGCGTCCTTGCCGCCTTTGCGACGCTCACCCGCGCGCATGTCGCGTCTTTCGTTGTCGGCTTTCTCGCGCTGCTTGCGCTCGTCGCGGTCACGGCGGTCGCTCGCCGGCCGACATTGACCGCCGGATCGCTGCGCGTAGCGGCGATGATCGCGATCGTAACGCTCGCCGCCGTCGTCCTCTTCCTTGCAATTCCTCAATTCCGGCTGTTGCCAGGCCTGCTGGCGATGCGAACCAATATCGAGTTTGAGCCGACTGCCGTGCAGATAGATCCGCAGCGACTCTTCGAGACGGCCCAGCGCATGGCGCCCGGCAAACTGAGCGAGGCTGATTTCTTTGATGGAATTGACAGAGGAAAGAGCGAATCGCAGCTCACGAGCCCGACGATCCTCAAATTGGTGGAGCGTCTCGGATTTGACAAGACTCAAAGCATTCTCGAAGCCTATGCCAAGGCCAAGCCAGATTCGACCAATCCGCCAAGCGGGCAGGGGAGCGCGAAGCCTGTCGCCCCTGCGCCTTCCGGCCTGAAAAGCGATCTCAACACGGCTCTTTTTCAGAGCGTCGTCACGCAGACTTCCGGCAAGATGGAATTCGGAGACGCGCGTTTTGCCAACGAATATGTTCCCGCCTTCGAGCGCTTTAGGTCCGGGACAATCGTCGAAAAGCTATTCGGAATCGGCGCCGGAATACCCTTCACAACGGCAAGCGGAGAGGCCAGGACTTATATTCACGACTATCCCCTCTACATTTTGCTATATCAGGGAGCGTTCGGCGTTCTCGCCTACATCCTGCTCTATGCAACGTTGTCGTGGCGGGCGCTAAAGCTGTGGTGGGCGCGCGGCGACGAAGTCGCATTGGGAGTGTTGGGCGTTTTGATCATCTTGCACGTCTATGCATTGGCGTTCGCAGTGCATAAGCTCGTGCCCTTCAATCTCGTCATGACGGCAGCCTATTTGATCGTCTACGCGCGCCCGACTGAAACCGCGACCCGGGAGTAGGCAAAAGGGGTCGATTCGGCCGTCGACCCCGCCAATAATGAGCGACGGGCGTTGGCGGGCGCGGCTTCAAGGAAAGTCGCCAATTGAGGTTCCCTTTGGAAGCGCTGCGTCGCAGTTGGCAAATTCTGGATAACTATGCGTTGGCGCGCTTGATCCGGCGTCCATCCGCCGCGGGATTCTGGTATCTTCCAGACGCGCCGAACGTCACGGACGCCGCGAGCCTCGCCCTCTATCGCGCCGCGGACCGATCTCCCGTTTATCTCGTCGACTATCGCACGCGCACCCAGTTCCGGCATGAGAACGCCGATGGCATAGCGACGCTTCCCTACCCGCGGCCATTGGGAAGCCGGGTTAATCCGGAAGCCGCGTTCCAATATGCGCTAGGTTGGCACGATCGCTTTGTTCGCGACGGAGACGCCGGCGCTCTCGAACCCTTCCTGCGGCATGCGCGCTACTTTCGGAAACTTCAGAACGCGACAGGAGATTTTCCCTACGAGTTCGAGTGGTTCGAGAACAAGGTACCATGGTTCTCGGCGCTGGCCCAGTCGCGCGGCGCTTCGGTCATGCTCCGCGCCTATCTTATGACGGGCGAAAAGGCCTACGCGGCTTCCGCCAGCGCCGCGCTCTCCCGCTTTGGCGCGCCCTGCGAGTCTGGCGGATTTGCGGCGACGTTTCCATTGACGCGACTTGCCTATTTTGAAGAATATCCGCAGCAGAAAAATGCCGTGATCAACGGCTTCATGGCGAGCCTTTTCGGGCTGTACGAAGCCAAGGAATGGCTCGGCGACCGCAATGCCGAGCGTCTGTGGAAACAGGGCGTGCATTCTCTCGAGGCCATGCTGCCTTTTTACACGCTCCCGTGGTGGAGCCTGTATGACCGGTCGGGGCCGGACGCCGGCCGCAACCTTCATAGTCCGAGATACAAGACGATGGTCGTGGGCTACCTTGCCGTCCTCGCCGCATTGACTGGGAGCGAAATCCTAGCCGCCTATCACGCCAAATGGGCCGCCATGAATGTCCTGCCGAACAGGCTCGCCGCGTACGGACTCAAGTTCGTGCGAAAACTGCGCTATCGATGAGCGCGCCGGCGAAGCCAGAAGCGCCAGGCGGTCCCGCCAGGAACACGCTTTACACGTTCATCGAAAGTGTCGCGACGCTGGGGGGCAGGCTTCTGCTGATCCTGCTCATCTCGCGCGTGAACGGGCCGGCCGCCCAGGGCGAGTTTACCCTCTTCATCACGATCCAGACGGTTGGCTCGACGCTTGCCTCCCTGGGCCTCGAACCGGCCAATATGTATTGGGGTTCAAAACTTGGATCGCGCTCTGCGAGGGGCGCCCTTTTTGGAAACTCTCTGTTGGTTACGGCCGTCCTCGGCCTCGTCGCGGTCGTCTCTCTCCACATTCTCGACCGCTGCGCCGTTTTCAGCGCCGCGTTTACGCCTGTCGAGGAATGGCTTTTGGCCGTCGTGGTCTGGGTGACCACGGTCAGCCTACCGATCGCCGGACTTGCCTGTGCGTTCGACGACTTCCGAGCGCGCTGCATTGGCATCGTCGTCCAGAATGGCCTGACCGCCCTGGCGACGGCAATCCTGCTGGCCACGGGCCATTTCGAGTTGACGGCGGTTCTTGCTGCCTGGGCGCTGGGATGCGCGGTCTGCGCCCTTATCTGGGCCGCTGCGGTCTGGACCAAGACCGACGGTCTGGCGCTGCGCTGGAGACTGGCGCTGCGGCAGATCAGAATGGGATGGCGCACCTGCGGTTATTTTGTCCTCGGCGTCATGACGATGCGGCTGGACACATTGGTCGTCGGCAGCCTGCTTGGGCTCGAAGCGCTGGGAATCTATTCCATCGCAGCGGCTGCGGCCGAAGTCTTCCTCCTGTTCCCCAGATCTCTCGTCAACGCGACCCTTACGCGATCGGCCGCTCCGGGGAAGCCATTCGATATCGTTCAGGTTCTGCAGCTTCTGGGTGCGTTCCTCGCGGTCCCGATGCTGTTGGCGGCCGTGGTCGTTCCGATTGCGCTTGAACTCTTGTTCGGTCCCCGCTTTCACGGCGTTGGGTTCCTTTCGATCGTCATGCTGCCAGGCGTCTATTTGTTCGGCCTTGGCACCACGTCCATCTATTATCTGTTCGGCCAGGGTCGCAGCGGGGCCGCCTTGCTCGCTTCTTTCATCGGCGCGGTGGCCAAGGTCGCTTTCAGTCTTGCGCTTATCCCGCCACTCGGCACATTCGGCGCCGCGCTCGCTTCAAGCCTCGCCTATGCATTATTCGCCGCAGTAGGGCTAGGGGCGCTGGCCCGACATCAAGAGACAAGCATCGGAAAGATATTGACGCCGGATTTCGGCCTCGCCTCCCGACTGGCGATCCGGCTGATGCGACGCTGGCGAGTCTTGGACGATACTCCCTCTTCGGGCGGCTCGCTTTGATTGGCGGGTCGGAAGGCGTAGAGTGTATGGGCCGGCGACTAGGGTGATGGACCATCGCGATCCCGAGCCGCCGATTGTTGTAATTTGTTTTTTGTGGATCGCAGCCAGATTGCGCCAACGTCCCATGCTGTCGGTGACGGCGTCTCGGCGCGGCAGGCGCGTTGCTTATAAGGCTCCGATGAAAAATGCCTATGGCAAACGAGCCTTTGATCTGACGATAGCCAGTATCGGGCTCGTCGTCGGGTCGCCGCTGTGGTTGGCGACCGCGGTCGCCGTTTGGTTCGGATTTGGGTTCCCGATATTGTTTCGCCAGGCGCGGCCGGGCCTGGGCGGGAAGCCATTCTATCTCTACAAATTTCGGACAATGACCGACGCGCGCGACGCGCGCGGCAATCTGCGGCCCGACGCCCAACGATTGACCCGTCTAGGCGTCGTTCTTCGTCGGTTTAGCCTCGACGAATTGCCACAGCTCTGGAACGTCTTGCGTGGCGACATGAGCTTGGTCGGCCCAAGGCCCTTGTTGATGGCTTACCTTGATCGTTACACGCCCGAACAAGCGCGGCGGCACGAAGTGAAGCCAGGCGTGACGGGTTGGTCCCAGATCAACGGGCGCAATGTCATCGCCTGGGATCAGAAACTGGCGTTGGACGTTTGGTATGTGAGAAATCGGTCCTTTGGCCTCGACCTGAAAATTCTTGCCCTCACCGCGATAAAGGTGCTCGGCGCCAGAGGGATCGCCGCGGCTGGTCATGCGACGATGCCCGAATTCCTGGGCGCGTCCGATTTACCGAAAAACTCCGACGAGACGACGACGACGCGTTCTCGCTCCTGAGGACGAGGCCGATGTCGCGACACCTGTCGTCAAATTTCCTTCCGACGCGGCTGTATCGTCTTTGCCGGATTGCCCGCCACCATTTCGCCGTCCGCGACCGAGGTCAGGACCACGGCTCCCATGCCGACGACGGCACCGCGTCCGATGACGACCGGCGCCCCGGGGGCGCCTTGACGGATCGCCGCGGCCGCCCCGACATAGGCGAGATCTTTTATCGTCACATTTCCATTGCAATTGACGCGCGGCGCGAACGTCACGTAGTCGCCGATCACGCCGTCATGCTCAACGTAGGAGTAGAGATTGGCGTGAAAAAATTTTCCGATGCGAATATTGGTCGTGATTGTGACAAAGCCGCAAATGATGGCTCCTTCGCCGATAATCGCAGGCCCTATTATCGATGCGCGCCGGCTGATGATCGATATGGGCTGCAATCCCGCATCGAGGAAGCGTCGGCAAACGGCCATGCGGGCTTTCGGATCGCTCAACGCGACATTGAACGAGGTTGTCGCGGGCGGCGCGGCGAGAAAAGCTTCCGTGCTAACAACCGGGACCCCATTTATTTCACGAGAAGTTGGCGCATCCTCGACAAATACGACTTCTGCGTTTTCAGCGTGCCGGCGGCGCACCTCTTCCTGCAGGATCGGCATGACCGGCCGGCCAAATCCCCCGGCGCCGAAAAGTCCATAGAGTGGCCTGTCGGACATTAGAGCGGCCGATTGGACGTTTTGCTATTCGATTCGGCGACGCCGTCAACGAATCGGTCGCCGCCTTTCAGATGTTTCGTCGGATCGCCGGAAGCCATCCGCCGCTCCTGGTTTGGCCGAAATGCGGAGTTTCCGTCATTTACGCGCGATTCGGCCCAGCACGTCCACCCCACAATAGCGGGTAACGGCAATATTGCTATGTGGCGTGACGATCAAAAAGCCGGTAGAAGCATTCTTTGGGTCATATTGGATTTGGGCATCGATTCGCAGCAGCGCTATGAGTTGAGCTGTGGGATGAAACTTGCGAAAACCAAAGACAGGCGTCGTTATTTCGATCCGTCATCAGTTCGCCTTGAGACCGGATGTCCACACGTTGGTGAGGCGGAGGCGGGCGGCGATAACGAAATAGGCAAGATGGCGTGAATCAGCTAAATTTGCAGCAGATCGATAGGTTGGCGCTTGACGGGGGCAATCCCGTGCGAAACGCGCCTTCTCCATCGTGGCCAGTTTTCGCGCCCGATGAGATTGCCGCCGTCGTCCGCACGCTGCAGTCCGGAAAAGTCAATCAATGGACAGGCGACCTTATTCATAAATTTGAGTCGGTCTTCGAACAAAACCACGGGGGTTTTCATGCCCTCGCGGTGGCCAATGGTTCGTTGGCGCTGGAAGTCATTTTGAGAGCGTATGACTTTGGGCCGGGAGATGAAATAATTGTCGCGCCAAGGAGCTTTATTGCGTCTGCCTCCTCTGTGAATCGCGTTGGGGCGACGCCGGTTTTTGCGGATGTCGATCTCGACAGCGAAATGATCACCCCCGCCACCGTTCGGCCCCTGATCGGCCCTCGAACAAAGGCGATAATCGTCGTTCACCTCCATGGGCGACCGGCCGACATGCCAGGGTTCTTGGAGCTTGCCAAGCAACACGACCTGGTTGTGATCGAAGATTGCGCGCAAGCTCATGGCGCGCGTATCGATGGCGAATTCGCCGGCTCGTTCGGACACGCGAGCGCTTTCTCGTTTTGCCAGGACAAGATCGTAACCACAGGCGGGGAGGGTGGCCTCTGCCTTTTTGCCGATCGCGCGCGGTGGAAATGCGCCTGGTCGTTCAGGGATAATGGCAAGGACTACGACGCCGTCTTCGCGCGGCACCAACGGGGCTACCGTTGGGTCCATGCCAGTGTCGGCACCAATGGAAGAATGACCGAGATGCAGGCGGCCATTGGACTGCGCCAGCTCTCGAAACTTGATGACTGGATCGTTGCGCGGACAGCGAATGCGCGATTTCTCGCGTCTTGCCTGGCGGCTTATCCCTCCGTTCATATAGCCAAGCTGCCCGATAGCTATGACCACGCCTACTATCGCTTCGCTTTTATGGTGAAGCCGCAGCAACTCCGGTCGGGATGGGATCGAGACCGGATTTCGAATGCTCTCTCGGCCGAGGGAATCCCGTGCTTTTCCGGTCCGTGTCCGGAAATCTATCGCGAACTCACCTACGCCAGGCTCATGCCCGCATTCCAACGACTGCCGAACGCCGCATATCTTGGGGAAGTTTCTCTGGCTCTCCTTGTTCATCCAACCATCGATCAGATTTTCCTTCACGACTGCGAGACGGCGCTTCGCAAGGTGTTTGATATCGCAACAATGTAGACTCTCAGACGCCGACGAGCCCTTCGATCAAGACTTATCCCAACGCGCAGGGCTCTTCGTCGGGCGATTTGGCGAGGGCCGCGGACCCATTTTCCTTTGGCGGTTGAACCACCCGCGGCGCGAACGAGAGACCCCATCCAAGGACGAGAAAGAATGGCGCAGACGCCCAGCTCGACAAGAAGCTAGTGGAGGTGCTGAGCGGTTCGAATCGCATCACAAGCGTCATGAACAGTCCTGTGAAGAGCAAGGTCGAGCGATGAGCGAGCAGCGCCCCGGTTAGGCGAATGAATACGAACGCGGCGGCGGTCGCGAACAGCGCGCCCCCGATCGCGCCGGTCTCCACCAGCCATTGGAGCCATATGTTGTGCGGATGCCCCGAACATCTTGGATAATTGTGTGGACCAACCGTCAACGGGCCATAAAGAAGATCCGAACACGCGACCGCAAAATTATGGAAGCCGACGCCAAAAAACGGATGATCGCGCATCAATTGCAACGCGCTGACCCATATCGCGCCATAGTCTGACGCGCCGACATTTCGGATGCCGTCAAGTGTCGATTCGATTTCGCGTTCGTAAAGGGCCGGCAGGAAAAAAAATACGATCGCCACCGGCAGCGCCGACGCCGCGGCGGCCAAAAACAACGGACGGCGCGTGGCCCCGCCAAACAGGGCGGTCAGCACCCCATAGCCCAGCAAAACGATCAGCGCCATACGGTCGCCGCTGAGAACAATGCCGGCGACGCAAAGCGCGCCAAATGCCGCGGCGCGCCAGCGCGAACCCTGATCGAACAAGCCAAGCAGCGCGGGCAAAAACAACCAGGAAATCTCCGCGCCGACTCCGGGCTTCCCAAACACGCTGGTCATCCGAAACGAATTTGAGCCCTGAAAGTAAGGCCGGCCGATCATGTCTCGGCCGGAGAGCGCCTGCAATAATATGTCCGCGCTATAAAAAGTCGTCGCGCCAGCCGTGGCGAAAAGCAGGCGCCTGCGTGTTGCCTCGTCCGGAAGAACCCAGTTCGCCAGCGCCGCGGCAAATATTGGTAGGTGAATCCATGAAAGCGCCATAAGCAGGCCCGTCGCCGTCGGATGGCCGAACAGCGTGCGAGCAAATGCCCAGATCCAGAGGGCGACGAATGCCGCGAACCAGTCTTGCCGCATCCAGGAAAAGCGGTGCTCGCGAAAACATTGCGCAAGAAACAGCAGCGCAACCGTCATCATGACGAATTCCTGCGCGCTTATGATCAGGGATACGGGGGCGAGAATTGTTAGCCGTCTGGCGATCCCGAGCAAATCCAGCTTGCTGAGCGCAACCAACGGGATGCCCTTCTGCGTAGACAGGGAAGACATTCCTCTGCCTGCATAGGCACCGGCGAATAACATTCGGCCAGAAGATTCGCAAGGGAGCTGCCAGCGCGAACGCGGCCTAGCCATGGGCCACAAAAGCTTTGCTAATTTGTGCTGTCGAGGGAATTTTCTGACCACAGGACTGCTCAGAATTTGCCGCACCCAAGTGCTGCGGCTTCGCCAACGACTCATTGGCGTTTTGATAGATTTTCTGACTTGTGTTTACCCAAACGATTGTGTCGCTTGGGCATTTAGCCTTAAGCTCCGTTTCCGTAACCGACGAGACGGCCATAGGGTTCGGCTTGGCCGCCATTAGAGCGGGAACCGCCGGGGCCGCCGCCTCGGGAGCCGGGGCGAGCGCGGCGGCAGGGGCCGCCACTGTAGGTGCGGCCGTTGCACCGGCCCGACACGACGCGACGTAGTCTTTTTTGGTCTGACCCATCGATTTGATCGCGTCTTTATTCGCGGCGTATTCAGCGTTGCATTTCTTCGCGGTCTTGACGCCGGCCGCCGGGGCGGCCTTAGCGGCGGCCTCCGCTGTGGCAGGCGTGGCCGTGATCGCCGCATCGGTCTCTGCTCGACACGATGCAATGAAGTCGTTCTTTTGGTCCCAGCACCTTTTAGAGCGGTTTCCTAGCGAAGTGAATCGCAGGGGATTCCCGAATCGCGTTTGTTCTGATTCATGATACCCGCCGCGAGAAGGAGGCGGCGGGGATGGCGCTTTCCGAGGATCTTCGCAAACGGGTT
>Ga0302325_10001370_pt1 | contig 62139 bp, 59 predicted proteins | sample Palsa_T0_2_FD_201948 | JGI IMG/M metagenome (GOLD analysis project Ga0302325, IMG submission 201948) | Peat permafrost microbial communities from Stordalen Mire near Abisko, Sweden - Palsa_T0_2 | ecosystem: Environmental > Terrestrial > Soil > Palsa > Peat permafrost | place: Sweden: Abisko...
TCCAGCCCGCGTGGCGTCCCATCACTTCGAGCACGAACACCTTGGTGGAGGTGCGCGCCATCGAAGCCACATCGAGCGCGCCTTCGAGCGTCGAGACGGCGATGTATTTGGCCACCGATCCGAACCCCGGACAGCAGTCGGTGTGGGGCAGGTCATTGTCCACCGTCTTGGGTATGCCGATGCAGGCGATCGGATAATCCAATGCGGCGCCGAGCTGCGAGATCTTCAGCGCCGTGTCCATGGAATCATTGCCGCCGTTATAGAAGAAATAGCCGATGTCATGCGCGCGAAACACCTCGATGAGGCGCTCGTATTGCGCGCGGTTCTCCTCGATGCCCTTGAGCTTGAAGCGCGCGGAACCGAAGGCGCCGGCCGGTGTGTAGCGCAGGCCGCGGATCGTCGCCGCGCTCTCGCGTGACAGATCGATCAGATCCTCGGTCAGCACGCCGACGATGCCGTCGCGTCCGGCGTAAATCCTGCCGATGTGGCGACGCGCCTTGAGCGCGGCCTGGATGACGCCGCAGGCCGAGGCGTTGATCACGGCCGAGACGCCGCCGGACTGGGCATAGAGCGCATTGCGCGGGGCGGATTTACCTGTCATGAGCGAGCCTTGAGGGCCGATTCCTCGATGGATGACGCGGCGCGAGCATACCGTGGGTGCGCGCTTGCGTCTCGATGATGCGGCGGTGGAGCGCGCGAATGGTAACGGTCACGCGAATCCCGCGGCCGCAGCGCTCGCAGTGGAGGGTCGCGGCGGTTTCCGACGGCACGGCCGCGGCCTCCGGCCGCCGTGGCATCCGGCGGGCGTCGCCGGCGCGGGCCAGCCGTCGTGGTTTGACCTCGACGGCCCCGCCCGGTAGTGTTTCGAAGATGAGAATAGTGCTTATGGGGGCCCCGGGGTCGGGCAAGGGCACCCAATCTCAACGTCTGGTCGAGCGGTTTGGCATTCCCCAGATATCTACCGGTGACCTGCTGCGCGGCGCGGTCGCGCGCGGCACCGAGTACGGTTTGCGGGCCAAAGCGGCCATGGATTCCGGCCAGCTGGTGGCCGATGAGATCGTGCTCGGCATTTTTCGCGAACGGCTGGCCGAGCGCGACACCGAGCGCGGCTTCATCCTCGACGGTTTTCCACGCAACTTCGCCCAGGCGGGGGCACTCACCAGCCTGCTGGCCGGCCTCGGCAAGCCGCTCGACGCGGTCGTGCTGTTCGAGGTCGATTACGCCGAAATCGTCAAGCGCATCTCCGGCCGCCGCAGCTGCCAGCAATGCGGTCGCGTGTTCAACATCCACACCGCGCCAGCGGGTACGCCGCCGCGCTGTGATAGTTGCCCCGATCATCCGCTGCTGGTGCAGCGGGCCGACGACGAGGAGAGCACGGTGCGGCGGCGGCTGGAAGTCTATGAGCAGCAGACCCGGCCGCTGGCGGATTACTACAGCGCCCAGGGACTGCTGCGCACGATCGATGCCAATGCCAGCGTCGATGAGGTCACGGCGCGGCTGACCACCCTTCTCGAGTCGTTACCGGCGCAGCGGCGGCTGCGCAACGCGTCCTAGAGAGCCTGCAGCAGGCGCTCGCCGATGACGGCGCGGCGCCAGCCCGCCAGCGGGCCGCCGTCGCGCGCGCCGTTCACCAGGCGCTGCATGTCGCGCCGCGTGGCGAGGATCTCCGGGGCGATGCCCAGTTCGCGCCCGGCCTGCTGCGTCAGCTGCGCCAGTTTGCGCAACATCTCGGTTTCGGCCGCTTCGGGACGCTGCCGCTTCGGCAGCGGCGGCAGCGTGCCCGGCAGCCGGGCGGCCTCGATGAGCGCCAGGAGCTCCGCGCCGCTGTTGTTGCGGATGCCCTCGGGCAGCTCCGCCATGAGCGCCATGTCCGCCATGCTGCGTGGCACGCGCAGCACCATGTCGCGCACCGCGGCATCCGGCAGGATCCAGTTGCGCGGCCGGTCCGAACTGATCGCGCGGCGTTCACGCCATGCCGCGAGCGCGCGCGCCAGTCCCTGGCGCGCCGGGTCCAGTTCGGCGATGCCGCGGATGCGCCGCCAGGACTGATCCGGATCGATGGCAAAGGAGCCGGCGGCGTCGAGCTGCGCCATTTCCTCTTCGAACCAGTTCCAACGGCCAAGCCGTCCTAATCGCTCAGTCAGGCGCTCGCGCAGCGGCTGCAGGTAGCGTACGTCGTCCAGTGCATAGGCAAGCTGCGCGCCGCTGAGCGGCCGGCGCGACCAGTCGGTGCGCGTTTCGGCCTTGTGCAGGGTCTTGCCCAGCAGCTGCTTGACCAGGTCGCCATAGCCGACCTGCGCCGGCAGACCGATGAGCGCCGCGGCCACCTGGGTATCGAACAGGCCCACGACCGGCCCGGTGGCCGGCCACAGCACCTCCAGATCCTGGCGCGCGGCATGCAGTACCTTGCCGATGGCCGGGGAGGCCATGCTCGCGCGCAGCGGGCTTAAGTCCGGCAGCGCCAGCGTATCGATGCACACGGCCTGGTCGCCAAAACTCAACTGCAGCAGGCACAGCTGCGCGAAATAGGTGCGCTCGCGCATGAATTCCGTGTCCAGACCGAAGCTGCTGTGACGGGCGAGTTCGCCGCACAACTGCGCGAAAGCGTTCGGGTCGCTGATAATCGCCGACATGCCTGAACCGATCCTCCGTCCGCCGCCGCGACCTCGCACTAGCGCCGACCTGGTGGCACTGGCGCGGCTTTATTTCGCCATCGCGATCTGGCGGCGTGGACCGCAGGACCTGCCGGCGGTCGGCATCTTACTGCCTTTGACGATCGCCGCTTACGTTCTGGTGAGTGCGCTGGCCGGCGCATCATTGCCCGCGCTGCATCCGGGCTGGCTGCTGCAGGTGGCGGCCGACGCGGTGTTCGTGGCGGCGTGGTACTGGCTGTTGCTGGCGATCGCGCGGCGGCGCGAGCGCTATCTGCAGACCGCCACGGCGCTGTTCGGCTTGCAGACGGTGCTCGCGGCGCCGAGTATGGCCGTGGTCTGGCTGCTGCAGCGATTCAGCGCGGATGCCAGCCTGCGTGTGCCGGTGTATCTCGGTGCACTCGCGCTGGCGGTGTGGACGCTGGTGGCGATCGGGCACATTCTGCGTTCGGCGCTCGAGCGGCCGCTGGGAATCTGCCTGGTCCTGGCGCTGCTGCAGATGCTGGCGGAGGAACTGGTGTTCCTCGCGATCTTTGGACCCGGACAGTAGCGCGATGAAGCAGAAGCATATTCACATCCTCGGCATCTGCGGCACTTTCATGGGCGGCATCGCGGCGATCGCGCGTGCCGCCGGCTACCGCGTCACCGGTTCCGACCAGAACGTCTATCCGCCCATGAGCACGCAGCTGCGCGCGCTCGGCATCGAGCTGATAGAGGGCTACGACGCCGCGCAGCTCGAGCCCGAGCCGCAGATGATCGTGGTCGGCAACGTCATGACGCGCGGCATGCCGGTGATCGAGGCCATGCTCGATCGCGCTCTGCCCTATACCTCGGGACCGGAGTGGCTGGCCGGCGCGGTGCTGCGCGAACGCTGGGTGCTGGCGGTGGCCGGCACGCACGGCAAGACCAGCACCAGCAGCATGCTCGCCTGGATCCTGGAAGACGCGGGGCTGTCGCCCGGATTCCTGATCGGCGGCATTCCAGAGAATTTCGGCCTGAGTGCGCGTCTCGGGGAGGCGCCATTCTTCGTCATCGAGGCCGATGAGTACGACACCGCGTTCTTCGACAAGCGCGCGAAATTCGTGCACTACCGGCCGCGTACGCTGGTGCTGAACAATCTGGAATACGATCACGCCGACATTTACCCCGATCTGGCCGCCATAGAGCGGCAGTTCCAGCATCTGCTGCGCACCGTGCCGGGCAGCGGCCGTATTGTGTGCAACGGCGCCGATGCGCACCTGGCGCAGGTGCTGGCGGCCGGTTGCTGGAGCGAGGTGGAGAGATTCGCGCGTGACGGCGGGCCAGCAGTGCAGTGGAGCGCACAGACGCCGCCGCGCGGCGACTTCTCGCGCTTCGAGGTGATGCTCGAGGCGCGCCGCTGCGGTGAGGTGCGCTGGGGGCTGATCGGCGCCCACAATGTCGATAATGCGCTGGCGGCGCTCGCTGCCGCCCGCCATGCCGGCGTGACGATCGAGCGTGGCATCGACGCGCTGCGGCGCTTCCAGGGCGTTGCCCGTCGCATGCAGCTGCGCGGTGAGGCCGCGGGGGTCAAGGTGTACGACGATTTTGCGCATCATCCGACCGCGATCGCGACCACGCTCGACGGTCTGCGGCGCAGCGTCGGCCGTGAACGCATCGTGGCGGTGCTCGAGCCGCGCTCGCAGAGCATGCGCCTGGGGGTGCATCAGGCGGCATTATCCGGGGCGCTCGGCGCCGCCGATGAGGTGTGGTTGTATGCGCCGCCCGGTCTGGGCTGGAACGTACGCGATGCGGTGGCCGCACTCGGCCCGCGGGCACACGTGGCCGAGGACCTGGACACGCTGGTGAGCGGGCTGGCGCGCGAGCTCGTGGCCGGCGATCACGCGCTGATCATGAGCAACGGCGGCTTCGGCGGCGTGCACGCGCGGCTGCTCGAGGCGCTGACGGCGCGCGGCGGCGCCGCCGGCAGCCGCGTGCAAGGGAGCCGCGGCACGCAGTGACGCGATGCGCACCGAGATGCACGACATCGCGCTGTTCCCGCTCAAAACCGTGCTGTTTCCGGGCGGACTGCTGCCGCTACGCATCTTCGAAACCCGCTATGTCGACATGGTCGGCGGCTGCATGCGCCAGGGAGAGGTGTTCGGAGTGGTGCTGATCGTTGACGGCAGCGAGACCGGCGGCGCGGTCAGCATCGCCGAGGTCGGAACCACGGCGCGCATCGTCGACTTCCAGACCGAGGCGGACGGACTGCTTGGGCTGTTGTGCCGCGGCGAACGGCGCTTTCGCGTGGGACCACGCCGCCAGCAGGACGATGGGCTGAATCGCGCGAGCGTCGAATGGCTGCAGGAAGTGCCGCTCACGCCGCTGGACCCGCAGTACCAGCCGCTGGTCAGCGTGCTGCGCAACGTCATGACGCGCCTCGCCAACATCGGCCGCTTCATCGAGCCGAACTACGAGGATGCTTCCTGGGTGAGCCACCGGCTGGCGGAGCTGCTGCCGCTCGAACCGCCGTGGCAGCAGCGGCTGCTGGAAATAGACGATCCCAACGTGCGGCTGGGCCTGCTCGCGCCGCTGATCGAAACCGGGCGCGCCTAGGCGCCCGAGGCGGTCTCGAGCGCGCCGGCGTCCGCCTCCACCCAGACCACTTCGGTATCGAGCGTGCCGTCCGGCTGCAGCGTGATGCGCCGATAGGCGGGAGGCCGGGCGTCGACGGCGAATTCGTTCGCCTGTGGCAGGAACTGGGCGCAGGTCGAAGGAGTGGCCAGCAGGCGCACGCCGTGCCGGCGTGTGTCGAAGCACTGGTGCACATGTCCCCAGCTGACGGCCCGTACCTGCGCATGCGCATCGAGCACGCGGAGGAAATCCTGCGCGTTTTCGATGCCCACGGCGTCGAGCCAGCGACTGGCCATCGGCACCGGATGATGATGCACGAACACCATCGCGTAGCGCTCGCAACCGCTCAGCGCCGCATCGAGCGCCGCCAGCTCGGCCGGGCTGATGCGGCCGCGCGCCTGACGCGGCACGCAGCTGTCTACCAGCACGATGCGCCAGGCCCCCAGGTCGGCATAGCCGCCAACCTGAAACGGCGGGTGCGCCAGCGCGCCGCGCAGCCGCGCCGGATCGTCGTGGTTACCCGGAACGCAGTACACCGGCTTGCCGAATGCGCCCAGTTCGCGCGCGAAGTGCGCATAGCCCTCGGGCTCATCGTTGACGATGTCCCCGGTGCACACCACCGCGTCGATATTCTGCCGGCGTGCGCCGGCGTGCGCGAGCATGTGCTGCATCGAGGCCAGCGTCTGCACCCCACGCAATTGGCCCAGCGGGCTGGCGAACAAATGCGGGTCGGTGAATTGCAGCAGGCGTACGGCGGGGTGCATGCGTCAATGTTACGCGCTGTGGTGCGCGCGCGAGTGATGCGCTTCAAGCGACGGAGAATTCATGGCGGCAATCGAGGTGACGCAGCACTCAAATCGCGTCCGCGTTTGCGGGCAGATGTTAAACCGGTCAGAGCTTGGATGCGCCGCCGGGCGGAAAGTTCGCAGTGCCGCAGTAACGACGGCGCTGGGCCGCGCTCACACTGTCGGAGATCGCCGACAGTGTGAGCTGAGGATTGTCCGCGCGCCGCAGCCGCGCAGCGCCGCCGGCGCATCCTTCAATAGCGGTAGTGCTCGCTCTTGTACGGGCCAGCGATTCCCACATTGATGTATCGCGCCTGCTGGTCGGTCAGCACGGTCAGCTCGGCGTTGAGCTTCGCGAGCTGCAGGCGCGCCACCTTCTCGTCGAGCTGCTTGGGCAGGATGTGAACGCCAATCGCGTAATTGGCGTGATTGCTCCACAGCTCGATCTGCGCCAGCACCTGGTTGGCGAACGAGGAGGACATGACGTAGCTCGGATGGCCGGTGCCGCAACCCAGATTAACCAGGCGGCCCTCCGCCAGCAGGATGATGCGCTTGCCGTCGGGATAGATGATGTGATCGACCTGCGGCTTGATGTTCTCCCAGCGGTACTGCTTGAGCGAGGCCACGTCGATCTCGTTGTCGAAGTGCCCGATGTTGCAGACGATTGCCTGGTTCTTCATGCGCCGCATGTGATCGTGCGTGATGACGTGGAAATTGCCGGTGGCAGAGACGAAGATGTCGGCCTTGTCGGCGGCGTATTCCATGGTCACTACACGGTAGCCTTCCATCGACGCCTGCAGTGCGCAGATCGGGTCGATCTCGGTCACCCACACCTGGGCCGAGAGCGCGCGCAGCGCCTGGGCGCAGCCCTTGCCGACATCGCCGTAGCCGCACACCACGGCGACCTTGCCCGCGATCATGACGTCGGTCGCGCGCTTGATGCCATCGACCAACGATTCGCGGCAGCCATACAGGTTGTCGAACTTCGACTTGGTGACCGAGTCGTTGACGTTAATGGCGGGGAACGCGAGCGTGCCGTCGCGTGCCATCTGGTAGAGGCGCTGGACGCCGGTCGTGGTTTCCTCGGATACGCCGCGGATCGAGGCGAGCCGCGTCGAATACCACTTCGAGTCGCGCTTGAGCGTGGCGCGGATGCTGTCGAACAGGGCGGTCTCCTCCTCGCTCGAGGGCTTGGCGATCACCGCGCTGTCGCGCTCGGCGCGGGTTCCCAGATGCAGCAGCAGCGTGGCATCGCCGCCGTCATCGAGAATCATGTTGGCGTGAGCATCATTGGGCCAAGCGAAGATGCGATGGGAGAATTCCCAATACTCGGACAGCGTCTCGCCCTTGTAGGCGAATACCCCGGTGCCGCTGGCCGCGATCGCGGCAGCGGCGTGGTCCTGGGTCGAGAATATGTTGCAAGAAGCCCAGCGCACCTGCGCGCCGAGGGCTTGCAGCGTCTCGATCAGCACCGCGGTCTGGATCGTCATGTGCAGCGAGCCGGCGATGCGCGCGCCGCGCAACGGCTGGGTCGGCGCGAACTCCTCGCGGATCGCCATCAACCCGGGCATTTCGGTCTCGGCGATCGCGATTTCCTTGCGGCCCCAGTCGGCCAGGGACAGATCGCTGACGCGAAAATCCTGCTTGGCAGGGTCGGGGGTCACGGAACGTGCAGTAGCAGTCATGGTAGCTCCACCTTTTAAAGTCCAAGGTTGTCGAGCGCCGTTGACATCATGCCGGTAGCCTGAGCCTGGCAGGTCTTGAGAAGCATCGAGGCCTCTCCCCTGTCGCAGCGCCCCTCAGGCACCGGGTTGCCGCGTCTGCGGCAACCTTCCGAAAGCAGCTCGCGCTAAATCAGGCCACGCGAGCGCGGCCGCGGCCGCGGCGGCGCGCATCGGCGGCCAGCACTTCAGCCTTATCGGTGCGTTCCCAGGAGAACTCCGGTTCCTTGCGGCCGAAATGACCGTAGGCAGCGGTCTTCTGGTAAATCGGCCGCGCCAGATCGAGCATCTCGCGCAGCCCATAGGGGGTCAGATCGAAGTGGCGCCGCACCAGCGCCGTCAGCTCCTCGCGCGATAGCTCGCTGGTGCCGAAGCTGTCGAGCATGATCGAGGTCGGTTCGGCGACGCCGATGGCATAGGACACCTGCACCTCGCAACGCTCGGCGAGCCCGGCGGCGACGATGTTCTTGGCGACGTAGCGCGCGGCATAGGCGGCCGAGCGATCGACCTTCGAGGGGTCCTTGCCGGAAAAGGCGCCCCCGCCGTGGCGGGCGAAGCCGCCGTAGGTGTCCACGATAATCTTGCGCCCGGTGACGCCGCAGTCACCAACCGGGCCACCGATGACGAAGCGGCCGGTCGGATTGATGTGATAGCGCGTGCGCCGGTCGAGCCATTTCTTCGGCAGCACCGGCTTGATGATCTCTTCCATGACGGCCTCGCGCAGCCGCGCGGTGGAGATGTCATCGCTGTGCTGTGTCGACAACACCACGGCCTCGATGCCAACGGGCCGGTCGTTCTCGTAGCGCAGCGTGACCTGGCTCTTGGCGTCCGGCCGCAGCCACGCCAGCTTGCCCTTGCGGCGCACCTCGGATTGGCGCTTGACCAGGCGATGCGCCAGGGTGATCGGCGCGGGCATCAGCACGTCGGTCTCGTCGGTCGCAAAACCAAACATCAGGCCCTGATCCCCGGCACCCTGCTTGCGCTTGTCGCCGCGATCGACGCCCATGGCGATGTCGGGCGACTGCTTGCCGATGATGTTTATCACCGCGCAGCTGGCGCCGTCGAAACCCATGTCGGAGTGGTTGTAGCCGATGTCGAGCACCGTCTGGCGCACCAGCTTCTCCAGATCGATCCACGCGGAAGTCGTGACTTCCCCGGCGACGATCACCACACCGGTCTTGACCAGCGTCTCGCAGGCCACCCGACCGATCGGGTCGGCGCGCATGATCGCATCGAGTACGGCATCGGAGATCTGATCGGCAATCTTGTCCGGATGCCCTTCCGAAACCGACTCGGAAGTAAACAAATAACCGTTGGCCATTGGTGTGGGGAGGCTGACAAAAGGCGCTCGAGTATAGCAGAAGGCGCGGCTGCATCAGTCCCGGCGGGGCGCGCCGAAAGCGCCCCAATGTGCAGCGCGCACGCGGGGATTTGTCAGCTTTGTGACGCAATCGAGATCGTTCGCGCCGACAACGGTCTGCCCGCCAAGCGCCCTTTGAGCGCCGTGCATTGCCGGGCAGCGGCCCGCTGATAGACAATGCGCGCCCCCCCACTGCCCCGGGTATCGCTTATGCCCACGCGACGAGAACTGGCCAATGTCCTGCGGGTGCTCGCGATGGACGCGGTCCAACAAGCCAACGCCGGCCACCCGGGCGCCCCGATGGGCATGGCAGACATTGCCGAGGTGCTCTGGCACGACTTCCTTAAGCACAATCCCGCCAATCCGCGCTGGTGGGATCGCGACCGTTTCATCCTGTCCAACGGCCACGCTTCGATGCTGCTGTATGGGCTGCTGCATCTGACCGGCTACCCGCTCGGCATGGACGAGATCCGGCAATTCCGCCAGCTCGGCAGCCGCACGGCGGGGCACCCGGAATACGATCTGGACATTGGCATTGAGACCACCACCGGCCCGCTCGGCCAGGGATTGGCCAACGCTGTCGGCTTCGCGCTGGCCGAGACGCTGCTCGCCGCGCATTTCAACCGCCCCGAGCTGCCGATCGTCGATCACTACACCTGGGTGTTCTGCGGCGACGGTTGTCTCATGGAAGGCATCTCCCACGAGGCCTGCTCGCTTGCCGGCACGCTCAAGCTCGGCAAGCTGATCGTGTTCTATGACGACAATGGCATCTCGATCGACGGTGAGGTCCAGGGCTGGTTCGCCGATGACACGCCCAAGCGTTTCGAGGCCTACGGCTGGCATGTGCAGACCGTGGACGGAATGGACGACGCGGCGATTGCGCGCGCCATCCGCGCCGCGCAGGCCGAGGGCGCGCGGCCGTCGCTGATCGATTGCAAGACCATCATCGGCTGGGGCGCGCCCACCAAGGCTGGCACCGCCGCCACGCACGGGGAGGCGCTCGGCGCGGAAGAGGTAGCCGGCGCGAGGAAGAAGCTGGGCTGGACCTTGCCGCCGTTCGAGGTGCCTGCTGAGCTGCGCGCGGCCTGGAACCATGACAAGGCCGGACGAGCCGCCGAAGCACGCTGGCAGGACCTGTTCGCACGCTATCGCAACGCCCACCCGGCGCTGGCGGACGAATTCGAGCGGCGCATGCGCGCCGAACTGCCGGACAACTGGCCCGACACCGCGCGCGCCGCGCTCGCGGCCGGACAGGCCGTGCAGGCCAGCCAGGCGACGCGCCAGTCCTCGCAGGCCATGCTCAATCTGATTGGCCCGGCGCTACCGGAGCTGTTCGGCGGCTCCGCCGACCTGACGCCGTCCAACAGTACCCTGCGCAAGGGCGCCCACGTCGTCACACCCCTGGACGTCGAGGGCGATTATCTTCATTACGGGGTACGCGAGTTCGGCATGACCGCCGCCATGACCGGCATCGCCCTGCACGGCGGCTTCATTCCGTACGGCGGCACGTTTCTGACCTTCTCCGACTACGCGCGCAACGCGGTGCGCATGGCCGCGCTGATGCATCAGCGCGTGATCCTGGTCTATAGCCACGACTCTATCGCTCTGGGCGAGGACGGTCCCACCCATCAGCCGATCGAGCAGATCAACAGCCTGCGCCTGATTCCGAATATGACGCTATGGCGGCCGGCGGATGCCGCAGAGATGGCGGTCGCGTGGCGTGCCGCGATCGAACACAACAGCGGTCCGACCTGCCTGGTGCTCACGCGCCAGGGCTTGCCGCAGCTCACGCGCGATGCGGCGGGGCTCGAGGGCATACGCCGCGGCGGCTACGTGCTCACCAATTGCCAGGGTGTCCCCCAGTGCGTCGTGATCGCGACCGGCTCGGAAGTCCATCTTGCGCTCGAAGCGGTGCGGCGCGTGCAGGCGGCCGGTAAGCGCGTGCGCCTGGTGTCGCTGCCGTGCACGCGGCTGTTCGACGAGCAGGATGCCGCCTACCGCGAGTCGGTACTGCCAGCCGCAGTGACGGCACGTGTGGCGGTGGAGGCCGGCTCCACCGGGTTGTGGTGGCGCTACGTCGGCATCGCCGGGCGCATCATCGGCATCGATCAGTTTGGCGCCTCGGGCAAGGGTCCTGAGGTAATGAAGCACTTCGGCTTCACGGCGGACAACGTGGAGCGGGCAATAAATGAATCGATCGGAGGGGACGGTAAATGACACTGAAAGTCGGGATCAACGGCTATGGCCGCATCGGCCGCAATGTGCTGCGCGCGCTCTACGAGAGCGGCAAGCGCTCGCAGCTGCAGGTGGTTGCGATCAATGATCTGGGCGATGCCAACATCAATGCGCACCTGACGCGCCACGACACGGTCCACGGCCGCTTCGGCGGCGACGTCAAGGTCGATGGCGATGCGATGGTGGTCAATGGCGATCGCATCAAGGTGTTGTCGGAACGCGATCCGGCCAAGCTGCCGTGGGGCAGTCTCGGGGTGGACACGGTGTTCGAGTGCACTGGGCTGTTCACCAGCAAGGCGAAGGCCTCCAAGCACCTGCAGGCAGGGGCGAAGAAGGTGCTGATCTCGGCGCCCGGCGGTGATGACGTCGATGCGACGATTGTCTTCGGGGTCAACCACGGGGTGCTCAAGGCAAGCCATACCGTGATCTCCAACGCCTCATGCACCACCAATTGCCTGGTGCCGCTGGCCAAGGTTCTCAACGACGGTATCGGCATAGTCGCGGGCGTCATGACCACGGTGCATTCCTATACCAACGATCAGGTGCTCACCGACGTCTACCACACCGACCTGCGCCGGGCCCGTTCGGCCACTCATTCCATGATCCCGACCAAGACCGGCGCGGCCGCGGCCGTCGGGCTGGTGATGCCCGAGCTCAAGGGCAAACTCGACGGCTTTTCGATCCGCGTGCCGACGATCAACGTGTCGCTGGTCGATCTGAGCTTTATCGCCAAGCGTGCGACCAGTGTCGATGAAATCAATGGGCTGATGAAGGCCGGCGCGGCCAGCGGGCCGCTGCAGGGGATTCTCGCCTATACCGACGCGCCGCTGGTCTCGGTGGACTACAACCACGACGCGCACTCGTCGGTCTACGACGCGACCATGACCAAGGTGATCGAGGGCACGCTGGTCAAGGTGTGCGCCTGGTATGACAACGAATGGGGATTCTCCAACCGCATGCTCGACACCACGCTGGCCTGGTCGCGCGCGCCCTAAGCCGATCGTCGATGAAACTGCTGCGCATGGCGGATCTGGATCTTGCGGGCAAGCGCCTGTTGATCCGCGAGGATCTGAACGTGCCGGTGCAGCAAGGGGTGGTAACGAGCGATGCGCGGATTCGCGCCGCGTTGCCGACGCTGCGCCTGGCGCTCGAAAAGGGCGCCCGCGTGATGGTCCTGTCGCACCTCGGCCGGCCGGAGGAGGGCAAGTTCGATCCCGAATTCTCCCTCGCCCCGATCGCCGCCAAGCTCTCCGAGTTGCTCGGCAAGCCGGTGGCGCTGGTGCGGGACTGGCTCGCCGGCGTGGAGGTGCAGCCCGGATCGGTGGTGCTGTGCGAGAACGTGCGCTTCAACAAGGGCGAGAAGAAGGACAACGAGGCGCTCGCACGGCAGATGGCGGCGTTGTGCGATGTGTTCGTCATGGACGCCTTCGGCACCGCGCACCGGGCCGAAGCCAGCACCCATGGGGTGGCGAAGTTCGCGCCCACGGCCTGCGCCGGCCCGCTGCTGGTGGCGGAACTGGAGGCGCTCGAGCGCGCGCTGGCGCAGCCGGCCCGTCCGCTGGTGGCGATCGTGGCGGGCTCGAAGGTGTCGACCAAGCTTACGATCCTGGAGAGCCTGCTCGACAAAGTCGATAAGCTGATCGTGGGCGGCGGCATCGCCAACACGTTTCTGGCCGCCACCGGCGTCAAGGTCGGCAAGTCGCTGCACGAGAAGGACATGCTCGACATCGCGAGCAAGCTGCTGCAGCACGCCCGCGAACGCGGCGCGGAAATCCCGCTGCCGGTGGACGTCGTCGTGGCGCGCGAGTTTGCCGCCACGGCGCATGCCGATGTGCGGCCCGTGAACCAGGTGGCGGACGATGAGATGATTCTCGACATCGGACCGGACACCGCGGAGCAGTTCGGCGAAGTGCTGAAAGCCGCCGGCACCATCATTTGGAACGGCCCGGTGGGGGTATTCGAATTCGATCAGTTCGGCGAAGGCACGCATGCGATCGCGCAGGCGATCGCGCGCAGTAAGGCATTTTCCCTGGCGGGCGGCGGCGATACGCTCGCGGCGATCGAGAAGTACGGTGTCCAGGATGGAATCTCCTACATCTCCACCGGCGGTGGCGCGTTTCTTGAATTCGTCGAGGGTAAGACTCTGCCGGCCGTGGCGGTGCTGGAGCAGCGCGCCGCCGACGCGCAGGCGCGTGCGGCGGCCCGATAGGGCGTTTAAGGGCTGTTATGGACACGATGCGTAGAACCAAGATCGTCGCCACGATGGGACCGGCCACCGACGATCCCCAGGTGGTGGCCGGCATGGTCGGGGCCGGCCTCGATGTCGCACGCATCAATTTCTCGCACGGCACGCGCGAATCACAGCGCCGGCGGGTCGAAATGGTGCGCCAGGCGGCGCGCGATGCGGGGCGCTACATCGGCCTGCTGGCGGACCTCGCCGGACCCAAGATCCGGATCGAGAGTTTTCGCCAGGGCAAGGTGGAGCTGCTCGAGGGTGCGCCGTTCGCGCTGGATACCGCGCTCGATCCGGACGCCGGCACCGTGACCGAGGTCGGCGTCGCCTACAAGAATCTGACGGCCGACGTGCAACCCGGAGATACGCTGCTGCTGGCCGACGGTCAGATCGTGATCGAAGTGGAAAAGGTGGTCGGGACACGCATCTCCGGCGTGGTGCGCTCCGGCGGAGAACTGTCGAACCGCAAGGGTGTGAATCGCCAGGGCGGCGGCATCTCGGCCCCCGCGGTCACGGAGAAGGATCTGGAGGACATCCGCCTCGCGGCCGAGATCGGCATCGACTATCTGGCGGTGTCATTCGCGCGCGATGCGGACGATATTCGCCGTGTGCAGTCCGAGCTGCGCAAGTGGCGCGGCGACGCCCGCGTGGTGGCGAAGATCGAACGCCATGAGGCGCTCGACAACCTCGCCGGGATTCTGGCCGTGACCGATGCCGTGATGGTCGCACGCGGCGATCTGGGAGTGGAGATGGGCTACGCCGAGCTCACGGGTTTGCAGAAGACCATCATTCGCCAGTCGCTGGCGAACAATCGTGTCGTGATCACCGCCACACAGATGATGGAATCGATGATCCAGAATCCCATTCCGACGCGCGCCGAGGTCAGCGACGTCGCCAACGCGGTGCTCGACGGCACCGACGCGGTGATGCTCTCGGCCGAAACCGCGGCCGGCAAATTTCCGGTCAGGGCGGTGCAGGCGATGGCCGATGTGATCCGCGGCGCCGAGAAATATCAGCTCGGCTCCCCGCGCGCCCTGGGGCGCGCCGATGAGGAGTTCGGCAATACCGAGGAGGCGATTGCGATGGCCGTGATCTACACGGCCAACCACATGCGGGTACGGGCGATCGTCGCGCTGACCGAATCGGGCATGACGCCGTTATGGATGTCGCGCATCCGCTCGGATATCCCGGTCTATGCCTTCACCCGTCATGAGGCGACGCGGCGACGCGTGACGCTGTACCGGGGCGTCTATGCGGTGCCATTCGATATCGTGCATACCGACACCGAAGCCCTGTACAGCTCGATCTTCGACCGTCTGCTCGAACTGGGACTGGTCGATGTCAACGATCTGGTCATTCTCACCAAGGGTGAATTATCAGGCGTTTCCGGGGGCACCAACTCGATGCAGATCCTGCGGGTCACGAATCGATAGCAGGCCGCGAGCCATGCCCGGCCCGGGCGCCGGGCGCGCCGGGCCGCCGCCGGCCGTCATCGAGCCCACCGTGGCCGTCGCGGGCCCGCTTTTGCGCTTCCCAGAGCGAGAAGCCGGTAGCAGATCGGGACAGCGTACATGCGGCGTTCATCTACGCTCCGCTATGCTATCGACCATGGCCGCCGACGCCTTATCCAGAGGCCGCGCACCGATCGGTCCGACGGTCGGACTGGTATTGCCGGGAGGCGGCGCGCGTGCCGCCTACCAGGTCGGCGTGCTCAAGGCGATTGCGGAGATGCTGCCGCATGCCCCCAATCCGTTTCCCATCATTGTTGGCACGTCGGCCGGCGCCGTATCGGCGGCGGTGCTCGGCACCGAGGCGCAGCGCTGGCAGCGCGCGGTCGCGGGGCTGGAGCACGTGTGGGCGCACTTCCACGTCCAGCAGGTATTTCGGGTTGACGCCGCGAGCATGCTGCGCTCCGGGATGCACTGGGGACTATCGCTGATCTCCGGCGGTCTGCTGCTGCCGCCACCGCTGGCATTGTTCGACAACTCGCCATTGCGCTCGTTGCTGGCGGGTCACCTCGAGTGGCCCGGCCTTCAGTCCAGCATCGACGGCGGTCATCTGCGGGCATTGGCGCTGTGCGCGAGCGGCTACAGCTCCGCCACGTCGGTGGCATTCTTTCAGGGCGCCGCCGACACCGTCGAGTGGGCGCGCCAGCAGCGCATCGGGCGCCGCACCGAACTGCGCCTCGAGCACGTGATGGCCAGTCTGGGCGTGCCGTTTCTGTTTCCACCGGTGCAGCTCGGGGATGAGTTCTTCGGCGATGGCGCGCAGCGCCAGCTGTGGCCGCTCAGTCCGGCGATCCACCTGGGCGCCGACCGCCTGCTGGTGATCGGCGTGCGAGCCGAGGATGGGGCCGGCGTCAACGCGCGGTCGCGAACCGTGGTGCAGGCACCCACCCCGGGACAGCTGTTCGGCTACATGCTCGATACACTGTTCATGGATCAGATCTACGCCAACGTCGAGCACATGCAGCGCCTCAACAGCGTGGTGGAAGTCGCGCCCGCCGCGGTACCGGGCATGCGCAAGGTGGCAACGCTGGTCATCGCTCCGAGCGCGGACATGCGCGTGATCGCGACCCAGCACATGCGCAGCCTGCCGCGCGGTTTGCGCGCGCTGCTGCGCGTGATGGGTGCACGCGGCTCGGCCGGTGCGCAGCTCGCAAGTTACCTGATGTTCGAATCGAGCTTCACGCGCGAGCTGATCGCGCTGGGCTATGAGGACGCGATGAAGCAACGCGAGGACGTGATCGCGTTTCTGCTCGGTGCACCGCTCGCGGCCACCACCGTGCTGCCCGCCCTGAAGCTGGTGCCAGCCGACGAGTCTCGCCTCGAGGCCGGCTAGGCTTCGCCCAGCAATCGTCGATCGCGGGCGCTTCAGCGTGAGCCTGTGCGTCAGTAGGGTTGGCGCAGGAGGTTCATGGTGGCTCTATTCACTGGCGGCTGCTTGTGTGGCGAGGTGCGGTACGAGAGTTCCGCACCGCGCAGTCCGGCAACGCTGTGCCACTGCCCCTCATGTCGCCGGGCCTCAGGTTCTCACGTACTGGGGCTGGTGACCGTGGCGCGATCGGATTTCCGGATCACTGCGGGATCTGCGCAGGAGTATCGCTCCTCGGCCGCCGTACTGCGGACCTTTTGCCCGCGCTGTGGTACGCCGCTGACCTATTGGCACGAAAGCTGGCCAGACGAGATCTCGCTGACCATTGGAAGTCTGGATACGCCGGAGGTTGCGCCGCCCGCAGACCACACATGGATGTCGGCCGCGATCTCGTGGGACGACCCCGCCGATGGGCTACGACGCTTTCAAACAGATCGAATGTAGCGGTCGCGGCCTGATTTCCTTCAGTTGCCGCGGCCGTTGTCGCCCAGACACGACAGCGATGCTTGATATGTCGCGTGTTGCCTTCGCGATTCACCAATCATGCGTTTTTAGGTGTGTGCTGGCGCACAGAGAAATGAATCCGTGCTGCGTTACAGTCGCCGCGCCCTGGTCAACGCAAACACGAGCCCGAACGTTTAGGGTTCATCAAGGACAGGATCGTCCTTGGCGCCTAAGTCATCAGAAATTCAGGATGAGATAAAAATGCCTCAATTGCCCAATCGTCTTTCCGCTTTTCTTCGCGGCGGCGCCGGCCACGTCGTCGTGCTCGCCGCCGCCACATTGCTGGGCGCATGCACTGTGCAGACGCCGGTGTATGCACCGCCGCCGCCGCCCCCACCGCCGCCGCGCGCCTATGTCGCGCCGCCCGCGGTCGACGTCGCAATGGCCGCCCCCGGCGTGGAGGTCTCTGTCACCGCCACGGAGCCGCCGCCGCCGCTGCCTGATTACGAGCAACCGCCTTGTCCTGATGATGGTTACCTGTGGACGCCAGGCTATTGGCACTACGGCTATGCCGGGTATTACTGGGTCCCAGGGACCTGGGTTCAGCCGCCGCAGGTCGGCGTATTGTGGACTCCGGGATATTGGGCTTACAGCGGTGGAGTGTACGGTTTCCGCGCCGGCTATTGGGGCCCGCATATCGGCTATTACGGCGGGGTCAATTACGGCTACGGCTACGTCGGGGTGGGGTACGCGGGCGGCCGCTGGGATGGCGGGCATTTCGCCTATAACACCGCTGTCAGCAACGTCAGCACGACGAACATTCACAACACCTACAACCAGACGGTCATCAACAACGTCACCATCAATAGAGTCAGCTACAACGGCGGCGCCGGTGGCGTGACTGCCGCTCCGACGGCGCAAGAGCGCGCAGCAGCGCAGGAGGCGCACATCGCGCCGACTGCTGCGCAGACGGCACACGTTCAGGCGGCGAGCAAGAATCCCGCACTGGCCGCAAAGGCGAACGGGGGTCATCCCGCGATTGCCGCGACCGCCAAGCCGGGCGCATTTACCGGTCCCGGCGTCGTGGGCGCACGCGGGGCGGCCCCGCCGGCCGCTGCGAATACCAAGGCCGTGAATGCCGACGCGCATGTCAATCATGCCGTTGAGCCGACCCATGGCACGAATGCCCCGGGCGCAGGCGTGGCAACCAACCAGCCGAAGGCCCTGCATGCAACGCCGAGCAATGTGACGCACCCGCCAGCGGCAACTGTGAAGGCGACGCCGAAGACTACCCCGACCAAGCTCGCCAAAACTCCGCCGCCGAAGCCGAAGCCGAAAGCCGCGCCCAAGCCCGAGAACAAGGGTGACGGATCCGAAGGCGAGGACAAACCGCGTTGATGCCTGATGCGCCAGCGTCGGTGATCGACGCTGGCGTGGATCCCCCAGCTGGGGGCGTTGGCGAGGACTGATCCTGGCGCTGCGTTTCGCTCGTTGGTTGCCAACGCCGCGAGCATCCCCGAACATGCCTGACGCTCGGTCAGGGAGAGGGCGGCGTGGCTGCGGGCGGCGATTCACGACAAGACAACGGCGCGCAGACGAGCGCGGCAGGGGCCGATCTGCACCCGGGCCCATTGCACCTCGATGCATGGCACTCCGACCCCGCCGGTGTGCGGTCTGCCCGATGAGCATCGTCTACAGCACCGGGCCGGGTCGGATGTGTCCCGGATGTCGCCGACCGGTCGCGCAATGCGTGTGCAAGACGGCTGCGGGGAAGGCGGTGCGCGCGGACGCGGGCAAGATACGCGTCAGCCGGCAGACGCAGAGCCGCGCCGGCAAGGCGGTCACCGTGATCACGGGTTTGCCGCTGGGGCCAGCCGAGCTTGAGACCCTGGCGCGAGAACTGAAACGCCACTGCGGTAGCGGCGGCACGGTCAAGGACGGCGTGATCGAAATCCAGGGCGAGCATCGCGACGCCGTGCTCGCGCAGCTGTCGCGCCGTGGCTTTGCCGCCAAACGCTCCGGCGGCTAGTCGCTGGCGAAGCGCGCGCGCCGGCTCTTGACCGGTTCGGGCAGGCCCGAGTGCCGCACCGCGACCTGCGGCCAGTGCGCCGCGATCCGCGGCGCGAGTTGCTCGACGATGTAGACCGACCGGTGCTGGCCACCGGTGCAGCCGATCGCCACGGTCAGATAGCGCCGGTTGGCGGCCTCGTGCTCGGGAATGCGCCGCTCGATGAATATGGCGACGTCGTTGATAAACGCGGCGACTCCGGGCTGCGCCTCGAGAAAATGCGCCACCGGTTCATCGCGCCCGGTCAGGGGCCGCAGCGTCGGCTCCCAGTAGGGATTGGGCAGCGAGCGCGCGTCGAACACGAAATCGGCATCCCCGGGAATGCCGTGCTTGAAACCGAAGGACTCGAGCAGCACCGACATGCGATCGTGTGGCCGCTGGCCGACGCGGCGATTGATGAGCTCGCGCAGGTCGTGTACCCCCATGCGCGAGGTGTCGACCACCAGATCGGCCGCATTCACCAGCGGCTCGAGCAGCCCGCGCTCGATGGCGATGGCTTCGTGCAGGTTTTCGCCCTGGCGACTCAACGGGTGCTTGCGGCGCGTCTCTGCAAAGCGGCGCAGCAATTCCTCGTCGCTCGCCACCAGGAACACCAGCTCGCATTGAATGCCGCTGCGTTTGAGCTCATCGAGCAGCATCGGCACGGTCGCGATCTCATCGCCGGGGTTGCGCGCGTCGATGCCGATCGCCGTGCGCTGATACACCGTCGAGCTGCTGCGTACGGTATGCGAGATGAACGGCTTGAGCAGCGCCGCCGGAATGTTGTCGATGCAGTAGAAATCCAGATCCTCGAGCATGTGCAGCGCCACGCTCTTGCCGGAACCGGACAGGCCGCTCAGGAAGATCAGGCGCACCGCGCTACCGCTTGGCCGCGAGTCAGGAGCGCAGCCACGGCTGCGGCCGCCGCGGCTGCCGGGGTCACACGGGCCTGCGCCGGACCCGGTGCCGGATCGCCGCTACGGTCGGGCGCTTTTCTGCGCTTCCTGGGCATGGTGATCCGTGAGCTTTTCCTTGTGTTTGCGCACGCGCCGCTCGAGCTTGTCGGCCAGCGCGTCAATAGCGGCATACATGTCATCGTCGATCGCCAATGCATGAATCGTCTCACGACGAACGCGCAGCGTCGCCTCCGCCCGGTGCTGCAGCTTCTCGACCGTCAGTACGAAATGATTGTCAATGAGCTGGTCGAAGTGACGCATGATGCGGCCGAGTTTTTTCTCCACGTAGCCGCGCAGCGCCAGGGTGATCTCGACGTGATGTCCGGTGACGTTCAATTGCATGGCCTGATCTCCTTGTGCATGTCACTTGTGGAATGTCACTTGCCGTTGACTCGCCTGCGTTCGTTCGATGGGGCCAGACCCATCGTTTCCCGATACTTCGCCACGGTCCGGCGCGCGACCGGTATGCCCTCGCCGGACAGGATCTCCGCGATCCGGCTGTCGCTGAGCGGTGCGGCCGCATCCTCCTCGCGTATGAGCTTGCGGATCTTGGCCCGGATCGCAGTCGAGGAAGTGCCCGAGCCGTCACTGCCCTCGACCTGGCTGGAGAAGAAATAGCGCAGTTCGAAGACGCCGCGCGGGGTGTGCATGTACTTGCCGGAGGTTACGCGCGAGACCGTGGACTCGTGCATGCCGATGGCCTCGGCGATATCGCGCAGGATCATCGGCCGCATGTACTCCTCGCCCTGCTCGAGGAACTCGCTCTGCCGCTCGACGATCGAGCGCGCCACCTTGGTGAGCGTGTCGTTGCGGATCTCCAGGCTCTTGAGCAGCCAGCGCGCCTCCTGCAGCTGTGCCCGCATGCTGGCGTGGCTGGTGCTGCGCCCGACCAGGCTGGCATAGGATTGGTTCAGCCGGACGCGAGGCAGGGTCGCGGCATTGATCTCGACCGACCAGCCGCGCGGGGTGCGCCGCACGAACACGTCGGGCACGACGTACTCGGGGGAGCTGCCGCTGACGATCGAGCCTGGGCGCGGATGACAGGCACGCACCAGGGCGACGGCGGTTTCCAGCTCCTCATCCGAGGTGCGCAGTTCGCGCCGCAGCGCGGTCAGCTCGCGTTCGGCGAGCAGCTCCAGGTGATTGCGGGCGATGGCCTTGGCGGTGGGGAGGCCGGGAGTGGCGGGCTCGAGCTGCTCGAGCTGCAGCATCAGGCACTCGCTCACCGAACGAGCGCCGACCCCGGGCGGATCGAACATCTGCACGATCGCGAGCACGCGCTCGACCTCAGCGACCTGGGGATCGAGTTCGGGCTTTAGACTAGCGCCGATGACATCCAGCGGCTCGCTCAGATAGCCGTCATCGTTGATGGCATCCACCACAGCGCGGCCGATGGCCAGGTCGCGCGGGTTGAGCCGGGCGAGTTCGAGCTGCCAGAGCAGGTGGTCGTGCAGCGACTGGCCGGTCGAGTCCGCGAACTCCTGCTGCCGGTCGTCCTCGCCGCTGCCGCCGCTCCAGGGATTCTCAGCCGGGCCTACCGACTGGTCGGACCAGCCGTCATCCACGACCTCCACCGGCGGTTCCTCGACCGGGGCCGCGGTTTCCGGGGCGGTCTCGGCGCTCGACAGGGTCTCGTAAGCGCCGCTCTCGGTGTCCTCATCCTGCTCGAGCATGACGTTGGACTCGAGCAGCTCACGGATATGCGCCTGCAGCTCGATGGTCGGCAGTTGCAGCAGACGGATCGCCTGCTGCAGCTGCGGCGTCATCGTCAGTTGCTGTCCGAGCTTGAGTTGCAGCGAGGGCTTAAGCATAAAACGTGCCGGCGCCGTTGACAGTCGGCCCCAAACATCGCATAAGTAGCTGAAAAATAGGGATTATCAGGGCCGCTCCGGTCAATCACATGCGGAATGCCTGGCCCAAGTACACCTCACGGACTTGGGGGTTGGCAAGGACTTGCTCGGCAGTGCCGGAAGCAATCACTATGCCACGATCCACGATGTACGCGCGGCCGCAGACGCCGAGGGTTTCGCGCACGTTATGGTCGGTGACCAGGACGCCGATGCCGCGAGCGGCCAGTTCGCGAATGATGCGCTGGATGTCGAGCACCGAGAGCGGATCGACGCCGGCAAAGGGCTCGTCGAGCAGGATGAAGCGCGGCTCGGCGGCCAGCGCCCGCGCCATTTCGACCCGCCGGCGCTCACCCCCGGACAGCGACAAGCCGCGGGTATTGCGCACATGGCCGATGCGCAGTTCCTCGAGCAGCTCCTCCAGACGCAGCTCCCGTCCGGCGCGGTCGAGTTCATCGCGCAGCTCCAGGATCGCCATGATGTTGTCGGCGACCGAGAGCTTGCGGAACACCGAGGCTTCCTGGGGCAGATAGCCCAGTCCCAGCCGGGCGCGCTGGTCGATGCTCAGCGGCGTCAGATCGCGTTCATCGAGCAGGATCGAACCGCCATCGGCGGGCACGAGACCGACCATCATGTAGAAGGCGGTGGTCTTGCCGGCGCCGTTGGGGCCCAGCAGTCCGACCACCTCGCCGGTATTGATCTCGAGCGACAGGTCGCGCACCACCTGGCGCGAGCGATAGCTCTTTTGCAGCGACTGGGCCGCGAGCCGCGTCATGGTCGAGCGGCCGCGGATCCGCATTGGGTGCCGGAACGCGCGTGCAGCGTGCCATAGACCTGCGCCGCGTCGCCCGGCACGGCTTCAGCCCGCACGCTCTGATTGGCGATGTCGTAGACGATGGACTGGCTGTTGATCTCGTTGCACCCGTCGGTGAGCCAGCTGTCGCCTTTCAGGGTCAGCAGATCGTGTTCCATGTCGTAGTCGATCTGGCGCGCGCGGCCACGGGCAGTCTCGACCTGGCCATGGCCGCGGTTCGCGCCATCACCCGGGGCGAGGCCCTGGGCGGTGCCATCGACATGGTGTTCGAATTCGGCCGGCGCGCCTTGCGCGCTCATCGAGGCGATGCGTTTGTTGACGAACTGCACCGTGGCCTTGTCGGCGCTGAGGTTGCCCTGCGGCATGAACACCTGCACGTGGCCGGTCAGTACCCAGTCGCTGTTGCCCAGATCCGGGCCGTTGGCCTCCGCCAGATCGGCTTTGATGCGGGTGATGCCGCGCGTGGTGTCGATGATATTGATGTCATGCAGCACCATGCGGTTGCGTTCGGCCTCGAGGCGCGAGGCGGTGTAACACAGCGGCTCGAAGCAGCCCTCGCGATCCGGGCTCGAGCCGCCGGCCACGCCGGCCGCCGGCGTCTCGTTGATCGCCGTGATCGCCGCGGCCGGGACCGCCGCGCTGGCAGCGCCCGGCGCCAGCAGCTGCAACAGCGCCAGCGCTGCGCAGCCTGCCGCTTCAATGCGCCAGCACACCGTGCACGTCTCCTGCCAGCTGCAGCCGGTCGTTCATGATGTCGGCGCGCATGCCCCGGCCGCGCAGCGCGTTGCCAGCCCAATCGACCCGCACTTTTGCCGCCGAGGTGGCGAGCTGCTGCTTCATATCCAGATGCAGTTGCTCGGTGGCGATGTGCATCAGATCGTTGGAACCGGCCGGGCGGCCTTCGGCCTGCACCGCCCCGGTGAGTTCGGCCGTCCGGGCATCCTGCGGCAGCTGACCGAGCTGCGCGGTCGCGGTCCAGTGATTGCCCTGCTCGGGTTGATAGTCGAGCTTCGGTGCGGTCAGAAATATCGTGCCCTGCGGCGTCGGTTGTTCGATGCGCTCGGCATCGAGCCGATACAGCGGATGGCCGTCATCGCCGGTTTCAATCAACTCGGCATGGGTCGCGATGTAGCCCGGCTCGGTGCTGGCGACATCTCCGGGAGCCGCCTCGCCACCGCCGCTGTCGGACTGCTGCAGGTAGAACAGGGTGCCGAGTGCCCCGAGCGCCACCACCGCGAACAGGATGCGGTGAATCATGTGCGCCCGATGCGGCGTCGGGCGGCGAGCAACGACCTGATACCGTAGCCGTCGCGCACATGAAAGTTCTCGTCTGTCTCACCCGTGCTGGCGTAGCGCAGCCGCCCATCGGTCAGCATCAAACCACACCCGCACGCAGCAGATCGTTGACATTGAGCGCGCCGATCAGCCGCCGCTCGGAATCGATCACCAGCAGCGAGGTCACCCGGTGCTGCTCCATCAGCGCGACGGCGGCGGCGGCGAACTCGAGCGCGCCGATGGTTCGCCCGCCGTGGGTCATGACATCGCCCATGATTGCGCTGTGCACGTCGATCCGTCGATCCAACGCGCGGCGCAAATCGCCGTCGGTAAAAATTCCAATGACGCGCTGTTGCTCGTCCAGCACCGCGGTCATGCCGAGGCCCTTGCGGGTCATCTCGAGCAGCCCCTCGGCAAGCCGCGTGCCCGCGCCGACGCGTGGCAGAGCATCGCCGCGCCGCATGATGTCCTCGACATGTAACAGCAGCCGGCGCCCGAGGCTACCGCCCGGGTGCGAGCGCGCGAAGTCATCGGCGGAGAACCCGCGGGCCTGCAGCAGCGCCACGGCGAGCGCATCACCCATGACCAGCGCCGCGGTGGTGCTGGCGGTCGGCGCCAGATTGTGCGGGCAGGCTTCCTGCGGCACGCCCACGTCCAGGTGCACATCGGCGGCCCGCGCCAGCGTCGACGCGGCATTCCCGGTCAGCGCGACCAGCGGGATCGCCAGCCGTTTGACCGGCGCCAGCAGCGCTATTACCTCCGGGGTCTCTCCTGAATTGGACAACGCCAGCAGTACGTCGCCGCGCGTGATCATGCCGATATCGCCGTGACCGGCCTCGGCCGGGTGCAGAAAAAACGCCGGGGTACCGGTGCTCGCCAGCGTGGAGGCAATCTTGTGGGCGATATGGCCGGATTTACCCATGCCGGTGACGATCGCACGGCCGCGGCAAGCGAGGCAGATGCGGCAGGCGGCGGCGAAGGCACCATCCAGCCGGGCGCGCAGCGCCCCGAGCGCTGCGGCTTCGATATCGAATGTGCGGCGGGCCGAGTCCAGCGCCGGCCCGTCGCCGCTGGCGTTATGTTCTACGGCATTCATTCGGAGGCGGTATTCATGCGGGTCTCGTGCACCATGATAGCGCCTTCGCCCAGCGCAGATCGCGCCTTCCGCGCCGGCGTATTTGCCTTAAGATCGCTCCCGCCATGGATGCACAGCAAGTCGCGGATCTGATCCGCCGGTCGATCCCCGATGCACGCGTGGACGTGCAGTCGGAGGACAACACCCATTTCGCTGCGCTGCTGGTGGGCGTGGCCTTCGAAGGTCTGCGGCCGCTCGCGCGCCACCAGCTGGTGTACCGGGCGCTCGGTGAGCGCATGGGGCGCGAGATACACGCACTGTCGATCGAGGCCTATACGCCGCAGGAGTGGGCGGCGCGGGGCGCGGGGACAGCGGGCGGTGGATAAGCTGCACATCACCGGCGGCATCGCGCTCGAAGGCGAAGTGCGCATTTCCGGTGCCAAGAATGCAACGCTGCCGATCCTGGCCGGTGCCCTGCTGGCGGACGGACCGGTGACCATCGGCAATGTGCCGCACCTGCGTGACGTCACCACGACCATCGAGCTGCTCGGTCGCATGGGTGTGACCGTGACCATCGACGAGCGCATGCGCATCGAAGTCGATCCCAGCACCATCCGCGAATATTTTGCGCCCTACGACCTGGTCAAAACCATGCGCGCCTCGATCCTGGTGCTGGGCCCGCTGCTGGCGCGCTTCGGACGCGCCGACGTATCGCTGCCGGGCGGCTGCGCGATCGGAGCGCGGCCGGTGAATATTCACGTCGCCGGTCTGCAGGCCATGGGCGCGGACATTCGCATCGAAGGCGGCTACATTCGCGCCCGCGCCGCGCGCCTCAAGGGCGCGCGCCTGGTGCTCGATACGGTTACCGTGACCGGAACCGAGAATCTCATGATGGCCGCGGTGCTCGCCGATGGCGAGACCGTGATTGAAAATGCCGCGCGCGAGCCCGAGGTCATCGATCTGGCGAATTTTCTCATCGCCATGGGCGCCAAGATCGTGGGTGCCGGTACCGATCGAATTGTGATCGAGGGCGTACGCCAGTTGTACGGCGTGCACTACGACGTGCTGCCCGATCGCATCGAGGCGGGTACCTACCTGGTCGCCGGCGCCATCACGGCCGGGCATGTACGCGTAAAGAATGCCAAACCGCAGCATCTGGATGCAGTGATGGTCAAGCTGCGCGAGGCCGGCGCGACGGTAACGAGCGGTGACACCTGGGTCGAGGTGGACATGCGCGGCCGCCGGCCGCGCGCGGTCGACGTGCGCACCGCGCCGTATCCGGCGTTCCCCACCGACATGCAGGCCCAGTTTGCCGCGCTCGACACCGTGGCGGACGGGGTCGGCACCGTGGTGGAGACCATCTTCGAGAATCGCTTCATGCACATGCTGGAAATGCGGCGCATGGGGGCCGAGATCCGGCTCGAAGGCAACACCGCGATCATCCACGGCATCAACCATCTGACCGCGGCCCCGGTCATGGCGACCGACCTGCGCGCCTCGGCCAGCCTGGTGCTCGCCGGCCTGGTGGCGGAGGGGCGCACGGAGATCGAGCGCATCTATCATATCGACCGCGGCTATGAGGCGATCGAGGAGAAGCTGGCGCAGCTCGGAGCGCGCATCAGACGCGTACCCAACTGAACGGCTACGTGCCCTGGATCGCGCTCGGCCGCTCGGTCACGCCCACCTTCGAATCCAATTCGCTGCGCCCGCGCAGCAGATGTAATGTCAGGTTGCCGCCCGGCTTCTTGGCGGCGATCTGCGCCAGCGTATCGCGCGCACTGCGCACCGCCTTGCCGTCGATCGCGGTGACGATATCCCCGATGCGCAGCTGAGCCTCCACGGCGGGGCTGGAGCGGTACATGTTGGTGATCACCACGCCGCCGTGCGGCAGGCCGAGCTGCTTCGCCTGATCGTCATCGACATCCTCGGGCAGAATGCCGATCCAGCCGCGGATCACGCGGCCGTGATCGAGGATGTCCTTCATCACACCGCGGGCAAGATTGACCGGGATTGCAAAGCCGATGCCCTCGACGCTCAGGTTGCCGCTGTTGCTTTTGTTGAGCACTGCGGTGTTGATACCGATGAGCTCGCCGCGGGCGTTGATCAGCGCGCCGCCGGAGTTGCCGGCATTGATGGCGGCGTCGGTCTGAATAAAATTCTCGAAGGTCGCGACGCCGAGCTGCTGGCGTCCCGTGGCGCTCACGATGCCGTGGGTGACGGTCTGCGACAGGCCCAGCGGATCGCCGATGGCCAGCACCACGTCCCCCACCTGGATCTCATCGGAACGCCCCAGCGGCATGACCGGCAGGTTCTTGAGCTTGATCGACAGCAGCGCCAGATCGGTGTCCGGGTCGCGACCGACGACCGTCGCCGGCGTCACGCGATCGTCGGCCAACGCGACGTTGATCGTCTCGGCGTTTGCGATTACATGGTTGTTGGTGATGATGTGCCCGGCGCTGTCGACAATCACCCCGGAGCCGAGCGCCCGCTCGACCCGATGACGGTACAGGGGCTGCAGGTCGCCGAACAGCTGGTCGAATACCGAAGGCTGAAACTGCTCGGTGACCAGGCGCTGGGTCGAGATATTGACCACCGCGGGCGCGGCGCGCATCACGGCCGCGGCGTAGGACTCGGTGACCACCGTTGGCGACGCGCCGGCGCGATTGCCGGCGATCGGAGCGGCAGCGCCGCTGGCGCTGCCGGGGCCGGCGGCCTCGGCCTCGGTGCCGCCCGGGGCTGGCGCGGCCGACCTGATGTTGTTGTCCTGGGCCGCCCGCGCTTCCGGCGCTGTGTCCCGAGCGCCGGCCGTGGGCCGCTGCAGCAGCTGCGGCCGCAGGAACACAATGACGAATGCCAGCGCCAGGCCGCCGACGATGCTGCCGGCGACGAAGGCGGCCGCGCGTCCCAAGCGATGCAGATTCATAGACTTCCCGGGCGATCCATGGCCGAAAAGTGGGCCCGATCGGTTGTGTATAATGCGATACTTCCCGGCGTTTTACGTAGCGTTCCAAACTCGGTGGCCGAGATCTACCGCGCGCGGCCCAATAAAGTCAGGGTGAGCAACAAATGAGTGAAATCGGTGCGATTGCCGATCATCAACAGCCAGAGATAGACCCGGGCCGCAGAAAGTTTCTCACGGTGGCGACCAGCGCTACCGCCGCGGTCGGCGTGGTAGTTGCGGCGGTGCCCTTCGTGGCCTCCTGGGCGCCGTCCGAGCGTGCCCGCGCCCTGGGCGCGCCGGTCGAAGTGGACCTGAGCAAGCTGCAGGTCGGGCAGATGATCACACCGACCTGGCGCCTGAAGCCCATCTACATCGTGCGCCGCGACCCGGCGATGGTCGAGCAGCTGCCGAAGCACGACAATTCGCTGAAGGATCCGAAGTCCGAGAATTCGATTCAACCGAGCTATGCGCACAATGAAATGCGCGCACGGCGCGCCGACGTGCTGGTCCTGATCGGCATCTGCACCCATCTGGGCTGCCTGCCAAAGCAGTTCTTCGATGCCGGCGACCCGGTGCTCGGTGCCGACTGGCCGGGCGGCTTTCGCTGTCCCTGCCATGGTTCGCGCTTCGATCTGGCCGGGCGGGTGTTCAACGGCTCGCCGGCCCCGACCAACCTGATCGTCCCGCCCTACGACTTTCGCGGCCAGGACACTCTGATCATCGGTTCGGATGACGCGGCATCGAAAGGAGCTGCCTGATGGCGTACGAAACCGTGAGCAAGACCGGGCAGCGCCGCGCCGCCCAGGCTGGACTGTGGGGCTGGATCAATCAGCGCCTGCCGGTGGATGTCTTCTGGCGTTCGCAGCTGTCCGAGTACTACGCGCCGAAGAACTTCAACTTCTGGTATTTCTTCGGCTCGCTGGCCTTGGTAGCCCTGGTGCTGCAGCTGGTCACCGGCATCTTTCTGACCATGTTCTACAAAGTCGGGGCCACGACCTCGTTCGACTCGGTCGAATTCATCATGCGCGAGGTGCAGTACGGCTGGCTGATCCGCTATCTGCATTCGACTGGCGCCTCGGCATTCTTCCTGGTGGTCTACCTGCACATGTACCGCGCGCTGCTGTACGGCTCGTACAAGGCCCCGCGCGAGCTGCTGTGGCTGTTCGGGATGATCATTTATCTGGCGCTCATGGCGGAGGCGTTCCTCGGCTACGTGCTGCCCTGGGGCAACATGTCGTTCTGGGCGGCCACGGTAATCGTCAATCTGTTTGGCACCATTCCCGGCATCGGCCCGGGGCTGGTGGAGTGGATCCGCGGGGATTACGGCATCGCCGATGCCACCCTGAACCGCTTCTTCTCGCTGCACGTGGTGGCGGTGCCGCTGGTGCTGCTGCTGCTGGTGGCACTGCATCTGGTGGCGCTGCATGAGGTCGGCTCGAACAATCCCGACGGCATCGAGATCAAGGACAAGAAGGATGTGAAGGGCAGGCCGCTCGATGGCATCCCGTTCCATCCGTATTACACGGTGAAGGACATCGTCGGGGTGTGCGTATTCCTGACGCTGCTGGCCATCGTCGTGTTCTTCGTTCCGACCTTCGGCGATCTATTCCTGGAGAAGGCCAATTTCGAGCCGGCCAACCCGCTGTCGACACCCGACCCGATCTCACCCTCGTGGTACTTCACTCCGTACTACGCGATCCTGCGCGCGGTGCCGGATCAGCGCATCGGTGCGCTGCTGATGCTGATCGCCGTGGTGTCGTTCTTCTTCCTGCCGTGGCTCGATCGCTCGCCGGTAAAGTCGATGCGCTATCGCGGTTGGATCTCCCGGACCTTTCTAGGCCTGTTCACGATTTCCTTCGTCGCACTCATGTGGCTGGGGATGCAGCCGGCGCAGGAACCCTACGTGTCGATGGCGCGCATCTTCGCCATACCGTATTTCGCCTTCTTCTGGCTGATGCCGTTCTATTCGCGCATCGATGCCGTCAAGCCCGTGCCCGAGAGAGTCACGTTCCATGGCTAAAATCGCCGCTCTCGTTCTGATCCTGCTGAGCGCGCCGATGCTGCTGGCGGCCGCCGAGCCCGCGGCCAGCGACGCGGAGGCCCCCGCGCCGGTGCGCTGGGAAACATGGCATGCCGGTAACGATGTCGCCGATACCGCCTCGTTGCAGCGCGGCGCGCGCAATTTCCTGAACTACTGCATCGGCTGCCATTCGCTGAAATACATGCGCTATCAGCGCATGGCCGACGATCTGCAGATTCCGGGCACGGTGCTCAACGCCAACCTGGTGGCCCCTGGCAGCACCAACCTCGACTACATCCTCACGTCGATGCCCGCCGCCGATGCCGCGAACTGGTTCGGCAAGACCCCGCCGGATCTGTCGCTGATCGCGCGCTCGCGCAGCCCGGACTACATCTATCGTTTTCTGAAGACTTTCTATTCCGATCCCAGCCGCAGCACACGCAGCGATAATCTGGCGTATCCCATTACCGCGATGCCGGCGGTGCTGTCGGAGCTGGAGGGCGTGAAAGCCGCGGTGTATCGGGACGTCAAGAGCCCGGCTGGCGGCGCCCCTGAAAAAGTGTTCGATCACTTCGAGAGCATCGCGCCCGGCGCGCTGACGCCCGAGCAGTTCGACGGCTTCGTGCGCGATACGGTGAATTTTCTCGATTACGTCGGCGACCCGGCACAGGTCGAGCGCCGCTCGATCGGCCTGTGGGTGGTACTGTTCCTGCTGCTGCTGTCGGCATTCGCCTTGGCGTTGAAGAAAGAGTATTGGAAAGACGTGCATTGAGAGCGCAATCCCTGCGCTCGGACCTGACGCCGGGAGCAATTTGCCCTTGGCGGGGAGAGCTGATTCGTGTCTAGCCGCCGCTCGATCATGACGCTGTTTTCAGCGCCCGATCAGCCTTACAGCCATCGCACGCGCATCGTGCTGGCGGAGAAAGGCGTCGAGATCGACATCATCAATGTCGTTCCCGGACGCTATCCGGAGGATCTGCTCGACCTCAATCCCTACCACAGTCTGCCGACGCTGGTGGACCGCGACCTGGTGCTGTACGACTCGCGCGTCATCATCGAATATCTGGATGAGCGCTTCCCGCATCCGCCGCTGATGCCGGTGGACCCGATCCTGCGCGCGCAGTTTCGCCTGGCGCTGTATCGCATCGAGCGCGACTGGTACGGGCTGGCGCAGCTGATCGATGAGGATCACGACAAGAAGCACGTGGCCAAGAATCGCAAGATTCTGCGCGACGCCATCCTGCAGAGCGCCGATGTGTTCAAGGTCAAGCCGTTCTTTCTCAGCGATGAATTCTCGCTGGTGGACGCCAGCGTCGCGCCGATGCTGTGGCGGCTGCGGCACTATGAAATCGACCTGCCGCCACAGGCCCAGGCGCTGGCGCGTTACGCCAGCACCATGTTTGCGCGTCCGGCGTTTCGCGCCAGCCTGTCGGACGTCGAGCTGCAGATGAGGGCGGTTTGATGACCGCGAAGAGCGCCGATCAGGGCGGGGGACTGTCGCGACGGCCATATCTGCTGCGTGCCATGCACGAGTGGATCATCGACAGCGGGCACACGCCGCACGTGATCGTGGACGCGCTGCGCACCGGCGTCGAGGTGCCGGCGGCCTACGTCAAGGATGGCAAGATCGTGCTCAATCTGTCGACCACCGCCACGCAGCGCCTGCAGCTGACGAACGAATCGATTGAGTTCGACGCGCGCTTCGCCGGCATCGTGCATCGCGTGCGCGTGCCGATGCAGGCGGTGCTTGGCGTGTACGCGCGCGAGACCGGCGAGGGCATGGTGTTCTCCGAGGGTGATGCCGAACCCACGCCACCCGAGCCTTCACCGCAACCGGATAAGCCGCACGGCTCGCCCGGGGAGGGCCGGCGCGCCAAGCTCACAGTGGTCAAGTAGAGCGCCAGGGCCAGCCAGGGCTTATTAGAAGGCGCCCTCGATCCATTCGATCGGACCGCTGCTGCTGCTCAGCAGCAGCGTGTCGAAGCGCACCGTCAGCGCTGCGAGGGCTGGCTGACGGGCCAGCAGAAGGCGCGCGGCGCGCACGATGCGCGCGCGCTTGGCTGCGGTGATGCTGGCCGCGGCGCCGCCGAATTCGCTGCTGCTGCGCAGGCGCACCTCGGCGATGATGAGCAGCCCGCCGCGCCGCGCGACGATGTCGAGCTCACCCATGCGGCAGCGGAAGTTGCGCGCCAGGATGTCGCATCCGGCGCGCCGCAGCAGCAGCGTCGCCCGCTCTTCAGCCTGCGATCCGAGGCGCTGGCGATCGGTGCGCGTTCGCGCGGGAGGCGGCGTGCTCACGCCGACAAGTCTGCGGCCGCGCCGGCGGGGCGATCCATCCGCCTGACTGCGGCGTTGATGCCAAAATGGCCCTTTAGGGCGAGTCCCCGGCGCTGACCGTCAGCCGTCTGGGCTCGCCGTCGCGCGGCTGCACCCAGATGAGATCGCGCTGCACGCGGCCATTGGGGTCGAAGTGCAGCTGGCCGCTCAGGCCCGCGATCTGCACGTCGGCCAGCTTCTGGCGTCCGCCTGAGAGCGCGAGCATCAGCTGACAGGCATCGTAGCCGAAGGCGAACAGGCGGCTGCGCCAGGCCACACCATTGCCCCAGGCCTGCTCGATGCTGCTGCGAACGGCGTCGAGGCTGCCGTCGTCGCTCACCATCCACGGCATGTCCGGATACAGCAGGCCATCGATGTCGCGGTTGGCATCGGTGCTGTCGGGTTCGTAGGCATTGGACAGCGAGTAGCTCGGAATGTCCCCGGCATAGAAGAACTTGAGCTGCGGCTGGATCAGGCGCGCATTGGTGGCGCTCTCGGGCACGATGAACACGAATTCGATATCCCCGCGGTGTCGCGGCTCGAAGTTGAGCTTCGTGCCGAGTACGTTCTGCAGGTGCACGTGGCGCGCGTCGCTGTCCTCGACCTGCAGGATGCTCTTGAGTTCATAGCCGTAGTCGTGCTCGGACGGGTCGTAGACCGCCTGGGTGATCAGGCCGCCGCCGCCGGCGATCAACTCGCGCGTGAAGGCGTCGATCACCCGGTTGCCCCAGTCACCGTGCGGCACCAGCGCGACGCCGCGGCGATGCCCGTCCTGCAGGATGCGGCGTGCGACCTGCTGCGCCTCCTCCTCGGGCGAGAGCGCGAACTGGTACAGGCCGGCCGGAGCGGTGCGGCCCGCCGGCAGGAAATTGAGCGCCAGCACCGGGATCGACTGCGTCCCCAGATCGGCGACCGCGGCGACGTCCTCACGCGTCAATGGTCCGACAATGAAGCTCGCACCGGCCGCGTGCGCCTGGCCGATGGCCGCGGCGGCGCTGACTGCCCCAGTGTCGTCCACGTCCAGGGCCGGTCGGGTTGCCGCCGGCAATTGGTAATACGCGCTCAGAAAGCCGTCGCGCACCGTGGCCGCCTGGCTCGAGGCCGGACCGCTCAAAGGCAGCAACAACGCGATGCGCCCACCGGTGCGCGCCGCGACCAGGGGCGCCGGGAGTGCCTGGGCCAGGACTTCGAGCGCCGGGTGGTTCGGATATTTGGCGCGCCAGCTGGCCGCTTCCGCCTCCCCGATGAGCGAAGCGCCGGGCGTATCGCTGGCAATGGCGCCCAGCTCGAGCCAGCCGCGCACGATGGGATCCGGGCTGGCCGCGGCTTCCAGCTTGACGCCATGCTCGCGTGCGTCGCGTAACGCGGCGAGCAGCCCGGAGCGCAGCTGCGTGCGCTCCGCGGGGCTGGGCGCAAAGCCTTCGGCGGTCATTTCCGCGCGTACGCCATCCACCGGACGCCCCGCCGCCAGCGCGATGCGCATCTTGAGCGAATAATAGGACAGCGCCGCGGCGCCGGCCGCCGGCTCGGGAATGGCGCTGATCTTCTGCCATGCCTCCTGGGTGCGACCGGCGACCAGTGAGGTCTGGGCGTCGAGCAGCGATCGTTCGAAGCCCTGCGCCGCGCTCTGCGGCGCGTTGATGCCGGCGAGTACGCGCGCGGCGTCGGCGGCGCGGCCGGCGGCGAGCCACTCACGGGCAGCCGAGAGCTGCAGCTCGACCCGTTCCGGGGGCACGCGCGTCAGAGCCAGGCCTTCGTACTGCGTGGCGGCCTGGGCATGATCGCCGCGGTGCGCCGCGGCTTCCGCCGCCTGCGCGGTACTGGCGCGCTGCGCCACCGGCGGCGGCAGCACCGCGCATGCGGCCAGGCCCAGCGCGGCGATGCCGGCCAGCCAGCGCCCGCCGGCGCCCAGGATTGTGCGTTGTACCATCGACACCTTGCCCCGCAAGCTTGAAACTGCGCGCCGGTGCGCGGCCTTGGGCACGCGCTGCGACGGGCTGAAAAGGGAGAATTATAGTGGTTCGGAGCGACCAACTCCCGTCTCCAGGCAGGCTCGAGGTGGTCGCAACGCCGATCGGCAATCTCGGCGACCTGAGCTCCCGGGCGCGCGAGGTGCTGGCCGCAGCCGATCTGATCGCGGCCGAGGATACGCGACGTACGGCCCAATTGCTCCATGCGATCGGGGTCAAGGGCCAGCTGATCTCGCTGCACGACTACAACGAGGAGGGGCGCGTCGAGCCCCTGGTGCAGCAGCTCAAGGCCGGCAAGGTGATCGCGCTGGTGAGCGATGCGGGCACGCCGCTGCTGTCCGACCCCGGCTTCGGGCTGGTGCGGGCGGCGGCGGCGGCCGGCATTGAAGTGCGGGCGGTGCCGGGCGCCTCGGCGGTGACCGCGGCGCTGAGCATCGCGGGACTTGCCACCGATCGCTTCGCGTTCGAGGGTTTTCTGCCGGCACGCGCCGGCGAGCGGCGCGCGCTGCTCGCGCGTCTGGCCGCCGAGCCGCGCACGCTGGTGCTGTTCGAAGCCCCGCACCGGATAGCGGCCGCGCTGGCCGATCTGGCGAGCAGTTTCGGCGGCCAGCGTGCCGCGGTGGTCACGCGTGAACTGACCAAAGTGCACGAGAGCGTCTATCGCGGCACGCTCGGCGAGCTGTGCGCGCTGGCGCGCGAGAACGCCGATTTCGCGCGCGGTGAAATCACCATGGTGATCGCCGGCGCCGCCTCGGAGCGTGCCATCGGCGGCGACACCGAACTGCTGACACGGGCGCTGCGGCTGCTGCTGCAGGAACTGCCGCCGGCGCGCGCGGCCGCGATCGCCGCCCAGCTCGCGGGCGCCCGGCGCAGCGACGCCTACGAGCTGGCTTTGCGCCTGCAACGCGGGTCGCCGGGTAGCGACCCGGCTACTGATTAACCGCCCGTGTCTGCACCGTATGGAGTATGGTGCAGCCGCGGAGAGTCGGCCGGGCAGTCGCTGCGTTTCAGCATGAAGCGTGGAGGAAAGTCCGGGCTCGGCGGGCAGGGTGCCAGGTAATACCTGGGGGGCGTGAGCCCACGGAAAGTGCAACAGAGAGTAGACCGCCTAAGCGCCTGTCATGGGTGCCGGTAAGGGTGAAACGGTGCGGTAAGAGCGCACCGCGTCAGTGGCAACACGCGACGGCATGGCAAACCCCACCTGGAGCAAGGCCAAATAGGGAAGTCGCAGTCGCCTTCGGGCTGCAGCGCGCGCCCGCGCGTGCTTCCGGGTAGGCCGCTTGAGGCGTGCGGCGACGCACGTCCCAGAGGAATGACTGCTCAAGACAGAACCCGGCTTACAGGTCGGCTCTCCGCCTGTCGGGCGCAGCACCTGCGGGCTCTTAACTGTCGAATATCAGCGAGCTTTACAGCGCAAGCTGATGATCCCTAAAGATTACTGCTTCCAGACGCGCGGCCGGGTCTCAGCGGAAGCGCGTAAGTGCCTACTGCGTCTCAGAAATTTCCCACTGAGGCGTTGACATCCACGCACCGTGGTTCATATAGTGGCGGCCAGTGGGCGAAAGTGGGGAAAAATGGGCGAATCCGCCCCCATCCGATGTTCCGCGGCGCAGCAAAGGTCACCTTGGACGACAAGGGACGCATGGTCGTCCCGACGCGCTACCGCGAGCGCCTGCTCGAGCGATCCGCCGGGCAACTGGTGGTCACGGTCGATCGGGATGGTGAATGTCTGCTGATCTATCCGGCGGTGGATTGGGAGCAGGTCGAGCGCCAGCTCATGCAACTGGCCAGCCTGCACGCGCGCTCGCGACGCCTGCAGCGGCTCATGGTGGGACATGCGACCGATCTGAGCCTGGATGCGCACGGGCGCCTGCTGCTGCCGCCGGAATTACGCGAATTCGCAGGACTCGATCGGCACGCGATGCTGATCGGGCAGGGCAATCGCTGTGAACTATGGGACGAGTCTCGCTGGATGGAACGGCGCGATTTCTGGCTGAAGAGCGAGGCATCGGCGACCGATCTACCGGCGGAACTTGATTCGCTGTCGCTTTGAGGCGGCAGCGCGCGGTCGCGGGGATCAGGGGAGTTGGATGAGCACACGCCGGTGCTTGTCGAAGAGGCGCTCGAAGCGCTCGCGCTGCGCCCGGGTGGTCTCTACGTCGACGCCACATTCGGCCGCGGTGGCCACAGCGCGCGCATCCTCGAAGCGCTTGGCGCGGACGGACAGCTCGTGGCCATCGACCGCGACCCCGCGGCCATTGCGGCCGGCCGCGCGCGCTTTGCACACGAGACTCGCCTGCACCTCGTGCATGGCGAATTCGCCGAGCTCGCGGCGCTGGTGCGCGCGCAGACAGCTCGAGCGTACTGCGATGGCGTACTGTTTGATTTCGGGGTCGCCTCGCCGCAGCTCGATGATGCTGCGCGCGGCTTCAGCTTCAGCCAGGACGGCCCGCTCGACATGCGCATGGACCCGACGCGCGGCCAACCCGTGTCCGTGTGGCTCGCACATGCGGACGTGGATGAGATTCGTCACGTGATCGCCACCCTCGGTGAGGAACGCTTTGCCAGGCGCATCGCCGCCGGGGTCGTGCGCTCGCGCGCCTCCCAGGCCCTCACCCGCACCGGCGAGCTGTCGGCACTGGTGGCGCGCTGCGTGGGCACCCGCGAGCCGGGCAAGCACCCGGCGACACGCACGTTTCAGGCACTGCGCATGCACGTGAATGACGAGCTGGGGCAGATACAGCACGGTCTTGAACAGGCGCTGGGGCTGCTCAGCGCGGGCGGGCGGCTGGTGGCGATCAGCTTCCATTCGCTCGAGGACCGGCTGGTCAAACAGTTCATTCGCGTGCACTCGGAGCTCGATCCGGTGCTGGCCCGCCTGCCGCGCCCGCCCGCCGGGGCCCAGCCGCCGCTGCGCCGCATCGGCCGCAAGCAGCGTGCTTCCGCTGATGAAATTGCCGCCAACCCGCGCGCCCGCAGCGCCGTCCTGCGCGTGGCTGAGAGGAGCGCGTGAGCGCATGAGCAGATCACGGCGGGTGCTGCTGCTGGCGTTGCCGCTGCTGTGGTGCGCGGTGCTGGTATCGAGCGCCGGGGCGATCTACAGCAAGTACCGCGCGCGCGAACTGTTCGTCGAGCTCGAGCGGCTCAACACCGCGCGCGATGAGCTCGATGCCGACTGGGGACGGCTGCAGCTCGAACAGAGCGCGTGGTCAGCCTATGCGTTCGTCGAGCGCGTCGCCAGTGAGCGACTGCACATGAGCATTCCGGACTCGCGCGACATCGAGGTCGTCGCGCCATGATGCGGCTGCGCTCGCGCGGCGGCTCACGCGGCACCGGCGCCGCACGCGGCGGCGAGCGCGTGGCGCCGCATTCGTTTCGCGCCCGCCAGTGGCTGCTGTTCGCGCTGCTGCTGGCCGCCGCCCTGGGCCTCGTGGGGCGCGCGGTCAACCTGCAGCTGGTCGATCATGGATTTCTGGCCTCGCAGGGCGACGCGCGCTTCTCGCGCGTCGCCGCCATCACGGCGCACCGCGGCAACATCGTCGATCGCAACGGCGAGCCGCTGGCGGTGAGCACGCCGGTGGATTCGGTGTGGGTCAATCCCCGGGAGCTGGCCGGCAGCATGGAGCAGTTGCCGCACCTGGCCGCGGCCCTCGGCGCCGACCGTGCCGAGCTCACGCGCCGCGTGAGCAGCAATTTCGATCGCGACTTTCTGTTCGTTGCCCGCGGCATGACGCCGCCGGATGCGCTGCGCGTCAAGCAGCTGAATCTGTCCGGGGTGTATCTGGCACGCGAATACCGCCGCTATTATCCGGCCGGCGAAGTGGCCGGGCACGTGCTCGGCTTCACCAGCATCGACGACGTCGGCCAGGAAGGCACCGAGCTGACGTTCGACAACTGGCTCGCCGGCGAGAACGGCGCCAAGCGCGTCATTCAGGACAGCAAGGGCCGCAAGGTCGAGGACGTGGAGAGCATTCACTCCGTCCGGCCGGGCCGCGACCTGAGCCTGAGCGTGGATCTGCGTATCCAGTACATGGCGTACCGCGAGCTCAAGAGCGCGATCATCGAGAATCGTGCGCACGCCGGCTCGGTGGTGGTGATCGACATCGATACCGGCGAGGTGCTGGCGATGGTCAATCAGCCGGCCTACAACCCCAACGATCGCGAGCAGATGGTGCCGGCCGCGTACCGCAATCGCGCCGTCACGGATCTGTTCGAACCCGGCTCGAGCGTCAAGCCGTTCATCGTCGCCGCGGCCCTCGCGTCAGGTAAATTCAATGCCGACAGCGTCATCGACACCGCTCCGGGTTTCATCCAGGTCGGCGCGACCACCTTTGAAGATGAACACAATCTCGGCGCCATCGGCCTCGCCACCGTGCTGGCCAAGTCCTCCAACGTCGGCATGGCCAAGCTCGCGCTGCAACTCGAGCCGCAGCAGATCTGGACCACGCTCAACCACTTCGGCTTCGGCCAGGTCACCAGCAGCGGCTTTCCGGGCGAGTCCGCCGGCGTGTTCACCAACTATTCGCACTGGCGGGCGATCGGCATTGCGACGCTGTCGCACGGCTACGGTATTTCGGTCACGCCGCTGCAGCTCGCACAGGCCTATGCCGCCATCGGCGCCCGCGGCATTCGCCGGCCGGTGTCGCTGCTGCGCCTGGATACTCCGCCGGGCGGGGAGCGCATCCTCGATGAATCGGTATGCCGCGCGCTGATCCAGCTGTTGCAGGCGGTGACCACGCAGGAGGGTGCGACCGGCGTGCGCGCCAGGATCCCGGGCTACAGCGTCGCCGGCAAGACCGGCACCGCCTGGAAGTCCGTCAACGGCAGCTATTCCAGGGACCGCTATACCTCGGTGTTCGCGGGGCTTGCGCCGGCCTCCAATCCGCGGCTCGCGGCCGTGGTGGTGATCGATGAGCCGACCGGCGGCAAGTTCCTGGGCGGGGACGTCTCGGCGCCGGTGTTTTCCGCCGTGGTGGGCGGTGCGCTGCGCCTGCTGGCGGTGGCGCCGGACGAGCCGGCCGCGCCCAATGCACCGCCGCTGCGCGGTCAGCGGGTGGCGCAGCGATGAATGCCGTGACGCTACCGAACTGGCGGCCGCTCAAGGCCCTGCTTGGCGGCCTGGCCGAGGTGCCCGAGCGCCTGGAAGTATCCGACATCACGCAGGACAGCCGCAGTGTGACTCCGGGCGCGGCCTTCCTGGCCTGCCGCGGCCGCACGCATCACGGCCTGGATTTCGCACAGCATGCGGTCGCGGCCGGAGCGCGCGCGATTCTCTGGGAACCGGCCCCGGGAGTGACACCGCCGCCACTGGATGCGGCGATCGTGGTGTGCGCGGTGCCGAACTTAAGCGCGCAGCTCGGATTCATCGCCGACCGCTTCTTCGATGCGCCCTCGGCCAGCCTGACGGTGGCCGGGATCACCGGGACCAACGGCAAGACCACCTGTGCCTGGCTGCTGGCGCAGGCGCTGGAATACTGCGGGCGCCGCAGCGCCTATATCGGCACGCTCGGCGCCGGGATTCCGGGCGCGCTGCAGGGCCTCGCCCACACGACGCCCGATGCGCTGACGCTGCATCGGCTGCTGGCCGGCCTGCGCTCCTCGGGCTTTGATTCGGTGGCAATGGAGGTCTCCTCGCATGCGCTGGACCAGAACCGCTGCGCCGGCCTGCGCTTCCACACCGCGGTGTTCACCAACCTGACGCGCGATCACCTCGACTACCACGGCGACATGGCCGCCTACGGCGCGGCGAAGGCCAGCCTGTTCGACTGGCCGACGCTCGCGGCGCGCGTCATCAACGTCGATGATCCTTTCGGCCTGGATCTGGCGCGCGCTCGGCTACAGGCGCGCCAGGCGCGCGGCGCGCCCGAAGCCCGGCTGTTTCTGACCTCGCAGCGCCCGGCGGAGTGGATCGCGAGCGGCGCCGACTATGTTTGCGCCTCGGGCGTGCGGGCGAGCCCCACGGGGCTTGAGCTCGAGATCGAAAGCAGCCGCGGGGCGGCGCGCCTCGGCAGCAGCCTGATCGGCAATTTCAACGTCGAGAACCTGCTGACCGTGCTGGCCGTGCTGCTGGCCTGGGACGTGCCACTCGAGCGCGCCTGCGACGCGCTGGCGCGCTGCTCGACCCCGCCGGGGCGCATGCAGGCCGAGGGCGGTGGCGCGTTGCCGCTGGCGTTGATCGACTACGCCCACACGCCCGATGCGCTGTCCAAGGCGCTGCACGCGGCGCGCGCGCACTGCGCGGGGCGCCTGTGGTGCGTGTTCGGCTGCGGCGGGGAGCGCGATCGCGGCAAGCGCGGCGAGATGGGGCGCATCGCCGCGACCCTGGCCGATGAGATCATCGTCACCGACGACAATCCGCGGCGCGAGGATCCGCGCGAGATCGTGGCCGCGATCATCGAGGCGATCACGGTGGCGGGGGCGGCGGCGCACGCCCGCGTGATCCACGAGCGGGGGCAGGCGATCCGCGCCGCGCTCGCCGGCGCGAGTGCACCCGATGTCGTGCTGGTGGCCGGCAAGGGTCACGAGGACTACCAGATCATCGGCGGCGAGCGGCGCGCTTTCAGCGATGCCGCCGTCGTGCGCCAGGTGCTGGCCGAACGGGCTGGCGCATGATCCGCACCCTGAGCCAATTCGCCGCCGCCGGTCATGGCCGCCTGCACGGGGAGGACCGCGGCTTCAACGAGATCGCCATCGATTCGCGCCGGCTGGCCGCCGGCGACCTGTTCGCGGCCCTGCGCGGTGACAGGGCGGACGGTCACGATTTCGTGCGCGCCGCGGCCGCCGCCGGCGCGGCCGGTGCCATCGTGGCGCGCACCGTTCAGCTGCCGTTGCCGCAGATCGTGGTATCCAATGTCGAAATGGCACTCGCCGATGCGGCGCGCGCCGCGCGCGCGCAGTTCAAGGGTCCGGTGATCGGCGTGGCCGGCAGCAACGGCAAGACCACCGTCAAGGAGATGATCGCCGCCATCCTCTCGCAGCGCGGGCCGTGTCTGTCCACCCGCGGCAATCTCAACAACCATCTGGGCGTACCGATGACGCTGCTGCGGCTGGACGACAGTCACAAGAGCGCGGTGATCGAGATGGGAGCGAACCGCCGCGGCGACGTCGAACAGCTGGTGCAGATAGCGCGCCCCGGTATCGGCCTGATCACGAACGCCGGCGCCGAGCATCTGGAGGGGTTTGGTTCGCTCGAAGGCGCGGCGCGGGCGGAAGGGGAGATGGTGGCGGGCCTGCCCCCGGGCGGCACCGCCGTCATCAACGCCGACGACGCCTATGCATCGTTGTGGCGCGCCGGGACCGAGGCGCGGGTGCTGAGCTTCGGCCTGCGGCCGGAGGCCGACTTTCACGCCACGGGGCTGCGCCTGGAACTGGCAGCGCAGGATTTTCTGACGCGCTTTCGCCTGCAGAGCCCGCTGGGCGCGGTGGATGTCAGGCTGGCGCTGGCGGGCCGCCACAACGTGCGCAACGCGCTGGCGGCCGCGGCGGCCGCTACCAGCGCCGGCGCCACGCTCGGCGATGTCACGGCGGGCCTGGGCTCGATGCGGGCGGTCAAGGGCCGGCTGCAGCTGCGGCGCACGCGCGCCGGCGCCTGGTTGATCGACGACTCCTACAACGCCAATCCGAGCTCGGCGCGCGCCGGGCTGGAAGTGCTGAGCGAGCTGCCGGGCCGGCGCTGGCTGGTGCTGGGCGATATGGCCGAGCTGGGCGAGTTTGCCGACAGCAGCCATCGTGAGCTGGGCGAGCTCGCCCGGGCCCTCGGCGTAGAGCGTCTGTACGCCTTCGGCGCGCTTGCCGGCCTCGCCGCCGACAGCTTTGGCGCCGGCGCGGAGCGCTATCGCGATGCCGCTGAACTCACGCGTGCACTGGACGCGGCGATCACCGCCGATGTGCGGCTGCTGATCAAGGGCTCACGCGTCAACCGCCTCGAGCAAGTGGTCGAGGCCCTGGCACCGGCCGCAGGGCCGTAAGGCTTAAGGCAGGTAACCCGATGCTCTACTGGATCGCGAAACTGCTGGCGACACATCACAGCGCGTTTCACGTGTTCTCGTACCTGACGCTGCGGGCGATCCTGGCCGTCATGACGGCGCTGAGCATGGCGCTGCTGGTCGGACCGGCGATGATTGCGCGCCTGTCGCGCTACCAGATCGGCCAGGTGGTGCGCGACGACGGCCCGCGTTCGCATCTGCCCAAGGCCGGCACCCCGACCATGGGCGGCGCCCTGATCATCGTGGCGATCGTGGTCAGCACGCTGCTGTGGACCGATCTGCGCGACCGCTTCGTGTGGATTACGCTCGGCGTGACGGTGGGCTTCGGCGTGATCGGCTTCTGCGACGATTATTTGAAGCTCGTGGTCGGCAATTCGCGCGGCCTGAGTGCGCGCTGGAAGTATTTCTGGCAATCGGTGCTCGGCCTCGGCGCCGCGGTGCTGCTGTATCGAACCGCGCATGTGCCGGCCGAGACCGACTTCTTCGTGCCGTTCGTCAAGACCGTGAGCGTGCCGCTCGGGAAGGCCGGGTTCATCGCCCTGGGCTATTTCATGATTGTCGGCATGAGCAACGCCGTCAACCTCACCGACGGCCTCGACGGCCTGGCGATCATGCCGGCCGCCATGGTGGCCGGTGCGCTCGGCATCTTCGCCTACGCCAGCGGCAATTCGATCTTCGCCAACTACCTGGCGATCCCGGCCATCCCGCAGGCCGGCGAGCTGCTGATCTTCTGCAGTGCGTTGGCCGGCGCCGGGCTCGGGTTTCTGTGGTTCAACTCCTATCCGGCACAGGTGTTCATGGGCGACATCGGCGCGCTCGCCCTGGGCGCCGCGCTCGGCGTGGTGGCGATCATCGTGCGCCAGGAAATCGTCGCCCTGGTCATGGGCGGCATCTTCGTGCTCGAGACCGCCTCGGTGATCCTGCAGGTGGCCTCATACAAGCTCACCGGGCGCCGGATCTTCCGCATGGCGCCGATTCATCATCATTTCGAGCTCAAGGGCTGGGCCGAACCGAAGGTGATCGTGCGCTTCTGGATCATCAGCTTCCTGCTGGTGCTGGCCGGCCTGTCGACGCTGAAGCTGCGATGAGCACAGCCGCGCCCATGCCGTTGCGCACCGTGATCGTCGGTCTTGGCCAGACCGGCTACTCGGTCGCGCGCTTCCTGCTCGCGCGCGGCTCGCGGGTCGCGGTGACCGACAGCCGCGCGGAACCGCCGGGGCTGCGCGCGCTCGGCGCGCTCGGCGGCGACGTGGTGCTGCGCACCGGCGGCTTCGATGCCGCGTTGCTCGAGCATGCCGACCTGGTCGTGGTCTCCCCGGGGGTGGCGCTGACCGGACCGTTCTTCGACGCCGCGCGCGCGCGCGGCCTGACCATCGTCGGGGACATCGAGTTGTTCGCGCGCGCGGCGCGCGCGCCGGTGGTCGGCATCACCGGCACCAACGGCAAGAGCACGGTGACGACGCTGCTGGCGCAGATGGCGGCCCGATCGGGCTTGAAGATGCGCGCCGGCGGCAACCTCGGCGCGCCGGCGCTCGATCTGCTCGATGCCGGCGTGCAGCTCTACATTCTGGAGCTGTCGAGTTTCCAGCTGCAGACCACCGACTCGCTGTCGCTCGCGGCGGCGACCGTGCTCAACGTCACGCCCGATCATCTGGACCGCTACCCGGATCTGCAGGCCTACGCGGCCGCCAAGGCGCGCATTTTCGCCCGCTGCGATGTCGCCGTGATCAATCTGGACGATCCGCTGGTGGCGGCGATGGTCGGTCCGGGGCGGCGGCAGTTGAGCTTCTCGCTGCGCTCGGATGTCGGCGCCGACTATGCGCTGATGCAGCGTGACGGCGGCGCCTGGTGGCTCATGGGCCACGGCGAGCCGCTGCTCGCCCTGTCGCAGCTGCAGCTTCCCGGGCTGCACAACGCCGCCAATGCGCTCGCGGCGCTGGCGCTGGCCGATGCCCTGGCGCTGCCGCGCGCGCCCTGCATGGCGGCGCTGCGCGAGTTTTCCGGGCTCGCGCACCGCACGCAGTGGGTCGCCGAGGTCGGCGGCGTGCGCTATATCAACGACTCCAAAGGCACCAACGTCGGCGCCACGCTCGCCGCCGTGGCCGGCATGCCTGGTCCGCTGATCGTGATCGCGGGTGGCGAGGGCAAGGGCCAGGATTTCACGCCGCTGCGCACCGCCTTTGCCGGCAAGGTGCGCACCGCGCTGCTGATCGGCCGCGACGCCGCCGCACTGGGCAGCGTATTGCGGGGCGTGTGCGAATGCCGCTACGCGCCCAGCCTGGAGGCCGCGGTCGAGACCGCGGCGCGGCTGGCGCAGCCGGGGGATACGGTGCTGCTGTCGCCCGCCTGCGCCAGCCTCGATATGTTCCGCGACTACGCGCACCGCGGCGAGGTGTTTGCCGCGGCAGTGCAGAGGCGCTCGGCATGAGCGCCTCTGGCTTCGGTGCGGTGCGCGAGCGCGCCCGCCGCGGGCCGGCGATCGACGGTCCGACGCTGGTGCTGGTGCTCTCGATCCTACTGCTCGGACTGGTGATGGTGACCTCGGCCTCGATCACGATCGCGGGCCGGGACGGCGATGCGTTTGCGTTCCTGGAACGCCAGCTGCTGCTGGTGTTGATCGGCGCGGTGGCGGCGGCCGTGACTTTCGCCATACCCACGGCGCGGCTGGAGCAGCTGGCGCTGCCGCTGCTGCTGCTGGCGGTGCTGCTGCTGGGCGTGGTGCTGGTTCCAGGCCTGGGTCACGTGGTCAACGGCAGCCGCCGCTGGCTGCGGCTGGCCGGCATGAACTTCCAGGTGTCCGAGGCTGCGCGCGTGCTGGTGCTCATTTACGTCGCCAGCTATGCGGTGCGCTACGAGGCGGCGCTGCGCAGCGGCTTACCGGGACTGTTCAAGCCGCTGGCGCTGCTGGGTGCGGTCGCGCTGCTGCTGCTGCTGGAACCGGATTTCGGCGCCGCCAGCGTGCTGTTCATCACCGGCTTCGGCGTGCTGTTCCTGGCTGGCGCGCGCTGGCGCTGGATGCTCTCGATGCTGCTGGCAGCCGGCGGCTGCATGACGCTGCTGGTGATGTTCTCGAGCTATCGCATGCGCCGCATGACGGCCTTCATGGATCCGTGGGCCGACCCGTTCAACAGCGGCTTCCAGCTCACGCAGTCGCTGATCGCGATCGGCCGCGGCGGACTGTTCGGCGTCGGCCTGGGCGCCAGCGTGCAGAAACTGTTCTATCTGCCCGAGGCGCACACCGATTTCCTGTTTGCGGTGTTGGCCGAGGAGCTGGGCCTGGTGGGCGTCGCCGTGACGCTCGGGCTGTTTCTGGCACTCGCCTGGCGCGCATTCGTGATCGCGCGGCGCGCGCATGAGGCCGGCCTGAAATTCCAGTCGTACCTCGCGTCCGGCTTCGGCCTGTGGCTCGGCGTGCAGGCGTTCATCAACGTCGGCGTCAACATGGGGGTGCTGCCGACCAAGGGACTGACGCTGCCGTTCATGAGCTACGGGCGCAGCAGCCTGATCGTGACACTGGCCTGGCTCGGGGTGCTGCTGCGCGTGCATCACGAGACCGTACACGGCAGCCGGCGAGCGCTGCGCTCGGAGCGCGCATGAACGGCGCGCCCGGCGCCAGCGCTGCGACGCGTGCGCCACTGGGCACGCCACTGGGCGCCCCGCCGGGTGCGCCGCTGGCGCTGATCATGGCTGGGGGCACCGGCGGCCACGTGTTTCCGGCGCTGGCGCTGGCGCGCGAGCTGCGCGCGCGCTCCTGGCAGGTGGTGTGGCTCGGTACGCGCCGCGGTCTGGAAGCGCGCCTGGTGCCGGCCGAACAGATCGCGATCGAGTGGCTGTCGGTCGGCGGCCTGCGCGGCAAGGGCGCTGCGGCGTGGCTCAGCGCGCCGCTCACGCTCACGCGCGCGCTGCTGCAGGCGTTGGCCGTGATGCGGCGGCGGCGCCCGGCGCTGGTCGTCGGCCTCGGCGGCTTCGTCGCCGGCCCCGGGGGACTTGCGGCCTGGCTGCTGCACCGGCCGCTGCTCATTCACGAACAGAACGCGATCGCCGGCACCACCAACCGCGTCCTCGCGCGCCTGGCGCGCCGCGTGCTGGCAGCTTTTCCGGGCAGCTTTGCCCCGCAGGTGCACGCGCAGGTGGTCGGCAATCCGGTGCGACGTGAAATTGCCGAGCTGGCGCCGCCGTCGCAGCGCTTCGCGCTGCGCCAGGGCCCGACCCGCCTGCTGGTCGTGGGCGGTAGCCAGGGCGCCATGCGTCTGAATGCGATGGTGCCGTTCGCGCTCGCGCGGCTGGCGGAGAGCCAGGCGTTCGAGGTGCAGCATCAGTCCGGCGAGCGCTGGATCGACAGCGCGAAGCGCAGCTACGCCGAGGCCGGCATGACCGCGCGGCTGCAGCCCTTCATCGAGGACATGGCCGCGGCCTACGGCTGGGCCGACCTGGTGATCTGCCGCGCCGGGGCGCTGACCGTCTCGGAGCTGGCGGCTGCGGGCGTGGGGGCGATCCTGGTGCCGTTCGCGGCCGCGACGGACGATCACCAGACCCACAACGCCGCATTTCTGGTCGCTGACGGCGCCGCCGTGATGATCGCCGAACGCGAGCTGAGCGTCGAACGGCTGGCGGCGGAACTGCAGCGCCTGTGCAGCGGCCGCGGCCGCCTGCTGGCCATGGCCGAGCGTGCCCGGGCGCTGGCCAAGCCGCGCGCGGCACAGGACCTGGCCGACGCCTGTGTCGAACTGGCCCATGCCGCGGGCGTCGGGGGGGTGGCGTGAGCGCGCGCCCGGAGCCGCCGGGCATGGCGCGCGCGCGCATGCGGCGCATCGATACCATTCATTTCGTCGGTATCGGGGGTGCCGGCATGGGCGGCATCGCCGAGGTGCTGCTGAATCTCGGCTATCACGTGCAGGGCTCGGATCTCAAACCCAACGCCATGACCGAGCACCTGGCACGCCTCGGGGCCGCGATCCGCTTCGGTCACCGCGCCGAGAACGCCGATCGCGCCGATGTCGTGGTGGTATCGAGCGCGGTGCCGGGCGACAACCCCGAAGTCCAGGCCGCGCTCGCGCGCCGCGTGCCGGTGGTGCCGCGCGCGGAGATGCTCGGCGAACTCATGCGCTTTCGCGAATCCATTGCGGTCGCCGGCACGCATGGCAAGACCACCACCACCAGCCTTATCGCCAGCGTGCTGGCCGAAGGCGGCGAGGATCCGACCTTCGTGATCGGCGGCCGGCTCAAGAGCGCCGGCAGCAACGCGCGGCTGGGCGCGGGCCGCTACCTGGTCGCCGAAGCCGACGAGAGCGACGCATCCTTCATGCACCTGCAGCCGGTGATCGCGGTGGTCACCAACATCGACAACGATCACCTCGGCACCCACGGCGGGGACTTCGACAAGCTCAAGCAGAGCTTCGTCGAGTTCCTGCACAACCTGCCGTTCTACGGCCTGGCGGTGCTGTGCGGCGACGATGAGCAGATACAGAGCATCCTGCCGCGCATCGGCCGGCCGTTCGTGACCTACGGCCTGCGCGAGGGCGTGGACGTGCGCGCCGCCGGGCTCGAGCGCGATCGCAGCGGCAGCCGCTTCAGCGTCACGCTGCCCGGACGCAGCGGCGCGCTGCCGGTGATGCTCAACATTCCCGGCACCCACAACGTGCGCAATGCGCTGGCGGCGATCGCCGTGGCGAGCGAGCTCGGACTGGCCGATGCGGCGATCTGCCGCGCGCTCGCCAATTTCCAGGGCATCGAGCGGCGCATGCAGCACATCGGCGACGTCAGCATCAACGGTGGCACGGTCAGCATCGTGGACGACTATGGCCATCACCCGACGGAAATCACCGCCACGCTCGAAGCCCTGCGCCAGGCGTGGCCCGCCCGCCGCCTGGTGCTGGTGTTCCAGCCGCACCGCTATACGCGCACCCGCGATCTGCTGGATGACTTCGCCAACGTGCTCGCCGGCGTCGATGTGCTGCTGGTGACCGAGGTCTATGCCGCCGGGGAGGCGCCGATCAAGGGCGCCGACGGCCGCGCGATCTGCCGGGCGGTGCGCAGCCGCGGCAAAGTGGAGCCGGTGTTCGTGAACAAGGCCGAGGACATCGCCGCCGCGCTGCGCAATGTGCTGCGCGCCGGCGACGTGGTGGTGACCATGGGCGCCGGGCACATCGGCGCGATCGCGCACGAATTGCCGGCGCGCCTGAGCGGGGCAGGCGGCGCATGAAGCTCAGGTTCGCAGCCGAATTCAATGGCCGCGTGCGCTACGACGAGCCGATGTCGGCCCATACCTCCTGGCACGCCGGCGGGCCTGCCGACGTGTTCTTCTCGCCGCGCGACGTCGATGACTTGGCGGCGTTCCTGCGCGTGCTGCCGGCCGACGTCAGGCTGTACTGGGTCGGACTGGGCAGCAACCTGCTGGTGCGCGAAGGCGGTGTGCGCGGCGTCGTTATCGCGACCCCGGGGGCCTTCACACGCATCGAGCGGCGTTCGCAGACGCGCATCTACTGCGAAGCCAGCGTGCCGTGCGCCCGCATCGCGCGCCTGTGCGTCAACTGGGGGTTGGGGCAGGGCGAATTCTTCAGCGGCATCCCCGGCACCCTCGGCGGCGCCCTGGCGATGAATGCCGGTGCCTTCGGCGATGAGACCTGGCGCCACGTGATCTCGGTGCAGACCATCGACCGGAGCAGCCAGCGCCGCATGCGGGCGGGCAAGGAATTTGCGGTCGGCTACCGGCACATCGATTGGCCGGCGGACGTGGCCGAGGAATGGTTCCTGTCCGCCGAGCTGCAGTTCGAGCCGCTGGCCACCGATGAGCCCCATAGCGTGCAGTCGCTGCTGCAGCGGCGCCGCGAGACCCAGCCCACGGGCGTGTGGAGCTGCGGCTCGGTGTTCAAGAATCCGCCGGGCGATCACGCCGCGCGGCTGATCGAAGCCGCCGGGCTCAAGGGCTGGCGCATCGGCGATGCGGTGGTGTCCGCCAAGCACGCGAATTTCATCGTCAACCTCGGCAAGGCGCGCGCCAGCGAGCTCGAGCAGCTGATCCGCCACGTGCAGGCGACGGTGCAGCGCGTGCACGGCATCGCGCTGGAGACCGAGGTGCGGATCATCGGCGAGGCGGCCGGGGCGGCCAACGCGGCCGGCGGCGCCATGACGGTGGAGGATGCCGGCGGCAACGCCGGCGTCAACACCGGCGTCAACGGAGGCCGGCACTGATGCGCTTGCGCCACGATTCAAAGCAGCTCGATCGCGTCAGCGAAGCGAAGGATTTCGGTGCGGTAGCAGTGCTGCTGGGCGGCGGCTCGAGTGAGCGCGAGATCTCGCTGCTGAGCGGCAATGCGGTACTGGCCGCGCTCAAACGTCGCGGCGTCGATGCGCAGCAATTCGATCCGGCGCAGCGGCCGCTGGCCGAGCTGCTGGCGCTGAAGATCGAGCGCGTGTGGATCGCGCTGCACGGACCCGGCGGCGAAGACGGCACCGTGCAGGGTGCGCTCGAGTTCCTCGGCATCCCCTATACCGGCAGCGGCGTGCTCGGCTCGGCCATCGGCATGGACAAGCTGCGCAGCAAGCGCCTGGCGCAGGCCGCCGGCGTGCCGACCCCGGAGTTCGTGGTGCTACGAGGCGCCGAGGATCTGGATCTGGCACTCGAGCGCCTGGGGCTGCCGCTCATCGTCAAGCCCGGCTCGCAGGGATCGAGCGTCGGCATGGCGCGCATCGAGCGCGCCCAGGAGCTGGCGCAGGCCTGGAAGAACGCGCTGCGCATCGACCCGATCGTGTTCGCCGAGACCTGGATCACGGGAGCGGAATACACCGTGGCCATGCTGCAGGGCCAGGCGCTGCCCTCGATACGCATCGAGACGCCGCGCGCCTTCTACGACTACGAGGCCAAGTACCTGCGCGACGACACGCGCTACTTCTGCCCTTCGGGCCTGGCCGCGCGCGCCGAGGAGCAGCTGGCCAGGCTGGCGCTCGCGAGCCTGGAGGCCTGCGGCGCGGAAGGCTGGGGGCGCGCCGATTTCATGATGGACGGCGCGGGCAAGGCCCTGCTGCTGGAGATCAACACCGTGCCGGGCATGACCGATCACAGCCTGGTGCCGATGGCCGCTCGCACCGCGGGCATCGATTTCGATGAACTGGTGTGGCGGGTGCTGGAGACCAGCCTGGTGCGCACGCGGATCGACGCCTGATGGGCATGATGAATCGCAAACGCAACAACCGGCGCAGTGCGCCGCGCCAGCGCCGCTTCCGGCTGCCCGCGCTCAACTGGCGGCGCCTCGGCTGGTCGCTCGCCGGGCTGGCCGCGATCGGCCTGGCATTCGCCGGGCTGGCGCTGCTGCTCGACCAGCCGATCCAGCGCGTCATCGTCAGCGGCCGGCTGCAGCGCGTCTCGGCGCTGGACGTGGAGAAGATCGTGCGCTCGCGGCTTGGCGGCGACGGTCTGGTGAGCGTCGATCTGGAGGACATCAGCCGCGGGCTGCGCACGCTGCCCTGGGTCGATCGCGCCGCCGTGCAGCGCAGCTGGCCGCGCGGCCTGAAGATCGAAATCGTCGAACAGAGCGCGGTGGCGCGCTGGAACAACGCCGGCCTGCTCAATGCGCGCGGCGAATTGTTCCTGAGCGAGGCGCGCTTCGTGCCGCCGGAGCTGCCGCAGCTGGCAGGCCCCGCGCACTCTGAACAGGAAGTCACCGCGCGTTATCTCACCGCGCAGGGCCACCTGACCGAAGTCGGCATGCGCCTCGCGGCGCTCGAGCTCGACGCACGCGGCGCCTGGAATCTCACGCTCGACAACGGCGTGATGGTGCGCCTAGGGCGGCGGCAGGTCGATGAGCGCTTCGAGCGCTTCGTGCTCGCGGCCGCAAAGCTGGTGAGCCAGCGCGCCACCGACATCACTTACGTGGATATGCGCTACAGCAACGGTTTCGCGGTGGGCTGGAAGGGCGGCGCCGGGCACCTGGCGCTGGGCGCAGCACCCGCCGCCGCCCCCGACAAGGTTCAGCACAATGGCTAGGAAAGCGGACAAGAACGTCATCGTCGGACTCGACATCGGCACCTCCAAGGTAGTGGCACTGGTGGGCGAGATCACCGCCGACGGCGCGATCGAGGTGATCGGCCTGGGAAGCCAGCCGTCGCGCGGCCTGAAGAAGGGTGTGGTGGTCAATATCGAATCGACCGTGCAGTCGATCCAGCGCGCGGTCGAGGAAGCTGAGCTGATGGCCGACTGCGAGATCAATGCCGTCTACGCCGGCATCGCGGGCAGCCACGTACGCAGCCTCAACTCCCATGGCGTGGTCGCGATCCGTGACCGCGAGGTCACCCATGGCGATGTCGAGCACGTGATCGATGCCGCCAAGGCGGTGGCGATCCCCGCCGACCAGCGCATCCTGCACGTGCTGCCGCAGGAATTCATCATCGACGGCCAGGAGGGCATCCGCGATCCGATCGGCATGTCGGGCGTGCGGCTCGAGGCCAAGGTGCACATCGTCACCGGCGCCGACAGCGCGGCGCAGAACATCATCAAGTGCGTGCAGCGCTGCGGCCTGGTGGTCGAGGACGTGGTGCTCGAACAGCTGGCCTCCAGCTTCGCGGTGCTGACCGAAGATGAAAAGGAACTGGGCGTGTGCCTGGTGGACGTCGGCGGCGGCACCACCGACATCGCGGTGTTCGGCAACGGCGCGATCCGCCACACCGCCGTGATTCCGATCGCGGGCGATCAGGTGACCAACGACATCGCGGTATCGATGCGCACGCCGACGCAGTACGCCGAGGACATCAAGATCCGCTACGCCTGCGCGCTGTCGCAACTGGCCAATCCCGACGAGAGCATCGAGGTGCCCAGCGTCGGCGACCGGCCGGCGCGCCGCCTCGCCCGCCAGACGCTGGCCGAGATCGTCGAGCCGCGCTATGAGGAGCTGTTCAACCTGATCCGCGAGGAGCTGCGCCGCAGCGGTTTCGAGGAAATGATCGCCGCCGGCATCGTGCTGACCGGCGGCAGTGCGCGCATGGAAGGGGCGATCGAGCTGGCCGAGGAGATCTTCCACGTGCCGGTGCGTCTGGGATTGCCGGGGCACGTCAAGGGACTGAGCGATGTGGTGCGCAATCCGATCTATTCGACCGGCGTCGGACTGCTGCTCTACGCGCGCGAAAACAGCGCCGTGCCTTCCGGGGCCGGGGCGCTCGGCGGCAATGTCGCGGGCGTGTTCGAGCGCATGAGGAGCTGGTTCAAGGGCAATTTCTGATTCGACCGATTTGGGGAAACTTCAAGGAGCTGACAGATGTTTGAACTAATGGACGCGTACAGCCAAAGCGCTGTAATCAAAGTGATCGGCGTGGGAGGCGGCGGTGGCAACGCCGTGTCACACATGGTGGCGAGCGGTATCGAAGGCGTTGACTTCATTTGCGTCAACACTGATGCCCAGGCCCTCAAGGCCTCGAAGATCAAGACCTCGTTGCAGATCGGCTGCAACATCACCAAGGGACTGGGCGCGGGCGCCGATCCGGAAGTCGGCCGCCAGGCCGCCATGGAGGACCGCGATCGCATCATCGAGGTGATCGAGGGTTGCGACATGCTGTTCATCACCGCGGGGATGGGCGGTGGCACCGGTACCGGCGCGGCCCCGGTGGTGGCGCAGATCGCGCATGAGCTCGGCATCCTCACCGTCGCGGTGGTCACCAAGCCGTTCCAGATGGAGGGCAACAAGCGCTCGATGGTGGCCGACCACGGGATCGCGGAGCTGACGAAAAACGTCGATTCGCTGATCACCATCCCGAACCAGAAACTGCTCACGGTGCTCGGGCCGAGCATCACGCTGCTCGACGCCTTCAAGGCCGCGAACCAGGTGCTGCAGGGCGCGGTGCAGGGCATCGCCGAGCTGATCACCCGCCCCGGGCTGATCAACGTCGACTTCGCGGACGTGCGCACGGTCATGAGCGAGACCGGCATGGCGATGATGGGCAGCGGCTCGGCCAGCGGGGAGAACCGCGCGCGTCAGGCCGCCGAAGCCGCGGTGTCCTCGCCGCTGCTCGAGGACATCAACCTCGCCGGCGCGCATGGCATTCTGGTCAACGTGACCGCGGGGCTGGATCTGTCGATCGGCGAGTTCGAGGAGGTCGGCTGCATCGTCAAGGAATATGCTTCCGATGACGCCACCGTCGTCGTCGGCACGGTGATCGACCCCGACATGTCTAATCAAATCCGCGTCACGGTGGTGGCGACCGGCCTGGGCCGCGGGGCTGCGGCACAGCGCAGCCGCGCCGAGCCCACGCGCGACAGCTACCTTGAGCGCTCCAGCCTGTCGGCGCGCGACTCGAGCGCCAGCCGCGAGGCAGCCGGGGCGCGCGGGGCGGATCACGCCCAGGGGCGAGCGCCCAGGGCGCGCGGTCCGCTGACCCCGAGCGACTACTCGGCGCTCGACAAACCCACCATCGTGCGGCAACGCGCGGTCGGGGATGGCCTGCCGGCCGCGCAGGAGGAGGAGGAACTGCTGGATATTCCGGCCTTTCTGCGCCGCCAGGCGGACTGAGCATAGGGCACAGGCGCGGCGGACCGGTTAGCTCCCCATTCGCCGCTGTGATACGGTAGCGCCGCCTCGTCAGCGGTAAAACTTGGTTGCGGGCGTGCGTCCTCGCCCGCGTCCCTTGAAGACTGCGGCGCTACCCGCCCGACTATACAAGCGTATAAACGGATCGGATCGGAATCATTGCATGCTTGGTCAGCGAACACTGCGAAATTCGATCCGTGCCACCGGTGTCGGCCTGCACACCGGCAAGAAGATCATGATGACGCTCAAGCCCGCGGCCGCGAACACCGGCATCTGCTTCCGCCGCGTCGATCTGCCGCAGCCGGTGGACATCCCGGCGCGCGCGCAGAACGTGGGGGACACCACCTTGGGCACGACCCTGGTGCAGGGCGAGGCGCGCATCTCGACCGTCGAGCATCTGCTCTCCGCCTTCGCCGGTCTGGGCATCGACAATGCCTGCGTCGAGGTGACCGCGGCCGAGGTGCCGATCATGGACGGCAGCGCCGGTCCGTTCGTCTTCCTGCTGCAGTCGGCCGGCATCGAGGAGCAGGATGCGCCCAAGCGCTTCATCCGCGTAAAGAAAACCGTACTGGTCGAGGACGGCGACAAATGGGCGCGTTTCGACCCGTTTGAAGGCTTCAAGGTGAACTTCGAAATCGAATTCGATCACCCGATCTTCAAGCGCCGGCTGCAGCGCGCCACGATGGATTTCTCGACCACCTCGTTCCTGAAGGAAATCAGCCGCGCCCGCACCTTCGGCTTCATGCGCGATCTGGAGACGCTGCGGGCGCACAACCTCGCGCTCGGCGGCACGCTCGACAACGCGATCGTGCTGGACGATGTCGGCATCATGAACGAGGACGGGTTGCGCTACGAGGACGAATTCGTCAAGCACAAGATCCTCGATGCCATCGGCGATCTGTACCTGCTCGGCCATAGCCTGATCGGCGAGTTTTCCGGCCACAAGTCCGGCCACGGCCTGAACAACCGGCTGTTGCGCGCGCTGCTGGCCGACCCGGATGCCTGGGAGGAGGTCGTATTCGAAGGTGCGGAGCAGGCACCGATCTCCTACGTGCCGGCGCATACCGGCGAGCCGACCGCGCTCGCCTCCTAGCGTGCTAGCGCTGCACCCGCACCGTGATGCGCGCCAGGGCGGCATCGCGGCGGCCGATGTCGGACAGCATGGCAGAGAGCGCATAGCGCAGCCGTGTGCCCCAGGCCGCCGTGTCGGCAAATACCACCAATTCGTCGTTTTTTGGCACCGCACTGACGATGTGCCCGGCCAGTTCGGTCGCCACCGCCCCGCGCAGCCATTCGGCCCAGGATTGCTGCACCGGGATACTCGCCGTTATCCGCCGTAAGTTAGACTGATTCGAAAGTAACTCATTGATTGATTTAGGTTTTGACTTCGAATTCGACATAGCTCGGCGATGCGTGTAGGCGCCCTGAGCGCGATTTCGTGCGCCAGTCTTCTTGTCACGAAGAGACTTCTTGTGCATAGTCGATCGCACCGATCAAGGGCAAACCCGCCGAAACGCGGGGACGCAAAGCCACCGGTCTGACGGCGGGAAATCGCCAGGACAGCGGGGCTGCCGAGGGACAAGGCTACTGCATTCAAGACAGGGTGGCACGCGGGGCGCAGATGATCGGCCGCGAGCAAATTGAACAGTTTCGAGTGCGGTGCAGCATGCGTGCTGTGAACCATCCTCTATGGATGCGTTCACGCGTGAACTTCCAGCCCCGCTTGCGGGCCAGGCCTGAAGTTCGCGCCGGCAGACTGGAGCGATTGGCATGAACGTGATTTTCTTCTCGCGCAGCATCGGCAAGGCCCGCCACCTCAATCTATCGCACCCGCTCACGCTCACCCTCGTCACGGTCGTCGCCATAGGTCTGCTGGTCACCATTTTTGCGCTGGGCCTGCACCTCGGCGAGAGCAGCATGGCGCGCATGGCGCTGCTGAATCCCGGCGCCGCCGTGCTCGCCGAACAGGCAGAAGTGGCGGCCCTCAAGACGCAGCTGCAGGATCGCGTGGACGCGCTGTCCATGCGCCTCGGGGTGATGAACGCCCACGTGATTCGCCTCGACGCACTCGGCAAGCGCCTGACGCAGATGGCGCACATCAACAGCCACGAATTTGATTTTGATGACGATCCGCCCCAGGGCGGTTCGGAATCCGATGGCGTCGGCCGCGGCGCGCAGGTACCGGATCTGACCTCGATGATCGACGACCTCGGGCGGCGCATCGACCAGCGATCGGGTCAGTTTGCCGCGCTTGAAAACGTGATTCTCGGCCGGCAACTGTCACTCGAGATCAAGCCCTCGGGGCGGCCGGTGCGCGAAGGCTATATTTCCTCGTACTTCGGCGAGCGCATGGATCCGTTCAACGGCGAGGACGCGTTTCACAAGGGCGTGGACTTCGCGAGCGATGCCGGCACCGACGTGCTGGCGGTGGCCTCGGGTATCGTGACCTGGGCGGGCCCGCGCGAAGGCTACGGCAATCTGGTCGAGCTCAACCACGGCAATGGCTACGTCACGCGCTATGGGCACGCGGCCAGGACTCTGGTCACGGTCGGTGACGAGGTCGAGCGTGGCCAGGCGGTCGCCGTGGTCGGATCCACCGGCCGCTCCACCGGTCCGCACGTGCATTTCGAAGTCCTCAAGGACGGCCGCCAGATCGATCCGATGGCATTCGTGGGGCGCTGAAGCCGCCGCCCACGCCGGCGGTCGCGCCGGCAAAAACCTCGATCGCGAACGTCTATATCGCGGCCCTGTCTACCCTTACAATGATGGGTTCAGCTACGGCGACTTTCTCTTAAGTGCCTGAAGCTGCCCGTTTTATCCAAAGGATGGTTCGTGTTACAGGCGCTGACCCGCGTATTCGGCAGCCGCAACGATCGGCTGGTCAAAAACTATACCCGCCTGGTGCGTGACGCGACCGCGCAGGAGTCCGCGCTGCAGGGGCTGTCGGACGAGGCGTTGCGCGCCAAGACCGGCGAGTTTCGTGCGCGCCTGCAGCGGGGCGCGACGGTCGATCAGCTGCTGGCCGAGGCCTTCGCGGTGGTGCGCGAGGCGGCGCGCCGGACGCTCAAGATGCGCCACTTCGACGTGCAGCTGGTCGGCGGCATGGCCTTGCACCAGGGCAAGATCGCCGAGATGCGCACCGGCGAGGGCAAGACGCTGATGTCGACGCTGCCCGCCTATCTGAACGCGCTGCCCGGCGAAGGCGTGCACGTGGTCACGGTGAACGAATACCTGGCGCAGCGCGATGCCGACTGGATGGGGCCGATATACCGTTTTCTCGGGCTGAGCGTCGGGGTGATCAAGAACGCGCAGGATTCGGCCGAGAAGCGCGCCGCCTATGCCTGCGACATCACCTACGGCACCAACAACGAGTTCGGCTTCGATTACCTGCGCGACAACCTGGCGTACCGGCTTGAAGACCGGGTGCAGCGCTCGCTGCGCTACGCGATCGTCGATGAGGTGGACTCGATTCTGATCGATGAGGCACGCACGCCGCTGATCATCTCCGGCCCGGCGGAGGAGAGCACCGAGGTCTATATCCGCATCAACGAGCTGGTACCGCGGCTGACCCGCCAGAAGGTCGAGGACGGCCCGGGCGACTACTCGGTGGACGAGAAGGGCAAGCAGGTGCATCTGACCGAGGCAGGCCATGAGCGCGTCGAGCAGCTGATGCTGGAGGCGGCCCTGCTGCACGAGGGCGAGAGCCTGTACGACACGGCCAATATCCGCCTGATGCATCACCTGAACGCGGCACTGCGCGCGCACGCGCTCTACAAGCGCGACGTCGAGTACATCGTGCGCGCCGGCGAGGTCATCATCGTCGATGAATTCACCGGCCGCACCATGCCGGGCCGGCGCTGGTCGGACGGCCTGCACCAGGCGGTGGAAGCCAAGGAAGGCGTGCGCGTGCGTGAGGAGAACCAGACCGTCGCCTCGATCACGTTCCAGAATTATTTCCGCCTCTACAAGAAGCTCGCCGGCATGACCGGTACGGCCGATACCGAGGCGCCCGAGTTCCTGCAGATCTACGGCCTCGAGGTGGTCGTCATACCGACTCACCGGCCGATGATTCGCAAGGACCAGTCCGACTTCGTCTACCTGACGCAGAAGGACAAATTCGAGGCCATCATCGCCGACATCAAGGACTGCGTGCAGCGTGCACAGCCGGTGCTGGTGGGCACGACCTCGATCGAGACGTCCGAATTCCTGTCCAACCTGCTGCAGCAGGAGGGCATCGGACACCAGGTGCTCAACGCCAAGCAGCACGAGCGCGAAGCGCACATCGTCGCGCAGGCCGGCCGCCCGGCGACCGTGACCATCGCGACCAACATGGCCGGCCGCGGCACCGACATCGTGCTCGGCGGCAATCTCGAGGCCGAGCTCGCGGGCCTGCCCGCGCCGACCGAACCGGCGACGCTCGAGGCGGTGCGGGCCGCCTGGCAGCAGCGCCACGATCAGGTGATCGGCGCCGGCGGCCTGCACATCATCGGCACCGAGCGCCACGAATCGAGGCGCATCGACAATCAGCTGCGCGGCCGCTCCGGTCGCCAGGGTGATCCGGGTTCCAGCCGCTTCTACCTGTCGATGGAAGACAATCTGATGCGGATCTTCGGCGATCCGAATCGCACCAAGCGGCTGCTGCAGTTCGCCGGCATGAAGGACGGCGAAGTCATCGAGAGCGGCATGCTCACGCGCCAGATCGAGAAGGCGCAGCGCAAGGTCGAATCGCATAACTTCGATATCCGCAAGCAGCTGCTGCTGTTCGACGACGTCGCCAACGATCAGCGCAAGGTCATCTATCAGCAGCGCACGGAAATCCTCGGCACCGCGGACATGAGTGCCGCGATCGGCGAGATGTTCGACGAGGCTACCGCGAACCTGATCGATCAGTTCGTGGTGCCCAACAGCGTGCCGGAGGACTGGAATCTCGACGGGCTGCAGGAAGCGTTCGGGCGCGACCTGAACCTGGCCGTGGAGCCGCGCGCCTGGCTGGCGCAGGAGCCGGAGCTGGAGGAAGCGCCGCTGCGCGCGCGCATTCTCCAGACCGTGCGCGCGGCCTACCAGCAGAAGGTGGAGCGCTACGGGGCCGAGCTCATGCGCCACATCGAGCGCGACGTGGTGTTGCGCACGCTCGATCAGCATTGGCGCGAGCACCTGGCGGCGATGGAATATCTCAAGCAGGGCATCCACCTGCGCGGCTACGCGCAGAAGGATTACCGCTTCGAATTCAAGCGCGAGGCCTTCGAGCTGTTCTCGGCGATGCTCGATCGCGTCAAGTTCGACACCGTGTCGACCCTGACCAAGATCGAGATCCGCACCCAGGAGCAGATCGACCGGGAGGAGGCCGAGCGGCGCGAGCGGCTGATGAAAGCGTTGCGGGCGCAGCACGCGGAGCTGCAGCCGTTGCTGGGCGGTGGCGAGCTGGAGACCGAGGGCGCGTCCCCGGCCCCCGCGGCCGGCATTCCCGGCATTCCCGGCGTGCCCGGCGTGCGGGCGCTCGGCGCCGCCGAGCCGGCGCTCGCGCCCTTCGTGCGTTCCGACCGCAAGGTCGGGCGCAACGAGCCCTGTCCGTGCGGTTCGGGGAAGAAGTACAAGCATTGCCATGGCGCCCTGGTTGGCAGTCAGTGAGTGCGGCCGTCCGCGTGGTGGCGGCGGTGCTGCGCGATGAGCGCGGGCGGGTACTGATCGCGCAGCGGCCGGCCGGCAAGCACATGGGCGGATACTGGGAGTTTCCGGGCGGCAAAATCGCCCCTGGCGAGAGCAGCGAGCAGGCGCTGACGCGCGAATTGGCCGAAGAGCTCGGTGTTGCGCTACGCCGCTGTCATCCGCTGCTGCAGTTGCGGCATGATTACGCCGACCGTGTGGTCGAGCTCGAAGTTTTCGCGGTCGACGAATACTGCGGTGAGCCCTCGGGCCTGGAGGCCCAGGCGCTCAAATGGGTGGCGGCCGCGGAGCTTGGCGGGCAGGCGCTGTTGCCAGCCGACCGGCCGATCGTTGAGGCTCTCAATTCGCATCGATGAGGTGATTGCACATGGCCCAGGACACCGGACTGCCGGATATTCAGCTCGATGGCGCCGGGTTGTATCGCGAGGATATGTTTACCGATCGCAAGGCCGGCAGCATTCGCCGGCTGGTGCCGGTGACGGTGGACGGGCATACGGATGCCACACGCAGTGTGCTGTATTCGGGCCAGACGCAGCTGCTGACGCCGACCGGCGTGTTGCCGCTGGGCTTTGAAATCGAGGCCGATTCGCTCGAGGACGCGGTCGCTAAGTTTCCCGCCGCGGTGAAGGAAGCGCTCGACCAGGCGATCGAAGAGGCGCGCGAATACCGGCGCGAGGCCTCCTCGCGCATCGTGGTACCGGATGTCGGCGGCGGCCTGCCCGGAGCGGGCCCCTTGCCGGGTGGCGGCAAGATCAAACTCTAGGGTAACTGCAGGGAAGGTCGCTCCAGGCAACAGGCCGGCGCGTCGCCGTCAGCCTTCGCGCGGCTCGTTGACGCCCGGCGGCGTCTCCTCGGGGCTCGCGGCCGGGTCTCCCGGAATGGCATGCTTCTCGGAAAGCCAGGCGCCCAGATCGATGAGCCGGCAGCGCTCGCTGCAGAACGGCCGGTATGGAAATTCATCCGACCACTCGATCGCGCGCTCGCAGGTGGGACATCGCAGGCGTTGGACCACGGGGCGCTATCTTCAGCTGCAGCAGACCAGTTTGAACGCGACGTCCGCCGCGGTCTGGGTGGCGCGCTGCTCGATGCCGTTCCACTGCAGGAATCGCATGCTGCAGCGATAGTGGCTGCCGCTGATTTCCGGGTACAGCGGGCTCGCCGCGGGCAGGCAGATGCGCAGCAGCTGGAAGGGTGCGTCGCGGTCGAAGGTCACGTTGAAGACGCCGGCCGCGGCCACCTCCTGGCGAGCGCGGCCGTTCTGCCGCGTCAGCCACAGCAGCTCGGCGATCGCATCGCACAGCGGGCGCAGCAGCGCCAGCCAGCGAGCGAAGGCCTCGGTACGAGCCTCGGCCGGCTGATTGAGCCAGAAAAAATAGTCCGGCAGGTCGAATTCGCAGGTGCCGCCGGGGATGGCGCTGCGGTGCTTGATCGAAGCCAGGAACTCCGAATCACGCAGTGGCTGCAGCCAGGATCCCCCCACCGAGCTCAACTCCGCGCGCAGGCGTGTGAGGTTGGCCAACAGCGCGCGCAACCGCGTCGTATCGATACCCTGACGGTTCTGGAACTCGTTGAGCAGCACCAGGTGGCGCTCGAGCTCCTTGACCACGTCGCTGCGCATATCGCCGCGCGTGAGAATTGCCAGCATGTCCAGCAGGCTGCCGACGGCCGCGCGGCTGCCCCAGGGGCTGGCTTTTTCGTTGTGATACACCGCCTGGCTGTACAGAAAATCCAGCCGCAGGAAGGTCCGCATCCGCTCGTTCAGCGGCTGCTCAAAGATCGAGGGCTCCGGGGCGGCCTCCGGCATGGTGGCGGGGTCGGGCATCCAGCTATTGTGCTTGAGGCGCGCGCCGCGCGTAAACGCCCTAGCGCTCGGGCCGGCGGGCAGCGGCCAGCGCCAGATATTTCTGATGCAGCGCCGCGACCTGCGGCGCCAGAGCGCTCGGCGCGGCATCGTTGAGGATGATGTCATCGGCGGCGGCGCGGCGTGCCTCGCGGCCCGCCTGGGAGGCGAGCATGGCGCGAGCCTGGTCCGCATCGCAGCCATCGCGCGCCTGCAGTCGCGCCACCTGCACCGCTTCCGGACAATCCACCAGCAGCACACGATCGTAGTGCGATCCGGCATGGGTCTCGACCAGCAGTGGAATCACATGCATCTGGTACGGCCCGCCCGCTGCCCCCGCCAGCAGCTCGGTACGCCGCCGGATCGCCGGGTGCAGCAGGGCTTCCAGCTGCCGCCGTTTGCCGGCGTCCGCGAACACCAGATGACGCAGCGCGATGCGATCAAGACTGCCATCGGGGCGGCGCAGCTCGGTGCCGAAGCTTGCGAACACCTGTGAGAGTAGCGCCGTGCCGGGCGCGACCACGTCGCGCGCGACCTGGTCGGCATCGATCACCGGAACACCCAGTGCGCCGAACAGCAGTGCCACCGTGGTCTTGCCGCTGGCGATCCCGCCGGTCAGACCGATACGCAGCGGCTTGGCTGCAGCCGGCGGCGCGGCGTCCGCGCTCATCAGCTGTGCAGGGCGAACAAGCCCAGGTAACCGGCGACCAGCTGCGGGCCCCACAGCATGGCCACCCAGCCGGCGGCGGCCAGAAACGGCCCGAACGGTATCGGGTGGCCGCGCTGCGTTCGCCGCGTGGCGATCAGCGCGATACCGACGATCGCCCCAACCCCGGCCGACAGCAGCACGATCGGCAGCAGCAACTGCCAGCCGAGCCAGGCGCCGAGCGCGGCCAGCAGCTTGAAGTCGCCGTAGCCCATGCCTTCTTTGCCCGTCAGCAGCCGGAACACGTGATAGAGCCCCCAGAGGGCAACGTAGCC
>Ga0302325_10001371_pt1 | contig 62139 bp, 54 predicted proteins | sample Palsa_T0_2_FD_201948 | JGI IMG/M metagenome (GOLD analysis project Ga0302325, IMG submission 201948) | Peat permafrost microbial communities from Stordalen Mire near Abisko, Sweden - Palsa_T0_2 | ecosystem: Environmental > Terrestrial > Soil > Palsa > Peat permafrost | place: Sweden: Abisko...
AGGACTTGACTAAAAGCTTGCACGAACTGCCGCTGGCGCGGTAAAACAACTACATGTCCTGGGCACGGCTTCGTTGGCCGGTTTTCAGGTGATCACAGATGGCCGGTTTTGAGGTGATCACCGAGGTCCACGGTGATCGACATGCTGGGCCTGTTAACTTTGGACTACAGGAAACTGTCGGTCTGGGAAACCGATCCGGACCGCTTCCGGCGAACCGATTTTCTGCGGTTGAGAGATTCGGGAATTACAGTCTTCCACCCTGCCGTCGGATACACCAGGGGGGACGTCTACACGGAGTCGTTGAAAGACATTGTTGGGTGGAACGCGTTCATCGCCGCGCACGGGGAGCAGTTCCAGCGCATAGAAGGAGTCGCGGATTTCAAAAAGGCAAAAGTGCTCGGAAAGATCGGCATCCTGATCGGCCAGCAGAACTCCGCGCATTTTCGAACCGTCGAGGATGTCGAGCGCTTCTACAATCTGGGCCAGCGGGTCTCGCAGCTTACCTATATTGGCAACTGGATCGGCGGCGGATCTTCCGACCCGCGGGACTCCGGCCTCAGCAACTACGGCGTTCAGATCGTGCAGCGCATGAATGAAGTGGGCATGGCGGTGGACATTTCGCATTGCGGCGACCGGACTACCATGAACGCCATCGAAGCATCCCGAAAGCCCGTCCTGGTTACGCACTCCAACTGTCGCGCGCTGGTTCCGGGCAGCGCCCGCTGCAAGACGGATGAAGCTATCAGACGCATGGCCGCGAGCGGGGGCGTCATGGGTATTACGATGGTCCGCGGCTTTGTGCGGGCCGCGGGACGAGTCACGATCGAGCATGTACTGGATCACATCGACCATCTGGCCAAACTGGTCGGAGTGGAGCACGCCGGCATCGGGAGCGACGTCGATCTGGACGGGCGGGATACTCCGGTTCATCCCACACGGAAATTCGATCTGGATGGAATCGACTATGCAAAGAAGATTTACGACCTGACTGAGGGCCTGGTGAACCGGAACTATTCCAGCCGGGACATCGAACTTATTCTCGGTGGAAATTTCGAGCGTGCGCTCAGCGGGGCGTGGACTTCGAGCGGAGGGGATACCAGCGAGGCTGACAGGGGTTCCGCCAACCACGTAGCAGTTTGAGTGAAAGTGCAGCCTGATATGGGCTTCAAGACCTCGCGGCGGCCGGATTCGGTAGAATGACGCTATGGAACGCGCGGTAGCGCTTGGATCGCCGGCAGCCGCCAGGATCTGAAAGCCTGGCTTTGGCTCCGGCACGCCGACGAACGATAACCATGAGCCGCGATCAGGTCATTGCCACGCTACGCGATCACGAGCCGGAACTTAGGGCTGCCGGTGTGGCGAATCTCTCCGTGTTCGGGTCCACGGCGCGCGGCGACGGTCGTCCGGATTCGGATATCGACCTGTTGGCCAGCTTTGATGAGTCGCGCAGGTTGTCGCTTCTTGATTTGGTAGGCATCGAGTTGACGCTTGCCGGCTTGCTCGGCCGGCCGGTGGACCTGGTAGAGGAAGGCACATTGAAGCCGCGCGCGCAACGCAGCGCAGAGGCAGAGTCCGTTCGTGCCTTCTAAAGACCCAATTCAGCGGTTCACCGATATTCCGGAGAACATTATCCGAATTGAAGAATTCACCGCGGCCATGGACGTGAATACCTTCATCGGAGACCCGAAAACGTACGACGCTGTGGAGCGCTGTCTGGAACGGATCAGCGAAGCCGCGAACAAACTCGGCCCCCACGCGGAGGAACTCTGTCCCGGGATTCCGTGGTCGCAGATACGCGGCGTCGGAAACCGCTTGCGGCATGGGTACGAAAGAATTAGTGGACCGCGTATCTGGCTCATGGTTGAGCGCGACCTGCTCAATGCCACTTAATTTTCCAAACAAGACTCTGCAAGAATTGTGGGGCGGGCAATCCTGCCCGCAGCCGCCTTTTTAGGCGGCAGAGCCGGCTGAAAGCCGTCCCCAGAGGGGACCCCAGGGCAGGATTGCCCGCCCTCCAATCTGGTATTACTTGACCATGAGAACCCTGTCCCGCCGCCAACTGCTTCGTCTGGCCGTGGCGCTGCCTTGCGCCGGCCTGTTCAGCCGCTACCGGGCGCTGGCGGCGCCGCACTTGAACCGCGTCAAGATTACAGGCATCCGGGCCATGGCGATCAAGAACATCGCCGGCAACTGCCTGATCCGCGTCGATACCGACGGCGGGCTGGCGGGTTACGGCGAAGCCGGCGCTACCGGGCCGATGGCGCGGGCCCGCATTGAAACCATGAAGAGCCTGCTGATCGGCAAGGATCCGCTGGCCATCGAGGTTCACTTCCAGAACATGACTTCCCTGATGCACACCTACATGGCGCACATCCCCACCATCAGCGGTATCGACATCGCGCTCTGGGACCTGGCCGGCAAAATCGTCGGCGCGCCGGTGTACACGCTGCTCGGCGGCCCTTTTCGCGACTCGATTCCGATGTACTCGCACGGCATTGGCCTGGACATGCTCGACAAGGCCTCCTGCCGGGATTGGGCGCAGCGGATCAAAGAAATGCCGGAAGGCTTCACCGCTTTCAAGAACAATATCGACACGGTGTTGGGAGTGCCGGTGGCGCGTTTTGCTCCCACGCTGACCACCGCGCAGCTTCGCAATGTGGCGCGCGGTTACGGCAATTGCCGCGAGGCGGTGGGCGACGACATAGACATCGCGGTGCATTGCCACAACGAGCTGGATACGCCCAGCGCCATCGCCGTGGCCAAGGTCGTGGAGCCGATGAATCCCCTGTTCATCGAGGATGCGCTGAACCCGCCGTTTTCCGAAGCCTGGATGGCGTTGCGCCGCTCGACGCGCGTGCCGCTGCTCACCGGGGAGAAACTGGAAATGCTGCGCGGCTTCAAACCGTTCGTCGACAACCAGGCGGTGGACTTCATCCATCCGGATCTGGCATTCGCGGGCGGATTCAGCGGCGTCCGGATAATCGCCGATTATGCCGCTCTCTTCCGCACGCCGGTGGCGCTGCACAACGTCGGCTCGCTGGTGCTGACGTACGCCAACGCGCATTTCGGCGCGTCCATTCAGAACTTCTATCGTTCGGAAAGCCAGCTTGGGCGGCCCAACCATTACATCGAGAAAATGGCCGCGGGCAGCGCGCCTGAAGTGCGCAAGGGGCTGCTGAAGATCCCCACCGGGCCGGGCCTGGGGCTGGAGATCGATCCCGAGTTCCTGAAGCAGAACCTGGCGGACGGTGAAGCCTACTGGGCATGAGAAGGGTCCGGCAAAACGCCGATTTCTTATGATCCGATTCGAGCGCGAGGTCTGCCAAAATCCGGAAGTAGCGCTCCACCGCGAATGGTTGGAGACCAACGGGCTGGGCGGCTTCGCGTCATCCACCATCGTCGGGTTGAACACACGCCGCTATCACGGCTTGCTGATCGCCGCCACCAAACCTCCCGTGGGCCGCATGCTGCTGCTCTCGAAGCTGGAGGAAACCCTGGTCGTCGATGGACGCCGGTACGATCTATCGGCGAACCGCTATCCGGGCGTGGTGCATCCCCAGGGCTACCTATTTCTGAAGGAGTTCCGGCAGGACCCTTTTCCCATCTTCGTTTATGAGATCGAAGGACTGGAACTCGAGAAGTCGGTCTGCATGGTTCACGGCGAAAACACTTCCGTCATTCAGTACGCGTTGCGCGCGCCCGCGGGCGCGATCCCCGCCGCCTGCACGCTGGAATTGCGGCCGCTGATCGCCTTCCGCGATTACCACGGCACGACCCACGAGAACGGCGCGCTGGACCCGCGCTTCGAAATCGACGCCAACTCCGTGAGGCTGACCCCCTATGCGGGCCTGCCGTCGCTCTATTTGAATCACTCCGGCGCGGACATTCAGCCGGCCGGATACTGGTTCCGCAATTTCGAGTACGACCGGGAGCGCGAGCGCGGCCTGGATTTCCGCGAGGACCTGTTCAACCCGCTGGTTCTGGTTTTCGATTTGCATCGCGACGCCTGCGCCTCGGTCGTGGCGTCAACGGAGCCGCCGGCGGCGCGCCCGATCGCCGGGCTGCGGGCCGCCGAGATCGAGCGCCGCGATCGAGTCCTGGCATCCGCGCCTGCGAGCGGCCCGTCCGTTCGGTTGCTGGCGCGCGCCGCCGACCAATTCATTGTGCGGCGCGGCAGCCAAACCACGGTCATCGCCGGTTATCACTGGTTCGGCGATTGGGGACGGGACACCATGATTGCCCTGCCGGGCCTTACGCTGGCGACCGGCCGGTATGATGCGGCCAAAAGCATTCTGCTGGCTTTCGCCGGATATGCGGATCGGGGGATGCTGCCCAACCGTTTTCCGGATGCCGGGGAAGCACCGGAATACCACAGCGTGGATGCCACGCTCTGGTTCTTCGAGGCGGTACGCGCGCTGCTGGCCCGCACCCACGATTACGATTTCGTTCGAGCGAATCTCTATGGCGTGCTCGCCGATATTGTCTCCTGGCACGAGCGCGGCACGCGCTACGGCATCCACACGGACAGCGATGGGCTGCTGAATGCCGGCGAGCCAGGCGTCCAGTTGACTTGGATGGATGCCAAGATCGGCGATTGGGTAGTCACGCCCCGGCGCGGCAAGCCCGTCGAAATCCAGGCCCTCTGGTATAACGCTCTGCGGGTGATGGAAGATCTGGCCTTGCGGTACGCTTACGCCGCGGACCACCGGCATTACGGCGAAATTGCCGATCGCGCCCGCGACAGCTTTCCGCCATTGTTCTGGAACGAGCAGGCCGGGTGCCTCTATGACGTGGTCGATGGAGATGGCCGCGATGCCTCCATGCGGCCGAACCAGATCTTCGCCGTGAGCCTGTTCCACAAAATGCTTCCCCCAGCGAAAGCCCAGGCCGTCGTGGAGGCAGTCGAGCGGCATCTTTTGACGCCCTACGGCTTGCGCACGCTGGCCCCCGGCGATCCGCGGTATCGCGGTCGCTACGAAGGCGATCCCGCCAGCCGCGACAGCGCCTACCACCAAGGCACGGTATGGCCGTGGTTGATGGGACCGTTTATCTCCGCATACCTGCATGTGCGCGGCAATGCGCCCGCGGCTCAGGCGCAGGCCCGGCAATGGCTGGCGGAGTTGCTGCGGTACGCCGCCGAGGAAGGTCTCGGCCAGGTTCCCGAAGTCTTCGACGGCGACGCGCCACAGCGGGCCGGCGGCTGCATCGCGCAGGCCTGGAGCGTTGCGGAGCTGCTGCGCGCCATACTGGAACAGGCCCCGCTGGAATAAAGGTAGAGTGTCATTTCGGGTGCCCGTCAGTCGGCGGTCCGGACAATCGCCGAGCGCCTCGCGGGATTCCGCGTCATGCGACGTCAATGCCGCGGACCTACGGGAGCACGCCGCACGCTAAGGAGGGGCGCTCGCTCCAAGAAGTCCGAACAGCCGGTTCCCCGTGGGATTGACTCTGGAGTTAACTCTAGGGTGTATCCTAAAAGCAGATGAGGAGCGGGATACAAATTGGCAAAGCGTCGGAACAAACCGGGCTGAGTGTCGATGCGATCCGGTTTTATGAAAGGCAGCGGCTCCTCGAAAGCCCTGTGCGGACGGAAGGTGGGTTTCGCCTGTTCAATCCGGAACACATAAAGAGAATTCTGTTCATTCGGCGCGCCCAGCAGTTGGGGTTCTCTCTACTGGAAATCCGCGAATTACTCGTCCTCCAGCGCGATGAAGGCAAGGCGTGTTCCCACGTGCGCAACCTATTGCGCGCCAAGGTCGTGACGGTTCGTGAGAAGATCCGCGAGCTACGCATCCTGGAGGAGCAGTTGACGAAGGGGCTTCGGAGGTGCGAACGCAACTTGAACGCGGCGGGAAAATGCCGTCGGGACGGTTGCCCCGTGCTCCAGGAAATCCATCGCGGGGTCCGATGAAAATTGAGGTGCTGTATTTCGAAGACTGCCCCAACTACGTGCCCACTATGGATCGTCTCAGAGCGGTTCTGCGCCAAGAAGGGTTGGCTGCCGAGGTATCCGAGATCGAAGTTAAAGATGCGGCGGCGGCGAAGGCGTGGAACTTCTTCGGATCGCCTACGATTCGGATCAACGGGCTCGATATTGACGCCGATTCCCGGATTGTCACGAAAACGGGCTTCGCCTGCCGGCGGTACGCGGGAGGCTTGCCGGCCCCGGAAATGATCCGGGCGGCGCTGAGAGAAGCTCGGGAGGGATGAAATATGAGCGAACAGACGGTTGTGCCAATCGGCCCAAGCGGGGCAGGCCGGCACAGCGGAACACGCACGACACTCGCAAGCCTCGCGGCCATCGGCAGCGTCCTTGCTGCATCGAGTTGCTGCTTGCCGGTCTTGCCATTCATGATAGCGGCGGGATTGGCCGGGGGTTCGGCCGTTCTTTCGGCGGCGAGGCCGTATCTGCTGGCGGCCTCAATTTTGCTAATCGCCTACGGGTTCTATCAAACGCGCCGAGCGAAACAGTGCCAGCGCCGGCCGAGCGTGATTGCCTCGACGCTCCTGTGGGTGTCCGCGGTTTTCGTTGTCATCACGATCTTCTTTCCTCAAGCGATGGCGAACGCGGCGGCTGGTTTGCTGGCACGGTGATTCCATGAAGCGCAGGTACATTATCGGCGCGATGCTGGCGGCGTTGCCGCTCACGACGTTCGTCCATTTTTATGGCGGAAGTCAGGCTCCTTCGAGCCAGCGCCCGCTCAGAAGTCTCACGGCCCAGAACGTTGCAGACGTCAAGAAAGAATTTAACGCGGCGAAGGATGATGTTCGGGTGCTGCTGCTTTTGTCGCCGACTTGAGCGGTATGTCTGCAGGGGGCCTCTGCAGCCGAGCATATTCTAAGTGAGTTTGAGGGGAAGCCGGTACGAGCCTTCGTCATTTGGGAGCCAGTGCTGCTGACGGACTGGTCGTCTCCTTCGACGGCGACACTGAGCAGGATCTCCGACACCCGAGCCGCCCAATTCTGGGACAAGGGCCGGCTGATTTCGCATTCTATGGGTGAGCACGATCGCCGGAGCGTCGTATGGGACCACATCGCGGTATACAGGGCGGGAGCGAACTGGGAAGACGTTGCTCCGCAGGCGCTTTATCACGGCGGTCCCGTTGTTCGGGTGACTGAGCGGGCGCGTGCAGCATTGGTTCAGGCTTTGCAGGAAAAACAACTACAGGGTCACTAGGCGCGTTTTCGATGGCGGCTCTCCAGGCCCGTTATCGCGTAAACGGGGCAAGACGGCGGCATGCATGTGGAACCAGCCGTCCGGAACGCCGACAGAGCCGCCCATGCGCCCCCTTTCTGGCCGAAGATTCATCGCAATGCCCTGGTCCGTTCGGGAAGAAGCGAATGCATCCTTGCTCATCCGTTCCGCTATATCTCAGACGTGCTGTTCGACGGCATGCTAGAAGTCGCCCGTCTCATTGCCGCTTCCACGAGCAATTTCCGGCGCCATGTCGAGCGGCCGCGCCGCGTCCCGCCGGACAGCCTTCGCACAAAGCCGCGCTGGACCATCGATGCTGTGGCTAGGCGCCTGACCACGACGGCGATACGCGAAACCCTCGCGCGGCTCACACTCGAGAAAGCCGAGCGCCTCGCGCGATGCCGAGATTCTCGCGACCCGCGGCGGACTGAAACTGCCCTCCGGGCACAACGCCCTGACCAGGGGACCCCGGCCTCGCTCCGCACTCGGGCCAGAGCTTACGCCCCTCTTAAGGATAGGAATCTTTTCCTGAACCGGCTGCCTCTTCCCGGCGCACCTCAACCCGAGTTCCGCTTCCGTGCGGACCTCTTGACAAATTCCATAGTTCGAATATAATAGAAGTATGGAATCGCAGCGATTACATCGCGCCCCCGGCGCCGATCTGACGGCCAGATATGCGGACATGTTTGCCGCACTCGGGGCGGAGCCGCGTTTGCGTATACTGCGGGTGCTGCTCACCGCGCATCCCGAGGGCATGGTGGTTGGGGAGATTCAGAACGAGCTGGGCATTGCAGCCTCCACGCTGTCGCATCACCTGGAAAAGCTCAAGAACGAGGGTCTCATCGCGGTGCGCCGCGAAAGCACCTTTCTGCGATACACGGCGAATACCACGGCGCTGGAGGAACTGCTCGGGTTCCTCTACGCCGAGTGCTGCACGCGCAACAAGGCCATCAGGCCGGGCAAAATCACTCAGATATGCAAGTAGGAGAGAAAGGAAGCATGGCGATTAAACCGAGAGTCCTGTTTCTTTGCACCGAGAACTCCTGCCGTACCCAGATGGCGGAGGCGTTCCTTCGCGAGATGGCCGGCGATGAATTGGAAATCGTAAGTGCGGGAGCGGACGCAGGCCGCTTGGATCCGGACGCGGTATCTGCGATGCAGGAAGTGGGCATCGACATCTCATCGGCGTCAACAAAGATAGTCGATCCATACCTCCGCGAACGATTTCACTATGTAATCACGCTCTGCGACCGGGCGCAGGAACGGTCGTGTCCCATATTTCCAGGCGCAATCTGGCGGCAGGTATGGCCGGTTGAAAGCCCGGCTGCACTGGAAGCGGCGGGCTTCGATCGCTACGTGGCGGTGCTGCACGCGCGCGATGCGATCCGCCGGCACGTCGGCGAGTTCGTCGAGAAACACCACCGCCCCAAATTGAGGAAGGAAGAATCCGCATGGAACTGAAAGAGCAAGTACGAGAGAAATACGGTCAGGCCGCATTGCGTGTCCAAACCGGCGGAAGCTCCTGCTGCGGCGCGACAGCCGCGCTGGATGGCTGCTGCGACCCGATTACCTCCAACCTTTACGACGCCACGCAAACCGGCGAACTGCCGCAGGAAGCGGTACTGGCTTCGCTCGGCTGCGGCAATCCTACCTTGCTGGCGCAGCTCAACCCGGGAGAGACGGTGCTTGATCTAGGCTCGGGCGGCGGTATCGACGTGCTGCTCTCGGCCCGGCGCGTCGGGCCTGCGGGGAAAGCCTACGGCCTCGACATGACCGATGAAATGCTGGCGCTGGCCCGCGACAATCAGCGCAAGGCGGGCGTAGAGAATGTGGAATTTCTGAAAGGCGAAATCGAGAATATTCCCTTGCCGGATAATTCGGTCGATGTCGTCATCAGCAATTGTGTCATCAACCTGTCAGGCGACAAAGACCGCGTGTTGCGCGAGGCGTTCCGGGTTTTGAAGCCGGGCGGGCGGTTCGCCGTTTCCGACGTAGTCACGCGCGGCGACGTGCCCGCCGAGGTGCGGCAAAATATGCTGCTCTGGATCGGCTGCATCGCCGGCGCGCTGGAAGATTGGAAGTATGTGGCAAAGCTCGCCAAGGCGGGTTTTGACGATATAGACCTTGAACCGACGCGCGTTTACAACATCGAGGACGCGCGGACTTTTCTAAGCGGGCAGGGCATCGATGTGGACGCACTGGCTTCCGCGATGGAGGGCAAGTTCATGAGCGCGTTCATCCGCGCCGTGAAACCGGCCTCGAAGGAGTGTTGTGGCCCGGCGTGCTGTAGCTGAGGCGATCGGAACCGCGTTCCTGCTGGCCGCCGTGGTCGGGTCCGGCATTATGGGCGATCGGCTGGCGGGTGGAAATGTCGCGCTCGCGCTGCTTGCCAACACCATCGCCACCGGCGCGGCCCTCGTCGCATTGATTCTCACGTTCGGACCAATCTCAGGAGCGCACTTCAACCCGGCTGTAACGCTCGCCGACGCCTGGCAGGGCGGCCTGGCCTGGCGCGAGGCGCCGGCGTACCTTGCCGCACAGGTCGCCGGCGCTTTTGGAGGCGTTGCCGCCGCCCATCTCATGTTCGGCGAGCCGGTGTTTTTCGCTTCGCGCCACGTGCGATCCGGCGGCGCCCAGATCTTCAGCGAATTTGTGGCGACGTTCGGTCTTCTCTCGGTCATCTGGGGTTGCGCGCGGCTCCGGTCTTCCGCGGTACCGTTTGCGGTGGGGGCCTACATCACCGCGGCGTACTGGTTCACCGCCTCAACGTCTTTTGCAAATCCCGCCGTGACGCTGGCGCGCGCCGCGTCGGATACGTTCGCCGGAATCCGGCCCGCCGACGCTCCGGGATTCATCGTGGCCCAGTTGGCGGGCGCCGCCGCGGCCACGGTTCTGTTCCGTTGGCTGGCGCCAACTCTTCCCAAGGACGCGGAAAAAGTCGTTGTCCCACACGCGCAATCCGGGAGCACCCGTGCCCGATAAGAGACGCGTCCTCATCCTCTGCACCGGGAATTCAGCGCGGAGCCAAATGGCCGAAGGCCTACTGCGGCACGACGCGGGCGACCGTTTCGAGGTATTCAGCGCCGGGACCAGGCCAAGCCAGGTTCGGCCGGAAGCGATCGCCGTCATGCGCGAGTTGGGCATCGACATTTCCGGCCATCGCTCCAAGAGCGTAGACGAGTTCAGCGGCCAATCGTTCGACTACGTTTTGACTGTCTGCGACAACGCGAAGGAAAGCTGCCCGGTCTTTCCGGGCAAGACCGTAATGATTCATCGGAGCTTCGAGGATCCGGCCGCGTTGCAAGGCTCCGAGGAGGAACGCCTCGCCCTTTTCCGCCGCGTGCGTGACGAGCTGAGGCGCTATCTGCGCGATTTTGGCTCACTGCCGGAATAAACCCGCCACCGTGGGTCTTCTATACTTGAGATATGCTGGTGAAGAAATCGGCGGATCTCCGTTACTCGGAGGTCACACCCCAAAACGCCTATGTGAATCGCCGGCGCTTTCTGGCCACCGTGCCTCTGGCGGGCGCGGCCTTGTTCGCCAACCGCGCTTCGGCCGCCGCCAAACTGGCTGCCGTCAAAGGCCCGTTCAGCACCGATGAGAAGCCCACGCCGTTCGATGACGTCACCAGTTACAACAATTTCTACGAATTCGGCACCGGCAAAGACGATCCGTCCAGAAATGCAGGCAAACTGAAGACCTCGCCATGGAGCATCGCCGTGGAGGGCGCGGTTTCGAAGCCCAAGGTCTTCGATCTGGATGCCGTTATGAAAATGGCGCCTTTGGAAGAGCGCATCTACCGGCATCGCTGCGTGGAGGCGTGGTCCATTGTAGTCCCGTGGATCGGGTTTCCGCTGAACGCGCTGATCAAAGCGGCGGATCCTACCGCGAAGGCCAAATTCGTCGCCTTCCAGAGCCTGTACGATTCCAAGTACATGCTCTCGGAGCGTTACGCCGGCATCGCCTTCCCGTACGTGGAAGGCTTGCGCATCGACGAAGCCATGAACCCTCTTGCGCTTCTCTGCTTCGGCATGTACGGTCAGGTCCTGCCGAACCAGGACGGCGCGCCGGTGCGGCTGGTGGTGCCCTGGAAGTATGGTTTCAAGAGCATCAAATCCATCGTGAAGATCAAGTTCGTGGAGAAGGAGCCGTCCACTACCTGGAACCTCTCCAACGCGCGGGAATACGGTTTCTATTCGAACGTGAATCCCACGGTCGACCATCCCCGCTGGAGCCAGGCCACCGAACGCCGCCTGGGCGAGTTCGGCAAGCGCAAGACGCTCATGTTTAACGGCTACGGCGACCAGGTGGCCAGCCTTTATGCCGGGATGGATCTGCGCAAGAACTACTGAGCCACGGCATGCAATGGACGCGGCTCCTTTCCCGGCGATGGATCAAGATCCCCGTCTTCGCCCTCTGTTTGGTCCCCGTGCTGCTGCTTGCCTGGAAGGCCTTCCACCAGGGCTTGGGCGCGAACCCCATCGAGTTCATCACGCATGCCACCGGTGACTGGACGCTGCGCTTTCTGGCCATCACGCTGGCGGTCTCGCCGCTGCGGCGCTTGCTGGGCCTGCCCGACCTGATTCGTTTTCGGCGCATGCTGGGGCTGTTCGCCTTCTTCTATGGATGCCTGCACTTCACCACCTATCTGTGGCTGGACAAGTTCTTCGATTTTCACGAAATCGTCAAGGATGTGTGGAAGCGCCCCTTCATTACCGTCGGCTTCCTCGGTTTCATCTGCATGGCGCCGCTAGCCCTGACGTCCACCGCGGGTTGGATCCGGCGGCTGGGCGGCCGGCGCTGGCAAATGCTCCACAGGTTGATCTATGTAAGCGCCATCGCGGGCGTCGTGCATTATTACTGGCTGGTGAAGTCGGATGTCAGAAAGCCTTTGCTCTACGGCGGCATCGTGCTGGTGTTGCTTTCCGAACGGGTCGTTGTTGCAATCAGGAAATCCGGGGTTAACCTGAAAGCTTGGATATTGAAGAAGCCTGGCGGCGGAAATACCGCATCGGTCTCGAAACCCCGCGCTTCCTCCTCCGTCCGCTGATCGCGGATGACGCGAATGAAAACCCTTGGAGGGCGGCCAATCTTGGCCGCAGCCGCCTTTTAGCCGGCTCTGGCCGCCTGAAAGGCGTCCCCAAAGGGGACCCCAGGGCAGGATTGCCCGCCCTCCAGGCGGAAAGCTTCGGCGGATGGCCGCAACGTGAGAAAATCGGCATTGATCCTTTTCACCTTCGTGCGCGCGCGGCCGATCGCGGTGATTGCCTTGCTCCTTTGGCTCGCCGTTCGCGCTCCCGGCCAGGTGCAGGGACGGGTGCATGGCCTGATTCAGGATGCCGGCGGATCGCCGGTCGCGGGCGCTCAAGTGGCCGCGCACAGCTCCCGGGAAAACACCGATCGATCATTCGTGAGCGCTGCGGACGGATCTTTCACAACGGTTGGCCTCAATCCAGGTCATTACCAGTTCAAAGCGGCGAAGCGCGGTTTCGCCGATTCGGTGATGACGGAAGCAGACCTGGCCGCCGGCGAGGATCTGGCCCTGAATCTCACGCTGCGCCCGAACGAAGGATTTCTAAAGAGACTTTCTCAGGCCTATGTGAAAGACTGGAAAGGCGCCGGCGACAGCGGCCCCGAACCTCCCCGCCGTACTTTGCCCTCGCCACTGAACTCGCCGCCTTTCCCCAACTCCGACTGGTCTTACGGCGGATCGCCCGAAATCGGCGCGCCGGATACCAATGTGCCCCCGCTCATGGAAGCCCTCTACGGGGGATCGAATGGCGACGCCTGGGAGCGTAGCAGAGTCAAGATCTACGGCTGGCTGGAAGGCAGCTTCAATCTCAGCACGTCACACGATACGAATTATCCGGCCACCTATGACGTCTTCGCGAACCGGGCCGAGCTCGACCAGGCGGTGCTCTACGTGGAACGCCTTCCCGACTCGGTGCAAACCGATCATGTCGATTGGGGATTCCACGTCAGCGGATTGTTCGGCACCAGTTACCGGTTCACCACCAGCCTGGGTTATTTCAGCGGGCAATTGCTCGACGACCACCGCGAGTACGGGTTTGATCCGGTGCTCGAGTACGTGGACTTGTATATCCCGCAGGTGGCAGATGGATTCAACATCCGCGTCGGCCGCTTCATCTCGATTCCGGGTATCGAAGCGCAATTGGCTCCGAATAACTACGTCTACACCCACTCGTTGTTGTATTCGGTCGACCCGTTTACCGACACGGGTATCCTGGGCACCGTCAAACTCGATGACCACTGGCTGGTCCAGTTGGGGCTCACCGCGGGCCATGACGTGGCTCCCTGGACCCCGGACGCGAAGCCGTCCGCGACGGCCTGCGTCAGCTACACGTTCAACAACGGCAACGATAATGTGTACCCCTGTGTGAACGGTCTCAACGGCGGCCAGTACGCCTACAACAACCTGCAGATGTTCGACAACACGTGGTACCACAAGTTCAGCCAGTCGTGGCACATGGCGACCGAGGCCTGGTACATGTATGAAAGGGATGTGCCCAGCGTTTTCGGCCCGATCGCACCCGAAAAAGGCGCGAACGGCGCCTTCTGTTCCGCGGGACAGGTTCGCTGCTTTGCGCCGGAGTTGGCCGTGGTTAACTACGTTGAAAAACAGTTCTCGGCGAAGAACTACCTCTCGATTCGTACCGATTTCCTGGACGATATCAAGGGCCAGCGAACCGGCTATAAGACGCGGTACGCGGAGGAAACTCTGATGTGGGGACATTGGGTGGGTAATACCGTGATCCTCCGCCCTGAACTCAGATTCGACCGCTCTTTCGACGTGGCGGCGTATGATAACGGGACACGGAGGGGTCAGTTTCAGTTCGCGATGGACGTAATCCTGAAGTATTGAAGTAGAACGGGGATAGGCTGTAAGCTCAAGTGAATGAACCTGGCGACTCATTTTCAAATGCTGGCCCGGTACAACCGCATCGCGAACGAGCGGATCTTTGCGCAGTGCGCGCAGTTGGACGATGCCGAATACCGGAAGAGACGTGCGGGATCTTTCGGCAGCATTCATGGATTGCTGAACCACATTCTGTTGGGTGATCGAAGGTGGATGGGACTGTTCCAGGGCGGCGAACGCGTGACTCCGCCACTGAACCAGATTCTGTACGACGATTTTTCCGGGCTGCGAAGCGCGCGGGAACGGGAAGACGCGCGCATCGAAGCTTTCTTCGCGGGAATCGATGCCGCTTTTTGGAGCCGGTCGTTCGCTTACACGAATAATCAGGGCCAAGACTACGCGGAGACGGCGCACGTGGCGTGCAGTCACCTGTTCAATCACCAGACGCACCACCGGGGGCAGGTCCACGTGATGCTGAGTCAGACCCCGGTGGCGCCTCCGCCGCTTGACTTGCACCGCGTGGTCAATCCTTAGATGATGAAAACCCTTGGAGGGCGGATTATTGAAACGGCAGGCCGGAACACAGTACAATCGACGAATCCTTGTGAATCGTTTGCTTCAAACGTTCGGAGTGGGTCTGTTGCTTGCCGCCGCGCTCGTCGCGCAGATTGGCCGGAACTACGGCCGCTCAATGGTGATCGCGCAGCAGGGCATCGCAGCCACCAGCCAGGTATTAGCCTCGCAGGCGGGCGCGCAGATCTTAGCGCGCGGCGGTTCGGCGGTCGATGCCGCCATCGCAGCCAACGCGGTGCTGGGTCTCACCGAGCCAATGATGACCGGCATCGGCGGCGACCTCTTCGTTATTTACTGGGACGCGAAAACCGGCAAGCTCACCGGACTGAATGCCTCCGGCCCTGCGCCCAAAGGCCTCACACCGGACTTCCTCGCGCAGCAGGGCGCAAAGGCCATGCCCGCGAACGGAATCAATTCCGTCACCGTTCCCGGCGCTGTCGACGGCTGGTGGAAGATGCACGAGAGATTCGGCAAACTGCCGTGGAAAGACCTTTTCGATGCCGCCATCGTTTATGCCGAGCAAGGCTTCCCGGTAGCCGAAGGCATGCATGAGATCTGGGCGTCGGAGGGGCCGGTGCGCGGACTGAAGGCAAACCCGGAGTCGTCGCGCGTGCTGTTGCCCGGCGGCAACGCTCCGGCCACTGGCCAGGTGTTTCGCAACCCCGATCTGGCCCGCGCCTATCGCCTGATCGCTGAAAAAGGTCCCGAGGCGTTCTACAAAGGCGAGATTGCGCAAGCGATCGTCAATACCTCGCGGCACCTCGGCGGCGCCATGACCATGGACGACCTCGCGGGCTATTCCGCCGAGTGGGTGGAACCGATTTCCATCGACTATCGCGGCTGGAAGGTCTACGAGCTGCCGCCCAATGGCCAGGGCATGGCCGCGCTCGAAATGCTGAACATCATGCAGACGAAACCGCCTGCCGCCGGTGGCGCGTCCAGCCCCGAAGAAATGCACAAGCGTATCGAGGCGATGAAGTTGGCGTACTCCGACGTACACCGCTATGTGGCCGACCCGCGCACATACGATTCGCCCGTCGCGCAATTGCTGTCGAAGGAATACACCATGAAGCGCGCGGCGCTGATCGACTGGAACAAGGCCAACTGCGACGTGGCGCCGGGCGATCCCATCGGCAGCAACACGACCTATCTGACGACCGTCGACAGAGACGGCAACATCGCCAGTTGGATCCAGAGCGTCTATGGGGCCTTCGGTTCGCGGGTGACGACCGAGGGGATGGGTTTCATCCTGCAGAATCGCGGGGCGGCCTTCACTCTCGAAAAGGACCACCCAAATGTTCTCGCCGGGGGCAAGCGTCCGTTCCACACCATCATCCCGGCTTTTATGGAAAAGGGCGACGAACACATCGGCTTCGGCATCATGGGCGGCCCGGTGCAGCCGATGGCGCACGCGCAGTTCGTCTCCAACTATGTCGATTTCGGGATGAACCTGCAGCAGGCGATGGAAGCCCCCCGCTTCTTCAAGAACGGCGCGGCGGGATGCGACGTCTCGATCGAATTCCGCGTGCCGTCCGCCACGCTGCAGCAGCTTTCCGAGCGCGGACACATGGTCCGTATATTGCGCGAATACGTGGAAACGATGGGACGCGGCCAGGCCATACTGCACAACTCGAAGACCGGCACGAATTATGCGGCGTCCGACCCGCGCGCCGATGGCGCGGCGGTGCCGGAGCCAGTGGCGCTAACGAAATAGCTACCGCGGCGCCCCATCAACCGCGCCGTGCCTGTGCAAGAGCGCGGCCATCTCCATGTGGCCCATCTTCTCCGCCCACGCTAGCGGCGTGGCCCACGTTTCGGCGTCCGGCTCATCGGCCGGCGCGCCGCGCGCGATCAGCAACTCGGCCAGTTCCTTGCGGCCCCAGCGGGCCGCCCAGGCGAGCGGCGTGGACCGCAGCAAATCGTCGCGCACGTCGAGCCTGGCGCCGCGGTCGAGCAGCATCGCCGCAAATCGCACGCGCTGCGCCTCGGTCGGGTTGGCGCGCGCGGCCGTGTAGTGCAGCGCCGTTTCCCCTCGCCGCGATATGTTCGGATCGATACCGCGCTCCAGAAGCAGAGCCATGCACGCAAAGAAGTCCGCATCGCCGGTCCGGTCGCCTACGCTGCGAATCGGCTGGATCAGGATCCAGTGCCATCGCGGATCGTTCGCCGCCCAATGCAGCCGCGGCAGGGCCAACTCGACGATGGCCGGGCATCCGTTGCAGGCTGCCGACCAAGTCAGCTCGCGCGCCAGATCTTCGCCGGCATCCGCCTCCAGCATGCGCTGCGCCTCGCCGGCATCTTGCACCAGCGTAATAGTCCAAGGCTGCGGTTTTGCGCCGCGCGCCAGCAACAACTGCTTCATGGACTCGTCGCGATGACGGTACGCATGGTCGATCGGCCAGCCGGAAGCGTAAACATTGGCGTTCGGATCGGCGCCCCGGTCGAGCAGCAACTCCGCTATGTCGCGCCGGCCCGCCAGGGAAGCGACCCACAACGGACTGCCCCAGCTTATGGTCGGCTCCTCCAACTCGTGCAGCATGGTGCGCTCGTCCACGTCGGCCCCCAAGTCGAGCAGCAGCCTGACGATGTCGATGTGCCCGTGCTTCACCGCCAGGGTGAGCAGCCCGCCCGTCCGCCAGCGGCTCTCCCGCAACGCGCCGGGATCGGCCAGCAGCAGCTCCCGGATGCGCGCGATGTCCGCCAGGGCCACGGCCGCGCAGATGGTTAGGTCCGCGCCACGCGCCAGCAACAGCCGCGCGATGGCGGGAAAGCCTTGCGCCCTATCGTTGCGTGAATCGACGGCCAGCGCCGCGCGGTCCAGCGGCGTCCAGCCTTGCAGATCCTGTTTGCGCGGATTGGCCCGCTTATTCAGCAGCCACGCCACCATCTCCTGGTTCGCGGCTTCGGCGGCGGCGTGCAGCGGCGTCGCGCCATCGCGGTCGCACGCGCGAATCAGGGACTCGTCCGCCTCCAGCAGGCGGATCGCTTCGGCATTGCCGCCGTTGCGGATGGCGCGGTTGATCCGCTCCTGCACCGGCGAAACCGTCACGTTGGGACAGCTCGCCGCCTCGCGGCGGTGCTGCTCCTCTTCCTCGATGGCGGCCACGATATCCCGATAGCCGCGGTCCCGCGCGAGGGCGAACGCCGTGGTGGCATCGCGGTGCGGGAAGATGCCCTTGCGCGCGTCCGCGCCGGCCGCCATCAGCAGACGGACCATGGCCGCGTCGCGGCGCATGACGGCGTAGTGCAGGGCCTGGTGCTCGTTGTCGCCGGCCATGTCCATGCCGGCCAGTTCAGGGCGCGCATGCAGCAGCGCCCGCGCCTGGGCCACGTCGCCGGCCTGGACGGCCTCCGCCAGCCGGGCGACGCTCGCTCCGTTTACGAACGCCTTGAGTTTGGCCCAGCTTTCGTAGCCGTACGCGCGCGCCAGCACCCGTTGCGCGTCGTGGAGGGCGAATGCCGCCGGGTGGGGATGGCGCTCGAACCGATGCACCTCCGCAATGGCGGCAGGGTCGCCCGCGACATATTCCGCCAGCAGATCTTTGGCCTGTTTTCGCAATTGCTCGAGGCTGGGTTGCGGCGGCAAACGACGCGCCGCCGGAGGATGTGGATGAGGCATGACGATCTCCTTTGAGTCATTGCCCGATATCCGCGTGACGGGCGAAAAGAAGATTCGTCGTGAAGTTATCGCAACCTTAAAAAATCGGTGGGCTCAGCCCTTCCCGCGGACTCGGCGGCGTCCGATGCGCTCAGTCCGCATCATACCACGAGCTAAACCGTGTCACTTGCCGCGAACCGGCTCGGGCCTCAACGGTGAAAAATGTTACGTGCGCTGGACCCCATTGGCCCCCGCATTGCTCCTTCCCGTCGCGAAGGAGAGGATCATGGCCAATAAGAACAACTCGGTATTCGGCATTTACCCCGACCGGCTAAGTGTCGAAGAAGCCGTCGAGGCCCTGCGCGCAGCCGGGTTTCGCGGTACGGACATCTCCGTACTGTTTCAGGAAAACCAGGGCACTAAAGACTTTGCCCATGAAAAAAATACCAAGGCGCCGGAAGGCGCGACGGCCGGCGGTATCCTAGGCGGCATCTCCGGTGGCGTGCTGGGCTGGCTGACCGGCATCGGGGTACTGGCGATTCCGGGCCTGGGCCCGCTCATTGCCGCGGGGCCGATCGTGGCCGCACTGGCCGGCGTGGGCGCGGTGGGAGCGGTGGGAGGCATCATCGGCGCGTTGGCCGGCATGGGTGTGCCCGAGTACGAAGCGAAACGCTTCGAGGGCCGCATCAAGCAAGGCGGCGTGCTGATGTCCGTACATTGCGACAACGACGATTGGGTCAAGCGCGCCAGAGACCTGCTGCGGAAGACCGGCGCCGAAGGTATCGATTGGACGGTAGAATCCAGCGCGGATTTTTTTGTCAGCGATAAGCCGATGCCGCGCGTTCGCAGAGCCGCCTATTCCGATCCGCTATCGGGACCGGACGAGCCGCTGCTACCAGACCACACCGAGTCCGCTCCCCGGCTGTAGCAGCTCGGACACGGCGGACATCGCCACTTGGTTTTGGGTACCGTGGGGCGGGATTTCCCGCCCCACGTTATAAGCGCGCCAGCAACAGATGCAATGCTAAACTCGCTTATGGCCCGATCCAGGTGAAACGATCTGTGGACCCAAACGACCACGCGCCCCAAATCCTCCAATTCGGCGTTTTCGAAATCGACCTGGCGCAGGGCGAGTTGCGTAAACACGGTCGCAAAATAAAGCTGCAGGAGCGGCCCTTCCAGCTTCTCGCGGCGCTGTTGGAGCGCCCTGGCCAAGTGGTCACGCGCGAGGAATTGGTGCGCAGGCTTTGGAACGACACGCTGGTCGATTTCGATAACGGCCTAAACATCGCCGCCAAGAAAATACGCGAGGCGCTGGACGACGATGCCGCCACGCCGCGCTACGTAGAGACCTTGCCGCGCCGCGGATACCGCTTCATCGCGCCGGTGCAAACCCGCAGCATAGCGGCCACGGAGGCTCCGCCCGCTAGCCAGCCGGAGCCGCGGGCTGTCTCCGGCATCGCGCCACCGGCGCCGGCTCCCCCACGCCGCCGCGGAATCTACGGCCGCGTGATCGCCTTGATCGTGGTCCTGTTCTTCGCTGTGCGGATCTACTGGCTGTCCACCCAGGTGCGGCCGGCCCGCCTCGTGCAGGTGGTGCAGCTCACCCAAACCGGCCAGATCGCACTGGGAAATGGCGTGGCCACCGATGGCACGCGCGTGTATTTCACCCAGCGCGATGCCGGGCGCTGGTCGTTGGCCCAGGTTTCGGTGGAAGGCGGCACTCCCTTGCCCCTGCCGCTGCCGCTGGAGCAGCCTTTGTCCAATCCGGACGTACTCGACATTTCGCCGGACCGGTCGAATCTGCTGGTTGCCAGCGGGTCGGGAACCGAAGTGGAGCGGCCTTTCTGGGTGGTCCCCACGGTAGGCGGATCGCCGCGGCGCGTGGGAGATGTGGCGGGCCACGCGGGGGCTTGGTCGCGCGATGGAAGCCGCATCGTCTTCGCCCGGGGATCCGCGTTATTCCTGGTGGCGAGCGACGGTACGGATTCCCGCAAACTTCTCGACACGCCCGGCATACCCTACTCCATCCGCTGGGCGCCCGCGGCCAGAGCCGACGTGCTGCGCTTTTCCATGCGCGGTCCCGGCCTGGGGCCGCGCACCTTGTGGGAAGTCTCCTCCGATGGCGCCGGCCTGCGCTCCTTTCTGCGCGACTGGAACTCCGGCGCCGCCGAGCCGGACGGCGACGACAATGGAAATTGGGCCGCCAATGGAAAGTATTATCTGTTCCGCGCGCTCCGCGGGCGCGTGTCCAGCGTGTATGCCATGCGCGCGTTCCGCCGTTTCCCGCGGGCCTTTGAAGGCCCTCCAGTGCTGATCTACTCCACGCCTCTGGAGTTTAGTTCTTTGGCTCCGCACCCCGACGGCAAGCGGGTTTTCTTCGCCGCCGGGCAGCAGCGCCTGGAGTTGGTGCGCTACGATGCCCGCCATGGCGAGTTTGCGCAGTTCCTTTCCGAAGTGCAAGGGCGCTGGGTCAGTTTCTCGAAAGACGGTCAATGGATAGCCTACGTGACCGCTCCCGACGATATCCTCTGGCGCAGCCGGCCGGATGGCAGCCAGCGCTTGCAACTGACGTCCCCTTCGATGCACGCGTCCCAGCCGCGCTGGTCGCCGGATGGAACCCGGATCGTCTTCGGCGGAGGACCCGCCGGCCATGCCAGCCGGGTATACGTGGTTCCCTCCGCCGGCGGAGCCCCCGAACCCCTCACGGATGCGCCGCCGATCGACGGTGACGCGGATTGGTCCGCGGACGGAAACTCTCTGGTGTTTGCCCGCCATCTGCCCGCCGGCGTATCCGGCCAACCGGGGCTTTATTTGATGGAGTGGAAGACGAGGAAGACCACATTTTTAGCCGGTTCGGAAACTCTGGCCCAGCCCGCCTGGTCGCCTGACGGGCGCCACATCGCCGCGACAGACCGGGCCGGAACCCGGATCCTGCTGCTGAATCTCGATACGCGGCAGTGGACTCCGCTGGCGTCCGGCGACGGTCTTGGCGCGCCATTCTGGTCGCGGGACGGCAAATACGTTTATTACCAGGAAGCGCTGGCCCCGGAGCAGCCCATCTTCCGCCTGGCCATCGGCGGCGCAAGGAAAGAGAAGCAACAGCGGAACATGAGTTCCAAACAGATCCCGCAATCCAATTCCATCGGCTATGCGCTGGCGGGACTGGGGCCCGATGATACGCCCATCGCCAGCGTGATCTACTCCAATTCGGATATCTACGCGCTCGAAGTGGACCTGCCATAGCCTGTGGGGCAGGATGGTATCCTGCGCGCCGATTGGAAATATTGGAAATCGGCGCAAACTGGGCCGATTAACAATCGGCCCGCAGGTTGACAACCTGCCCCACAACGGCGGCCGTCCTAAGCCGCTTCCTTCCGCAGCGTGCTGTGCTTCCGCCCGAACGGAAAGTAGATGACAAATCCGATTACCAGCCAGACCACGAAGCGCAGCCAGGTTTCGAGTGGCAGCGCCATCATCAGGACCAGGCAGGAGACAATCGACACGGCCGGCAGGTAGGGCGATCCCGGAATCCGGAAGCCGCGCGGCCGGTCCGGCTGTTTGTGGCGTAGCACGATCACCCCGGCCGACACCACGATAAACGCGAACAGCGTCCCGATATTGGCAAGGTCCGCGAAGGTGCCGATGTCCCAAATGCCCGCCGGAATTCCCACCACCAGCCCGGCGATCCACGTGCTGATGTACGGCGTCTTATGCTGGGGGTGGATCTTCGAAAACATCCGCGGCAGCAGCCCGTCGCGCGACATGGCAAACCAGATGCGCGCCTGTCCGTACTGGAATACCAACAGCGACGAAAGCATACCGACGATGGCGCCGATGCTCACCCATACGCGAATGCCATTCATGTTCAGGTCCCCGAGCGCTTTCGCCACCGGGGCCGCATTGTTCAGGGTTTTGTAACTCGCGATACCAGTCAGCACCAACGAAACGGCAATGTAAAGCACCGCGCAAATCACCAGGGTCGCGATGATCCCCAGCGGAAGATCGCGCTGCGGGTTCCGGCACTCCTCCGCCGCGGTGGATACCGAGTCGAATCCAATATACGTAAAGAACACGATGGCCGCGCCGGTCAGCACGCCTGGAAATCCGTTCGGCAAAAACGGGTGCCAGTTATCGCTCTTCACCGCGTGCGCCGCGCCGATCACGAAGATCAGAATGGCGGCGATCTTCACCAGCACCATAACGTTGTTCGTGTTGGCGCTCTCTTTGACGCCGCGCACCAGAATATACGTCAGAACGATCAGGATCACCAGCGCGGGGACGTTGAACCATCCAGTCGGACCGCTGGAGGCGAAAGTCGGATTGGATATCTTTTCCGGTAACTGCCAGCCGAAAAACGGAGTATGCACAAACCAATGTGTAGTGAAGACGTTCTTCAATACGTCGTTGAAATAGGCCGAGAAGCCCACCGCCACCGCCATGTTGGACACCGCATACTCCAGGATCAGGTCCCACCCGATGATCCAGGCGATGATCTCGCCCAGCGTGGCGTAGGCGTAGGTGTAGGCGCTGCCCGCGATCGGGATCATGGAGGCCAGCTCCGCATAACACAGCGCCGCGAAGCCGCAGCAAATGGCCGTCAACAAAAACGACAGCGAAATGCCAGGCCCCGCTCCCGGCCGGCCCAGCATGGACAGCGCGTGCGGCCCATGCATGATGAGATCCAGAACGGTCGCGTGCAGGATCGACGTGTTGAGCAGGGTTTCGCCCGCGGCCGCCGTGCCGGTCAGGATGAAGATGCCCGAGCCGATCACCGCGCCCACCCCGAACGCCGTGAGGCTCCACGGCCCCAGCGTCTTGCGCAGGCGCTTATCCGGCTCCTCGGAAGCTTTGATCAGAGCGTCGATGCTCTTGGTGCGGAATAGTTGGCTCAACGGCCTTCCGACTCCTGACTTCTGTCTTCTGACTTCTCAGCGTTTCCGCTGCCCCTGCACCATCTTCTTGACTTTCTTCTTCATCGAGCCGCGCGCCACGCCTGCCGCGCGCTTGGCCTTGGGGGCCGCTTTCTTGCGCGCCACCCTCTTCAGCTTCTTCCGTTCAAGTTTATCAGCGATTGCCGTCGTATTCATTTTTTTTTCGTATCTGCGCGTCTCCGCGTCTCAGCCTCTCTTCAGCCCCGCGTACTTTTCCACCAGCTTCTTCAGCCCGAACCGCGGAAAGCTGACTGTAATCTTGGCATCCTCTCCCTCGCCTTCGCGCCGCACTACCGTTCCGGTGCCATATTTCGGATGCTCCACCGTCATGCCGGTCCGCGCGGACTTGCGGAGCGGCCCAACCGCGGGGAGCTTGGCGGACACACCCGCGGCGACCGGGGCCGCCGGCCGCTGCTGGGGGATGCCCCCAGCGCCCGGTGGCGGCTTCTGCGCCGGAAACGCCACTCCCCGCTCCGCGAAAAATTGCGAGATGTTCTCCAGTGAATTATAAGCCTTTCCAGTGAAGGTATTGCGCTGCGCGCTCTCCCGCACCTGATAGCGCTCGGCGTGCAGATCCACTTGCGGCACGCGATCACCGTCGCCCAGATCGACAATCAGATCCATCGGCGCCTCGCTCAGAAACCGCGAGGGCACCATGCGCTCCTGCTCCCCGCCCCCAAACCGGCGGCGATACTTGGCCCAGGTCAGATACAGCCGTTTTTGCGCGCGCGTCATCCCCACGTAGCATAAGCGCCGTTCTTCCTCGAGCGCCGCCACCGAGGCCATGGACCGCTGATGCGGGAACAGACCTTCTTCCATACCCGCCAAAAACACGATCGGAAACTCCAGGCCCTTGGCGTTGTGCAGCGTCAGCAGGCTCACCTGCGCATGTTCGTCCACCGCGTCGGCGTCCGCCACCAGCGCTGCATGATCCAGGAAATCGCCCAGGGTTTCGCCGCGCTCCGCGGCCTCCGCTGCCGCGTTCACTAGCTCGCCGAGGTTCTCCAGCCGGCCTTCCGATTCGGGCGTGCCCTCATGCTCCAGCATCTTGCCGTAGCCGGTGCGGTCCAGCATGAACCCTATGGCATCCGGCAGCGGCTCGCTCATGGCCCGCAGCGACAACTCCTGAATCATGGTTCGGAACGCCACCAACGCCGACTGCGCGCGCGCCGGAAACAATTGCTGGTCGATCATGCGCGATACGGCGTCCCACAAGCTCAGTCCATGTTCCCGCGCGAACGCGTCCACCTGATCCAGCGTGGTGCGGCCGATGCCGCGCGCCGGCATGTTGATCACGCGCAGCAGACTCACGGAATCCCGATTCGACGCCGCCAGTTTCAGATACGCCACGGCATCCTTGATTTCGGCGCGCTGGTAAAAGCTGAATCCGCCCACCACCAGATACTTCCGGCCGTGCCGCCGCAGCCCTTCTTCGATCTGCCGCGATTGCGAGTTGGTCCGGTACAGCACCGCCACGCGATCGTGGGGACTTTCCGCCAGCAGACCCTCGATGGTTTTGGCGATGAACATGCCTTCGTTCTCCGCGTCCCAACCGGCGTACAAGCCCAGCATCTCGCCGCTGTCCGCCTCGGTCCACAGCGTCTTGCCCTTGCGCGCCTTGTTGTTCGCCACCACCGCGCCGGCGGCAGCCAGGATGTTCTTGGTGGACCGGTAATTCTGTTCCAGCCGGATGGACCGCGCGCCAGGGAAGTCGTGCTCGAAATCCAGAATGTTCTTGATGTCCGCGCCCCGCCAGCTATAAATGGACTGATCTTCGTCGCCCACCACGCAGACATTGCCGTGTGTTTCCGTGAGCAGCCGCATCAACTCGTACTGGCTGCGGTTGGTATCCTGATACTCGTCGATCATCATGTAGCCGATCCGGCGGTTGTACAGCGCACGAGTGGCTTCGTCGTGATAGAGCAGCCGCACGGTTTCCAGCAGCAGGTCGTCGAAATCCAGGGCATTGGCGGTGTGCAGCGCCTTTTCGTATTCATCCCAGATCACCGCCAGCTTGCCCGCCGCCGGATCTTTCGCGTCGCGATAGAAATCCTGCGGCGTCTGCTTCATATTCTTGGCCTGGCTGATGCGCGACAGCGCCGCGCGGTATTGCAGGAACTTCTCGTCCAGGCCCAGGTGGCGATAACCGGCCTTGATCAGCGCCAGTTGATCTTCGTCGTCGTAGATGCTGAAGCGGCGCGTGAAGCCGGGGCGAATCTGGGCCAGCGGCTCGCCATCCCGCCGCAACAGCCGCACGCAGAAAGAATGGAAGGTGGAAAGATTGGGCGCGGAGGAAAGCTCTACTTCGCTCAACAGCGCCGCCACACGCGCGCGCATCTCGGCCGCCGCTTTGTTGGTGAAGGTCACCGCCAAAATTGCGGACGGGGGCACGTGCCGCGCCGTGATGATATGCGCAATGCGGTGAGTGATGACGCGCGTTTTGCCGCTGCCCGCGCCGGCCAGAATCAGCAGGGGGCCTTCAGTGCAAGCGACGGCTTCACGTTGTTGAGGGTTGAGACCCTTAAGAAAGTCCATGACGGAGGGGACTCTTTGAATTTTACCATGCGCCTAGTGGGGCGGACCTCCAGGTCTGTGCGTCCGCCACGGACGTTCTCCGCTAAACTAAACAACTGCGCAAATTTCTCTCTCTATTGCTGTACTCCGCGCTGACCGTGGCGGCGGTCTTGCTGGCCATCCGCTTTATAGCAGGACCCTTTCATTCACCGCTGGTCACGGTAAATTCTCCGGTAAATGCCGCGGCCGCTGTCGCAGTCTCGTTCGTGCTGCTGGCCATGATAGCCGCGAAGAATCCGGCCGGCGGTCCGCCGGAGCCGGGGACATCCGGCTGCTGGCAGGATCTGGCTATCCTGATAGCGGTCACCGCCGCGGCCTTTTCGCCCAACCTGGGATCGCCCTTCGTGTACGACGACTATGGGCATATCGTGGAGACCTCCCACGCCACCTGGCGCATTCTGACGGATGCGTTCCGGCCAGTCCCCGGCGGGCATGGACTTTTCTTTCGTCCGGTCGGATTCATTTCTTACTGGCTGGACTACCAGTGGGCGGGCGTCCATGCCCTGCGCTGGCATCTGTGGAGCCTGGCCGCGCACGCCGCGAACACCTGCCTGGTATATCTGCTCGTGATCCGGCTGGGGATGCGGCGCGCGGCGGCATGGGCCGCGGCGCTGCTATTTGCGCTGCACGGATCGCGCGCGGAAACCGTCGCCTGGTCGGATGCCCGCTTCGACCTGCTGGCCACCTTCTTCGCCTTGTGCGCCGTGTTGGCTGTATTGGAATATGGCCGCACGGGCCGCCGCAGGTTCTATGTTCCGGCGGCCGTCTGCACGGCGCTGGCCGTGTACACCAAGGAGTCGGCATTCTGCTTGCCGCTGCTGCCGGCCGCGCTGCTGCCGTTGCTGCCGCGGGCGCAATGGCGGCGCGTCATCGGGGCGAGTCTGGCGCTCGGCTTGGTCTGCGCCATTCTTTTCGCTTACCGCTGGTGGGCACTCGGCGGAATCGGCGGATATGCCGATCGCAGCGGCGTCAGCGCGGTCTGGCACTCGCGGCCGCTGCATACCTTGGAGGCGCTATTCTTCCGCCAATGGGCCTTCCTGTTTTTTCCCGTGAACTGGTCGGCGCCGCTGCAGTGGTGGCTGCGCGCGGCCGCTGCCGGCTTCCTCGCCGTGCTGGTGGTCTGCGCGGCGCGTGGTGGTGGCCGCGTCCTGGTGAAGCGGGCGCGTCTCCTGGCGGGCCTTACGTTTCTGCTGGCCGCGGATATACCGGTCCAGCACCTCTTGATGTTCCAGCCCGACTTCGCGGGCGCACGGGTTCTGTATCTGCCGCTGGCCGGACTCGCTATCTTCTGGGCCGCCATGCTGGAACGCTCCGCGCCGGGCAAACTCACGTGGGCGATGGCGGCGGTTCTGATCGCGTTCAACGTGGCGGCGCTCGAGCACAACCTGGGCCCCTGGAGAACGGCTCCGGCCGCCGCCGCCGCGGTTTGCCGCGCGCTGGGACGCGAACTGGCCGAAGATCCACGGCCCGCGTTCGTAAGCGGTCTGCCCGACAGGCTACAAGGCGCCTACTTCCTTTCCAACGGATTTGCGGAATGCGTGGAGATGAACTCCGGGCAACCGGCCGCGCGCGTGCATTTCGTAAGCGGATCTTTGGACGCCGCGCCCCGCAACGCGCGCCGCTTCGTCTGGAACCCGGAGCAAGGCCGCCTGGAAGAAAAGTAGGACAGGCCTCCCGGCCTGTCCTTACGCCATGCCGAACGCGCTCGCCGAAGAAGGACAGGCCGGGAGGCCTGTCCTACCGCTTAGGATAGGTCATGGGGTTCTACCAGGATCGGATTCTGCCGCGCCTGATCGATCTGGCGATGCGCAACGGCCGCCTGGCGCCTTACCGCCAATGGGCGATATCGCTGGCCGAGGGACGGGTGCTGGAGATCGGCGGAAGCCCTTCCATTGGACGATGCCAGTGTCGATACCGTGGTGTCCACGTGGACGCTATGCTCGGTCCCCGACGTCGCGCGCGCCCTCGGGGAAGCGCGGCGCGTCCTCAAGCCTGACGGCAATTTCCTCTTCGTCGAACACGGGTTGGCCCCCGATGCAAGTGTGCGCCGCTGGCAGCACCGCTTGTCCCCGGGATGGAAGCGGATGGCCGGCGGTTGCCATCTGAACCGCCCGATTCAAGCGCTCGTGCAGCAGGCCGGATTCCACATCGCGCACCTGGAGACCGGTTACATGGAAGGACCGCGGCCGATGACGTTCACTTATGCAGGCTGGGCACGCCGCTGCTAGACCAGCGCGGCTTGGCGGGCTTCGTCGGGACGGTCCAGGAGTTGCTGGAGGCAGGGGCGGTGGCGCCGGCTAGTGCGGAGGAGTTGGAGCCCAGCGAAGCGGCGCTGGAGGCGCTGCGATGAACTGCCGGAGCTGGATGACTTCGTCTCAACCAGAATCGGGATGTCAGAACGCTCTTGCGTGCCATGACGGGCGGGGTTGACGGACCGCGCAGCCCCCGCCTGGCATGGCCGCGTCAAGTTCAGTCAGGCCATCACTTGGATTAGTATCGGATCCAAAATCGCGGCGCGGACACTGCACCGTTTCGTTTGTGTGGACCCCTATGGCGCGGGACATCGTCTCGCATATACTGATTACAGCCGGCTATTTTAGAAAGACGCCCGAGGGCGGTGTTATGGATGCGCGGCGTGGTCGCCAAGCTCGCCGGGAAGATCGCTATCCCTTGACGTGTGCCTTGCAGATCTCCTGGCAGCGTGCCAACGGAGAGCCCTGCACCACGCGAGCCACCTGCAAGGAAGTCTCGCTCCACGGCGCCAAGGTGGAGTGCAGCGAAGCCCTGGTGGCTCGTTCGAACGTCTACCTGAGCGCCCCGAGCTATGGTTTGATGGGCAATGCCACGGTTCGATATTGCCGGCGACAGGGTCTGAAATACGCTGTGGGTCTGGAATTCACTTGGGCCGCGGCTCTGGCCGAGGAGGGCCGGAAGCGGGTTCTACCCGACGCGCCATAGCCGCCGGCTCGATGCGCGACGGGCCGAAGGAAGCCCTGCGCCACGCCCGATCTACTTCTCCGTAATCTCCATGTACCGGTCTCCCGCCAGGTCCGTATAACGATCCACCTGTTTGCTGGGCGCGGGCCAGCGGATTTCGAGCCAGTCCACTCTAGCGGCCGACCCTAGTCCCAGGATCTCGCGGGGATCGCAGGATGAAAGATAGCTGCCGCCGGCGTTCTTCAAGCGCGAATGCGTGACGCCTCCGGCCGACCAGGTAATGCGCGCACCGATGGCGTCCCGGTTGGCGCGCGTACCCACCAGTTTCAGACCGAGCCAGTGGCGGCCTTCGCCTGCGTTATTATGCAGCAACAAGGGTGCTCCGCCGTTGCTGGCAATCAGCACATCCAGACGGCCGTCGTTGTCGTAGTCCCCCACGGCCAGGCCGCGCGCGGAAAGGGGATGGGCGAACGCGGGACCGGCTTCCGCGCTGACGTTCCGCAATTTGCCCCCCTCATTGTGAAAAAGCAGCAGCGGTTCTTTGTATTTCACCTGTGCCGAGTACTTCTCGATCATGTCGTCCGGATGCCCATTGGCCAGGATCAGGTCGATCAGACCATCGTTGTCGTAATCGAAAAATTTGAGCCCCCAGCCGCTCAGGAGCCGGGTGGCTTGGGCCACTGTGTTGGCGTGCGCCACATCCGTAAAGGTCTCGTTGTGCTGGTTCTTATACAGCGAGAACATCTCCTGATCCACGTTGGCCACGAACAGGTCCTGCCAGCCGTCGCCGTCGAAATCCGCCGCATCCACCCCCATGCCGGAGCGCGCCTGTCCGTTCTCGCTGAAGCCTACTTCGGCCGATAGCGCGATCTCTTCCCACTTGCCGTTTCCGCGGTTCATGAACAGGAAGTTCTGCACGGTGTCGTTGGCTACAAAGAGATCCATGCGGCCGTCGTTATTGATGTCGGTGGCCACCACCCCCAAGCCCTTGCCGAGGGCGCGCTCGATATCCGTTCCGCGGCTCACTTCCTTGAACGTGCCGTCGCCGTTGTTGTGATAGAGAAAGCTGTGAGTGGGCTTGAATACGCGCGGAATGCAGTAGTATTTGTGGCCCAGCTTGTTGTCTCCGCAGGAGAAATGATGCGTGGTGGCGTAGTCCACGAAACTGCACACGAACAGATCCAGGCGGCCGTCGTTGTCGTAGTCGAACCAAACGGCGCTGGTGGTCCACCCCGGCGCCGCCAGGCCCGCCTTATCGGTGACGTCGGTGAATGTGCCGTCGCCGTTGTTGCGATATAGGATGCAGGAGCCGTACGCCGTGACGAACAGATCCGCAAAGCCGTCGTTGTTGTAGTCGCCCACCGCCGCGCCCATGCCGAATGTGCCGCCGCCGACGCGCGCCTCTTCAGTGACGTCGGTGAAGCTGCCGTTGCGATTGTTTTTGTACAGCGCATTGCGCAGCGGTTTGTCCGGCTTGAAAAAATCGCTTGGGCCGCTGTTGACCAGGTAGATATCCATCCATCCGTCGTTGTCATAATCCAGAAATGCGCAACCCGGCCCCAAAGTCTCCGGGAGGTAGCGCTCGCTGGACATGGCGTTGTCGTGGACCCAGGCGATGCCGCTAGCGGCCGGCGGCACCTCTTGAAACAGCGGCGGAGCCGCCGCTAGCGCCGGCCGTACCACGCGGGATGCGCCATATCCGGCGGCGGCGAGCAGCAACCCTCTTCGTGAAAAATAGGACCCGGGCAAGTGTATGTTCTTCATCTTAGCTCAGCGTGGCAGTGCCTTGGCGTCGTAGGAGCGACACCGGCCCGATTTCGAGCTACTGCTCGAACTCGCGGCGGAGCTCCGGCGGCGCCCGCTGGAGGTCGGGCGGCACGAAATGAAACTTCCATTCCAGGGCAACCGATTGCGGTGGGTAGCATTGCCGCTCATTGCAGACTTGGAAGCTGACGACGCCGGACGCTTTGACCCGGGCACTGGAGTCCAGGCAAACGGTTTGGAACAACCGGAATAGCGAGGGTTCGGCCGCGCTCAGCACCGGCTTTAACACCAACTCGCGGGTGACACGGACTGCGCCGCCGTATACCGGCAAATCGTCCTCCTCGAAGGCGAAATGCCGCATCTGCGGCTTCGGATACTCGGGATCGCTTTGGTACCAGCACGACGACGAGTCCATTTTCCAAGTCAGGCCATGATAGCCGCGGCCGACCTCGGGTCCATAGAAGTGGAAGCCGGGCGGCATCTTTAATTCGACACCGATCCGCAGCCGGTTCCCAAGTCCTGCCTCCGTATTGCTGGCCGTCGCCGCTACCTGGACACGGCCGTTTTGCAACAGCCGCCGGCTCTCGTCGGCGATCGCGCCAACGGATCGCTCGAGAATCGCGGTTCCGGTGAGCCGCAGTTCGTCGCTCTCGGAGACGAACCGCCAACGCAGGGCGCCATTCGGGCCGATTACAAACACAGATGGATAGGCCACTCCGTAAACCGGGATATCTCCGGGTGACTCGGTGATCTGTTCCGTATTGATATCGAGAAGCGTTCCCGCGGCATAGCGCCGGTTTGCGACGCCGAACGCGCGGATGACTTTCGACTCGTGGTCCGCCAGCAGCGGGAACGATATACCTTTTCGCGATGCGAACTCCCGCAGTACAGCGGCGCTGTCATAGCTGATTGCGGCGAGTCCCAGGCCCGCGCGTTGGAGAACCGGCAGATCGTGTTGCAACTGGACCAGTTGCCCTCGGCAGTACATTCACCAATCGGCCGAGCGGAAAAAGATCAGTACCAGGCCGTTGGGTCCGGCCAGCGAGCCGCGGTCGCACTCGCGGCCATTCTGATCTTTCAGTCTGAACTCGGGCGCGGCCGCCCCGGCCGCCGGACCGATATCGGATGCGTCGGAGAGCAGCTTGCGGACGGCCTCTGAATCTTCCTCTGGCTGCGCCGAGAACGATCCCGGAAAGAACGTCAAGGCCAGGAAAACAAGCACCCGGACTTGGCGGCACGGATGCATCACTCGATGGTCCAATTCGGGTTCATTTACGTTCGTGACAACGTGCCCCTCACCATCCTGCCACAGAACGCGCTTACGGGCTACTCCATCTGGACTACTTCAATCGCATTGACCTCTGCGTAGTTATGCACGGGGATGAATTCGAGGACAATCATGCCTTGCGCGTTCGGTTCCAAATTTTCAAAATCTTTCATCAGGGGCTTATTGGGTCCCCCTGCCTCCTTGGCGACGTCGAAGTTCCGCAATAGGGCTACGCCATTGGCGAAGACATTGAAAATCCTGGGGCTGGCCGCGTTGTCCTTGGCATATGGGAGCTTGGTGCCGAAGAAGGTTTCGGCGAAGTAGAGCCGCAACCGGTATTTCCCGGCAGCGACAGGAATGTGATAAGCGAAGTTCCCATACCGCTCTCCCCGAAACAGCATGCGTTCCGGCTCGTTGGCGAACGTGGCGCGGTCTACTTGCGTACCGCCCACCGCGTACTGGTCGGCCTGCCACAAGGCGCCCGAGGTATCCACTACGTTGCTTCTTTGAGCCACAATGCGGATCGGCCTTACATGCCCGGCTCTGGTTGGCAAGAGTTCCAACGCGCTCAGGAAGGCCGGGGCCTCGTTCATCGGCTGAAACGCCAGATGCAGTTTGCCATCCTCGGCAGGCGAAACACCCCGAAACACCCGCGTGTGAAGGCGATTTGGGGCGCCGGCCTCTGAAAGGGTGTCAAATAATTCCAGCAAGGGCTTACCGTTCAGGCTGACCCGGAACATCCTCGCGTTCACCGCCCCTCCACCCGGGCTGCCCTCTCCATACCGGGTCTCCATGAAATAAAGCCGCAATTCGTACGTGCCAGGCACCACCGGGATGTCGTAGCGGAATGTCCCTTCGCGATAAGAACGCGCAAATGCCGGATCGGGCAACCCTTCATACGCCCGGCCGGGAGGTACAGTCAGCGAGACTCCCCCGTTGTAATAGCGGTCGGCCGCCCAAGCTCTGCCTTGCCGATCGTGAAAGGGGATTCCGCGCGATCCCGCCAGGAACCGCACTTCACTTTCAACCGGTTCCCACGATCCTTTCCATACTTCCGGCGCCGGCGCATAGCGTCGATGGATTTGAGACCAGACCAGGTACGTGGCCGAGGCCAGGCACAACACGACAAGGGTAAACCACAAGAATCGCGCCGTCCGGGGACGTCGTCCAGGAGCTGCCCCGACTATGGCTGGACGGTCCAGCCCCACGCTCTCAAGCATCCCTGCAGGCGGGATTACCTCTGGTCCCGACAAAGCGATTGGGGAGCCGGCCGCACCTCCCGGGGGGGCCTGGGGTTCTTCTTGCGGGTCCACGAGCCCCGTAACCAGGAACTGTGGAACGTACTGCCCGGGCGGAACCGTGATGTGCACCGCATGACTCGCTCCGTCAGCCGCGTAGTAGTCGTTCAGGCGCTTGCGCAGCCGATGCGCTTCGACGCGCACGATGGAGTCTTTCTTCTGGTTGAAGGCTGCGGGGCGCCCCAGCGCTTCTACCGCGATGTTGTACTCTTTGACCTTGTCCGCCTCGCCCTCGAAGTACCGATCGCAAACATATCGAAAGAAGCTTTCCTCGTTGGGGGCCCGATGAAAAATGCCCGATCGCAACACGGCTTCGACTTCCGCGCGTTCCGCTTGCGACTGGGCTAACGAGGCCATCACAGGTAGCGAGTATATCAGACATTTTGGGTCCCGGCCAGCCCCCTCAAAATTCGTTAGCCCCATTCGGGCAGTCTGAACGACGACCATGATTCTGCAAGACTTGCTATCGTTAACGGATTCTGTAACGTACGGCGGTCTCCGCCGGATTCGTTGCCGCGCGGCATCTGCCGTTTTTTTCGGGGCTTGACGAATTCTGCCTGGGACGGGCGGCTGGCGCAAAAATGGGGCGATGGAAGCGAAAAAACGCACAACTCTTGGCAGTGAGAGCGCAGCTCATCGCGGCCAGAGTTTGGGCACCGCGGCCGAGCCCCACGTCGCGATGCGGGCACGAGGTCCCAGTTTTAGCTTCAGGCCTGTCATTTTAAAGGCATTGCGCCGCGTTAACGGCATCGGTTAGCCTCATGTAACCGGAATTGCCTATTGAAATCGCAACTAGTGCGTTTATAGTATCTCTAAGCCGGCACGCGATTCCCCGTGCGGCATTTCGTAAAAATGGGGTTAGCTTCCATGTCATTGAGGCTTCGGTTTCTGAGCAGTCTGATTTGCGCAACTTTGTTCGCATGTTTCGCTTCGTTCAGCGCACATGCGCAATCCATCTTTGGCACAATTACCGGCACAATTTCCGATCCCACTGGCGCAGTGGTTCCGAATGCAGCCGTGACGCTGACCAACAAGACTTCTGGCGACGTCCGGCGCTCCAGTTCCAACAACGACGGCTACTTCTCTTTTTCATCGGTCCCGGCCGGCCAATATGACATGCTGGTCGCCGTCGCGGGCTTCAGGCAATACGAGTTGGCCGGCATCGATTTGCTGGGCGCGGAATCCCTGAACTTCCCCATAAAGGTTGAGGTGGGTACTACGAAGACCGAGGTCGAGGTGGTCAGTGAGGCCGACCAGATCATCCCCGTGGACTCGGGTGAAAAATCGGTAGTGCTGGGAGAAAAGCAACTGCAGGATTTCAGCGTTGTGGGACGAAACGCCGCGGAGTTCATCAAGATCCTGCCGGGCTTCGCCATGCTCAACAGTGCGGACGGTTTGAAATCCGGAACTAACTTCACCGGCGAAGTCATTGGCATCAACGGCAACGGCGACGGTGGCAGCCAGAGCCCGCTGAACGGCGCTTTTTCAGCCAACGGAACCAGCGCCGGCAGCATCGACATCACTGCCGATGGCGCGCACGTATCCGACCCCGGTTGCAACTGCGCCACTCCCGTGAACCCCAATACCGACATGATTCAGGAGTTCAAGGTGCTTACTTCGAACTACACCGCCGAAAACTCCAAAGGTCCCATTGTAATCAACTCCATCGCCAAGGCCGGCGGCAGGGATTTCCACGGTGAAGGTTATTTCTATGCGCGCGACTACGTGATGAACTCGAATACTTGGGTGAACAACGACGTGGGCGTCGCGCGGCCGGAAAGCAAATACTTCTTCCCGGGGTTCAACATCGGCGGACCCGTTCTGATCCCGGGAACCAATTTCAACAAGAACCGCGACAAACTGTTCTTCTTTTCGGGCTTTGAAGCCTATGTGCAAACTCTCGACACCGGCCTGTTGGGCGCCACCGTGGCCAACGCCGGCATGCAGCAAGGAAACTTCTCTCCGGCAAATCTCGCCACGCTGGGCGCCGTTACCGCCAGCGGAGGCCCCCCTTCGCAGGTGAATTCCGCGCTGTACCCCGGCGGCATCATCCCGGCGACCTCCATCAACGCCAGCGGCTTGGCCTTGATGAAAGAGTATCCCGCGCCGAACGCCAATCCGGCGACCACCTTCGGCGACAACTACGCAGAGGATGCGATTTTCCAGCAGAACTCCTATCAGTGGCTATCCCGCGTCGACTACAACATCAGCGACAACACTAAGCTCTTTGTGCGCTATAACCTGCAGTTTGAAACGCAGCAGTTCCCGGTGACGCTGTGGTGGAGAAACGCGACCTCCGTACCGTACCCGACGCCGATCCTGGGCAAGAATCAATCGCAATCCGTCTCGACGAGTTTGACCCATGTGTTCAACCCCACCATGTCGAACGAGTTCGTCTTCGCTTACACCTACATCGACTTCCCGAACGTCTTCCAGGACCCGTCGAAGGTCAGCGACAAAGCGATCGGCAATTCCTTCACCGGACTCTACAATAATGGAGTCGATCAGATCCCCTCGATGACGAGTTGGGGCGGCGAGCTTGCCACCATATTGAACCCCTCCGGCTTCCAGGTGGGCGGACCGAGCGCGGGCTTGTTCGCCAGGAAGAACCTGCCCTCCGTCAGCGACAGCCTATCGAAGGTGTGGGGTACCCACACAGCCAAGTTCGGCGTCTATTATGAGTTCATCATTAACGACCAACCTTCCAGCAACTACGCGAACGGCCTTTTGCAGCAAGCCAATTGGAGCGGACAGACCGGGAATCCTTGGGCTGATTTGTTAACCGGTTACACAACTGAATATGAGCAGACAAACTACGACCGGCTAAACAACGAAGGCTACAACGACGTCGAATTCTTTGCCCAGGATAGCTGGAAAGTGAGCAAGCGCCTGACGCTCGATTACGGGCTGCGCGTTTCCCATTTGCAACCTTGGTATGACCGCCAGGGTCTCGGCTTCGCCATTTTCAATCCCTCGCAATATAGCGCGAGCGCGGCCAATGGTACGCAGCCCGGGTTTGAATGGCATGCGAACACGGCCAGTGTGCCGCTGTCCGGCTTCCCGAGCCGTCCGCTGTTCTATGCGCCGCGATTCGGCCTGGCTTATGACATCTTTGGCACCGGCAAGACTGTGATAAGGGGCGGTTGGGGCCAATACCGTTATCATAACGCCCAGTTCACTCAAGGGCTCCAGCCAGGCCAGGGAATCCAGACGGCCACAGTCTGCTGCGACCTCAGCTTTGCTGGAATTGAGGCGACTAACCCCGGTACGCAGCCGTTCGCCACCGCCGGCGTCAGTTCCGCCGACAGCGAAAGCCCGCTGACCAGCAGCTACAGCTTTACCATCTCCCAGCGGTTGCCATTCTCTTCCATGCTCGAGGCATCCTACGTCGGCAACGAGAGCAAGTACCTTCTCAATACGACTGGAGTCGGAACCAACATCAACGTCATTCCGTACGGCACGTTGTTTAACGTCGGCAAGGACCCGTCCACCATCGCTACCGGCGAGTACGATTATGGTCCGTACCCCACGTACCAAGCCGTGAATATCGCCAACCATAACCTGTACTCGAATTACAATGCATTGCAGGTGAGCTGGGTTCGGCGGAGAGGCAAGTACGACATCACCATGAACTATACCTACGGTAAATCCATGGGCATCGTGGGTGGTGACCAGCTCAACCTCTCTCAAGACTACGGTCCGACGCCCTATGATCGCCGTCAGATCATTAATGCCGCTTATTCGATCGAGCTGCCAAATCCTGTTCAAGGCAACAAGCTCGCCGGTGGCTTTGTCAATGGCTGGCAACTGTCCGGCATCACCCAGCTCCAGAGCGGCGTGAACTTGACCGGCAACTCTTCGGGCGCGGACTTCAATGCCACCGGAAATATCAGTTCTTCGCTGCACGTCGACAATGCCTACGGCTCAACTGTCACTCCCTATTCCATCAATGGAACGGACCAAATACCGCTCACGCCGTTGATCACGTGCAATCCCACGGCGAATCTCGGGCCGCACCAGTATATAAACGGCAACTGTTTCACGATTTCGACGACGCCAGGCGTGAACGGGCCCATCGTTTTACCGGAGTATTTTGGACCCTGGTTCTTCAACAGCGACCTTTCGATGTTTAAGAACTTCCAGATCAGCGAGTCGAAGAAACTGCAATTCCGGTTCTCGGCTTACAACTTCATGAATCACCCGGTCTGGAGTTTCGCCGGGGTAGGTCCGGGATCCAATAGCACTTACCTGGATTTCGGTCCCAACCCGAACGGTGGGTCGCCGGTTAATACCAACTCTGCATTCGGATACAGCCCGATCAAGCTTGGCAACCGCATCGTCCAACTGGCTCTCAAGTTCTACTTCTAGCCCGGACTGGGCAAAGAGGCTGGTGTAATTCACGCGTGGGGGCGGCCCCTCCCCACGCGTTCTTTTTGGGAGGGAAGCGCGATGGGTATGGCGTGTTTCTCCGTGTTGTATAATCGTCGTGAAGAGCAATGTTCCGCTTTGCAGCAATTGTGATCGGCGCCGGGGTATTGTACGCGCAAGCCAGCCAATCGCCGCAAGAGCTGCTGAAACAGGCCATCGCCTCCCACCAGGCCGGAAAGCTGGACGACGCGGTTCGGGACTATCGGGCCTTCCTCGGCATATATCCCGATGTGGTCCAGGTGCGCTCTAACTTAGGCGCCGCCTTAGCTGCGCAAGGCCATTACCAAGAAGCGATCCTCGAGTACAAACGCGCCTTACGCCTTGCGCCCAATCCGCAGATCAGTCTGAATCTCGCTCGCGCCTATTACAAGGCCGCGCAATTTCCTTCCGCCATCGAACAACTGGAGAGCGTCGGAAACTCGCTGCCGGCCGACTTGCAGAACGTCCAGCTTCTGGCCGACTGCTACTTGAGAACCGCTCAAAACAAGAAAGTGATCGAAATCCTGAAGCCGCTCCGCCGCGGCGACCCCGATAATCTTGCCATAGCCTACATGTTGGGAACGGCGCTCGTTCGCGATGGCCAGTCCGGCGAAGGACAGTTGGTCATCGACCAGATTCTGAAGCATGGCGATTCCGCCGAAGCGCGCTTGCTCATGGGAACCACGAAATACGGAGCGAATGACTTCTCAGGCGCACTCGCCGACTTGAAGCGGGCCGTGGAATTGAATCCCGCTCTTCCCGATGCGCACGCCTACTATGGACTCGCGTTGCTCGGAACAGGCGACCAGGAGGGCGCGCGAAAGGCCTTTCAGCAGGAACTGGAAATCAATCCCAATAATTTCGACGCTAACTTGCGTCTTGGCTTCCTGCTGCGGCAGGACGAGGATCACTCGGCCGCCATGCCTTACCTCGCGCGAGCCCTGGAAGTCCACCCCGGCGATTTTGGAGTAAGGTATCAAATCGCCACCGCTGAATTGGCATTAGGACACATCGAAAAGGCGCAAGCCGAGCTCGAGTCGATCCTCAAAGAAGCGCCGAACTTTACGGAAGCCCACGTGACCCTGGCGACCGTTTACTATCGCCAGAAGCGTAAAGCGGATGGGGACCGGGAACGCGCCATGGTCGAACGTCTGCGCGCCGCCGAGCAAGCCGCCGAGCCGGCCCTGAAGGCGGCGCAGTGAAACCTGTTCTCACGGCGATCTCGGCCGCGGCACTGGCTGCGGCAATTGCGGCGGCAATGGTTGCGGCGTGCGCCCTGCCGCTGTCCGGCGACAACGGCCCGTCCGCTCAATCGCCGGCCCCGCAAACGCCGGCATCCGCGCAGGGCGCCAAGGCGCGGCGCGATTCTCCGGCGTTCACCGCATTGGCGGCAAAGGCCCAGGCAGCGCGCGAAGCGGGCAACCCCGATGAGGCGTTGCGCCTGTATGGGGAGGCTCTGCGCCTGAAGCCGGCGTGGGCCGAAGGCTGGTGGTTTACCGGCACACTTTACTACGAAGCCGATCGATATGAGGAGGGGCGCGACGCCTTCCGCCACGTGCTCTCCAACGAACCCAAGATGGCCACCGCATGGGGCATGCTGGGGCTATGCGAGTTCCGAACCAAGCAATACGAAGAAGCGCTGGCGCACTTGCAGCGCGCCGATAGCCTCGGACTTGGCGGGCACGAGGAAGTTCGCGATATCGTGAACTATCACCGGGCGTTGCTGTTTACCCGCGAAGGTGAATTCGACCAGGCCATGGGCCTGGTGGCCTTGGCCGTGGTGCGAGGTAAAGACAGCGCTCTGCTGGTGGAAGCGATGGGGATTGCCGCGTTGCGCAAACCGGTGCTGCCTTCCGAACTGCCGCCCACTGAACGCGAAATCGTGATGGATGTGGGGCGCGCTCTGTGCGACGGCAGCGCCCGGCGAATCGCCGACGCCACCGCGGAATTCGACCTCATTTTAAAAAAGTACCCGGACACGCCTCAACTGCACTATCTCGACGGGCTGGTTCTGCTCACTGCCGATCCCGATCGGGCACTGGAGCAATTCAAGGCGGAACTGGCCATTTCGCCGCGCCACGCTGAAGCGCTCTACAGCATCGCACGCGAGTACGACAAGCGCTCCGATTTCGCGGCCGCGCTGCCGTTTGCCAAGCGAGCCGTCGACGTCAACCCGAATTTCGCGCCCGCATACGCTTTGTGGGGAAAGACCCTCGTAGACAGCGGTACGGATGTCCCGCTCGGGATCGGCGAGATTGAGACGTCTATCAAGATGAGCCCGGCCAATCCTCAAAACCACTATCTCCTCGCCATGGCCTATGCCAAGGCAGGGCGCACTGCCGACGCCGCTCGAGAGCGCGCCGAGTTCATCAAGCTTCGCAACGACGCGCCGCCCGTGGAGACGAAGTGATTGCCGCCGAACTGAATTCGTTTTCATCCAGGCTATCCGCGCTGGCGGTTCTGGCGCTGTCGGCCGCCGCCTCGCCTGGGCGTTGCCAGGTTGCCGGGCGGCCTTCTTCAGCGCCGCTCTCCTGTGCGAGGTGTCACGCAGCGCAGGTATCGGCGCAACCAGCTACTTCGATGGGCCACGCCATGCAGACAGTCGGCGATTGCGTAATACTCAAAGCCCATCCCCTGTTGACGTTCCAGAGGGGGAAATACTCTTATCGCATCGAGCGAAGGGGTAGCCAGAGCCTTTATTCCGTGACGGACGGAGTGCAAACCATCACGGTTCCCATTGGCTGGGCGTTTGGCCTCGGCCAGGTGGGCCAGACCTATGTGTTCGAAAGAGACGGCCGGTTTTATGAAAGCCAGGTCAGTTTCTATAAAGCCATCGACCGCCTGGACCTAACCCTGGGCGCCATTAATCAAGTGCCGCTCGATCTACTGCAGGCGGCCGGGCGGGAAATGGGCAGGCCGGAACGCGCGCAGTGCTTCCATTGCCACGCGACCAACGCCGGCGAGGGTCTCAATCTGAACCTGGCCGGCCTCATACCCGGCATCCAATGCGAGCGTTGTCACGGTCCGGCAGCCGGGCACTTGGCTGGCTTCGAAACCGGCCAGTCCGTTGCCATGAAAAAACTGACCGACGGCAGCGCCGAACAAGTCAACACCTTCTGTGGCTCCTGCCACAGGACTTGGGACGAGATTGCGACCGGTCCCAAACTGGGCGTCGCCAATGTTCGATTCCAGGCTTATCGCATCACTAACAGCAAATGCTTTGACACCGCCGACGCCCGCATCAGTTGCATCACGTGTCATGATCCGCACCAGCCGCTGAATCGCGACGAAGCCAGCTACGATCCGAGGTGCCTTGCCTGCCATTCCGAAGGCGGCAAGGCCACCGCCCGGCTGTGCAAAGTTTCGAAGAACAATTGCGCATCCTGCCACATGCCGCAGATCGAGATGCCCGGCTCGCACCACAGTTTCACCGACCACCAAATCCGGATTGTGAGGCCCCATGAACCCTTTCCGGATTAGCCTTTGGCAAATCTGCTTTCTGGCGTGCCCGCTGCTGCTCACCGCGCAAGCCGAAGATCCGCGCACTCTGATCCAACAGGCTTATGCTCTGCAACAGGCGGGCGATTTCACCGGCGCCGCCGCAGCCTATCGCGCCTTTTTGAAGCTCCGCCCCGATGAGGTGGGCGCCCGATCGAATCTCGGCGTTGTGCTGGTCAAGCTGGGCCGTTATGACGAAGCCATCGGCGAGTATCGGGCGGCTTTCCGGCTTGCCCCGGACGACACCCGCATCGGCGTCAATCTCGCCCTAGCCCTGGTCAAGAGCGGCCGGCTTTCCGAAGCGGCCGAAAGCTTTGAGTCCCTTCACCGGCGAATGCCGGCGGAAAAGCAGATCACGCTGCTGCTTGCCGATACCCAGCTCCAACTGGGCGACGACGACCGCGTGATCGAACTCCTGCGGCCGCTCGCGCGGATTGACAGCTCCGACCTGTCCGTCGCTTACATGCTGGGAATGGCGCTTCTCCGAAAACAGCAAATCGGCGAAGGACAAGTGCTGCTGGATCGTATTCTCGGAAACGGCGACACCGCTGAAGCGCGTTTCCTGCTCGGCACGCGCATGTTTGAAACCGGCGACTATCCCGCCGCTGCCGGGAAACTGGCGAGCGCCGTCACGCTCAATCCCGATCTCCCCGGTCTCCAGTCCCTCTATGGCCGCGCTTTACTGGCAACTGGCGACCCCGACGGCGCATCCGAAGCCTTTCGCAAAGAGCTCGCCTCCAATCCCAACGATTTCCCGGCGAACCTCGCGCTGGGGCAGATCCTGCTGGTCCGCAAGCAATACGCCGAAGCCCAGCCGGTTCTAGAACGGGCGCTTTCGCTCCGGCCCAAGTCCGCGGACGCGGCCATCGCCTGCGGCGAACTGCTGGCCGCCACCCACCAACTGGATCGGGCGCGAGCGCAGCTCGAGGCCGCCCGCGGGCTGGCGCCGGACTCGCTCGATCTGCACCGCGACCTGGAGTCGCTGTATACCCGTCTCCAATTGACCAAGGAGGCTGCCGGAGAGCACACCGAGGTGGTGCGCTTGCAGGCGGCGCTGGCGGCTGTCGCAACGGGACTGAAACCCAACGACCTGGCGCCCGATTTCTCGCTGCCCGCAGTGGCCGGCGGCAAGGCCATCTCGCTTTCCAGTTTCCGCGGGAAAACTCCGGTCGTGCTGGTGTTCGGCAGCTACTCTTGTCCCAATTTCCGCGGCGCGGCCGCCTCTTTGCGCGAGTTGCAGAAGCGCTATGGCGCCGAAGCGCCCTTCCTGTTGGTCTACATACGCGAAGCCCACACCGCGGAAACTTGGGAAAGCAGCCGCAATTCCCGCGATGGCGTGCGTGTGCAGCCCGCCGCCAGCATCATGGAGAAACAGGAGCACGCAGCGTACTGCATGCGCGAGCTGCACCTGGCTTTTCCGGCGGTTGTCGATGGCATGGACGGCGCCGTCGAGAAAGCCTACGCCGCCTGGCCCAGCCTGGCGGTGATCGTTGGCAAAGACGGTCGCGTGGTCTACTCGACACGCCTCACCGAGTTGGATTATCGCGCGGAGAGCATGCAATCCGCAATCGAGTCTGTGCTGGCGGGAAGGCCCGCCCGTACAGCGGCGGAAGCTGCCGCCGGCCGTTTGGACAAATGAACACGCAGAAGAGTCTTAAGAGAGTAACTTCGAGGTACAGGACGATGATACGTTTGGTCGACCGGATGATGGTGACAATGCTGGGCGCAGCCGCTTTGGCCGCGCCCGCGCTCCTTGCTCAGACCGCAGCCCCGCCTGCGCCGGAGAAGACACAGGCGGTTATTAAGGGCGGCGCAGAGGAAGTGGTGCTCGACGTGATCGTTCGCGACAAACACGGTAAAGCCGTTACCGATCTCACCGCGAAGGATTTCGAAATCACCGACAACGGCGAGAAACACGCCGTCAAGTCCTTCCGGCTGGTGCAGGGAGCCGAAGCCGTCGCCGCTGGCGCGGGCGCGGGAGCCGGCCAGCGCACTCAACTGGACCCCTTGCGCCAGATCCGGCTCGTCACGCTCATCTATCAAGGGCTGGATCTGACTGGCCGCAAGATGGCCCGCGACGCCTCACTCGACCTTCTCAAGAGCGACCTGCCCCAGAACGTGTATATGGCCGTGATGGTGATCGACCATCAGTTGGAGGCCATCCAGAAGTTCACCAACGATCGCGAACTGCTTAAGGCAGGCGTGCTGCGCGCCACCGGCGGCGATAATACGAACTTCGTGGGCGACACCGAGCGCGTGCAGGCCGAGCTCCAACAGATCCTGGGGCCAAACCCCGGCGGCCAAAGCCTCCAGCAGCAGGTCAATACCGCTCAGGATGCGGCCAATGGCGCCGCATCCGGAGCTTCCACCAACCCCGGAAGTGTGATGAGCGCGCAAGTGAACGCCCTGACCGCCCAAATGATGTTGCAGATGCTCCAGGGCCAGCAAGGCATGGCCATGATCGATTGGGGCCGTTCCAGCATCTACGCTCTGCTTTCCGCGGTGAAAGAACAGTACCGGCTGCCGGGCCGGAAGACGATCATCTACTTCACCCCTGGCTTCAGCGTCCCGCAGGGCATGGAGCAGGCCTTCAAGAACGTCATCAGCATCGCCAACCGGTCGAATGTGAGCTTCTATTCGATCGACACGCGCGGGGTGGGCGCGGGCGGTAACTCGGGCGCCTCCAACATGTTGAACTCCGCGGCCGATTCTTCCCGCCGCCAAGCCCAATCGACCGGCTACGAAGCCGTCTCGCGCGACCAGGCGACGGTCTTCGATACAGCTATCGAAAGCAGCCGCGCCAACACCCAGATCACCCTGTCTGAACTTTCCGATTCGACCGGCGGCTTCCTGATCGCCAACACTAACGACCTGAGAGCTCCGCTGCGCCGCCTGAACGAGGATATTGAGACTTACTACGAGATCTCCTACACGCCTGAAATTCAGAAGTATGACGGCTCTTTTCGCAAAGTCGTAGTAAAGAGCGATCGCGCCGATCTTAAAATACAGTCGCGGTCCGGCTACTTTGCTTTGCCGCCTTCGATGGTGGGCAATGGCAAAGTAATCGCCGGCTACGAGGTGCCGCTTCTGAAGGCATTCGACTCCACCCCCTTGCCCAAGGCTTTTGCTTATCATTCGGACGGTATGCACTTCCGCGGACTGCAGAACCAAAGCGTTGGCGAGATCGTCATTGATGTGCCCTTGACCAGCTTCAAGCTGCAGGAGGACAAGGCAGCGGGAACGTTCAATGGCAGCTTTTCCTATCTGGCCGTCATTAAAGATGCCGCGGGAGAGGTAGCCAAGAAGTTCGGCAACGAGATTCCCTTGAAAGTGCCCGCCGCGAAGATGGGGGCATTGGCGCAAAGCCATTTCATCTACACCGAGCGCGTCGATCTGCCGCCCGGCCGCTACTCCCTGGAAACCGCCGTTATGGACCAGCAAGGAGAGACCATCAGCGCGGACAAGAGTAGTCTCCTGGTCCCCGCGTCGGAAGGCAAGCTGGGCATTTCCAGTGTCGCCGTCGTGCGCACGATGAAAGACAAAGACCAAAACACGGCCCCCGCGGATCCCTGGTTAATTGGGGATAAGGTGATTTCGCCTACTCTCGAACCCGTTATCATGAAGGCAACCACGCCAACGCTGCCGTTCTACCTGGTGGTGTACCCAAACCAGCAACAGAAGGGTGTCGCGCCTGAACTGACCATGGAATTCACCAAGGACGGCCAGCTTCTCGGCAGCGGCCCAGCGCCTTTGAATCCGCCTGATAAAGAAGGCCGCATTCAATACGTAGCTAAAGTGCCGGTCGAACAATTGCCGTCCGGGCATTACAGCGTTCGGTTCATTGTTAAGCAGGGCGATGAAACCGCCGTTGAAACCGTCGCTTTCGTGCTCGAATAGGCGGCCCGCGATCTCTACAGGCCGCTCGCGCCGCTATGGTTTTCGCGGCGCCGATTCCCAGGCTCGTTGTAATGGTTGTGTAATCCTCGGGTGCGATAATGGAACCCGCCATGCCGGTCTGTCCGAAGTGTCAAAAAAGCGCTGCTCGGTCCAGGCGCAGGAATCTGCTTGAAAAGACGATGTCGTGGTTGCTCCGGCTGAAGCCGTTCCGATGTACGATGTGCGATTACCGTTTCTTCAGGATCTCACGCTACTGACTTAGCTACTTTATTCCGCAAAGCGGACATTTCTATCTGTCGGAAGAGCCGAGACTCGCGAGACGAAGGTACTTTAGGCATCAGACTCTTTGCCGGCGCCGTATTCTCTTTCGGTCATGGTGTGGTGTCCCGGCCTTTGTCGGACAATACTCTACCGATCTACCCATCCGCAGGCGCAAACATGATGTAAAATCACAGGACGATGGCTCGACTCGCTCGATCGGAGGCGCCCGCTCCGCCAAGCCCGTGGCGGCCTCTCGGTAACCAAACATTCCGAAACCTGCTGGCCGCGGACTTGATCTCCGATATTGGGGCTTTCATGCAGAGTGTCGGCGCAGCATGGCTGATGACCTCGCTTACCAACAGTCCTCTGTACATTGCCCTGATTCAGACCGCTTCCGCTTTGCCCTTTTTCTTACTGGCGCTGCCGGCAGGCTCGATCGGAGACATCTTCGATCGCCGCAAGCTGATACTCGGCACGGAAACATGGATGCTTGGAATTGCGGCTGTGCTAGCCGCGACAACCATGGCGGGGGCGATGAAGCCCTGGCTGTTGCTCTTACTTACGCTGTGGCTATCGATCGGTGACGCTGTCGAATCGCCCGCATGGCGGGCAATATTCCCCGATCTGGTCAACAAGGACGATTTACCTGCCGCTCTCACGCTGAATGGCATCGAGTTCAACCTGGCCCGGGCGGTGGGACCGGGCCTCGCCGGCTTCATAATCGCGGCTATAGGCGTGGCCGCTACGTTCGCTTTTAACGCTGTGTCCTTTTTGGGGGTAATCGTCGTTGTCGCGAAATGGAATAGGCCCGCGCGGAAGAGCAAATTGCCACGGGAGACCTTCCGCGGGGCGACCTCCGCTGCCGTTCGTTATGTTCGATACTCTCCTGGTATTCGCACGCTGCTTTTGCGGTCGGGGTTTCTCATCTTCTTCACGAGCTCCTTTTGGGCACTCTTGCCAACGGCGGCAAGAGAACTAAGCAAGAGTCCGGTCACGTACGGTTTCTTGCTCGGGTTCTTCGGAGCGGGTGCGGTACTTGGCGCCATTGTGCTGCAATGGACCCGTTCGAAACTTTCCACAGAGACCATACTCGCTCTCGCTACGGCTACATTCGCAGCGGTCGTCTTGAGCCTGGCGGTGTTGCGCACTCCCTTGGTTCTCTCGGCGCCGATGCTCCTCGGAGGCGCCTCCTGGACCATGTTCATGTCCCTTTTCAACATCATGGTGCAAAAGCTTGCGCCGGATTGGGTCCGCGCGCGAGTGCTGGCAGTCTATCTATTCGTATTTCAGGGAAGTGTTGCCGCCGGCAGCGCCCTTTGGGGATTTGTGGCGTTGCACACGAATGTCCATGTAGCTCTGACATATGCCAGCATTGGAACCGGCGCGTGTTTGTTGCTGGGGCCTTGGTTTAGGCTGCCCAACACCTCGGCGGACCTCAGCGGTTGGAATCACTGGGTTAAGCCAACGATGCTTGAGGAGCCTGACCCAGACGAGGGGCCGGTCCTGGTCACTGTGAAATATTCGTCGATCCGGAGAAAGCGCCGGAGTTCCTGCATCAAATCTACAAATATCAACGAGTTCGCCGCCGTGACGGCGCCACGCGCTGGGGAGTTTTTTTCGATACGGAAGCTCCGGATGTCTATCTGGAGAGCTTTCAGGTTGACTCCTGGGCCGAACACGAGCGACAGCATGACCGCTTCACGCTGGCCGATCGCGAGGTGGAGAATCGAGTGCTCAGTTATGCCCGCAAACCAGTCGAGGTAAAGCACTATATTTATGCGCGGGAGCGGCGAGATTAGAAAGTGGGATAGGCCTCCTGGCCTGTCCTTCTTCGTATGGCAAATGCGTCGTGATCTCAGACAGGGGCAAGCTTGAAGGACAGGCCAGGAGGCCTGTCCTACTTTCATTCCTGCCGCAGCGCAGTGACCGGATTAATCCGTATGGCCCTCCGCGCGGGAATCCAGCATGCCAGCGCCGCAATAGCCAGCATCAGCAGCAGCACGATCCCCAGGGTCAGCGGATCGGTTGGGCGCACGCCGTAAAGAATCCGCTCCAGAAAACGTCCGGCGGCCAGCGCCAAGGCGAGTCCTACGAGGGTGCCCGAGCCAATCAGCAGCAGCGCGCGGCGCGCCACGATGGCCAGCACCTGGCCTTGGCTCGCGCCGATCGCCATGCGGATGCCGATCTCGCGCGTGCGCCGCGATATGGCGTAGGCCATCACGCCGTAGATGCCAGTGGCCGCCAGGATCAGCGCCAGCGCGCCGAACGCGCCCAGCGCCAAAGCCGCCATGCGCGCCGGGAACAGCGGCAGGTCCAGACGCTGTGCCAGCGTCCCGGCCGAGTACAGAGGCAGCGCCGGATCCAGATCTTTGGCGGCATCTTGAATCAACCGCAGCGCTTGCGGCGCATTCAGATTCGTCCGGGCCACCAGCGTGGCGTTGGAGGCGTACCAGATCTCCGACGGGCCCCACCAGGCAAGCTTCCGCGGCTCCGACAGCGAGAAGTACTTGCCGTCTTCCGCCACCCCCACAATCTGAATCGGCTTGCCATCCGGGCTGGTCCGGAACCGCTTGCCGATGGGGTCCTTGCCGGGCAACAACCGATCCGCGAACGCCTTGTTGACTACCGCCACGCGCGTCCCATCCTGCTTGTCCCGGGAGTCGAATTCACGCCCCATCAGAAGCTTGGTTTGCATGGTGCGGAAATAGTCGGGACTCGCGGAGAAGCTGTAGGCGATGGGCGCCTCGGTTGGTCTCGGTACGGGTTCGCCTTCGATATACGCCGCATCCGAGGAACTGTTCAGGGTTAGCGGCATCCAGTCGACCGCCGCCGCCGACTGGATGCCCGGAATGGCGCGCACTTTATCCAACAGCCGCCGCTGAAACTCGCGGCCGCGCGCCTCGCTGTATCCCTGAATGTTGAGGTCGAATGAAGCCGTCACCGCGCCTTTCGCGTTGTAGCCGATGGGCGCGTCCAGCGCGCGTTGCAGGCTGCGCACTACCAGCACGGAACAGACCAGCAGCACCGCGGACAATCCCACCTGCGTGGCCACCATGTAGTCGCGAAGCTGCCAATGGCGCAGCCTCTCGGAGATAGCCTCGTTCTTCAGCGCACTGACCAGGTTCGTGCGGGTGGCCTGCAGCGCCGGCAGCAGGCCGAAGAGCAATGTGGTCAGCGCGGAAACCATCAGCGCGAACAGAAAGACACGCCCATCCGGCGCCGCGCCGATTACCAGCGGAATATCGGTGGGCGGACGCCATCCGGCCAGCCCATCGGTAATCCAGAGCGCCAGCATCACGCCGCCGGCCCCGCCCAGAACGGCGATGACCAGGTTCTCGGTCAGCAACTGCCGCACCAGCGCGCCGCGCCCCGCGCCCACCGCCAGGCGCAGGGCGATCTCCTTGCGCCGGTCGGCGGCGCGCGCCATCAGCATGCTGGCCAGGTTGGTGCAGGCTACCAGCAGCACCAGGCAGGAGACTCCGAACAGCGCCGCGGCGAATCCAATCACGGCGCCGCGAATGTAGTTTCCGGCAAGACCGGGCGGCGTCAGTACAATCCGCATGCCGCCATCCTCTTTTGGATACTGTTGCGCCAGTCCCCGCGCGACGCCGTTCAACCCGGCTTCGGCGCGGGCCATGGTCACTCCCGGTTTCAAGCGGCCCGCGACGAAGATGTTGCCGGCGTCGCGGTTTTCCAGGTATCCGCCGCCTTCGAGCTGCTTCTGCATCGTCATGTTGAAGAAAACATCGGGCGCGAAATAAAGCTCGGTGCCGAAGAAGCCGGGCGGCGTGACGCCCAAGATGGTGAAATCCATTCCGTTGAACTTCACGGTCCGGCCCACCGCCGCCGGATCGCCACCGAAGCGTTGCTGCCAGCAGGGCCAGGTCAGCACAGCCACCGGATGTCCGCCGGGCCGCAGGTCGTCATCCGGACGGAAAACGCGGCCGCGCGCCGCACCCACACCCAGCAAACCGAAATAGTTGCCAGTGACCAGATAGCCCCACACCCGCCGATTGTTGCCGGGCAGACCCAGGCTGGCGGGCAGGAAGCGATAGGCCAGCAATCCCGACAGTACGGTGTTGCGGTCGCGCAAATCGCGGTAGTTGGGATACGAGAGCGTGGGGAACGTCTCACCGCCCAGTTGCTCATTGAGAGAAACAATCTCCGAGGCGTGCGCCACGGGCAGCGGACGCAGCAGAGCCGCGTTGACGATGCTGAAGATGGCGGTATTGGCGCCAATCCCGAGCGCCAGAGTCAAAACCGCGACAGCCGAGAAAGTCGGGTTCTGCCGGAGCCGGCGGAGGGCTAGGCGGAGATCGAGTATGAAACGGTCCATGGGCACCGTTCTTGCACGCGAAACGCCACGGCGAGCGGGGCTTAAAGAGCCCGCGTGGCAGCGCATGGCGCTCCCCGGCATCTTCACTTGTGTTCGGAATCGGAAACGGGGCGTCCCGCCTGCGGACGCTCGGCAGGCGGAAGCGCCTGCCCCACCGGCGCGACCTGCGATAATCGGCAGAACGTGCTTCATTGCCGCGATGCCAGCCAACGATTTGGGGGATTCGCTGCGCTCCTGGCTGTCTTAAGTGCGCTGCGGCGCACGGTGGGGCGCGACTTGGCAAGTTCCTTCAGGGCCAATAACCTCCTGTTTCTCGGGTTGCTGGGCAAAAGCGCGGAAGCCCTCTTTATCCTGCTGGGCTTCCTGCTGCTGTTTCCGCTTTCCGCAGATCCGCTGGGCAGGATTCCCTCCGCGCGGCTGGCCCTCTGGCCGCTCTCGGCGTGGCAGCGGGCGGGCCTGCGTCTCGCCAGCTTGGCGCTCAGTCCGGTGGCGTGGATCGGCGTCCTGATTCTGCTCGAGACCAAACGGCCGGGAATGGCGATTGCGTTTCTCGGACTGGCGCTGGGGATGCAGTGCGCGCTGGCTTTGGGGCGATACATGGTCAAACGCGATCCGCATTGGGATCTGCTGCGCGCCATCCCGCGGTTCCCCGGCCGCATGGGCGCCCTGGTTCGCAAGAATGTGCGCGAGACGCTCAGTCTGCTGGATCCTTACGCCGCGCTCCTATTGAGCCTCGGCGGAGCAGCATATCGCCTGTTCGGTGCACATCCGGATCCGGCGGCGTTTTCGATTATGGCCCTGTTGGTGGCGCTGGCCATGAGCACCTGCGCGCAATCTCTGTTCGGCCTGGATCGGGATTCCGGCGTCACGCGTTACCACCTGCTGCCACTGCGCGGCTGGGAGATTCTGCTGGCGAAGGATGTTGCATTCTTAGCCATACTTCTGGTGCTGCTGTTGCCGCTGGATCCCGGGCCGGGCATGACCTTCGGACTGGTGGCGCTGGCCTTGGGCCACTATTCTTCGGTGCTATTCGAATTGCCGCAGAAGCCGTGGCGTTTCGCCAGCGGACGCTTGCAATTCGGCGCGCTGCAGACCGCGGTTGGAATCGCGCTTGGATTTTTTGAACATCAGCGAGGGGTTTCCGTGCTGGCGCTGGCCGCGATGGGCTATCTCGCGTCGGTGTATTATTACGGGAGCCGTTGGGAGCGCCAGTCCACATCATGATCCATTGCCGCCAGGTCACTAAGCATTTTGGAGATGCGCTCGCCGTCGATGACATCTCCTTCGAGTTGCCGAGCGGTATCTGTGCGCTGTTGGGGCCTAACGGAGCGGGCAAATCGACGCTGCTCAAGATCCTCGCCGGCCTATTGGCCCCCGATCGCGGCGAGGTGCTGATTGCCGGCTGCGACATCGCCAAAGAGCCGCTGCGCGTGAAGCGGATCGTCGGCGTGCTGCCGGAAGATCTGGGCCTGTTCGATGCGCTCACCATCGAAGAGCATCTGGAATTGTGCGGCCCGGTTTACGGCCTCACCCGCCAGCAGACCCGCGAGCGCGCGGGCGATCTGTTGCGCATCCTGGGTCTGGAGAAAGGCCGCTACACGTATCTCGATCAATGTTCCCAGGGGATGCGCAAGAAGACCGCGCTGGCCATGGCATTACTGCACAATCCGCGCGTGCTGCTGCTCGATGAACCGTTCGAGGGCATCGATCCGGTGGCGTCCGTAACGATTCGCGACCTGCTGCGGGCTGTCTCAAGGCGCGGCGTCGCCGTCTTCCTGACGTCGCACGCGCTGGCTATGATCCCGCGGTTGGCGACCGAGGTGATGATGATTCGCGGCGGCCGCATCGTGTTCCATTCCGCGGCGGCGGATCTGGCGCGGCCTCTCGAAGAGTTGTACTTTGACCTGGTCGAGGCGCCGTTACAGGAGGACCTGCCGTGGCTGCGCTCCTCGCCATCCTAAGAGCGCTGCGGCGCGCGGTGGCGCGCGACCTGGGAACGCTCGGGTCCATCAAGGTCAACAACCTCTTCCTGTTTGTGGCCTTGCTGGCTTACGGAGCTCTCAACACCGGGCTGCCGCCCAAGAGCGCGGAGCCGTTCTTTGTGCTGCTCGGCTTTCTGCTGCTATTTCCGCTGTCGTCCGATCCGCTGGGCAAGATCCCTCCGTCGCGGCTGGCATTGTGGCCGCTGGCGGGCGCGCAGCGGTTGGGCTTAAGGCTGGCCAGCCTGGCGCTCAGTCCGGTGGCGTGGATCGGCGTCTTCGTTTTGCTGAAGACGGCGCGCCCGCTGGCGGCGCTCGCATTTTGCGGGCTGGCGGCAGGGGTGCAGTGCGCGGCGGCATTGGGCCGGCACGCCGCCAGGCGCGATCCGCATTGGGACTTGTTGCGCCACATCCCTCAGTTTCCCGGCCGGCTCGGGGGATTGGTGCGCAAGGATATGCGCGAGACGCTCGGCCTCCTGGACCCTTATGCCGCGCTGCTATTGAGCGCCGGCGGCGGCGCGTATCGGCTCTTTGGCGTGCATCCCGATCCGGAGGCGTTTGCGATCCTGGGCCTGTTGGTGGCGCTAACCATGAGCACCTACGCGCAATCTCTGTTCGGCGTTGAACTGGGTTCCAGCATGACGCGCTATCGCTTGCTGCCGCTTGCCGGTTGGCAGATCCTGCTGGCGAAAGACATCGCGTTCCTGGCCGTCCTGTTCGTGCTGTTGCTGCCGCTCGATCCCGGTCCGGGCATGACGTTCGGATTTGCGGCGCTGGCCCTCGGCCATCATTCCTCGGTGCTACTCGAATTGCCGCAACAGCGCTGGCGCTTCACTGGCGGCCGCCTCTTGCCGGTGGGCGCGCTACAGGCGGTGGGGGGAATGGCGCTGGGGTTTCTGGAATTCGAGCGAGGATTGCTTGTGTTAGCGGCGGCCGCGGTTGGTTATCTCGCGTCTCTCCGTTACTACGGGTGGTGTTGGGAGCGCCGCGCCCGCGCCTGACACGATTGCTCCGGTGAGCCAGTTCTGTGTTTTGATACAATCGGGTAGCAACGAATGTCCACTGAAAACGGCCAGCCGCGGCTCACGGCGGCGGAGTTGGCTGACCGCTGCCGCGGCCAATTCATTCCGCTCAACCATACCTTCTCCTACTTCTGCACTCCTTCCATGGCGGAAGAAGATCTGCGGCAGTATTTGCACGATCCCATCGCCGCCCTCTCGCTCGTGATTTGCGCCGATCTCGGCACGGTGGGACTTGCTCTGGTGCCCTACCTGGAGAAAGGCAATGGCCGCACGGGCGATATCGTCAGCTTCGAAAAGCCGCCGGAAGGGCGCCAATTGACCGCCGCGCGCGTGCCAGCCGGTGAAATGACCATCCTGGTGCTGGCCACCAGGGAAGAAGACATCGCCAATTATCACTACACCTTCTACAACTCGCTGGCCGCGCTGGTGGCGGATACCTGGAATTTCGAGGCCCAGGAAAGTTTCTACCGGCAATTGCGCGAGGAATTGAACGCGGAAGTGCATGGCGAGGTGGACGAGCGGAGCTGGCACCTGAAGCAGTCTCTGGTCCGGCGCCAGACCAATATCCGCAAGGAAACCAAATTGTTTCGGGACTATGCGCGGCAGGCGTTTGAAGACACGCTGACGCTCTATTTGCACGGCACTTGCTGCGATATCGACGTGGAGACCGGCCCCCGCCAGATGCCCAGCCGGTACTTGCGCAAGCGCCTCGAACTACTGGCCTCGCTGTACCCGCCGCCGGAAGGGTACGCCGTCTTTCCGGAGCAGTTGAAGAAGCGGTAGGTGGTCACTTCATTTCTTTGGAGGCTCGCAAGAGTTCCGCAAGGGAGTTGGGCGGGTCCCCGCTTTCCAGCATCGCTTTGAACACAGCATAGGGATCGGTTCTAGACCCCGATTTGCGCAGTCTATGCTCGTCGTTGACCCAGGCATAAACGATGAGCTTTTGTTGGGTCGAGAAGCGAAAGAACAACCGATACCTTCCATGAAACTTGGCGCGGAACCAATGGCGGTTGCCCGGCCCCAGCGTGTTCCCTTGCCGGAACTCGGGGCCATTCGGGTCCCGCGGAATCACTTCCCTGGTGTAGTGATTGATGGTAGCCAGAAGCTTCGTCGCGGGGTGTGATGAATATCCCCGCGGGTCCTTGAAAGCCAGCTTCTCGACACGTGCGGCCAACTCTTCCAATTGCGCTTGGAAGAGCGGGTAAGCGAAAAGTCGCCAGCTTGTTAGGGCCGGGGATTGCATCAGACGAGCGGCTCGTCGCCCAAGTCTTCGTGTGGGTTGAAAGGCAAGTGACCGACCAGTGCATCAATGCGTGCGGCCAGGGCCGGGTCCAGCGGCTTGATTTGCTTCGGCGACCGGAGCATGTCCTCCGCCAGGAAACTCAGAAACAATTCAATCACCGGGTCGTTGTCGCGCCGTCGACTTTTCTTTGCGGGATTCGCAACCACCAGCATGCGTCCAGGCGCGATCACATGCGCGCGCACTTCACCTGAGAATTCGGGATGACTTTGGAACAGGGCTTTGTCGAAGCGCAGCCCCAGAGAGTTGCCGGTCTTGGCTTGCCGCCCCCGGTAGCCTCGCGCCTGGCCGGTCCGCGCCTGTTTCGATGCCATCGATTTCTCCGCTTTATGTTAGCACAGATGTGCTAACGATTGCCGCGCGTTCTCATTCTTGGGTTCTCGTCGGCTCAGCCCCCTTTCCCCATGCCGGCCTACGCCATGTAACCCGATGGCCTTGCCGCCTGGCATCGATGCCCCGCCAGCGGTAAGATTTAATTGAGGCGCCAAGGCGCGAACCGATCGAGGCGCCTCTCAAAAGAAACTATGCCAAGCGTCATCAAGATACCAGAAGAACTTGCCCACGAGCTCGACGGCCTGGCCGGAGCCGAACACAAGCCGGGCGCCGCCTATGTCGTCGAGCTCCTCTGGCGCGACGTCCGGCGTAGCAAACAGCGCGAAGCCCTCCGGCTTTCCTCCGGGGCCTGGGATCCTGCCGCGCACCCTCAACTGGCTGCGGGCGGTGCCGCGAACGTCGATCGAATCCGGTCCGAAACAGATGAACGCTTTGAGGCGGCCATCGGAAACCGCAATCGTTGACGGACGCCATCCTACTTGACAGAGGAACGCGGCTGCCAGCCCAGACGCTGTTCGAGAGTCTGGAAGCCGGTATGTCGGTCGAAGGGATTACCGAAGTTTTCGATCTGTCGCCGGAGACGTGAAGGCCGTTTTGCATTTTGCCAGCAAGAGCCTGGCGAGAGGACCCCACCTTCGGCTGATGAAAATCCTGTTCGAGCCGCCACCCCTCCTCAGTTCTCCTGAGGTAGGCATCCCTAACGGTACGGTCGCGCCACGTTCCACAGGACCGTGCGTCGCGCCCCAGAAATGGTAGTCAGTAGCCCCCTTTAATGCGGCTGATGTACCAGCCCGAAATGACCCCGGTATCGCTGCCATCTACCAGAATTCCGTTTTGATAGCGTACGGTGAACCGGCTTCCGTCGATCACCCGGCCCATGTCCATCAGACTTGCTATTGGATCGTCATCCAGTTTGGCGGGGTACTTGGTTGGCGGATCGACAGACAAAAGCGTAACCTCGGCATCTTGAAGCGGTAATTTCACAAACGCCTGTTTCCCAACCAGGCGGTTCAGGCGCGATAGAGTTTGCATAAACAATTACAGCGCTGAACCTTTCGTGGTCAACGGTACTCAGCACCGAACCACTCCGGCCTTAGTATTCCCTTCCAGGACACAAATTCCTTGCGGCAGCCCGCAATCGTTCTCGAATTGAACTGATCCACTTTGCGCCGGTCCGCCGACCGATATAGGATCGGGCGGTCCTTCCAGGAATAGAACCCCATATGTTGCGGTGACAGGGGCAGGCTGACTTCGACATGCTCGTGCGCCAAGAATGGATGTTGCCACTGGCCCTCGATGCCCGGTATGCACAGGAAGATAGGCGCATCGGAAGTAATGAAACCCACGCTGTCATCGGCTGAGAAGATCGACAAATGCATGTCGAAGAACATCTTGGAATACTCGATCATCCCGGCACTTGCGGTGTGGCCGTGTACGCTCCTCAGCAGTCCCTCCATCTCGGCGGATCGCTCTGGGGGCGCACCGCGCTTCTCTTCGAGGCGGCGCGTCTGCCGCGCGCCAGTCCGCAACATCCGCTCAGCCGCGTCCGGTATCCCTCCGACGCGGGCCAACATCGCGCCCGCGAAGAACGATAGCCAAACCCGCTGTTCCGCTGAAAGCTGCCTATTTTGCAGGACATCACAGATTACACGGCCATAGTCAGATTCGATTCTTCCCAATGCCTTCTCGACGGCTACGTTTCTTCCCGCATCGGTTTGAATAGTATATCGGTCGGGTTCCCAAAAACAATCGCGCGGAGATCGCAGTTCCTTCCTCTCGCTGTCTGCCTTTTGAATGATCCAGACGCGTCCTTTCCTGTCATTCGGGGTGCTGGGATCGGCCCACGTCTTCAAATATTCCCTCGGAATCAAATGCTGCCGTACGTTTTCCACTATGGGTCCAATCTACGAGGGACGAACCTCGCCGGGCGGTGGGAGCATCTCCCGCGCAATCCGCAGCGCCGCCTCCTTCCCCCGCTCCCCCACCTCGCCCACTGGCCCCACGCACGATGGGCACCCCGCCTCGCATTCGCACGCGGCCAGCAGCTCCGCGGTCAGCCGCACCAGCCGGTCCGCCATGCGGTAGAGCGGCGCGCTTTGCCCCACTCCGCCGGGATAGCAATCGTAAAGATAAAGATTCGGCTCTTCGCTGAACGCGCGACCCAGATCCCGCGGGTCGCACATCAGCAGCAGCGCGGCCACCGTGCGCAGGGCGGTGCCCAACCCCGCCAGGCCGCTCCGCTTTTCCGTGGGCGTCAGATCCGCGAAGCGCGCCATGAATTCATCGGGGAAATGCAGCCAGAAGGCGGTGGTGTGCATCTCCTGTTCGGGCATCGAGAGATTGCCCGCGCCCACATTTTCCATAGTGTAGAACTTGATCTTCTTGAACCCCACAATCTGGCGATTTACGCGCACGTCGCCGTGGCACTTGCGCGCGCCGCCGAATGCCTCGCTTTCGAACTCCTGCAGCGTCTGCACTTGCGTGTAATCGATGGCGTCGGTGTAATAGTCGCAATCCACGCGGCGCACGTAGGCTTTGCGCTGCTCGTAGTCGAAGCGCTCCACGTGATACTGGCGGGCTTCGTGCAAGTAGATGGCTTTCTCGTGCAAGGTGGTCAGCGCCGCCGTAAACGCCACTTCGGCGATCACGGCGGGCTCGCCGGTGATATCCACCACCACGAAATTGTCGCTTGAAATGGAACGCAGGCTGGTGGCGTCGGCGGGGTAGGAATCCGAGGTCCAATGCCAGGCGCCCGCCGAGTGGTGCAGGAAGCCGGCCTCTTCCAGGAAGCGGCACATCTCCGCTGTATCGTGCGCGCCGAACTTCTCGCCATCCTGAATGGGCAGCTCGAAGGCGGCGCATTTCAGGTGCGCCAGCAGGATCTCCAGATTATCCGGGTTGATGCAGGCGTGTTCCGGCGAGCGGCCGAAGAAGTAATCGGGGTGCTCGACAATGTACTGGTCGAGCGGCGCGCTGGAAGCCACCAGCACGGCGGCCGAAGCGCTCTGGCGGCGTCCGGCGCGCCCGGCCCGCTGCCAGGTGGATGCGATGGTCCCGGGATAGCCCGCCATCACCACGGCATCCAGCGAGCCGATGTCGATGCCCAGTTCCAGCGCGTTGGTGGCCACTACCGCGCGGATTTCGCCATCCCGCAGCTTGCGCTCGATTTCGCGGCGCTCGCGCGGCAGGTATCCGCCGCGATAGCCGCGCACGGCGTCCTGCGGCAGCGGTCCGCGAGCATTCTGCATCGTCGCATCCTTCAGATAGGTCACCAGAAGCTCGGTGGCCAGGCGGTTGTTGGCGAACACCAGCGTCTGCAGACGGTGCTCGATGAACTCCAGCGCGATGCGCCGCGACTCGGCGATGTAACTGCGCCGGATCCCCAGTTGCCGGTTCACTACCGGCGGATTATAGAAGATGAAGAATTTCTCGCCGCGCGGCGCGCCATTCGAATCCACGATGCGGAAGGGCGATCCGGTCAGCGCCTCGGCCAGTTCGCGCGGATTGGCGATGGTGGCCGAGCAGCAAATGAAAACGGGCTTCGATCCATAGAACTCGCAGATGCGCCGCAGGCGCCGCAGCAGGTTCGCCAGATGGCTGCCGTACACGCCGCGATAGTAGTGCAACTCGTCGACCACCACGTAGCGCAGATTCTCGAACAGCTTGGCCCAGCGGGTGTGGTGCGGCAGGATGCCGCTATGCAGCATGTCCGGATTGGTGAGCACGATGTTGGCGCGCTGCCGGATGGCTTTGCGCGCGTCCTGAGGCGTATCGCCATCGTAAGTGAATGCCCGGATTTCCGAGCCCATCCCGTCGATGGCGGTCTGCAGTTCGTGGAGCTGATCTTCGGCCAGCGCTTTCGTAGGGAAGAGATACATCGCGCGGGCCCCGGGATCGGCCAGCAGCAGGTTCAGAACAGGCAGGTTATAGCACAGCGTTTTGCCGCTGGCGGTGGGCGTGACCACCACCACGTTTTGGCTTTGTTCGATCGCTTGGAAGGCCTCGGCCTGGTGCGAATAGAGCTGCCGGATACCGCGGTCCGCCAGTGCCCGCCGCAGGATGGGGTTTATGCCATCGGGCAAATCCTGGTATACGCCGCCGGTGGCCGGCTCGTGCCGGATGGCTGCGTGCGGAAAGCGCGTAAGCGCCGCTTCGAGCGTGAGCGATTTCGGAGAAGCGAGTGTCAGATCCATCGAGTTTCGCCTTTTCTTTGCTACCTTACACGAAAAGACGCTCGATGGCAAGCCTGTGGATTTGCAGTGATTTGTCTTGGTGGCGCAGGCGCTTCCGCCTGCGGACTTCCCTGCTATTCCTCGGCGTGCAGGAATTCGTAGCGTTCCAAAGTGGCGGCGATGTCGTATGCGGATTCGCCGGCGTCCGACCGGTTGGCGCGTAGCACCTTGCCAATACAGCGCAAACTAACCCGCTGGTCCGCGGGACCACCGATGGCGATGACGTATTCGATGGACGCTCCCAAGCCCGGCTCCTTTTCGGCAGTGAACAGTACGCCACCCGAACTGATGTTTTTCGTCAGTCCGGACTGCATAGTCCGTTCTGTGCCGTTGCGGGTGATGGAAACGGGCAATTGCAGGGTGAAGCGCCGGGTTCGTCTTTGTTCCACTCTAAGTAATCTAGTTTCTTCCGGGAACTCAGGTCAACTACTTATTCAAAAAAATAATTAGTATTGGTACTGCCCGTTTCAGAATCTTAGCCCTAATGCGGGACTTTAGTTCTACTTATCGAGGAAAATCGGTCCCATTTCGGCGCCTCCGCGGATCATGGCGGCGGCGCAACACCGCGCGGGGACTGCCATTCTGACTTCTGACTCCTGACTCCTGACTTCTGCCTTCTCTCTTATTTGCTATCCAGGTTCGATTTCAGGTCCTCCGGCGTGAGATCGCACTTCGCACCGGTGGCGGGGATCTCCACCTTGGCGGTCCACAAGATCGCGTTCACCACCAAGCGCCGCTGATCCTCCAGACCCCAGTTGTGGTGATAGTGCCCGCCGGTGAATCCGAAGCCGCGGCCGCCATCTTCGCGCTCCACCGCCCAGGCGACCGTCTCCTGCTGCGGCGCGTCCTTCGGCAGCAGGGCGGTCAGGATGGGCACCATAAGCTTATCGTCCTTGCGGAAGACGATGCGGTAATACCATTCGTCGGTGCTGCGAAAACCGTCCCAGCCCCGCGAGATGGGGTGCGCCGGCGCAGTCTGGGTCAATTCCACGTCGTTGACCGGGTTTTGCGAATACGGCCGCCGGTAAAATCCGCCGATCCATTCCAGCAATTCCATGCCGCCATGATCGCCCGGCACTTCCACCGCATAGTGCAGGCAGGCCAGGCCGACACCCCGCTTCATCAGCTTTCCCAGTTTCGCGAGACGGTCATCGGCCAACAGCGGGTGATTTTCGCCGCCATCCATGTACAGCACGATGGACTTGGCGCCCTCGAAGACGGAGTCGTCCGCCGGCCAGCCGCCCCGCACCACGACCGCGTCGACGCCTGGATTCTGGCGCAGACACTTGGCTAACAGCATCGAGCCCGCGTTGAACTCGTGCTCTCCTGGCCCGTGGCTGGGCTTACCGGCCACCAGCACGATCTTGGCCGGCGGCGCGGCCAGGGCGCCCCAGCAGATGGCTATCAGCAGCCAGCCGGCTTTGCTCATTTGTGTTCCTTTTGGAGCCACTCACGCAGTCCGCCCTTCTTCTTCGCGGGCTTCACCTCAAGCTTCGCTACGTTGTCGATGGCCGCCAGCGCGATGGGCGCCATGATGCGGTAGCCCTTGGCATTGGGATGCAGGCCGTCATCCGCGAGATCCGCCTGTAGGAAGCCGGCCTTATCCACCAGCGCGGAATAATAATCCACGTACGGAAAATGCCGCTGCTCGCAGAAGTTCTTGAGCCAGCCGTTCAACTCCAGAATCTTGGCGGGCGCCAGGCGCGCGGTCCGGGCGTACTGTGGATTCACATCCTTGTGGTAATCGCTCACCGGCAGCACCGACGCGAACATCGGCTCGATATGGTGCGCCTCCGCCAGGTCCGCGATCATCGACAAATTGTTCTCGATGGTGCTCACGGCCACCCCCCGCCCGAGATCGTTGATGCCGGCCAGCACCAGCACCAGCCGCGGCTTCAACTCGATCACATCGGCCTGCATGCGCCCCAGCATCTCGCCGGTGATCTGGCCGCCGATGCCGCGGTTTACGAAGTCGCGCTCGCCGCCGTAATACTCCTTGAGCCGCCAGCCGTCGGTAATCGAATCGCCCAGAAAGACCACGCGCGGCTTCTCCGGGGAGGGCGGGCCGAGCTTTTCATTGGCTTCCGTGTACCGCTTCAGATTGTCGCGGTCGGGATTGCGCAACTGCGCATCTTTGGAATCCAGTAGGGCGCGGAAATGCGCGTCCAGGCGATCCACCGCGTCGCGCAGCTCGCCGAACTGCCGCCGCCCTTCGTCGGGAAACGGATATGGCTTCGGCACGGTGTCGGAGATCGACAGGTAGGCGCGCGCGTCGCCCAGAAACGTAAACGTATACCCGGCGTTTTGCGGAGCGGTTTCCAGGTTGGCCAAAGCCTGCCGGGCGTCTTCCAGCGCGGGCGCTCCGGCGCGCGCCAAGCCAGGCACGGCCAGGCCGGTGGATTCCATCAATTGCACGGCGCGCTGTTCCAGCTTCAGCGCATCCTGATTCGAAAGCAATGCGCCGCCGCTCTGGGCCCACGCCATCGCCGCCGCCGCCCAAAAACAGGCGAGCCATTTCATGTTTTTTCTTCCTTTTCCAGTTGCAGGGTAATTGTGCCGATCGTAAATTGCAGGCGCACGCGGATCTGCACCGGCAGCTTGCGCGCGTCGTCCGTAAGCCAGATATATAAATGTCCGTAGCGCCGGTACAGCACGTCGTTAAACAGGAACGCCTCGTAGCGGATGGTCTTGAACGTTCCGGCGGGCGTCTTAATATCCTCGCGCTGTTGCGCCTCCACGCGCGCCATCACGCTCTTCTTGCCGTCGCTGACGGCCACTTGGGCGGTCTGTCCGGGCTGCAGGTTCAGCGTGCGCAGCGAGTAGAGGCCGCCCAATACGTCGTGCACGCACGCCGGAATGTCGATCTCGTGCGCGTTCACTACGCCTTTCTTGTCCAGATCTTTTTCGAGGTATTCGGCCTTGCGCGCCTCGCGGTTGAACGTCACGCTGGTCTCCCTGTGCCGGCTGCCTTCTTCCGCCTTCAAGTGGGAGCCTGAGGAACACAAGTCCGATTCCAGATTCGAAACGTAATCGTTATTCACCTTGAAAAGCTTGGAAACCAGGCCAGTAGACTCCAGGTGCAGATCGGCCTGCCAGCCCGGATCGGCCGGATTGGCCGAATTGGCCGAATTGGGATGATGCTGCGTGGCGCTCCAGACCAGGTGCGCCTTTCCGGCCGTGACCAGCCGCCATTCCACCAGGTAGTCGAGCGTCTCCCGCGCCGGAAGCGCGCCGGGCGCCGCCATGACCACGGGACCTGCAAATAGCAGGAGCAGCATCCAAACTGCTGTCATCAGAGCCAGTGTAACGCGTTATGGGGCTGGCCGAATCACAGCTCGGCGGGGCAAGCGCACCCGCCCGTGCGCTCTTGAAATGGGAGGATCTCTTACGTTGGGCTAGCGATGACGCTTGGCACGCATGCGGTCCAAAGTCCGGCTCTTCGTTCGGGGCCATTTTGGGCCCGATACTCTCGGCCTGCATAGCAGCCACGGCCGACCGGGGAGGACCGACGAGGTGCCCGTAGAACCGATCCACGTGGTTGGCGCTACAGTCGTGTGAAATGACCTGTCGGCTTTGGCATGAGGTCCGGCGGCGGGGCCACTCCCGCCGCCATATGTTTGCCGCTGTCGGGTACCACCCCAGCTAGAATAGGGACGGATCAAACACGTCGAAATCAGCGCTTACCCCAAACAGTTTGGCCCCGGCGCTGCATCCCGTTGTTGTGGAGTAGGGCCCGTATGAGTTCGATACTCCGGCTTGGCCCACTTCGATCATCTAATTTGGCCCCCCTGCTTATCGACATTTTACGTCATCTTGGCCGGCGTGCAAAACTCCGGCCAGCCCAAATTCAACCAGTAAA
>Ga0302325_10001372_pt1 | contig 62089 bp, 59 predicted proteins | sample Palsa_T0_2_FD_201948 | JGI IMG/M metagenome (GOLD analysis project Ga0302325, IMG submission 201948) | Peat permafrost microbial communities from Stordalen Mire near Abisko, Sweden - Palsa_T0_2 | ecosystem: Environmental > Terrestrial > Soil > Palsa > Peat permafrost | place: Sweden: Abisko...
GCGAGTTCATGGTCCTGGTCGGGCCGTCCGGCTCGGGCAAGACCACCGCGCTGCGCATGCTCGCCGGTCTTGAGCCCCTCGACGGCGGGTCCGTCGAGATCGGCGACCGGGACGTCACCTTCGTTCCACCCAAGGACCGGGACATCGCCATGGTGTTCCAGAACTATGCCCTGTACCCGCAGAAGACCGTCGCGGAAAACATGGGCTTCGCGCTCAAGATGCAGCGCGTTCCCCGCGAAGAACGGGACCGGCGGGTGCGGGAAGCCGCGCGCCTGCTGGACCTCGACGACCAGCTGCTCGAACGCAAGCCCAAGCAGCTGTCCGGCGGGCAGCGGCAGCGCGTGGCGATGGGACGGGCCATCGTGCGCGAGCCCAAGGTCTTCCTGATGGACGAGCCGCTGTCCAACCTGGACGCGAAACTGCGCGTGCAGACCCGCGGCCAGATCGCCGAATTGCAGCGCCGTCTCGGGATTACCACGGTCTACGTGACCCACGACCAGGTGGAGGCGATGACCATGGGTCACCGGGTGGCGGTGCTGAGCGGCGGGCGGCTGCAGCAATGCGACACGCCGCGCGAGCTCTATGACAACCCGGTGAACCAGTTCGTCGCCGGGTTCATCGGCTCCCCCGCGATGAACCTGCAGACCGTCCCGCTCAGCGATGGCGGCGCCCGGCTGGCGGGCGCCACGCTGCCCCTCCCGGCCGCGGTCCGCACTGCTGCCTCAGCCGCGGGCCTCAGTGAGCTCGTTATCGGCATCCGGCCCGAGCACCTGCACCTGGCGAACGGATCCGGCGAGCTGGGCGGCGAGGTGATGCTGGTGGAAGAGCTTGGCGCCGACTCTCTGCTGCATGTGCGGCTGGCCGAAAGCGGGAACCCTGTCGTGGCGCGCGCCGAAGGGCGTAAGCCACCTGCCCCAGGACAAAAGGTAACGTTCCACGTCCAGCCGGAGGACATCTTCGCGTTCCACCCGGGGACGGGTGCCCGCCTTGCCGGTTAACCAGGGCCCAGGCGTCGTCACCCCGCGACCGCTGAACGCGCGAACGCTGGCGTATTGGAGCGAGCGGCTGCCGGTGCCGGCCTACGACCGTGATCTCGTCACGCCAGGCGTCGTCCACTTCGGCGTCGGCGGTTTCCACCGGGCGCACCAGGCGATGTACCACGACCGCCTCATGAACGAGGGCACGGCGCTGGACTGGGGAATCTGCGGCGTCGGGGTGATGGCAGCGGACCTGAGGATGAAGCAGGCGCTGAACGCGCAGGACGGTCTCTACACGCTGGTGCTTAAGCACAGCGACGGCACATACGAACCGCGGGTGATCGGCTCCATCGTGGAGTACCTGTTCGCGCCGGACGATCCGGAGGCGGTCATCGAGAAAATGGCGGCGGAGTCGACGCGGATCGTGTCGCTGACGATAACCGAGGGCGGCTACAACATCCACGACGCCACCGGCGAGTTCGACGAGGCCAACCCGGACGTAATCCACGATCTTGAACCCGGCGCGGTTCCGCGGACCACATTTGGGCTGATTACCGAGGCGCTGCGGCGCCGCTGGAAGCGCGGCCTGGTGCCCTTCACTGTCATGTCCTGCGACAACCTTCAGGGCAACGGCCGCCTGACCAAACGGGTGTTCACCGCCTTTGCCCGGCGAGAAGACCCGGAACTCGGCGACTGGGTCGAGCGCGAGGTGCGCTTCCCCAACTCCATGGTCGACCGCATCACCCCGGTGACCACTGACGCCGACCGGGCTGAGGTCAGGGAAGTATTCGGGATCGAAGACCGGTGGCCGGTCGTCTGCGAGCCGTTCACACAGTGGGTGCTCGAGGACACATTCACGGCCGGACGGCCGCCGTACGAGCAAGCCGGGGTGCAGCTCGTCGAGCAGGTAGAGCCCTACGAACTGATGAAGCTGCGGCTGCTCAACGGAAGCCACCAGGCCATGTGCTACTTCGCCTACCTGCAGGGCTACCGGCTGGTGCACGAGGCCGCTCAGGACCCCTTGTACCAGGCCTTCCTCCTCGGCTACATGGACAAGGAGGCCGCCCCGACCCTGCCCCCGGTGCCGGGAGTGGACCTCGATGGGTACAAGCACACGCTGATCGAGCGCTTCTCCAACTCGCATATCCGCGACACCATCGCCCGGCTGTGCGCGCAGAGCTCGGACCGGATTCCCAAGTGGCTGCTGCCAGTAGTCCGCCATCAGCTCGCGACCGGCGGCGAGATCAGGCGCTCGGCCGGAGTGGTGGCCAGCTGGGCACGTTACGCGGAGGGTATCGACGAGCAGGGCAACCCGATCGAGGTGGTCGACCGGCTCGCGGACAGCCTCACCCGGATCGCCCGCTGTCAGCGCGAGGATCCCGACGCGTTCATCGCCAACCGCGACTTGTTCGGGGATCTGGCCGATGATAAACGCTTCGTCGCCGCTTACCGGTCCGCGCTGGCCTCGCTGCACCAGCGCGGGGCACGAGCGACGCTGGAGTCGCTGGTCTGAATCGGCAAGGCCGGCCTGCTGTCGGCGGGTAGGTCTACCGTGGGGCGCAGACAGGAGCCCAGCGTAAGTAAGGAAAGACCATGACCACACTCGGGAACCGGCCGAATACAGCGCTCCTCGTGATCGACGTGCAGAACGGCGTCGTCGAGGGGGCGCACGAGCGCGACGCGGTCGTCGCGAACGTCGGCAGCCTTGTCGAGAAGGCGCGGCGGGAACGGATCCCCGTTGTCTGGGTGCAGCACTCCGACGAGCAGCTTGCTACCGGGAGCGACGAGTGGCGGATCGTTCCCGAGCTGGCTCCGGGCGACGCCGAGCCGCTCGTCGGGAAGAACTACGGCGACTCCTTCGAGGACACCACTCTCGAGACCGTCCTGTCAGACCTCGGAGTGGGGCGGCTTGTCGTCGTCGGCGCGCAGACCGATGCGTGCATCCGCTCGACGCTCCACGGCGCGTTCGTCCGGGGGTACGACGCGACCCTGGTCAGCGACGCCCACACGACGGAGGACCAGACGGCATGGGGGGCGCCCCCGCCGGACCAGGTCATCGCGCACACGAACCTGTACTGGACCTACCAGACGGCGCCGGGGCGGACGGCCGGGACGGTCGAGACCAAGGATGTCGACTTCGGCGGCACGTCCTGAAGGATGCCCGTGCGGAGGCCGGCCGCCTCAGCCAGCTCGTGGCGTTAGCTGAATCCGAGGCCGGCGGAAATCATGCGGGCCGGCTCGCCGCCGGCTTCTATCGCGAGGTCGAGCGCCGCGGTGACGTTGAGGTCGGTGCTCAGCAGCCGGCGGATCTCGGCGCTGGCGCCCGGCTGCTGCAGGCCGGTGCGGCCGGCGGCGTGGTAAAGGTTCTCCAGCCGGGACGCCGCGTCATCGAGCAGCGATGGCGCGTAGTCCCAGTCATCGGCCCAGTAGCGGTCAAGGATCATCATCCGCACGGCCGCAGCCGGATGGGTGGCCAGCAGATCTTCCAGGAGGATCAGGTTGCCGGCTGACTTGGCCATCTTGGCGTTCCGCATCGTGACGGTGCCGACGTGCAGCCATGCCCGGGCGTACGGGCGCACGGCCGTGAACGCCTCGGCCATCGCGGCATGGTAGGCGTGATGCGGGAACCGGAGGTCCTTCCCGCCGGCGTGCAGGTCGACGCCGATGCCGAACACCGAGAGCGCCATCGCGGCGCACTCGGCATGCCACCCGGGCCGGCCGTCGCCCCACGGGGACTCCCACGCCGGATGACCGGGCTCGGCCGCCTGCCACACCGCGATATCCAGCGGGTCGTCCTTGGCCGGGTCATCAGGCCGGCCGCCGTATTCCGCCGATAGCCGCAGTGCCTCGTCCCGGGCAAGTCCGGCGCGCTCGGCCGCGTCCCGGCCATGGAAGTAGACGGTGCCCCCGCGATGATAGGCCGCCCCGGCGGCCAGCAGCCCGGAGGCCAGCCGGATGACGTGCTCGACGTATCGGTGCGCCCGCGGCTCGTGCCGCGGCGCCCGGACGCTCAGCGCGGCCATGTCGCGCTCGAAATGGAACTGCTGGACCGCGGCGAACGCGTCATAGGGGGTGCTGGCGCGCTGCGCCGCGGCATCGAGCACGTCGTCCACGTCGGTGATGTTCCGGCAGACCTCGGCCTCGACGCCGTTGAGCTGCAGAGCCCGGCTGAGCGCGTCGACCCAGACGAACGTGGCCGCATGCCCGAGGTGCGTCACGTCGTACGGCGTGATCCCGCATACGTAGATGCGGGCGCAGTCCAGCATCGCCAGGCGGCGTCCGGCGAGGACCGCCTCGGTCACGTTGGCAGCCGCACCGGCGGCCGCGTGCGTTGTGGTCATGGACCTAGTCTCCGTTACCGCCGCTCGCGGACGGCGGCCGAGGCTAGCCGCACGCCCGCAGGAGATAGGTGCGCTCCGCCAGCGTGCCCGATCATCTTACGTAATGCCGTAAACACTGTGATACTGCGATACTGCGATCCTGGGATACTGCGCCGGCTACTGCCTACCGTCATGCCGCAGGCATTGCCATACTGCGTTAATGACGGCTCTCAGCGTCGCCCTGGTCAACCTCAAGCCGGGCACGGGCAAGACCACCTCGGCGGTCTGGCTAGCGCACGTTTTCGTAGAGGCCGGGCACACCGTGCTCCTGGTGGACGCGGATCCTTCCGGTAGCGCCCTGGAGTGGTCTGACCTGGCGGCCATGAACCCGGGGCTGCCGCCGCAGGCGGCATTCCCGTTCCGCATCGTGGCGCTGCCGTCCCGCAACCTGCACCGCCGCCTGCCCGAGATCGCGCTGGCGGATGACGTGGTGATTATCGACGCGCCGCAGCTGGAGGACCACGAGGGCATCGCCCGCTCGGCGATGCGGTACGTCGACGAGATCCTGATCCCGTGCGCGCCGAGCCCCATCGAGATCAACCGGACCACGCCGGTGCGGGACGAGATCTCCGAGGTTGAGGAACTCAGGGACCGGCCCGGCCGCTCGGCCGTGCTGCTGAACCGCTGCGTCGCCCGCGCGAATTCGACGGCCAGCGCCAGAGCGGCCCTGGAGGATCTCGGCTATGGCGTGCTGCGGACGGTTGTGCCGAGGCTGGAGGTTTACGCGCAGAGCTTCGGCCTGCCGATTCCCGGCGCAGGCCGCGACGTGTGGCGCCGGGTGGCCCAGGATCTCCTTGACCGGCCCGTTTCGCTGGGCACGGTGCCGTCGTGACCACGGAGCGGGAGCGGCGAAAGGCCCAGATGACGGCCGCCGCGGCGAGGCGCACTGAGCCCGGCGCGTCCCCGGCCGGGAGGACGGCGATCCGGTCGAAGCCGGTCAGGGTCACCCTGGACCTGAGCCCCGAGCTCTACCGGCAGCTCGCCCGCTGGGCCGATACTGCCGCGATCGAGCTCGACGTGCCGCGCGTCGCCCTGGTGGATGCGGTACGGGCGATGATCCGGGTCGCGGCGGAAAGCCCGGACGCCGTCATCGAGCGGCTGCGCCGCGACCTGGAATAGCCGCGAGCCCTACAGGTGCCGCCCGAGCAGCGTCAGGTCGGCCGGGGACAGCCTGTCGCGCGCGGTCTTGGCCTGATGCCAGTACGGATAGATCAGCGGCGGCTCGCTGGCCTTGTCCAGCCGGTCGCGTTCCTCGGCCGTCAGGACCAGGTCGGCGGCGGCCAGGTTGTCCGCGAATTGCTCGCCGGTCTTCGCGCCGATCACCAGCGAGGTCACGGCGGGCCGGCCGAGCAGGTAGGCCAGCGCCACCTGAGCAGCCGACACGCCGCGGGACTCGCCGATGCTCACCAGCACGTCGACAATCTCATACAGGGCGTCGGAGTCCCGGACCGGCGGCTCGTTCCAGTCGGTCAGCCCCCGCGAGCCGGCCGGCGGCTGCCGGTCACGGCGGTACTTGCCGGACATCAGGCCGCCGGCCAGCGGGCTCCAGACGAGCACGCCGAGGCCCTGGTCGACGGCGGCGGGAATCAGCTCATACTCGGCCTCGCGTGCCTGCAGCGAATAGTAGATCTGCTGGCTGACGAACCGCGGCAGGCCCAGCATGCTCGCCATGCCGAGCGCCTTCATCAGCTGCCAGCCCGCGTAGTTGGACACCCCGACGTAGCGAACCTTGCCGGAGCGGACCAGCAGGTCCAGCGCCTCCAGCGTTTCCTCAAGCGGAGTGAGCCCGTCCCATTCGTGCACCTGGTACAGGTCAATGTGCTCGGTGCCCAGCCGCCGCAGGCTGGCCTCGCATCCGGTCACGATGTGATAGCGGGACAGGCCAGCGTCATTGGGCCCGTCGCCCATCGACATCCGCACCTTGGTGGCGACGAGCACCTCGTCGCGGCGGCCCTTCAGTGCCTGGCCCAGGATCTCCTCCGCCAGGCCGCCGGAGTACACGTCCGCCGTGTCGAACAGGTTCACCCCGGCTGCCAGGCACTGGTCCACCTGGCGGCGTGCCTCGTCCACGTCGGTGGATCCGACATCCGCGAAGCCGCCGCGGCCGCCGAACGTCATCGTGCCCATGGTGAGCACGGAAACCCGCAGACCTGACCTGCCCAGCGCGCGATATTCCATGGCCCGACCCTACCGATCACCGGGCCCGCGAAGCCAGCGGGGGAAGCGACCAGGCCAGCAATCAGGCAGCGGCCAGGGCAGCGGTCAGGGCAGCGCTGAGGCGTATCGCGTGCTCAGCGCACCGTGCAGCCGCCCGGCCGCCAGCTTGCGGCCGCACAGGATCAGCGCGAGGTCCTGGGCGGCGCCGGACACCGGCTCTCCTGACCCGAACGACCAGTCACTGTCGTCGGCCCTGAGCTCGGCCTGGCTCAGGTCGGCGCCGAAGTAGCTGAGGGTGCGCGGCCTGGTGAGGGCAGCCAGCACGAGCCGCAGGCGATCCCCGGGTACCTGCCTCCCGGCGCCCAGCGGAGTCGTCATGTCCAGCCCGTGAATCACGTCGTGGACCAGCGCGCCCTCAAGTCCGCCGCCTGGCGGCTTCCATGGGTTCGCTGCGTTGTCCCGCAGCGCCGCCACCAGCGCATCCGCCGACATGGCGGCGTCCCTCCTGGCGCAGCGGTCCGCCATCCGGCTGAATTTCCCCCGGTCCCTGACGATTTCTGCGGCGAACCGCGGTGTCGAGTACCGAAACGGCATGGTCATGTGAGCCACAACCTCCCGCACCCGCCACCCGGCGCACAAGGACGGCGTTTCCCAGGACTCGGCCGGCAGGCCCTCCAGTACCTCCGCGATCTCCCGGCGTTCAGCCGCAACCAGCTCCCGCAGATCAGCGTCCTTCGCCGATGTCCTGCTCATGGCGGCGCTCCTTGATCGTGACTGCTTCTTGATCGTGACTGCTTCCGATGGCTGCCGGGACAGGCAATCCCGGCCCGTCCAGCTACCTGAGGACCTCGCCAGCGAGCGTTCCGAGGTACGCGGCGAAGCGATCGAGCGAGGTGGCGAACCCGGCGCGGGCGGCCGGATCGCGGAACGCCGCGGGCGCGTTCGCCTGGCGGATGCGGACCTCGGTCCGGCCGTCATCGAGAGCCGCGAAGGTGGTCGTCGTCGTCATCCCCGTGTCGGTGTCGACCCACGCGAGCAACTCGGGGGCCACGATCTCGACGTACCTGGCCCGCATCGGGTACCGGCTGCCGTCGGCATCATTGACCATGACGGTCTCGAAGGCGCCGCCAGGGCGCGGATCGACCGTGATGTTCTCCAGCGGCGTGCTCACTCCGAGCGGGCCCCAGAAGTGAGTCAGCCGCTCGGGCTCGGTCATGCAGCGGAAGACCAGCTCTCTCGGAGCATCGAAAACGCGGACGTAGGTGAGCTCGCCTGCCGCGGCCGCCTCGTCATTCATGGTCCTTCCCTTCCTTCCCGCGCGATGCTTGCCGGATGCCGCGCAGGTAGTCGTCGAGCTTGTCGAACCGCTCCGCCCAGATCCGCCGGTTCTCCTCAATCCAGCCGGCGGCCGTATCGAGCGCCTCCCGCTCCAGGTGGCAGGGACGGAACTGGGCACGCCGGGATCGCGAGATCAGCCCGCAGCGCTCGAGCACCTTGAGGTGCTTGGAAATGCCGGGCAGCGTCATGTCGAAGGGGGCTGCCAGCTCGTTCACCGTCGCGTCCCCCTGCGCCAGCCTGGCCACGATCGCCCGGCGGGTCTGATCCGCCAGCGCGGTAAAGGTCGCGTCGAGCTGCTCGCCGGCCACCGTCATCGCTGCTCCCCTCGGATGTACTTCACCATACAGTTAATTAACTGTAAAGTTCAATACAAGCGCGGAACGGATTGGCCATGATCGTCATACCGCCACGGCATACTCAGCCGCGCGGCAGCTCAGAGAACCCTGGGACGCCCCGGTCAGCGGCGGCTGGCCCTGCGCCCGTCCAGGGTCCATATGCGGCTACAGCCCGTGCAGCCCAGGAGATCCCCGGACGGATCCGCGATCCTCCCGATCACCCCGCCACAGGTACACAGATCCCCGGGCGCGACCCTGCGCCCGGTCTGCGTGACGACCGGGAGTTCGACAGGGCGTGTCTCATGGCGCACGTGCAGGTACCCCAGCGCGGCTGCGCCCCCCACGACGACGATGACGGTCGCCGCTAAGTAGCCCAATTGCGCCTCCCATGGCGATATATATACATCGACCGTACTGTGCGACGGAGCGTGAATACATCCGTGCCGGTGCTCGCCGCGACGACCGCGGTTAGGGTACGGCGCAGATGGCGGCGATGACGGGCGGCGCGCCGTGGCGCGGCGGTCACCCGCAGCGGCGCGAAGCACGGCTGGAGGGCTGGCGGCGGCGCTCTTCCCGCCGCACGCGTCGGGTGCCGTAACCCCAGGGAAACATGTAACCCCGGGGAAACATAAAGCAAGGAAGATGGGGCGATGATGTCGCGGCGGATCCGGGTCGGTTGCGACTTCACCTATGTTGCCGAGATCGAGACCCCCGTGATCTTCCAGGTGCAGCCGCGCCAGGCCCCGGACGTCACTGTGCAGCATGAGCAGTGGCTCTCCGAGCCGCCGATGGTGGTCCGCGGCTACGCCGACCTGTACGGAAACTCCTGCCGCCGCTGCGTGCTCCCCGTCGGCCGGTCGAGCTTCGGGTACGACGCGATCGCCGTCGTGCCGGATGCCGCGGAGGACGCCGACTGCGGCGCCCGGGAGTGCGCGCCCGGCGACCTGCCCGACGACACCCTGATCTATACCCTGCCCAGCCGCTACTGCCTGCCCGACGTGCTCGGCGACGAGGCGTGGACGCGCTTCGGCGGCCTTGCGCCCGGCTACGGCAGGGTCACGGCGATCTGCGACTACGTCCATGGCCATCTGGAATTCCAGTACGGCAGCACGAACGCGATGTCGACCGCGGCGGACGTGTACGCGGCCGGACGCGGGGTCTGCCGTGACTTCACGCATCTGGCGATATCGTTCTGCCGGGCGCTGAACATTCCGGCCCGGTATGTCTTTGGTTACCTCCCTGACATGGACGTTCCCCCGGACCCGGCGCCGATGGACTTCGCGGCCTGGATGGAGGTCTGGCTGGGGGAGCGGTGGTGGACGTTCGATCCCCGCAACAACATGCGGCGCAAGGGACGTGTGGTGATCGGCCGGGGACGCGACGCGCTCGATGTGGCCATGGCGACGACGTTCGGCGGTCCGCTGCTCGAGTCGATGGTTGTGCACGCCGAGGAGGTGACCGGATGATGCTCGACTCCCAGGCGCTCACGGCGCCGCTGCTCGATCACCGCGGGCTGGACCTGGACGCCGCAGGGAGCGTTACCTACATCCTCAGGCAGAGCTTCCGCTACGACTACGACGCGCCGGTGGAGTCACTGCGGCAGCGGCTGGTTATCGTCCCGCCGGCCCGCCACGGCGGCCAGCACAGGCGCGCGCACCGGCTGGAGGTGAGCGGCGCCAGGGCCAGGCGCCGCCTGTGCCGGGACTCCCGCGGCAACGTCATCACCTGGCTGCGCGCCGAGCGGGTGGCGGATGCCGTCGAGTTCCGGCTCGCCGCCCTGGTCGAGTGGGTGCGCGCCGACGGGCCGCCCGTGCTGCCCGCGGCGGCCGCGGGCAGCCCCGGCCTGCTGCGGCCGACCCGGCTCACGGCCGCCGACGACCGCCTCCGCGACCTGTCGGCTGAGCTGGCCGGCCGCGGGGACACGCCGCTGGAGAAGGCCGAGCGGATATGTGATCTCGTGCACGGCGCCCTCACGTACTCCCATGGCGTCACTTCGGTGCGGACTACCGCCGCTGAGGCGCTGGCCGGCGGCCGCGGCGTCTGCCAGGACTTCGCGCACGTGATGCTCGCGCTGTGCCACCTCGCCGGGCTGCCAGCCCGGTACGTCTCCGGCCACCTGCTCGGCCAGGGCGGCACCCACGCCTGGGTGGAGGTCATCACGCCGAGGGCCGGGGACGCCGTCGCGGTCGCCTTCGACCCGTGCAACGGCCGCCGGACGGGCAGTGGCTACGTGACCGTCGCGACCGGCCGCGATTACTCCGACGTGGCGCCGACATCGGGCTCCTACATCGGCGCGTCGCGCGGCCGGCTCACCACCGACCGCCGGGTAGGCGTCATCGCCGCCGCCTGATCCCCGGCCACCTGGTGTCCAGAAATGACCACGCAACATAGCCCGACTACCCTCTGATCATGGCGGACATCTTCGACAGCTACCAGCTGGCTGAGGCCTGGGATGAGATGTTCGAGCGGCCTGGAGTCCCCCGGCCTCCCTACCAGGCCCTGCTGGCCGCCCTGCAGCCGCTGGATACCAGCGAGCTGCGCTACCGGGCGGATCAGATGGCCAGCGTCTTCACCGACCGCGGCGTCACCTTCGACTACGCGGGCGAGGAAAGGCCGTTCCCGCTGGACCTGATCCCCCGGATCATCGACGCGGTCGAGTGGGATCTCATCGCGCGCGGGGTTCGCCAGCGGGTGCTGGCCCTTGAGGCATTCCTCGCGGACGTCTACGGACCCGGCCAGGCGTTCGCCGACGGCGTGCTGCCCTGGAGCGTCGTGCTCACCTCGCAGCAGTTCCGGCGCGAGGTACTCGGCCTGACGCCGCCCAACGGCGTCCGGGTGCACATCGCGGGCATCGACCTGATCAGGGACGAGCAGGGAAAGTTCCGGGTGCTTGAAGACAATGTGCGCATCCCGTCGGGCGTCAGCTACGTGGTTGAGAACCGGCTGGCGATGACCAGGACGTTTCCCGCGCTGTTCGCCGAGCAGCACGTCAACCCGGTCGATGAGTACCCGGCCCGGCTGCTCGCGGCGCTGCGCGCTGCCGCCCCCGCGCAGGCCAGGGATCCCATGGTGGTCGTGCTCACCCCGGGCGTTTACAACGCCGCGTACTTCGAGCACACCCTGCTCGCCCGGCTGATGGGGGTAGAGCTGGTCGAGGGGCGGGACCTGGTCTGCTCGGGCAATCAGGTCTTCGTGCACACCACGCAGGGCAATCAGCCAGTTGACGTGATCTACCGGCGCGTCGACGACGACTTCCTGGACCCGCTGCACTTCCTGCCGGGCTCGGTCATCGGCTGTCCCGGCATCATCAACGCCGCGCGGGCCGGCAACGTCACGATCGCTAACGCGGTCGGCAACGGCGTCGCCGACGACAAGCTGCTCTACACCTACATGCCCGACCTGATCAGGTACTACATGGGCGAGGAGCCGCTGCTGCCGGGCGTCGAGTCGTACCGGCTCGACGAGCCCGACGTGCTCGACTGGGTGCTTGGCCGGCTGGACCAGCTGGTGCTCAAGCCGGTGGACGGCGCGGGCGGCAGCGGCATCGTGATCGGCCCGCACGCGGACGAGCGCACCCTCGTCGCGCTGCGCGCCAAGGTAGCCGCGCAGCCGCGCAGCTGGATGGCACAGCGGCCCGTGGCGCTGTCCACCTCGCCGGTCCTGACCGGCGACCGGCTGGCGCCGCGCCATATCGACCTGCGGCCGTTCGCCGTCAACGACGGCAGCGATGTGTGGCTGCTGCCCGGCGGCCTGACCAGGGTGGCGCTGCAGGAGGGCGCCCTCGTCGTCAACTCCAGCCAGGGCGGCGGGTCCAAGGACACCTGGGTGCTGGCCGGCGAGGAGCGCCCGGCTGCCGTCAGCGCTTCGGAGCAGATGGTGCCAGCCCTGCGCGCTCCCGAGCGCGCCACCATCGGCCGGCAGAGCGGCCCGAAGTCAGGCCAGCAATGACTGCGGGGACCACCGCGCGCACCGGGCTGCTCAGCCGTATCGCCGAGACCCTGTTCTGGACCGGCCGCTACATCGAGCGCGCGGACGACACCGCCCGGATGGTCGATGTGTACGTGCATCGCATGCTGGAGGAGCCCCAGGCCGACGAGGACGCCGGGTGCAGCGCGCTGCTGGCCGTGCTGGGGATGCCGCCGCCCGAGGCCACCCGGCTGGATATCGGGATGGCGCTTGACCAGCTCGCCTATGACGAGAAGAGCCCGAGCGCCATCGCCGGCGCCATCCTCGCGGCGCGGGCTGGCGCGCGCAGCGTGCGCGAGGTCATCTCCAGCGAGATGTGGGAATGCCTGAACGTGGCCGGGCTCGGGCTGCCGGGCCAGCGCAGGGCCGCTGAGCGCCTGGGTCCGCACGTCTACCTGCGGTTCATCCGCGAGCGCGCGGCGCTGTTCTTCGGGCTCGCCGACTCCACCATGAGCCGCGATGACGCCTGGCGGTTCCTGGTGCTCGGCCGGAGCGTGGAGCGGGTGGACATGACGGCCAGGATGCTGCTCTCCCGGATGCCGGGTGCCGACTACGAGGTCGGCTGGCCGATGCTGCTGCACGCGTGCGGCGCCTATGAGTCGTTCATCCGCACGCGCAGCTGGACCGGCGGTTCCCGGCACGTCGCGGAGTTCCTTATTCTCGACCGGCTCTTCCCCAGATCCGTGATGCACGCGCTGGGGACGGCCGAGGAGTGCCTGGCCGCGCTCGGTCCCGACCAGTTCAGGGTCGGCATGGGCGACCCGGCGCGGCGGCCGATCGGGCGGATGCGGACCAGGCTCGCGTATGCGGATCCGCAGCTGCTGCCCGACCAGCTCGGCGACCTGCTGAGGGAGCTGCAGGAGACCTGCCTGGAGGCGAGCCAGGCCATCACCGAGCGTTATTTCTCCTACGGGCAGCCGGTGGCATGGGAGCAGGAAGCGTGAGCGCGGGCTGGCAGCCTGTGAGCGCGGGCTGGCGGCTGAGATGAGCCCGGGCTGGCGGCTGCGGATCGTGCACCGGACCCACGTGTGCTACGAGGGCTCGGCGCGCGCGTCTTACAACGAGGCCCGGATGACCCCGCCGACGCTGCCGCGGCAGGCAGTCCTCGAGAGCCGTGTCTCGACCGACATCCCGGCGCCGATGTGGACCTACACCGATTACTGGGGAACGCTGGTCAGCTCGTTTGACATTCAGGCACCGCACCACGAGCTGGTGATCCGCGCCCAGGCCACGGTCGAGACGAGGCCCGCGGCCACGCCGTCCCCGCCGCTGCCCTGGGCGGTCCTGCGCGAGCGCGTGGCGGGCAGCAGGCTGCTGGAGTTCCTCACGCCGACAAAGCGCACGGCGGTCGACCAGGCGCTCGCGGCCAGCGCCAGGGAGCGCACCGCCCGCGGCGACCCGCTGGAGGCCGCGGCCGAGATCGCCTCCTGGGTTCGCGACCGGGTCGCCTACGTGCCGGGCGCGACCGAGGTCCAGACGAGCGCGCAGGAGGCGTGGGACAAGAGCCAGGGCGTATGCCAGGACGTGGCGCACCTGACGGTCGCGCTGCTGCGCGAGGTCGGGCTCCCGGCCAGGTACGTGTCCGGATACCTGCATCCCGAGCCGGAGGCGCAGCCGGGCGATGAGGTGGCCGGCGAGAGCCATGCGTGGGTGGAGTACTGGGTCGGCGAGTGGGTCGCCTGCGATCCGACCAACCGGGCGCTGGTCGGCGAGCGCCATGTGATCGTCGCCACCGGGCGGGACTACGGCGACGTCCCGCCGCTGAAGGGCATCTACCACGGTGCCCCCAGCAGCACGATGGACGTCACCGTCGCCCTGGCCAGGCTGGCCTGACGGCGGCTCCGCTACCGGCCGGCCAGGCCCCCAGGCTGGGCCGGCTGATGAACGCGGAACCGGTCGTAGCTGGCGCGGTAGCCGCGCAGCCAGGCGAGCGGGCGGAGCACGGCGAAGAGGGCGCGCTGCAGCGCGACGGGCGGCCCGCCGAGATAGCTGTCCCACAGCCTGGCGGACGCGGCGACCTGCAGGAAGGGCGGGCCGCCGCTGGCATTCGCACGGCCTTCCCCGGCGATGCCGCAGTAGGTCTCGAAGAAGCTCAGCATGTTGCCGCCCGGCCGGAACTCGACCAGCATCCGCAGCTCGCCGTCGCCGCAGTTCCACCAGGTGTGCGGGGTGCCTGGCTCGACGGCGAGGCTGCCGCCGGCCCCGAGCACGCGCAGATCCTTGCGGATCTGGATGGTGGCCTGGCCCTGCAGGACCTCGAAGCGCTCCTGCTGGCGGCGGTGCAGGTGAACCGGCGGGCGGATCATGTCCGGCGGGGCCTGCTCCTCCAGCCGCAGCACGCCGGGCTCGCCGGGATGCACGACGATCCGCTCCTTGCTGATCGGGTTCTCCAGTACGCTCGCCGGCACGGTCAGCCTCCCTCTCCCGGGCTTCCCCGATTAAAATCCGAACCAAGATTATCCGTACTAGGATTATCTGTAAAGTAGTATCTTGGCGAGGATGCCAGGCCTTCAGGAAGCAGACGACCGGGACGCCCGCGGGGCGGCGGCCGGGGAGTTCCGTGCCACGGTGGCGGTGCTGGCGATCCTGAAGACGGCTTCCTGGCTGCTCGACGAGGTGCAGCCGGTCTTCGCCGAGCACCACATCACGGCCTCGCGCTTCGACGCGCTGGAGGCGCTGTCCCGGCGAGGCGGGCGCGCCCGGCCGGCCGAGCTCCGGGACGCGGCGCACCTGCCCGCCCAGACGCTCACCGGCGTGCTCGACCAGCTGGCGGCCGCCGGGTTCGTCCGGCGCTCGCCTAACCCGGCCGATCGCAGGAGCATCCTGGTCGAGCTGACCGCGGCGGGACAGGCGGCGCTGGACCGGATCTGCCCTCCGCTGATCGAGATCGAGGAGGACTGCATGGCGACGCTGAGCGATGCCGAGCTGCGCCGGATAACCGACCTCCTCGCCAGGGTCCAGTCGCGGATCGCGCAGCGCCGGGCAGCCGGACTCGCCGCGCCGTAAGCGGCCGCCGTCTCTATCGTGGGTTGGTATGCACGAAATCGTGCGGTGATTCCCGCGAGATCGCGGGCATGGGCGAGCTCGCGGCCGGCCTGGACGAGCTCGCGGGGTGGCATGGACGAGATGGGGTGGCATGGACGAGCTCGCGGACTCCATGGCGCTGCGGGATGACCCGGCCGCGCTAGGCCGGCAGCTGGCGGCGGACGGCTACCTGTTCTTCCGCGGCCTGCTGCCCGCCGCCGACGTGCGCGCGGCCGCGGACGCGGTCCTCGCCGCGTTGCGCGGGGGCGGCTGGGTCGACGAGCGCGGCATCCCGTCGGCCGGCCGGCGGGCGCTCAACGTGCGGGACGCGTTCGGTGACCCGGCGTTCCGGACCGCGGTCACGAGTCCCGCCTTTAACCGGATCCCCTATCTCGGGCAGCTGCGCCAGCTCATCAGGCTGATCCTCGGGCCGCGGGCGTTCTCGTACCCGGTGAAGGTCCTGCGGGCCGTCTACCCCGAGCGGCTGCCCGGCGTGGCCCGCGGCCGCTACGTCCACCAGGATTACGCCGTCTCCGGCGTGCAGGACATGCTCACGACCTGGGTGCCGCTGATGGAGATCCCGGTGCAGCTCGGCGGGCTGGCCGTGCGCCGGGGCAGTCATCTCGGCCCGCCGCTGCCGCCGCGGGTGCTGGGCCGCGACGAGCGCGGCTGGGCGACCGCGCACTACCAGCCGGGAGACGCGCTGGTCTTCCACTGCCTGACCTCGCACGCCGCGCTCTCCAACCGCAGCGCCTCGCTGCGGTTGTCCGGGGACTTCCGCTGGCAGCGGCCCGATCAGGTCGCCCCCGCGCAGCTGGTGCTCGCCCCGGGGGGCAGGCGGCGGGAGCTGTACAGCCGGATGTTCCGCCGCCAGCCCTGGTGGGAGCCGGTACCCGGGGAGCTCACCCTCGGCCAGCGGGACGCCCTGGTGCTCATGCCGCCCGGGCCATCGCGATACTTCGCCGTTGACCCCGGCTGGCAGCGCTGGCAGCCACCAGCCGGGGTAGTCCACTAGAGTCCCGGCGACGCGGTCCACCAGGCACGGCGAAGCACGCTCGGTCGCTCAGCAATCACCCGGTTCCAGAATGGGCGACGACGCTCCGCCATGCTGCGATAGACGCCGAGTCGGTCAAACGCATCGACGGGAACGGCGGCGCCGAATCGAAGAGCGTACCGAACAGCGCACCGACGGATGCCATGTACTTGCCGACCGAGATCAGCCACGCGGCCCGGCCATTCAATCGCGGAGTACCGAACTCGGCGAAGCCGAACTGCATCCCGGCTGCCTTGGCCACGGCCACATCAGGGCCGAGGAACTGAGCCGGCGGGGTCAGCTGCAACCCTTTGCTATGGCTGCCAGCTGCGCCAGCGGGGTAGCCGTCCCAGGCCAGCACGCTGATGATCCCGCCGCCGGGCAGGTAATTCCGCCAGTCGCGGTGTGACCCAGGCCGGAGGTCGTAAGACATCAAGATCAGCGTCGAACGCAGGTCAGGGTTGTGCGCGGCCTTAGCAAGGCCGACGATGCGCGCCCACGCGGCACGGTAACTACTCGCAGAGAACTGGCCCTTGGCGATGTTGTCTTCGGGCTCGTGGATGTAGTTGTAGTAGATCGGGTGCCCAGTCGGAGCAGTGTCGAAGAAGTGAGACAGCGTGGCGTCATCAGCGCCAGACAGGATCGTCGATGGCTTCGCGTTGAAGCTGATAATCACCGCCGACTTGGCGGCCGCAAGCAGCCCCGTAGTCCATGCGTGGGTGCCCGGCAGACCGGGGTAGAAAACGTGGATGATCGGCAGGCGGCCAAACTCGGCCGTGTCCTGCCTGAACACCGAAGTGTTTCCGACGGTGACCCCGAACAACGTACCGTTCGCGCTGTTCGTCCTGCCGATGTCGAGCCCAGCTGAGTGCTCAACGTTCGCGGAGGGCCCCGCGAACGGAAGCGCTGACAACCCAAGCAGGGGCGGCAGCGTCATAAGAAGAAGCAGGTGCGCGAATATTCGGCGCATCGTCATCCTTTCCTCGGAGCCACGCACTTTCGGCCTTGTGCTTCCCAGGGCTAGAGGCCGTCGGTGCCTAACTCTCAGGCACGATAACAGTAAGGTTTCTGTCTTGCACGCTTATCGGCCGATCCGAGAGTAGCATCATTCCCACCTGGTGACGTGGGTAAAATAGAATGCTTATTCGACCTAAATCACGTCGAAGCAGCTGATGCGCCGCGGCTATTGTGCGGCAGCGATTTACCCAGGAGTGCCTCAAGCGCCACAACTGGGACAGTGTCTCGTGGCCGTCAGCGGCCGGCCAGGAAGGTACGTCGTGACGATCGACCCGGTAGCCGCTGGCGCGTCCATCCCGAGCCGGGCGCAGGTGGTGATCGTCGGCGGCGGGGTGATCGGCTGCAGCATCGCCTACCACCTCGCGCACCTGGGCTGGACCGACGTGGTGCTGCTGGAGCAGCACCGGCTGACCGCCGGGACGACCTGGCACGCCGCCGGGCTGATCACCTCGGCCGGGATGACGGACGAGACGCTGCTGTTCTTTAGCCGCTACTCGCGTGACCTGTACGCCCGGCTGGAGCAGGAGACGGGGCATTCCACCGGCTTCCGCGCCGTCGGGCACATCTCGCTGGCCACCACCGAGCGGCGGCAGGAGGCGCTGCGGCGGGAGAGCGCCTGGATGCACGGGTTCGGCGTCGATGACGTGGAGATCTCACCGCGGGAGCTCGCGCCGATGTGGCCGCTGGCCCGCACGGACGACGTGCTGTCGGCCTTCTACGTCGCCGACGAGGGCCGGGCCGACCCGGTGGGCGTGGCCACCTCGCTGGCCAAGGGCGCCCGGCAGCTGGGTGTCCGGGTGGTCGAGGGCGTGGCCGCGACCGGCGTGCAGACCCTTGGCCGGCGGGTCAGCGCCGTGCTCACCGAGGCGGGCAGGATCGAGACCGAGGTGGTGGTGAACGCGGCCGGCATGTGGGCCAGGCAGTTCGGCGCGCTGGCCGGGGTCCGGGTGCCGCTGCAGGCGGCCGAGCATTACTACCTGCTGACTGCCGCCGTGCCGGGGATGAGCCCGGACCTGCCGGTGATCGAGGATCCGGACAGCTACGGGTACTACCGGCCCGAGGGCGACGGGATGCTGGTCGGGCTGTTCGAGCCGGCCGGAGCGCCCTGGTCGCTTGACGGGGTGCCCAGGGATTTCGCGTTCGGCACGCTGCCGCCGGACTGGGACCGGATGGAGCCCTACCTCGGGAAGGCGATGGACCGGATACCGTCGCTGGCGGAGATCGGGGTACGGACGTTCTTCTGCGGGCCCGAGTCGTTCACCTCCGACGTCCGGCCGCTGCTCGGGCCCGCACCCGAGCTTGACGGCTACTTCGTCGCGGCCGGCCTGAACTCACTCGGCATCCTGTCCGGCGGCGGCGTCGGCAGCGTGCTCGCGCACTGGATCGTGGACGGGGTGCCGCCCGTCGACGCGACCGGCATCTCCATCGACCGCACCGCGGACTACGAGACCTCGCGGCGGTTCCGCGCGGAGCGCACCGTCGAGCAGCTCGGAGTGCTGTTCGGAGATGCCGTCTGGCCGGGATGGAAGCCGTCGACAGGGAGGAACGTGCGGCGCTCCGTTCTGCACGAAAGGCTTGTCGCGGCGGGCGGGCATTTCGGCCAGTCGGCCGGCTGGGAGTTCGCCGAGTGGTTCGCCGGGCCCGGCGAGGTGCCGGCGGTCACCCCGGGCTACCGGCGGGGTGGTGCGCACGCGATCGTCGGGCGCGAGCATGCCGCGGTGCGCGAGGCCGCCGGCGTGCTCGACATGAGCCTGATGGCGAAGCTCGCCGTGGCCGGGCCGGACGCCGCGGCCGTACTGAGCAGGCTGTCGGCCAACGACGTGACCCAGGGGACCGGCCGCCTGGTCTACACCCAGTGGCTCAATGCGGCGGGCGGCATCGTCGCCGACGTGACGGTGACCTGCCTGGCGCCGGAGCGGTTCCTGGTGGTGGCCAGCGACATCATCCACCGCAGGATCGAGCCGCTGATCAGGAGGGCGACCCGCCCCGGCGAGGTCGTCACCGTGACCGACGTGACCTCGGGCACGACGCTCCTGTCGGTGCAGGGCCCGGCGTCGCGGCGGCTGATCGGGCGGCTAACCGACGCCGACCTGTCCAACGAGGCCTTCCCCTACCTGTCCGCGCGGCATATCCATGTCGGTTACGCGCCCGTGCTGGCGATCCGCGTCACCTACGTCGGCGAGCTGGGCTGGGAACTGCACGTGCCGGCCGAGTACGCGCTCGGCGTGCACGACGACCTGATGGCGGCCGGCGCTGACCTGGGCCTGCGGCCGGTGGGCCTGTCGGCCATGTCGGGCCTGCGGCTGGAGAAGGGCTACCGCGACATGGGCGTCGACATCGACAACACCGACAACCCGCTGGAGGCCGGGCTCGGGTTCGCCGTGGTGTGGGACAAGCCCGGCGGGTTCACCGGCAGGGACGCGCTGCTCAGGGCGCGGGCCGAGGGGCCGCCGCGCCATCGCGTCGTTGGCCTGCTGGTCGATGACCCGGCGATCGACCTGTTCGGCAACGAGCCGGTGCTAGCCGGCGGCGAGTGGGCCGGCTACGTCCGCGCCGCCGCCTACGGCCACACGGTCGGCGGCGCGGTCGCCCTGGCCCAGGTGGCCTGCCCTGACGGCGTCACCGGCGAGTGGCTGAAAGGCGGCGACTTCCGGGTCCGCACCCCGGCAGGCGACGTTCCCGCCCGGCTGCAGATCGCGCCGTTCTACGACCCGCAGCGGCTGCGCATCCTGGCCCGGTGAGCCGGGCGACCCGGGGGCGATCAGCGGCCGTGCCTCAGCGGGCCGTGCCCCAGCGGGCGTGCCCCAGCGGGAGGCAGGTCAGCCGACCGCCGTGACATGATCGTCCACCCTGCGCAGCCGTCCATCGCGCACCAGGTCATCGACGAGCGTGCCTGTCCAGTACCACTGCCAGGAGAACCAGCGCCGTAGCTCGCGTTCTGGCGCGATGACCGCGGCGCGCACGCCGGCGGCGATGAGGTCCCTGAGCGCGCGGCCGGTGTCCGGGTCCGGGTCGTCGTCCCCGGTGCCGGGATAGGCCTGATCCCAGCGCGCCAGCTCGCTGGAGCGGGGCTGTCCCACGTCGGCAGTCATCTGCGGCGAGCGCGAGACGATCGCGCCGCACCGCTCCAGCGGGTACCGCAGCGCCTTCAGCTCCTGCCGTTTCAGCCCGAGCTCGGCGCGCAGGTCCTCGATGCTGGACGGCCCCGCAGCGGCGAGATGATCAAGCAGCCGGCCCCAGTCCGGGTCGGCATGGCGCATCCGCTGGATCTCCGCGCGGCAGATCGGGTCGAGCAGGCGCGCCGCCTCACCGCTGACGAGCAGGTTCTTGCCGCGGTGGACCGCCGTGACGAGGTAACCGCGCCCGGCGAGCTCACCGAACCACGGCCACTTCGTCGCCGGCCACGCACCGAAGCCCGGGCTGCCCGGCTTGTAAGGGTCCTCGTGGCACGCCTCGTACAGGCTCGGCAGCGCGCAGTCCGCGCCCCGCGTCAGCAGCCCCCGGTCGAGCAGGAACGCCTCGGCCTCCGCCAGCGTGCGCAGCGCCCGGTCAGGCACCAGGCGGCACTCAAGCGCCCGCCGCTCCCGCAGCCCGGCCAGCGACTCCACGATCCAATACTCCACCACCGGAACCACTCCGCGGATCAGCCAGGAGCATTGCGGTAGCCAGGAGCGTTAGCGGTTAGGTTTCGTCCGGTTCCCCCCGCCGGACGAGACCTAACCACTGTCCGAGATGACGTCACGGATGATGCGCACGAGGCTGATGAGCTTGTTGCGTGTGCCTCGGCTGGCACCCCGGCGGGTTACGAGGCCACGGCGGGGGTGGCGCCGCTGGCCGCGCAGTAACGGCGGGCGAAGTCCAGGTACCGGCCGGCGATCTCGCTGATGGTGTCATCCTCGGTAGCGCCGCGGTTATGGGCGGCGATGGGGTCCTCCCAGATGCTGCGGCCGATCGCGAACCCGACGAAGGCGTCGATCGGCGCGGCCACCTCCAGCCAGTGGTCCAGCCGCGCGGCGGGAGCGTCGCGGCCCAGCACGATCGCCCGGACATGATCGCGCCCGCCGGCCTGCATCTGGGTCACCACGGCCCGCGCCGCGTCTTCGGTCTCCAGGCCCTCCACCTTCCAGATGGCCGGCTCGACCCCGGCCGACTGGTTGTCGGCGATGACGCGGGTGACCAGGCCGGGCCGCAGGTCACGGTCATAGGCGTCGGTCTTCCCCCCGGCCGCTGCGAGCTGGGCGTCGGTGGCAGGGACCAGCAGCTCATACAGCAGCGGCACGCCCGCCGCGGCCAGCGCGTCGCTGACCGCCCGCAGCGCGCGCAGCTGCTGCTCGCGGCTGCCGGGCGGGAACGCGGGGTTGTCGCGGACCAGCACCTTGGCGAAATCCGGGCCGGCCGAGGTGACATGCTCCAGCCAGTCCTGGCCCCATTCCAGCTCGAACCAGTCCCGGCCGCTGCGTTCCACCGGTATGGCCAGCACCACGCCGTCGCGCCGTGCCGCCTCGATGACCGGCTGCCCGTACCGCTCGTCGACCAGCACGCCGGCCCGGCCGCCGGGCAGCCGCGGCAGCGCGCGGGCGAGCCCGGCGTAGATCAGCTGCTTGGCGGTCTGCATCGCGGCGAGCTGAGCCTCGTCCGGCCGGTCGTCCGTGACGCCGAACAGGGAGCGGCCGAACGAGGCCCGGTGGTCCATCGCCATGATCAGCAGCGGGTTCTCCGGGGATGGGCGATATCCGTGGTCAGGCATGCTCCGATCCTGCCCGATTACCGGCCGCCAGATGCGCACTCCTGGCACCCGAGGGCGTTCAGCCGGCCCGGCGGCCTTGACTGACTAGCGCGAAACGGCGGGCGGGCAGCGGGTCACAGAGCCAGAGCCTGCGCAAGCTGGGCGTAACCGTCCAGCGGGTCGGCACCGGGTGCGGTGAGCAGCTGGGCGCACACATGGTCGGCGCCGGCCTGCAGGTGCCCGTTGAGCCGCTCCGCCACGTCGCCGGGGCTGCCCCAGGCGACCAGCGCGTCGATCAGCGCGTCGCTGCCGTCGCCGCCCAGGTCGTCGTCGCCCCAGCCCAGGCGGCGCAGGTTGCTCGTGTAGTTGATCAGGCCGAGGTAGGGACTGCGCACCCTCGGGCGGCCGATGGCGCGCGCCTTCTCCGGGTCGGTCTCCAGCACCACCTTCTGCTCGGGGGCCAGCAGCGGGCCGGCGCCGAGTATCGCGCGCGCCTGGCGGGTGTACTCGGTCGTGACGAGGTAAGGGTGGGCGCCGGCCGTCCGCGCCGCGGCCAGCCGCAGCACCTTCGGGCCGAGCGCGGCCAGCACCAGGCTCCCGGCCGGGACGCCGTCGGTGAGCAGTGCGTCGACGTAGCTTACGAGGGTCTCGTACGGCCTGGCGTACTGCTGGGTGGCCTCACGGTGACCCGCGCCCACGCCGAGCAGGAACCGTCCCGGGTGCCGGGCCTCGATCCGCGCGAACGACGCGGCGACCGTGCGGGCGTCGTCCTTCCACATGTTGACGATGCCGGTGGCCAGGGTGAGCGTGGTCGTCGCGTCAAGTAGCCGCTCGACATCCATCAGGTCGCCGCCGGGCGATCCGCCCAGCCACAGCGTCCCGAAGCCGAGCCGCTCCAGGCTGGCCGCCAGCTCCGGTGTCAGCTGGCTCGCGCCACGCCAGATTCCGAACCGTCCCAGGTGATCGCGCGCGCGCTCAGCCATTCAGACTCCTCCATTGCCCTGCGAGGGCCGCCGTCGCCGGCCAGCGGCCCTGCCGGAGCCGGCCAGCGGCCCTGCCGGAGCCGCTGCTTCGCGCCCCGGGCCGTGGCCTGGGACATGAGCTTACGAGATGAGCCCTGGGCAGGCCGCACCGCCCGGACGCGGGGCCCGGACGCGCTGGATGGCCAGCGTGGCGAGGCCGAGAGCGACGACGGCGAGGCCGTAGACCAGCGCGGTGGCATGCAGTCCCGCGTAGGTACTGGCGAAGCCGGCGGCCACGGCCGGGAGGCTGAAGGCCAGGTAGGCGATGACGTAGGCGACGGAGAACAACTCGCCGCGCTCGGCCGGCGCGGCTAGCCGGGCCATCGTCCCGAAGCAGGCGAGGGCGGAAGCGCCGAAGCCGACGCCCGCGATGACCGTCCCGGCGGCGGCCAGTGCCACCACGTGGGCCTCCACGCCTGCCAGCGTCGACGCGGTCCCCGTGGTGAGCAGCAGCGCGCCGGCCCGCAGCACCCGGCCGGTGGGCCAGGACCGCAGCGCGAAGGCGGTGATCGCCCCGGTCCCGCAGAGCAGGGTGACGACGAGCCCGCCGACGAGATGGCTGGTCAGGCCGAAGAGGCTGGCGGCGACCGACGGGCCGAGTGAGAGGTAGAGCCCGCCGAGCGCCCAGCTCGCCACCAGGATCGGGATGAGGGCGTACACGTCGGGCCGGAGGCGGGCCGGGACGCCGAGCCTGGGTGCCAGCGAGGCCAGGCCGCCCGGGCGCCGGGCCGATGTCTCCGGCAGGCGGGCAACGACAACCCCGGCCAGGCCCATGCCGAGCAGCAGCAGGGCGAAGATGAGGCGGGTCGGGGCGGGCGCGTACTGGACGAGGGCGCCGCAGCCGAGCGCGCCAAGGGCAAGGCCGCCGACGGGCGCGACGCTGTTGATGACGCCCGCCCGGCCGGGGGCGTGCGGCGGGTTCAGGTCGACAAGCGTAGCGCCGAGCGTGGTCAGCGCCGCGCCGGTGGCGAAGCCCTGCGCGATTCGCGCGGCGAGCAGGACGGTGACGTTGCCCGCCCCGATGAACGCCGCGAGCGCCACCGCCTCCAGCGCGATGGCCGCGGCCAGCACCGGGCGGCGGCCGACGTAGTCCGACAGTGCCCCGACGACGACCAGCGAGCCGATCAGGGCCAGCACGTACACGGCGAACACGAGCGTCAGCGTCGTGGCGGAGAAGCCCCACTCCTGCTGGTAGACGACGTAGAGCGGGGATGGCGCGCTTGATGCGGCGGCGAAGAGCATGAAGATCGCGGTGACCGCCGCGAAGGCGACCGGCTGCGACAGGTGGCCTCGGACCCTGCTGGCGGGAAGGCCCGTGCTGCCGGGATAGCCCGGGCGGTCCGGCGGCCTGCTGCCAGGGATCGCGACGGCGGTGGCTGATGAATCAGGCATACCGGGCATCATCACTCCGGATCCGAGTAAATTTGAACAGACGGGTCTGTCTGGTAGCTCGACACTAGACAGACCTGTCTGTTATTGTCAAGCCATGACCATCAAGACGGCTGACCGGCAGCCGGCGGTGACGCAGCGGCGCTCGGCGCGCGAGCGCCTGCTGGCCGCCGCCGACGAGCTGTTCTATGAGGAAGGCGTGCACACTGTCGGCATCGACCGGGTGATCGAGCGGGCCGGCGTGGCGAAGGCGACCCTGTATAGCGCGTTCGGCAGCAAGGACGAGCTCATCCGCGCCTATCTCCAGGCCAGGCACGCGGCCCGGCGGCAGCGCATGACGCGCAGTCTCGCGCGCTACGACACGCCGCGGGAGCGCCTCCTGGGGGTATTCGACCTCCTCGGCGAGACGATCGCCGAGCCGGGGTTCCGCGGCTGCGCGTTCGTCAACGCGAGCGCGGAGGCGCGTTCCGGCAGCGCGATCGAGGAGATTTCCGACGAGTCACGCGGCTGGGTGCGGTCCCTGTTCGCCGAGCTCGGCCGGGAGGCTGGCGCGGCCGACCCGCAGGGCCTGGCCCGGCAGCTCGCGCTGCTCTACGACGGGGCGACGGTGTCCGCCCGGATGGACCGGGACCCCGGCGCGGCCGTCGCCGCGCGCGCCGTCGCCACGATCCTGCTCGACGCGGCGGCCGGCCGCAGCAACTGACGGCGCCGTGCCATGGACGTTTACGACGGCTGGCTGGGAGCCCGGGGGGATGCCAGGTCAAGGGATGCCAGGTCATCGGTGATGTAGCGGGCCATAGCGCGCGGCAGCGCGGCCCGATGGTCGTCGTGCAGCCGCTCGCCGGTCTGGCTGAGCAGTGCCGCCAGCCGCCTGGCGGCGGCCAGCAGCCGGGCCGGGTCGAGATCGGCGACGGTGCCCGCCATTTCGGCCGGCATAGCGCCAGGGGCGAAGTCCAGGATGCTGGTGAGCCCGTACTGCGGGTCAGGGACGGCGCCGGCGGCGGCGGTCAGCTGCCACAGCTGACTCCTGGCCTGGTGCAGCTGTTCGAGTGCCTCCCACCGGGAGTCGCGGCGCAGGTACTTGCCGAGGTCGGCGAGCGCGCACCAGGCGCGAAAGGCCCACTCGCGGATCTGCTCCGGTGTGACCGGCTTCCGCTCGCCAGGCTCGGCGATCCGGGCGCCCGGGTCGTACAGCACGACCGCGCGGGGGAATGAGCCGCCGGATGCTTCCGCCGCGAGGATGACCAGGTCGAGCTGGCAGCGGTCCGCGTACTGCGCGAAGATCCGCTCGTGCGGCGTGGCGACGCCGGGCAGCTGGTGGTGGTAGCTGTCGACGAGGTTCCCGAGGGTATCCATCGCGCCGCGGAAATCCTGGGTGGCGGCGGCGAATCGCTCGTCCCTGACTCCCACGGCGACGTCGAGGTCGGAGAGGCTGTCCGCCGCGCCGCGGGCCAGCGAGCAGCCGATCAGCAGCCAGACAACGTCGTCGTCGGCCTCGCACAGCGCCAGTAGCCGCTCCAGGATCGCGCGCTGCCCGGCCAGCTCGGCGGGAAGCTGGCTGATCCACTCTCGTCCCTGAACGTCCATGGGGCGATGATGCCCGCTACGGCCCGCCGCCGAGCGGGAGGGCCAGCGTGGGAGAGGGCCGCCGTGGGGCGCGGAGGGCTAGTCGCGGGGCGCGAGAGCCGGTGCGGCGCGGACGGCGGCTGGTGCGGGAGGCAGGATGAGGCCATGCGCGCGATCGTGGTGGAGCGGTTCGGAATCCGGCCGGCCGTGGCTGACGTGCCTGACCCGGCCGCCGCCGATGACGGGGTGGTGCTGCGGGTCGAGGCGACCGGGTTGTGCCGCAGCGACTGGCACGGCTGGCTGGGTCACGATGCGGACATCCGGCTGCCGCACGTGCCGGGGCATGAGGTGGCGGGGACGATCGCGGCGGCCGGGCAGGACGTGCGCGGATGGTCGGCAGGGGACCGCGTCATCGTGCCGTTCATCTGCGCGTGCGGCACCTGCGCGCAGTGCCGGGATGGCAACCAGCAGGTTTGCCTGAACCAGGAGCAGCCGGGGTTCACCTGCTGGGGATCCTTCGCAGAGTACGTCGCCGTGCCGCGGGCCGAGGCGAACCTGGTGCGGCTGCCTGATGACCTTGGCTTCGACGCGGCGGCCGCGCTGGGCTGCCGCTTCGCCACCGCGTACCGCGCCGTCCGGCATGTCGCGAAGGTATCGCCGGGCGAGTGGATGGCTGTGTTCGGCTGCGGCGGGGTCGGGCTGTCGGCGGTCATGATCGCCGCGTCGGCGGGCGCCAGGGTTATCGCGATCGACGTCAGCCCCGGCGCGCTCGCACTGGCCGCGGCGCAGGGAGCGGAGCGGACGCTGGCCTCGGGCCCTGGCATCGCGGAGCACGTCAGGGAGATCACCGGCGGCGGCGCCCATGTCACCATCGATGCCATCGGCTCGGCCGAGATAGTGCGGTCGGCGCTGCACGCCCTGCGGCCACGTGGCAGGCACGTGCAGATCGGGCTGCTGCCCGGCGAGGTCAGCCTCGAGATGACGGAGCTGATCCGCTGGGAACTGCGATGGCTGGGCAGCCACGGGATGGCGGCGCACGAGTATGGCGAGATGCTCGGGCTGGTCGGCTCCGGAGCGCTGCACCCTGGCGACCTGGTCACCCGCGTCATCGGGCTCGGAGATGTGCCCGACGCGCTCGTCGCGATGAGTGCCGGCAGCACCCCCGGCGTCACCGTCATCCGGCCGCACCAGCCCGCCGGCCGCCCCGCCGCAGCGGCTTCGCCCCGGCCACCTCAATAGCGTCGCTGGGACTCCGTTGTCGTTGTTACTGCACTGAAGTCCCAACGACGTCATTGCCACTGCCGGCTGGCCGGCGGCGCCGCTGGCAGCTTCGACTGGGCCGGGCATGCTGAGGTCTCCGCGGTTGCTGTCGGGCGCGGCCTCGGATTACCTCGCGGGTCGGGCTGCGGTGCTTCCGCCGGGTGAGAGAACGGTGTTGTATGGGCGACCTGGATCATCGGAGGGCGGCGGTGCGGCGTGGGTGCTGAGCGGGACCGGGTTGCCGGGTTCGGGCGGCTGGAGGACGGGCTGCGCCAGGCCGGCGACTGGTACCTGTGGGGGCCCTACGTCAGCGAGCGCCAGTGGGGCACGGTGCGCGAGGACTACAGCGCCGACGGCGAGGCGTGGGACTACCTGCCGCACGATCACGCCAGATCGCGCGCCTACCGGTGGGGTGAGGACGGACTCGCCGGGTTCTGCGATATCGAGCAGCGGCTCTGCCTGGGGCTGGCGCTGTGGAACGGCCGCGACCCGATACTCAAGGAGCGCGCCTTCGGCCTGACCGGCGCCCAGGGTAATCACGGCGAGGACGTCAAGGAGTACTGGTGGTACCTGGACGCGCTGCCCAGCCACGCGTGGAACCGCTGGCGCTATCACTATCCGCAGGCCGCCTTCCCGTATGAAGACCTGATAAGCCAGAACGCGGCCCGAGGACGACTCCAGCCGGAATATGAGCTCATCGATACCGGGGTTTTTGACGTGAGTCGTTACTGGATTGTCGAGGTCCACTACGCCAAATCGGATCCCGGCGACCTGCTGATGGCGATCTCGGTGACCAACGCCGGCCCGGAGCCGGCGACGCTGCATGTCCTGCCGACCGCCTGGTTCCGCAACACCTGGTCCTGGGACGGCGACGCGCCCCGGCCGGTGCTCATGGCCGCCGGCCCGGCGTCGGTGGCGATCGAGCACCCGTTCCTCGGGCCGCTGGAGCTGATTGCCGGCCGCGGCCAGGGCGACGCCGTCCCGGTGTCGCTGTTCTGCGAGAACGAGACCAACACCCGGCGCCTGTTCGGCACCGAGCCGGTCACGCCGTACCCGAAGGACGGCATCAACGACCACGTGGTCAGCGGAGCCGCCACCGTGAACCCGGCCGGCCAGGGCACGAAATGCGCCTTCTGGTATCAGGTGACGGTGGCGCCGGGCGCGACAGCGGAGCTGCGGCTCCGGCTTCGCCCGTCAGGCGGGCCAGCATCTGAGGCACCAGCGGCCGGGGCGGCAACAGGCGGGACGGCAACAGGCGGGACGGATGCGGGGGACGCGCTCGGTCCCGGGTTCGACGGCGTGATGGCGGCGCGCCGCGCCGAGGCCGACGAGTTCTACGCCGGCCTGACGCCCGACGGCGCGACCGCCGACGAGGCGATGGTCATGCGCCAGGCCTTCGCCGGGATGCTGTGGTGCAAGCAGATGTATTACTACGACGTGGCCCGCTGGCTCGACGGGGATCCGGCGCAGCCGCCCCCGCCGGCCGGGCGCGCGGCGGGCCGTAACTCCCGGTGGCGGCATTTCGACGCGTTTGACATCATGTCGATGCCAGACAAATGGGAGTATCCCTGGTTCGCCGCCTGGGATCTCGCCTTCCACTGCGTCGCCCTTGCGCACGTGGATCCCGCGTTCGCCAAGTACCAGATGATCCTGCTGTGCCGGGAATGGTTCCAGCATCCGGGCGGGGCGCTGCCCGCCTACGAATGGGACTTCGGTGACGTGAACCCGCCAGTGCAGGCGTGGGCGGCGCTCGAGGTGTTCGCCGTCGACGGCGGCCGGGACATCGATTTCCTCAGCCGGGTCTTCGACAAGCTGCTCGTCAACTTCACCTGGTGGGTCAACAGGGAGGACGCCGAGGGCAACAACCTCTTCGAGGGCGGCTTCCTCGGCCTGGACAACATCGGCCCGATCGACCGGTCGCACCTGCCGGTGGGCGGCGTACTTGAGCAGTCCGACGCCACCGGCTGGATGGGGTTCTTCTCGATGGCGATGGCCTCGATCGCCGTGGTCCTGCACCGGTCCGGCCAGCGGCCCGCCCTGGATCTGGTGCTCAAGTTCCTTGAGCACTTCGCCGCGATCCGTGACGCGCTTGACGGCCAGGGCCTGTGGGATGACGCCGACTCGCTGTACTACGACCGCCTGGTTACCCCGGCCGGCGATGCCGTGCCGGTGCGGGTCCGGTCAATCGCCTGCATGATCCCGGCGCTGGCGGTCGGCGTCATCGACGAGACCATGCTGAGGCGCTCGCTGGTGCTGGGTAAGCAGTTCGCCGGCCTCCTGCAGAACCGCGAGGCGGGGGATCCGGCGGGTCTGGCGGCACGCGGCCTGCTCCGGGGCGCGCCCGGCGAGCAGCGGCTGCTGCTCAGCCTGGTCGGCCGGGAGCGGCTGGGGCCGATGCTCTCCCGGCTGTTCGACGAGGCCGAGTTCCTGTCCGCTCACGGCCTGCGCGCGCTGTCGGCCTATCACCGCGATCACCCTTACCAGATCGACGTCGAGGGCTACCGCGCGACCATCGACTACGAGCCGGCCGAGTCGACCACGCCGATGTTCGGCGGGAACTCCAACTGGCGCGGGCCCGTCTGGTTCCCGCTGAACTACCTGGTGATCAGCGTGCTGGAGCGCTACCACCGGTTCTTCGGCGGCGAGCTGACGATCGAGTACCCAGCCAGGTCAGGCAGGCAGGTCACCCTGGACCTGGTCGCCAACGACCTGCGGGACCGGCTCATCTCGATCTTCACGCGCGGGCCGGACGGCCGCCGGGCCTGTTTCGGCGGCACCGGGCTGCTGCAGGATGATCCGGCCTGGCGCGACAACCTGATCTTCAGCGAGTACTTCGACGGCGACGACGGCGCCGGGCTCGGTGCCTCGCACCAGACCGGCTGGACCGGGCTGATCGCCGACGTGATCCGCCGCCGCTACGGCCAGGTCCCCTCGGTCGGCGAGGTGATTCAGCGGGCTGGCGGGGCCGCCTTGCGGTGACGGTAGTACTCAAGCGGCTCGGGCGGCAGCGGGGTATTCCCGAGTATCACGTCGGCGGCCTTCTCGGCCAGCATCATCACCGGCGCGTAGATGTTGCCGTTGGTGACATACGGCATCACCGACGCGTCCACGACGCGCAGGCCCTCGAGCCCGTGCACCCTCATCGTCGCCGGGTCGATGACCGACCCGGCGCCGGTGCCCATCCGGCAGGTGCAGGAAGGGTGCAGCGCGGTCTCGGCGTCCCTGGCGACCCACTCCAGGATCTGCTCGTCAGTCTGCACGCTCGGTCCAGGGGACAGCTCACCGTCGTTGTACCTGTCGAGCGCGGGCTGGTTCAGGATGTTCCTGGCGACGCGGATTGCCTCGACCCATTCCCTGCGGTCCTGGGCGGTGGACAGGTAGCTGAACCTGAGCGCCGGATGGACACGCGGATTGGCGGACGTGATCTTCACCGAGCCCCTGGCGTCGGAGGACATCGGGCCGATGTGGACCTGGTAGCCATGGCCGCCTGCCGGGACCGAGCCGTCGTAGCGGATCGCGATCGGCAGGAAGTGGAACATCAGGTTGGGGTAGTCGACGTCCTCGTTACTGCGCGCGAAGCCGCCACCCTCGAAGTGATTGGTCGCGCCAGGGCCCTTGCGCAAGAACAGCCAGCTGGCCGCTATCCACGGACGGCGCTGCCACTTCAGTGCGGGCGCCACCGAGACCGGGAGCTTGCATCCGTACTGGACGTAGACCTCCAGGTGATCCTGCAGGTTCTCGCCGACGCCCGGGAGGTCCGCCACGACGCCGACGCCGAGGCCCTCCAGCTCGCTGGCGTTACCGACCCCGGACAGCTGCAGCAGCTGCGGTGAGTTGATCGCGCCACCGCACAAGATCACTTCTCCGGCCCGCGCGGTCCGGGCCGGCCCCGGGCCGCGCCGGTACGTTACGCCGGCCGCACGGCCGCCCTCGAAGAGGATCCTGGTGACGAATGCCCGGCATTCGACCCGCAGGTTGGGCCGGCCCATGACAGGGTGCAGGTACGCGCGCGCCGCGCTCAGCCGCCTGCCGCGATGAACATTGCGGTCGAACGGGGCGAAGCCCTCCTGCCGGTAGCCGTTGACATCGTCGGTCAGCTCGTACCCGGCCTGCCGCGCGGCCGCGAAGAACGCCGTGAAGAGCGGGCTCGTGGCCGGACCGCGCTCCAGTACGAGCGGCCCCTCGTGGCCGCGCCATTTCCCCCCGCCGGCCAGGCATGTCTCCATCTTCTTGAAGTACGGCAGGCAGTGCGCGTAGTCCCAGGTCCGCATTCCCGGGTCGGCCGCCCATCGCTCGTAGTCCATCGGGTTGCCGCGCTGGAAGATCATCCCGTTGATGCTGCTTGACCCGCCGAGCACCTTGCCCCTGGCGTGATAGATCCTTCGCCCGCGCATGCACGGCTCCGGCTCCGACTCGTACTTCCAGTCGTAGAACCTGCTCCCGATGGGATAGGTCAGGGCAGCGGGCATGTGGATGAAGACGTCCCAGCGGTAATCCGGGCGCCCTGCCTCCAGCACAAGCACGCGGTTGTCAGGGTCAGCGCTGAGCCTGCTCGCCAGCGCGCTCCCGGCTGAGCCGCCGCCGACGATGACGAAGTCATACCGCGGTTCGCTCACTCGTGCTTCCCCTCATCCCTGTCCGGCTCCGCGTTCGCCGCCCGCCCGCGCCGTCGTGGTCGCGTCGGCGGCAACGATCGGCTGGTGCGGGGAGGTCTCCCGCCATGCCTCGCGGATAATCACCTGGATCGCGCTGGCGCTCGGGATGGCGAGGAGCGCCGCGACCAGGGCGCCGAAGACCCCGCCAATCGAGCTGCCGATGGACGCACCGACCAGGATGGACACCAGCACCAGCAGCGGATTGACCCGGACCGTCCGGCTCATCACCACCGGATTGAGCACGTGGTTCTCCAGCTGGGTGTAGATGAGGAACACGACCAGGGTGACGATGCCGGCCGTCAGCGAGTGACCGGCCGCGAAGAGCACGGTCGGGATGCCCGCCAGCGCGCCGCCGATCATGGGAATGAAGTCGACGAGCGCCACCCAGAGCGCCCACAGGAACGGGAACGGGACCCGCAGCAGCAGCAGGGTCACGAACACGACGGTTCCTGCGACGAGCGATGTCAGGAAGTTCCCCAGCATGTACCCGGTGACCGAGCGGCTGACCTCGCGCGCCACCCGGGAATAGCGCTCGGCCCGCTGCGGGGACATCAGCCGCAGCAGGCCGACCCGCATCTGCGGCCCCTCCAGCAGCAGCAGTAGCACCAGCACGAAGATGGTCACCAGCGCGATCACCAGCGAGATAGCGCCCTTGCCCACGGCGAGGGCCGGTCTCGCCAGCCCCTTCCCCAGGCCCACCAGCTTGGGCACATTGCTGCGCACCCATGCCTGGACGTGATACCTGCGTACCAGGTGCCCGAGCCAGCCCTTGCCGCTCTCCGCCCGGCTCACGTAGGACGGCAGCCCGCGGGCCAGGTGGGTGATCCCGTCGGCCAGCGGGTAACCGAACACTATCCCCAGGCCCGCGAAGACAAGCAGGCCAAGCGCGGCCACCACTGCCACCGCCCAGCCGCGGCGGCGAATCCCCAGGCGCCCGGCGGCCAGCACGAGCGGATTCAGGATCACGGCGCCGAATCCCGCCACGACCATCAGCAGGATGACGTCCCGCAGCCGGTAGATCAGCTTGCCGGCCAGGTAGACCACGACCACGACCGCGACGGTGACCAGGATGGCGCGCAGCGGCACGCGCCTGGACTCGGCGGCCTGCCAGAGGCGGGCCCACCGGGTATCGGGTGGCGGCAGATCACCGTGCACGCGGTAATCATGACAGGTAACCAGGCCGGCTAGCCCCGGTCGGGCGGACCGGCCGGATCCGGCGAAAGTACGCCGGGGCCGGGCGGGCCGCGCCGACGAGACCGGCGCTGTACTATCGAGCCGTCGAGGACGGGCGCCTCCCCCGCACCCCTTGCCGCGGACCCCCCCTCCCGGTGACGGGGCAACAGGAGATACCCGCCCTCGACGCTTATTCCGGGGCGGAGTCTCCGGCGGATTCGCGGGCAGGCTCCCGCAGGCGCTCGGGCAGCGGCAGGTCAATCTGGTGCGCCGATTCCCAGGCGCGGATCTTGCCGAGATCGACGCGGGTGTCAAAGTACTGCAGCGACGTCAGCCCGCCGGCGACGCGCTCCTCGCCCTCCGCGAGAAGCCTGGCAGCGACAAGCCCGAGTCCGCGGTGCAGAGCCGCGCTCAGCCGGCGATGCCCGTCGATGACGTAGAAGGACGTGCCGGCGTATCCGACCGCGATCGGCGGCAGCGGCGCGGATTCCCGGCCAGCGCCGGACGGCGGGCCCGGCTCGCGGAAACCTCCGCCGTCCGCCATCAGCCGGGTGGGAAAGATCCGGCTCGGGTCGAGCAGGAGCAACGGCGGGGACTGCGAGATAATGTCCTGGCCGAGCTGGCCGGAAAAGGCCGCGACGATCCGGTCAACAATCTGGTCAGGCGAAACCCTGGTCGTATCGCACACCATGTCGTAATTACGCAGCCGGTTCTTATCTACGCCGTATCTCGTCAGGAATCGAGCTCGCTCGCTCTCGCTGCGCGTGCCGAGCCGCTCCCTGGCCTCGGCCAGGGACGAGTAGGCCTCGACGTCATCGGATGGCCGCAGCAGGACCCGCTGAGCGGCGACAGCCGGATCGGTGATCAGGTGGACCTTGAATGCCTTGGTGAAAAAGAACCAGGCGAGGCGTCCGTCCACGACCAGCTGCTCGTCGTCCGACCGCGCTACCTCGCTCTGCAACTCATCGACATAGCCGTCGACCGCGTCGTCGAGCTCGGCGTGCAGGTTCAGCTGCAGGGCGGACATTCCCCGCGACTGAGCCATCTCGCGGTAAAGATCGCCCACGCTTATCCGGCGGAGCCCGAGGCGTGCCGCCACCTCCACCGAGACCGTGCTTTTCCCGCTGCCAAGATCACCGCTGACAACAATTGACCGCTGGCTGACCATGTGCAGAAATCCTCTACCGCGATAGGAGACCGCGCCTAGCTGCTGCCAGGCAACGATAACAGCGCGCGCGCCGCGGCCGGGGAGCGCGGCGCCGCGCATTACGCCGCTGTTCAGCGGTCCGACGGGCGGCCAGCGCGGAGCACGGTCATGCGCGTGAGGGTCCGCTCGCGGGCGGCCGGCGGCGCCGATAGCCTGCCGCGGGAACCCGCATCCGGGCACCCGCGGGTCCCGAGTTCGATGCCAGAACAGATGAAAACGAGCAGTTAGTAAGTTAATACGATATATACGTCATGGCTAGCGAAGATGAGCCTGGCAGCTGGTCTTTCAGCGATGCGAAGTCCGCCAGGCAGGCCGGGATCAGCCAGCCAGACAGGGAGCGTCGATGATGGCCAGTCACCGCTGGAGATTCGCGATCGCCATCGCGCTCGCCGTCAGCCTGCCGGCCCTGGGCCTGGGCTCGGCCGCGCTGGCCGGGACTAGCGGGACGCCCCGCCACGGCGGGCAGTGCTCCGCGGGCGCCCGCACACTGTCCCATTTCGGCGACCACGTCTACCCGGACACCGGCAACGGCGGCTACACCAGCCTGCATACCGACGTGGACCTCGTCTACGACGCCACCACCAACCGGTTCCTGCCCGGCAGCCAGGTCGAGCTTACCGACCGTGCCACGCAGTGCCTGACCAGCTTCAGCCTGGATTTCGAACGGCGGTCCACGGCGAACGTGTCGATCGGCCCGGACATGACCGTCAACTCGGTCGCGGTCAATGGCCGGCCGGCCGCGTTCTCGTTCGCCCAGCCGACCTACCCTGGCGACCCGAACGGGCCCGGTGACCCCGATCCGCTCGCGCACGAGGCCTCGGAGAACAACCCGGTTGGCGGACCTGACCACAACCCGCTGCCACCCGCCTGCTCGCCGGAGCTGAAGTCCACCAGCTTCGCGAAGCGGAACTCGCAGAATGGCCAGCAGTGCCCGGCCGACAAGCTGGTGATCACACCCGCCGCGCCGGTCGCCATCGGGTCGGTCTTCACCGTCACGGTCAGCTATACCGGCCGGCCGGGCGTGCACACCGACGGTGACGGCACGACGGAGGGCTGGTTCAGGTCCGACAAGCCCCGCGGCGATGGCGGCTTCGTCACCACCGAGCCGGTCGGCACCGAGGACTGGATGCCGCTGAACGACCACCCGAGCGCCAAGCCCACGTACGACTTCGACGACACGGTCAACGCCGGCAAGACCGTGCTCGCCAACGGCATCCTGATATCCAGGACGAGCCATCCGCCGGACGCCGAATTCCCCGGCGGCTCGGTCACCTGGCGCTGGCACTCGGCCGCGCCAGTCGCCAGCTACCTGGTCGAGGACAGCGTCGGCAGCTATCACCTGACGAAGCGGATCGCGGGCGGCATCCCGTACTACGAGGCCCAGGCCAGCTCGCTCAGCGCGGCGCTGCGGAAGAAAAACCTCGCCATCATGAACAAGCAGCCGGATATCAGCAAATTCGAGAGCGAGTTCAACGGCCCCTTCCCCTTCACCTCGGACGGGGTCGTGGTCGGCAGGCCGTCGGCCTCCTTCGAGGAGGAGATGCAGACCATGATCACCTTCTCCGGCGGCGAGATCGATACCGACACCCTCTACCACGAGAACATGCACCAGTGGTGGGGCGACCATGTCACCGAGGCGAACTACAACCTGACCTTCTACAAGGAAGGCCTCGCGACCCTCGGCGAGTATCTCTTCCACGCCAGGGTCGCCCGGCAGGCCGCGGGCGGGCCCGGCACCATGGCCGGCAGGCGCGCGTTCCAGCGCAGCCTGGTCAGGCAGTTCAACCGGCTCTACCAGCGGAAGGGCGCCTTCTGGACCCTGCCGCCATCAGACCCGACGCCGTACAGCCTGTTCGACACCGATTCCACCTACGCGCGACCCGGCATTACCTACGTCGCGCTCCGGCAGATACTCGGCCACGGGAATTTCGACAGCGCCCTGCAGCAGATGCAGCGGCAGTATGGCGGCGGGACCATCACCGAGGCGCAGCTTGAGGCCGGTTTCCGGCAGTGGCTGCCGAGCCAGAGCGCGGCGTGCGGCGCCAGGCTCGATCAGTTCTTCGGCCAGTGGTTCGACACCGCCTACCCCGCGGGCGGCGGCGCCAGCCGGCCACAGATCACCGGGCCCGGCCTGGCCGGGCCGGGCTTCTACGGCCAGGGCGGCTGCACCCGCTAGTCGGGTAATTCGCAGATAGGGATGACGGACCCCGGACTCTGCCTGCTGGTCGCTGGCAGGAAGCAAGCGGACTATTGCGCAGCTCGAATTGGTCGCTGACGGAGGCCATGACCACCGTGGGATACACGTTTCATACACCTGAGGTGTAAGGTAGGTGTATGGGCAGGGTTCGCACGAACATCGAGATTGAAGACACCTATCTCCATGCAGTTATGGACCGCTACGGCCTGCATACCAAGACCGAGGCCGTGGAGTTCGCCCTGCGGCACCTGGCGGGGCAGCCCATGACACGGGATGAGGCTCTGTCGATGCGCGGCGCTCACGCCATCGCCGAGATCCCCGAAGACACCGATCCCCAGGGTGCCACGTGATTCTGGCGGACACCTCAGCGTGGGTCGAATACGACCGGGCGACCGGCAGTACAACCGACCGGCGCATCTCGGAACTAATAGCGACCGAGGAACCCATCGCTGTCACCGAACCCGTGATCATGGAAGTGCTCGCCGGAGCGCGCAGCGATGCCCGAGAGGCCGATCTGCGCCGCCTCCTGCTGCGATTCCATCTGTACCACTTCGACGCGGTCGCCGACTTCGACGGCGCCGTGCGAATCTACCGAAAGTGCCGACAAGCCGGTGTCACCCCCAGGGGCCTGATCGACTGCATGATCGCCGCAGTCGCCTGGCGGGAGCGAGCCGCCATCCTCGCCCGCGACGTAGATCTCGACCGTGTGGCAGGAGTTGTCGGGATCGACCTGGACGAGCCGTCACAGACCGGGTAGCAAGGCCGCTCCACGTCAAGAGCGACGGCGAACTTGTTGTGTTATTCCTGGCACGTCGGGACGTGCTCTTCACGGGGCCGCGCCGTCGATTCAGCTTTCGGCGCGTTCAGCCGCCCGACATTGATCAGCGTCGCTGGGACTCCGCTGTCGCTCTTACCGCACTGAAGTCCCAGCAACGCGTTCCTGGCCGGCCGGGCTGCCGCGGCGCGCCCGCCGCTGGTCAGCGAGACAGCAGTTGCAGCTCGCCAGTGTCGATCCGGGCGGTGATGGTCCGGGTCGCGCCCGCCGTCCGCGGGACCCTGACATCGACGTATCCCGATCTGACGTGCTGGCTGATCGCGTAGGCCGCGCCGGACGGCAGCCGGAGGGTAGCCTGCGCGGACAGCAGCGTGATGCTGACCCGCCGGGGCGCCGCGTCGAAGACGGCGCTCAGGCGGCCGGACGTGATCCTCGCCGCCAGCGAGGGCGAGCGCAGCCCGGTCGCGCTGACGTCGACGCTGCGGGCGGTGATGCGCAACGGCCCGGCCAGGCCGGTAATGATCACGTGGCCCGATGGCTCGTGCAGGACGATGGCGGTGCGGCTGGGCACGACGAGCCGGTAGTTCCCCCCGCACGGGCTCGCCGCGGCGCACCGGTAGGTCAGCCGGAGTATCCCGGCGAAGCGGTTGAGCCTGGTGGTGGCGATCGGGGCGTGCCCGGTCCAGTGCAGCTGCCCGGTCAGTGTCACCAGGCCGGTCGCCGAGCCGACGATGGTCAGCCGTCCCTGCGCCGCCCGCAGTTCGACCGTTGCGGCTGGCCCGGCGACCACGGAGACCGTGCGCGTCACGGTGCGCGCGGCCGGCCCGCGGCCAGCGGACGGGACGCCACCGGCGGCGGGAACGCCGCGGGCTCGCGGCGCGCCGCCGGGCGCCGCCAGGGCGGCGCTGACAGCGACCACGGCGGCCGCTGCCGCCGCGAGCACCACCACGCGGCGATGGCGGCCTGGCAGGAGTCGCGGGTTCATGGGGCACAGCTTGCCGTAGAACGCCCGGAGAATACGGGATCATGGTGGAATGTCGTGCGCCGCGCGCGCTACCGGGACGCGTGCCTGAGCCGCTCCAGGGCCCGGGTAAAGACGACGGCGTCGCTGCCCAGTGCCGCGAAGAAGGCCGTGTCACAGGCCTCGGCGGCGACAACCGCCCGGTTGGCCAGCGCCCGGCCGCCGCCGCTCACCGTGAGAGCCAGCGCCCGGCGGTCACCTGGGTACGGCAGCCGCCGCACCAGGCCCCGTTCTTCCAGTCCCCGCAGTACCTGCGAAGTCATCATCGGGTCGGTGGCCGCGTGGTCCGCCAGCTGGCGCTGCGTCACCGGCCCCTCGGCCGCCAGCCAGGTCAGCGACGCCAGCAGGACGAACTGGACATGCGTCAGGCCGAACGGCCTGAGCGCCGCGCGCTGCGCTGCCTGCCAGCGGTTGGTCACCTGCCACAGCAGCAGGCCGGTGCTGTCGTCCGCGCTGGCGAACGCCGTCGCGAGCCGGTCGTCGCTCGTCACGCCGACGCGGCGGCGTCGGCCAGGACCGCGGCGGCCAGCCGGTCGAGGTCCGGCTGCACGCTCGACCGCAGGCCCTTGCCCAGGACGATCCTCCAGAGCCAGCCGAGCGGGCCGCTCAGGGTCACCGTGACCCTGACCCGGCTGCCGCCTTCACCGCTGGCCTCGACGGCATGCCGGAACGTCAGCCGGGCGCCCGCTAGCAGCGAGATGTCGGTGAACTCCCGGTCCGGCACGAGCGAGCCGATGACGAATTTCACCCTGGGGCCGCCCCGGGGCTTGAGCACGCCGGTCGAGCCGGTGGCGAACGGGCCGTCCAGGCGGGCCCATTCGGTGTCGGTGTTCCACTCCGGCCACGTGGCCATGTCCGCCCAGCGGGCGAAGAAGGCCGACGGGGGAGCACTGCACGAGGCCTCCGCCTCCGCGATGGTGATCATGCAGATAGTATGCGCGCATACTATCTGGCGGTCAAGTGGTCTGCGCGATCTCGGCCGCGCAGCGGTAGCCGCTGCGCAGCGCGCCTTCCATGTAACCCTGGAAGTTCACCGACGTGTGCTCGCCCGCGAAGTGCAGGTTCCCGTCCCGCAGGCCCTGGATTCCGTTGAAATCGGTGTACTGGCCCACCTTGAGGTAGGAGTAAGCGCCGCCGACGTGCGGGTCGCCGGAGGACCAGGCGTAGTACGCCTTGCCGTTGAACGCGGCCCTGGCGCCGGGGAAGCTGACCTCGAAGCAGTCGAGGTAGTCCGCCGCCATGGCGGCCGGCGCCGGGCCGTAGTACGAGGTCAGCCGGTATCGCTGGCCGATGTCCGCGCCGACGGCGCCGCCCGGCAGGGCGATCAGGATGCCAGGCTTCCCGCGCTGGTCGATCGTGGTTTCCCAGCCGCCCTGCACGATCTGGTCGGTGTACATGTTGCCGGTCCAGCCGTCGGCGTTCCATGCCCGGCTGGAGAACTGCAGCTGGATCTTCGAGTTCGAGCCGAGCGGCTCGCTGCGGATCGCCCGGAGCTGGCGCGGCGGCAGCTCAATGCCGCGCAGTTCGACCTCGCGGAGCCTGGTGAACGGCAGCGCCAGCACGACGTGATCCGCGTGCACCTCGTGTGTGGCGTGGCCGCTGGACAAGGTGCAGGTGTAGCGCCCGTGGCCGCGTGCGCGCAGCGCGACGAGCCGCTCGCCCAGGCGGACCGCCCCGGCTGGCAGCCGCCGGACGAGGCCGGCGATGAGCTGATCGTTGCCGCCCCTGACATGCCACTTCTCGTCGGTACCGGAGAGCTGCGGCGAGCGCCTGGGCTGGATGCCGCTCGGCGAGCTGTCATACTCGCCGAGCAGGTAGATCAGGTTCAGCGCGGACTGCTGCTCGGCCGGCCCGCCGTACTCGTCCAGCAGTACGGCGACGCACAGTCGGCCGAAATCAGACTGCAGGCCGCCGGGGATGTTCTCGTCGATCCACTGGGTGGCCGGCGTGTGGTCCCACCGCCACCCCCACCTGGTGTACTGATCATGCAGCGTCGGCCATGGCGCCTTCCTGTTGGCCGCGTCGAAGAACAGCTCGAACGCCCAGTCCTGCCAGTCGCGGTTCAGCGCCTCCTGCGGCCAGAAGCGGCCGCCAAACCGCATCCGCTCATCGCGCGGATGGGTATGCGGGGGATACCTGTTGACGTTGTCCAGCGTCAGGCCGAAGCTGGCGGCGAGCCGCCGCATGGCCGTGTGCTCGCTGGAGATGAACTCGCCGTGCTGCTCGGCGTACTGGCCCGCGTCGAAGAAGCCGTGCAGGGTGTAGACCCGCCCGCCGGGCCGGTCGGGGTTGTACTCGTAGATCTCGCTACGGATGCCGTGCCGCCGCCAGAGCCGGTAGGCGCAGCCGAGCCCGGCCAGGCCCGACCCGATGATCACGACACGCGGCCCTTGACCGGAGCCGGCCGCCGCGCCCGCCTGCCCGAAGGCGGCGGGGAGCGCGGCCGCCGCGGCCGCGCCACCCGCGCCGCCGAGCAACGCCCGCCGCGAGAGCGGCACGCCGCCGGCCCGCGATCCCTCGCCATCGGCCCGCGATTCCTTGCCGCGGGCCGCGGGCGTCAGGCTGGCTGGCGAGAATCTGGCTGTCATCGTGACCCCCGGTTGGCCTGCGTCACCTCTGATGGTACGGATCGGCTCGTCAGCAGGGATCACATCCTGGGCAGCGCCTCCGCCGCGAGCGCCTGCCGACCCTTGTACACCGATCGCATGCCTGCGATGCGAGCTTCGATGCACCGGGACGTTAGGCAGCGGGGCGTTACGGCGGAGTTACCGCCCCCGGTGGCGGGATCGCTGGCGCTACCCCTGGCGCGTCCTGCGTCAGATCGCGCGCATCCTGTTGTTGCGGGCGGCATGCTCGACCTCGGCGAGGCCCAGCGCCTCCAGGACCGGCGGAACGTAGTTGCCGAACCTGCCGCGCAGCCCCTTCTTCATGCCGTACCAGCCCCTGACCGGATTATCGGATGACCGGGCCCATGCCTCAACTGTGCCCTCCTGCGCCTGCTTCTGCTCGTCGGCGTTGCCCAGCGGCATCCAGTCACCATGCTCCAGCAGCATGGCGCGCAGGTCCTTGATGCAGCGGAGCTGGTAGCGCAGCTGGGTCGAGCCAACCTGGACGACGAGCGCAGGGATGTCCTGCTTCTCGTCGCGCCACGCCTGATACTCGGACTTGCCCGGTGGCGTGGTCAGGATCCAGGGATCGTCGGCGGCCCCCGATCCGGCGACATCGGCTCTTGTCATGCTGCTCCCTCGCTCGTGATGCCGCGTTTCCGCGGTCATGATGCGGCGATTATGACACTCGATACCTGACATCTTCTGTCGTGATTCAGGGCTATCCTGTGGCGTGTGCGCGCTGGGCGGCTTGTCGGGCTCGTCGGCCTGCTGCAGGCCCGAGGCCGGATGACCGCGCGGCAGCTTGCTGCTGAGCTAGAGGTGTCAGAGCGGACGATCGGCCGTGACATTGAGGCCCTTGGTTCGGCCGGCATCCCGGTCTATGCGGTCCGGGGCTGCCAGGGCGGGTTCGCGCTGCTGGACGGATTCAGCAGTGATCTCCCTTCGGCCGGCCCATGGCGGGATCGCCCGGCGGCCGCCGCGGCCGGTACTGGCTCCGGGCGCGCGCGGGCCCGGATCTCGCCACGTGGCCGGAGGCTGGCGGCGCTCCTCGGTCGGCCCGAGTACGTCCGGATCCGGGGCGACGCCGTTCCGGTCCAGGGGCGCGAGGACTGGATCGAGGTATCGGTGCGTATCGGCTCGGCAGCCTCGGCCGTGCTCGACGTGCTCGCGCTCGGTGCTGAGATCGAGGTACTGCGCCCCGCGGAGCTGCGGGCCGAGGTCGCCGAGACCGCCAGGAGGCTCGCCGAGCTGCACGCGGGCGCGGCGGCGCAGTGACACCGCGGTACCGGGGCGCGGTGACGAAGGTCGCCGGGCGGCCCGCGCGGACGTATCGTGAGTGCATGGTCGTCGAGGTCAGCAGCGAGGCGGCCGAGTTCATCGGCCAGCGCGGTGGCCGGCTCTGGGTCTGGGCCGCGCATCGGCGGATGTGCTGCGCCGGCGCCCCGCCGTGGATGCACGCCGCGACGGAGCCGCCAGTCGGCGTGACCGGGTTCGGCACGGTCAGCGCGGTAAGCGCGGCGGGCGTGCAGGTCCACTTCCGTGGCCTCGGCGGCCGGGAGCCCGGCACCCTGGAGATCGGCCTGCATGGCCGCCGCCGCCCGAGGGTCGAGGCCTACTGGGACGGCTGCCTGATGGCGATGCCCTAGCGACAACGGCCGCGCGGCGGCGGCGCTTGATGAGGCCGGGTGCTGGTCGACGGCGAGCTTGATCGTACAACTATAGAACTGCGTTATATAGTTCTGTGATATAAATAATGGCATGCAGCACACCAGGCTTCAGGTGCCCGCCGGAACTCAAGCAGCTGGCCTTGCCGATACTGACGGCCTGGGGCAGGTGGCGGAGGTGCTTGAGCGGGCGACGAGCTGGCTCCGGCGGGCGATCCGGCCTGCCGAGTGGAACGCGGTCGCCCTGTCCACGCTCGACACCGTGGACCGCAGCGGCCCGCAGCGGATTTCTTACCTGGTCAGTCATGAGCGCATTACCCAGCCAGGCATGACAGGCATCGTGGACCGGCTGGCCGCCGCGGGGCTGGTACGGCGTCACCCCGATCCCGCCGACGGCCGGGCCGCGCTGGTCGCGATTACGCCTGCCGGGCATGACTACCTACTGGCAATCCGCCGTCAGCGCGCCCGTGCCCTCGCGGCGCACATCGGCCAGCTGGAGCCGGCCATGCGGCGCGCGCTCGCCGAGGCGGTCCCCGCGCTGCAGGCGCTCGCGGCACGTCCGATTAGCGACCTCGCGCCGCGCCCGGCTAACGAAGCAGCGCCTGGCTAACGATCCCGCGGCCGATTAACGATCCCGCGACCGACCAGGCACGACGCGCCCGACTAAACGACAGGGAAGGCTGAGATGACTCACCCGGCAGGCGCCAAGGCGCCGAGCCCGTTCCGGCAGCCGAGGGCGGTCTATGCCGTCGGGTTCGCCTGCGTGATCTCGTTCATGGGCATCGGCCTCGTTGACCCGATCCTGCCGGCCCTGGCCTCCAAGCTGCACGCGAGCCCCAGCCAGGTCGAGCTGCTCTTCACCAGCTACCTGGTCGTCACGGCGGTCGCGATGCTGGTGACCGGCTGGGTATCGAGCCGCATCGGCGCCAAGCGGACCCTGATCACCGGCCTCGTGCTGATCGTGGTGTTCGCCGCGCTCGCCGGGTCGAGCGGCGGTATCACGGGGATCGTCGGCTTCAGGGCCGGCTGGGGGCTCGGCAACGCGCTGTTCATCGCAACCTCGCTTGCGGTCATCGTCGGCTCGGCCAGCGGCGGTTTCGGCGGGGCCATCGTGCTGTACGAGACGGCCCTCGGCCTCGGTATCGCGTCCGGCCCGCTGCTCGGCGGGCTGCTGGGCAATATCAGCTGGCGAGGGCCGTTCTTCGGGGTCTCCGTGCTGATGCTGATCGCGTTCGTGGCAACCGTCGCGTGGGTACCCACCACGCCGCGGCCGGCCCAGCGGTCCTTGCTGCGCGAGCCGATCCTGGCGCTGAGGGATCCGAACCTGCGCCGGACAAGCATCACCGGGCTGCTCTACAACTGGGGCTTCTTTACCGTGCTGGGCTATTCGCCGTTCCTGATGGGCCTCTCGCCGCTGCGGCTCGGGGCGGTGTTCTGCGGCTGGGGCGTGCTCGTCGCGATCTTCGCCGTGTTCGGCGCGCCGATGCTCAAGAGCAGGTTCGGCACCGCCCGCACCCTCTACGTCAGCCTGGTCCTCGTGGCCGCGGTGCTTGCCGTGATCGGGACATTCCCCGGTGACCCGCGGGTGGTCATCATCACGGTCATCGCCTCCGGCGCACTGATCGGACTGAACAACACCCTCGTCACCACCGCCGTGATGAGCATCAGCAAGGTGCCGCGCAGTGTCGCGTCCGCCACCTACGGATTCGTCCGCTTCATCGGCGGCGGCCTGGCGCCCTACGCCGCAGCGAAGCTAGTCGAGCGCTACAACGCCCACGTCCCGTTCCTTATCGGCGCCGCGACGGTGCTGGCAGGCGCGCTCATGCTGTCCACCGTCAGGGGAGCGCTTGATGCGGCCGACACGGACGAGGCCCAGACTGGCCACTCAGCCCAGCGCGATGATGCCATCAGGGCCGTGAGCGATGCCCCCGGGCTGCCAGAGGAGGCCATCCTGGCGGAGGCCGACCTCGCCACTGAGGCCACGGCGCAGGAGATCAGGTCCCGGCCGGCCAGTCGTAGCTATTGACGGCACCGCCGTCAATCGTCACGCTGCCCGCCGGGGTGCTGGCGTCGCGCCAGATGGTGTAGTGGCCGGCGGCGAGTCCCGGGTAGACGGCGGCGTACAGCACGCTGCCGCCAGCGCGGCGTTCCCGTACCTGCGAGTGCGTGCGCCGGGCGGCCGGATCGCCATCAGGGCTGATCTCGATCTCATCGCCGTCCAGGCCGGCCGGGGTATTCAGGACCAGGGCACCGACGCCCGGGCCGACATTGAGCACCACGCTGCCGGCGCTGGACGGCCCGGGGACATATTCGGTCATCGCTGTACTCCTGCCTTCGCTGCGGACTAGGAACTGGCGTGCGGGGGACGGACTGCAACGCGAACTAGGAACAAGCGGGCGCGGGAAGGCGAGCCGCCGGGGGAAGGCGCCGGCCAGCGCGAAAGTCGTCGCTGGCCGGCGCCCCCGTTCCGCCTATCCCGCCTTGGTCAGGACGGGTTGTCGTAACCGTCGTACGGCACTCCCAGGTAGGGGAATGCCGACAGCGGCCCGTCGGTGACGCTGGTGCCGGTCAGGCCGTCGGTGACATCCGAGACAACCGCGTCGACCACGTACTTCGGATCGACCAGCGGGTACACCGCTCCGGCGATGGCCCGCAGCTCGATGGTGACCACGTCATCGACCACCCGGCGCCCGTTCGGGAATCCGGCGGGGTCGCCGCCGATCAGCCCGAGGATGCTGAACTTCTTCGAGCTGGCGGGGGTGGGGGGAATCGTCGTGTTGAGCCGCAGCATGTCGGCCTGCACCGCGCCGGTGTAGTTCGTGAAGCCCGCGATCAGGCCGGACGGGATGCCGGTAAGCAGGATCGCCTCCAGGTCCGCGCGGGCCGTCCCGGCCTTGACGAGAGCAGCGAGATCGGGGAACGCGCCGGGGTAGAGGACGGTCAGCAGCCCGGCCAGCTCCGGGTGCGCGACGTACGAGGCGAACTGCTTGTCGTGCGCCGGCTGCTGCTTGTTCCAGTAGTCCTTCTGGCCCAGCGGGATGATGACCTCGTTGATTAGCGGATTGCCCAGCCGGGACACCTGGGCGAAGGGGCCGGTGACGAAGCCGTCTGTCTTCTCATCGCCGTTCACCTGCACGCGCTGGCGGCTCGCGCTCGTCCATACGCCGATCGTCGGGTGCCCCGACACCGTCAGCTGGGAGATCGGCACCTGGATCGCGATGGAGTGCACGTTCAGGCGGTTGGTGGCGTTCACCCCGGGCGCGCTCTTGAGCCCGGCGGCCTTCCCGTAGACGTTGTACTCCTCCAGCGGGCGCAGGTTGCCCAGGTCGAAGATCGAGCCCAGGTCGACGTAGAACTCCTCGGCGCGCTGCCCGGCGAAGACCTGAATGCCGTTGCTCAGCGAGTGAACCGCCGGCCGCCCGAGCTTCGCCTCGTAGTCCGGCGTGGACAGAACGCCGACGTTGCACGGCGGGCAGGCGAGCTTGCTGGCCAGGATGTGCGAGCCCCACCCGTCCACCCGGACGAGCTTGTAGAACTGCTTGCTGTTCCAGTTAGGGTCGCTGAGCGATCCGATCGGGCCGGTGTTGTACAGGAAGCTCGTCGGAGTGGTCAGTATGGTCTCGAAGCTGAACTGGTAGGAGATGTCGGCTACGCCATCTCCGTTGTTGTCGATGTGGATCTCATAGAGCACGTCGTCGCCGAACTCGTAGAAATTCGGGCCGCCGGCCGGCTCCTGCAGCGGGATGTAGTTGGCGATCAGGGTGACCGTGTCGGGCTGATCCGGGCTGACGAACGCGTAGACATCGGTACTGTCGGCGACCGGATCCTTCGAGATCTCCGGCGCCTCGCGATGCGAAGACATTAGTTACCTCACTCTGTTGTGCGGAGAATGGCAGGACGCTCAGGACGCTGATCAGCGGCTCGCGCGAACTAGGCGCGCGGCCAGCTCCCTGTCGCGCACGCGGGTGTGGCTGGTGCCGCGGAACACGTCGATCTCCCCGGCCCTGGCGTCGCGAACATGCACGACGATCTGCTCGGAGGTGTCCGCGTCCTTCGTCTCCGACTTCGTCTCGCGCGCGTCCGGCCGGGCAGAGGCGGCGAATGCGGGGATCGCGGAGCCGACGAGTGTGCTCGCGGCGACTCCCGCCACCCCGGCGCTCGCAGCGCCACGCAGCACTGAGCGGCGCGACAGGCGGTGCTCCGCGCCACCGTCATCCGCGGAATGACCCGCGGGCGGGCTCGTGTCATTTAGACCAGGCATGAGTATCCCTTCCGGAGCGGCGGCGGATGCCGCTCGCCCCTGCGGTGAGCACGTGGGACAGGGGGTGTCTCATCATGCTCGGCTGACTACCCTGTGTATCGATGAGGCAGAGAGGATTAACCGCCATGGCCGTACTTCGGCACAGCCGGACTGGATGGATGGGTGCGGTGCCCGCCGATACCAGATCGTTACATTGGAGTGGGCGCCGGGCACCGCCGGGCCCGTTGCCTGACGAGCCTGGAATCCTTGAGCAGTGACAGCAAATTCAGATCAGCGCGCTCTGCGCGAAGAGCCCACTAGCTTCATCGGCCGCGAGCGCGAGCTCTCCGAGCTACGTGAGCTCGTGCGGACCGCACGCGCGCTGACGCTGTGCGGCACCGGCGGTATCGGGAAATCGCGGCTGGCGGTCCGCATGCTCGCGACACTGAGCGGCGATTTCCCCGACGGCGTGTGGTTCGTCGAGCTCGGTGACCTGCAGCAGCCCGATCTTGTGGTCTCCCAGGTGGCGGCCGCGCTCGGCGTGGTCGAGGAGCGTGGCCGCCCGATGCTGGAAACACTGGCCGCCGCGCTCGCCCAGCGCCGGCTGATGCTGGCACTGGACAACTGCGAGCATGTGATCGACGCGGCGGCGCGAGTCTGCCAGCGGCTGCTGGCAAGCTCACCTGGGCTCCGGGTAATCGCCACCAGCCGCGAGCCGCTGCGAGTGGCTGCCGAGGTTGTCTACCAGGTGCCGCCGCTCTCGGTGCCGCCCCGCGGCGTCGTCACCCTCACGGAACTGTCCAGCTATGAGGCGGTCCGGCTGTTCGCCGACCGCGGCGCCGCGGCCGTTCCCGGATTCGCCATCCGGCCAGGCGACGTCGCAGCCGTCGCGACTCTGTGCCGCACGCTTGATGGCGTGCCGCTGGCCATCGAGCTCGCGGCCGCCTGGGCCCGCGTGCTGTCGGTGGCGCAGATCGCCGACCGGCTAGCTGACCGCTTCCATCTGCTGACTGTGGCAGACGCCGCGGCGCCGCCGCGCCAGCGAACGCTCCGCGCCACCATCGACTGGAGCTACGAGCTGCTCACCAGCTGCGAGCGGCTGATGCTGCGGCGGCTATCGGTCTTCGCGGGCTGGTCGCTCGACATGGCCGAGGAGGTCTGCGCCGACGGCGAGCTGCCGGCCGATCACGTGCTCGATCTGATCACCGCGCTGGTGGACAAGTCACTGGCGGTCGTCGAGCCGGAGGCACTCGGCCAGGCCAGGTACCGGCTGCTCGACACCATCCGCGAGTACGCGGCGGAGCGGCTCGCCGAGTCCGGCGAGTCCGCCGCACGGCATCGAAGGCTGCGCGATTACTCGCTGCGCGAGGTGGAGCACGCAATGGCCATCGGCATGGGCATCATCGCCGCGCCGTGGTCGGCCAGAGTCGACGTCTTCCGCCGGTACGACGTCGATGTCGGCAATGCCCTGCAGGTCCTGAGTCGCTGCCTGACCGATCGCGACGTGGAGACGGGCCTGCGGATGTGCACCGCCATCCGGCCGTGCTGGATCGTGCGGGGAACTTTTGCCGAGGGCGCCGAGTGGTTCGAGGAGTTCCTGGCCATCGATGCGCCCGGGCTGGCGGCCGGTGTCAGGGGCCCGGCCCTGGTCGGCCGCGCGCAGCTCGCCCTCTCCACCGATCCTGCCAGCGCGCGGCGATGGGCGGAGGAAGGCCTGGCGCTGTGCCGCGACGCGGCCAGCGAATTCTGGGTCGCCTCCGCGCTCAACCTGCTCGCCGAGGTGGCCCTGCACACCGGACACACCGACGAGGCGGCGCTGCGCGCCGACGAGGCGCTGTCGCTCGCACGAGATTCCGGGGACGGGTGGAACGAGGGATACGCCCTCGGCAGCCGGGCCGCAGTCGCCGGCCGGCGCGGCAGCCTCCGGGAGGCTCAGAAGCTCGCGGACGCGTCGATCAGCGTGATGCGCGCTATCGATCAGCAATGGGGCGCCGCGCGCACGCTGCTCGGGCTGGGTGATCTCGCCCGGTTACGTGCCGACCCCGATAGCGCGCGCGAGCGTTACCTGGAGGCGCTCGCGATCCTGCGGGAGATCGACTCCAGGCCGGAGATCGCGCGCTGCCTGGCTGGCCTCGCGCGGGTGGCGCTGGATCAGGGCGCGCTCGGGCCAGCCCGGCGGTATCTCGCCGAGAGTCTCCGGCTGAGTCAGTCCACCGGGTCCCGGATCAGCGTGGCCCGCGGGATCGAGGCATTCGCCGCGCTCGCCGCGGGTGAGGGTCAGCCGGGCCGGGCGGTGCAACTGGTCGCAGCGGCCGCGACGCTACGCAAGGCGGCGCACCTGCCGTCCCTCTCCGGGGCCAAGACCGAGCATTATCTGGCCGGGGCACGCGGTCTCGGGGAACCTGCCATCCAGCGGCTGTGGGCGCTCGGATCGGGCATGACCAGCGAGAGCGCCGTCGCGCTTGCGCTGGATGAGTCCGGGCCCACGCCGCGGCCGGACGCCGGGCCGGGGGACCGCGAGTCCGCGGCGGCGCTCCCCGTGGCCGCGGGGAGCCGCGAGGCCGCGTCGCTTCCACCCGGGCTGACCCGGCGTGAACGGCAGATCGTGGCGCTGATCGCGGCGGGCAGCCGCAACAAGGCCATCGCCGAGGAACTCGTCATCAGCGTGGCCACCGTCGCCCGGCATGTCGCGAACATCCTCGCCAAGCTCGGCTTCTCCTCGCGCGCCCAGGTTGCCGCGTGGGTGAAGGCGACAGGCGGCGCGGCCGGCCAGAACTCCGGGGAGCCCGCCGAACCGGGCCCGCCCCGGCCCGGCGGGAGCGGGCGGCAGGGGGCGGCTGGGCCGGGCGGCGCGGGTGGCCGCGGCTGAGGGCCGGCCAGCGGCTAACTGGCCGGGTCGATCTCGGCGGAGTCGGTGAGCCGCAGCTTGCGCCGCGCCCGCTCGTAGAAGGTGGTGCCGCCGAGCCTGATGACCTGGGCCGCGTCCGGCCGCGCCCGCAGCTCAACCCGGTCGCCGGGACTCACGTAGCGCGCGACCTGGCCGTCGACCTCGATGGCCAGGCGGCCGCTGGACGGCAGGATGCGCAGCACCAGGGTGTCTTCGATCGACAGCACCACGCCCCGGTTGTACGCCGAGTGCGCGGCCGCGGGGGTGACAAGCAGCGCCTGCACAGCCGGGCTCATAATCGGGCCGCCCGCTGCAAAGCTGTACGCGGTCGAGCCGGTCGGCGTGGATACCACGACGGCATCGGCTGCGTAGCTGACGAAGGGCCGTTCGTCCACTAGCAGGTTCACCCGCGCGGTGCCCTGCCCGGGGACCCGGACGACGGCGACGTCGTTGAAGGCGGTCATGGTCCGGCCGTCGACCTCGGCGTCCACGGCCAGCCGTCCCTCGGTGGTGAAGCGGTGACCGTCGATCGCGGACAGCGCGGCCGGCAGTTCGGGAATGTCCACCTCCGCGAGGAAGCCGAGCCTGCCCAGGTTGACGCCGAGCACCGGCACCCGGTGGCCGTCGGCCAGCCGCATAGCTCTCAGCATCGTGCCGTCGCCGCCGAGGCTGACCAGCAGGTCGCAGCATAGGGCAAGCTCCTCGGCGCTGACGGCGGTGGCGCCCCGCATCCGGCCGATCTCCCCGGGGACGCCGAACACCTTCCCGCCGCGGGCGGCGGCCCAGTCGACCACCGCTCCGACGGCCTCGCCGCAGTCGCGACGCGGATGCAGCACGATTCCTACCGAATGCACGCCATCACCCCGGGCTCGTCTCCTGCCCCGTCCCCCGGATCACGCGGAGTACGCGCTCGGGCCGGCCTGCGGGTCACCGTCATGGGGGCATCGCTACCTCGCGCTGGACGCGGCCCAGATGTTGATGCCGGACTCCACCGCATCACGGTCGATGGCCGCGAGTTCCTCGGCGGTGAAGGCCGAGTGGCCGGCCGCGGCCAGGTTCTCCTCCAGCTGCGTCACGCTGCCGGCGCCGATCAGCACCGAGGTGACCCGCTCGTCGCGCAGTGCCCAGGCCAGCGCCAGCTGGGCCAGCGACTGCCCGCGGGCCCGCGCGATCTCGTTCAGCGCCCGGACGTGACCGAGCGTCGCATCGGTCAGCTGATCGGCTCGCAGCGAGCTCTGGCCTCTGCTGGCACGCGAGCCCTCCGGGACCCCGTTCAGGTACTTGCCGGTCAGCACGCCCTGGGCGAGCGGTGAGAACGCGATGCAGCCGGCCCCCTCGCGTTCCAGCGTGGCGAGTAGATCCTGCTCGATCCAGCGGTTCAGCATGGAGTACGAGGGCTGGTGGATGAGCAGTGGCACGCCGAGCCGGCGCAGGATCGCGGCGGCGGCGGCGGTCCGCTCGGCCGAGTACGACGAGATCCCGGCATACAGGGCCTTCCCCAACGTGACCGCCGTGGCCAGCGCGCCCATGGTCTCCTCCAGCGGAGTGCCCGGGTCGGCGCGGTGGCTGTAGAAGATGTCCACGTACTCCAGGCCCATCCGGGCCAGCGACTGGTCAAGGCTGGCCAGCAGGTACTTGCGGGAACCGAGGTCCCCGTAGGGGCCCGGCCACATGTCGTAGCCCGCCTTGGTGGAGATGACCAGCTCGTCACGGTAGGGCCGCAGGTCCTCGCGCAGGATCCGGCCGAAGTTGATCTCCGCCGTGCCGTACGGCGGCCCGTAGTTGTTCGCCAGGTCGAAGTGCGTGACGCCGAGGTCGAACGCGCGCCTGATGATCTCCCGCTGGCCGTCAAGCGGCCGGTCGTCCCCGAAGTTCTGCCAGAGCCCGAGCGAGACCTCGGGCAGCCTGAGGCCGCTGCGCCCGCAGCGCCGGTAGGGGATCCGGTCGTAACGGTCGGCCGCGGCGAGGTAGGTCATGCGGGCAAGTCTGTCATCGGGCCCGCGGGTCTGTCGCCGGCCGCGAGAATTGCCTGCGGCCCGCGAGAATTGCCTGCGGCCCGCGAGAATTGCCTGCGGCCGCCTATTTCGCGCTCCAGCCGCCGTCGACGGTGAACGACGCGCCGGTGGCCATCCCGGCGCCGGGCCCGGCCAGCCAGACCGCGAGCGCGGCGATGTCGGCGGGCTCGACCAGCCGCTTCACCGCGCTCTCGGCCAGCAGGATGGTCTCTAGCACGTCCTCCTCGGCGATGCCGTGCAGCCGGGCCTGGTCGGCGATCTGCCGGTCGACGATCGGCGTGCGGGCATAGCCGGGGCTGATGCAGTTGCTGGTCACGCCGCGTGCCCCGCCCTCCAGCGCGATCACCTTCGACAGTCCCTCCAGGCCGTGCTTGACGGCTACGTAGGCGGACTTGTACGGCGACGCGCGCAGGCCGTGCACCGAGGTGATGTTGATGATCCGGCCGAAGCCGCGCTCGTACATATGCGGCAGCGCGGCGCGGACGAGCAGGAATGGCGCCTCGAGCATCAGCGCGAGGATCCGGCGGAATGCCTCCGGCGGGAATTCCTCGATTGGCGCCACATGCTGGATACCGGCGTTATTGACCAGCACGTCGACGTCGAGCACGAGGTCCTCAAGTGCACCGGTGTCGGCCAGGTCGACGGTCCAAGGCTCGCCGTCGAGCTCCGCGGCGATCCGCGCGGCGCCGGCGGCGTCGACGTCGGCAGCGATGACGCGCGCGCCGGCCTCGGCCAGCGCGCGGGCGCACGCCGCGCCGATGCCGCTGGCCGCGCCGGTCACCAGGGCGCGGCGCCCGTCCAGCGAGCGGGGTGATTCTGTCACGATCCGGCTCCTCTCATCGCTACTGGGCAGCGTAATCTCACCGCACTCAGAGCAGGTCCGCGGCTGGTCCGCGCGCGCCGGGTGCCCGTTACGGCAGCTTCCAGTCGACGGGCTCCGCGCCCGCCTGCTCGAGTAGCTGGCTGGCCCTGGAGAACGGCCGGGAGCCGAAGAAGCCGTGGTCGGCCGACATCGGGCTGGGGTGCGCCGACTCGACGCAGCGCGCGCTGCCGAGCAGCGGCGCCAGGCTGCGGGCGTCGCGTCCCCACAGGATCGCGACCAGCGGGACGCCGCGGCCGGCCAGAGCCCGGATGGCCTGCTCCGTGACCTCTTCCCAGCCGCGCCCGCGGTGCGCGCCCGGCTTGCCGGGCTGCACGGTCAGCACCCTGTTCAGCAGCATTACGCCGCGCTCGGTCCACGGGCTCAGGTCGCCCGTGGCCGGCCTCGGGTAGCCGAGGTCCTCGCCGTACTCGCGGAAGATGTTGACCAGGCTGGGAGGCAGCCGCCGGGTCTGCGGCGACACCGAGAAGCTGAGGCCGACCGGATTGCCGGGCGTCGGGTACGGATCCTGGCCGACGATCAGCACGCGCACGTCGGCGAACGGCTGCTGGAAGGCCCGCAGCACCAGATCCCCCGCGGGCAGGTAACGGCGGCCGGCCGCCACCTCCGCTCGCAGGAAGTCGCCCATGGCCCGGATGCGCTCCTCGACCGGCGCGAGCGCGTCCGCCCAGCCCGCCTCCACTATCTGCCGCAGCGGCCGCGCCGTCATGAGGGACCACTCTAGAGTCGCCGGGCGGCTGACGGGGGCGCCAGCGCAAGACCGCAGCGAGGAACCGGGTGACAGGCAGCGGGTCAGGCCCTGCCGGGAACGAGGGATTGCCGGGCCGTGGCGCGGGTCAGCCGATCGGGCAGCCTGGCTTGGCCGTGGCCTTGCCCGAGTTGCGGCTGACCCGCAGGCATGATTCGGACACCGCCTGGAACGCGCTGGCGGGGATGCCCTTGAGCAGCGAGACAAGCGCGTCCGGCCAGCGCGGGAAGGCGCTGCCGCCGAAGAACCAGTTGCTGCCGTTGTCGGCCAGGATCAGGCCGTAATGCTGCATCTCCCGCAGGACGGCCTTCGCGTCCTTGCAGTAAGGCGTGGCGGCGCTGTCGCAGAATCTGGAGACCTTGAAGCTCGCCTCCAGCCGGAACCGGGCGCCCATCGGCGGGAGGTCCGGGCTGGAGTCGGAACTCGCCTCGTGCCGCGCCGGCCAGAGGAAGGACGACCGCGTGTTCTCGGCGGTGAACCGGATCGCGTGCGTGATCGGGGTGCCGTTCCGCACCGCCGCCCGGATCTGGCCGTAGTTCAGCAGGCCGGGAAGGATCGGCAGGCCCGCGGCATCAGCAGAGGTCCAGTCGAGCGGGCGGAGCGCGTTGGACCGCAGGTTCCAGATCGCCCCGGAGCCCGCGGTCGGATTGCTCGCGGAGTAACGGGCATCCCACAGCTCGTAGAGCCGGCAGGTGCCGGAGTTGACCATGATGGCGTGCCGGTCACCGCCGGCGTTCTTCCCGCCCTCGATCGACGTGTCCGCGCCGAAGGGATACGGGCCCTTGTCGCTCTGGCTTGCGTACGTGAACGCGATGCTGACCAGGGGATGGGAATTCGTGACGATGGTGTAGGGGATGCCGTAGGGATACCCGCCCGGATCCGGGCCGAAGTCCGGATGCAGGTAAGTCGTTGCCGAGTCCATGCTCTTCATCCACGCCGCGCTGCGCGGGTTCACCGGCAGTTTCGAGATGTCGGTGTTCCATACATTGTCGGCGGGGAACATCGGGCAGCCGCGCGCGCCGCGCACGCTCGTGCCGCCGGCGGCGGCTGACGCCGCCGGCGCGGGCCGTGCGGCGCGACTCCGGGTCACCCGGGGCCCGCGGCCGGACCGAGGCTGCCCGGCGGTCCCCGCGGTCGCCGGGGCGGACGCCGAGGCTGTCACCCGGCTGATGGCGCCGGGACTCGGCTTGGCCTGCCCGGTGGTGGCCGCCGGCGCCGCGGCAGTGCCGCAGGCGGCCAGGAACACCAGCGGCAGCGCCGCCGCCGTCAGGCGGCGCGCGCGAAGAGGACCACGGCGCGAGAGCATCGTGGAACATCCTGGCACGGCCACGCGCCGGGAGCAGGCGATCCGCTCTAGCTGACGGCTTGCCCCGGCCGGCTAGCTGAGGGATCGCTCCGGCCGGTGTTACTGTCACCAGGCCGGACCGTTCTGCGGAGGTGAGATCGCCGTGGGCCTGCCGCGGACATCGACGGATTCCGTCCTCTTCACCACCTACAACGTGCTGGATCTGTTCCAGGACGACTCCCCCGCGGGGCACGAGCACTACCGCTTGATCATCGAGTCGATCCGCGGCCTCGGCACGGACGTGCTCGCCGTCCAGGAGATACGCGCCCAGGATCAGGAATCGGCGCGAGCCCGGCTGCGCAAGCTGGCCGATGACGTCGGCATGGAGTGCGTGGTGCCCGGCCGGGCGGGCGGAGCCGGCCGCGGCGCGGTGGCGATGGGCCCGCACGGCTACCACGCCGGCCTGCTCTGGCGCGACGGAATCGAGCCCGTTCCCGGTTCCTTCCGCGGCTACGGAGAGGGTGACTTCTGGCATTCGCTCGCCTGCGTGACCCTCGACGCGGGCGGGGCCCTGGTGCAGTACGCCGCGCACCACGCGACTCCGTTCGGCAGGCGGCTGCGCGCGGACCAGAACGAGCGGCTGGTGGCGGCGCTGACGAACCCGGCCGGCGGCCTGCCGGTGATGGTGGGGGCGGACTGGAACACCGAATCCGCCGACCGCGTCTACGACCAGGGCTCAGGGAACTGGGTCCTGTACGAGCCGCGTGATCCCTTCGCTGAGCTCGACTGGTCCGACGACTTCGTCTACCAGTGCGAGTGGGACTACGACTCCCGCGGGCACCGCAGGCACCGGGCCGACCGGCGGCCTGGCGACGTGCTCTGGGCCGGCGGCCTGCACGACGTCGCGGCGGCGTTGCGAGCGCCGTGGCAGGCCACCGCCGGCCACCATCGCGACGACCCCTACGGCGCGCGCGGGATCTCGCGCCGCATCGACGGCGTCCGCGTGACGAGGCAGCTTCTCGGCGCCCTCCGCGCCTGCGGGGTCGAGGACACCGGGCTCACCAGGCGAGCCTCGGATCATCTCCCGGTCACCGTCGAGTACGTGCCATCGGCAATCGCCAAGGATGCTCGCGCATAGCCAGTTCCTCAGCCTGACCGCGTGTCCCGCCCGGTTATCACCCGCAGTTGCCCGGCATGGGCGTCGCGCTGCCATTGCGCGGTCATCCGCGGATCCTCAAACGGCTCGCCGGCCGCCAGTAGGTCAAGGTACCTGTTGTCGGCGTCAAGCCGCCGGCGGAACTCCGCCGCGTCGCCGACGTGCCCGTGGCCGGGTACGATCCACCGGACGCCCGGCACGGCCGCGAGGCGCTGCAGGCCAGTCCGGTAGTCCCTGAGGGGCTCGTCGGCAACGGTGTCGAGGAGCGGGATCTCGATGTCAGAGAGCATGTCGCCGGCGACGAGGACGCCTGCGCTTGCCAGGAACACCGCGCCATGACCGGGTGCATGCCCGTCGTGGACGATCACCTCGGCGGACTGACCGGTCCAGGGGATCTGGCGGCCGTCGCCGGGCAGCACAGTCAGCCGGCCGAAAAGCTCCAGATCGTGGCCGGGCTCGCTCTGCTGGAGCATGCCGGTCATCTCGGTGCGCATGGACTCGAGCAGATCCACGGCCCCGGCCGTCGCATACCGCGGCACATCGCCCAGCGCGCGGCTCCACAGCACGTGATCCCAGTGCGGGTGCGTCGCGTAGCCCGCCTGCAGCGCAAGCCCGGCGTCCCCGATGTCGGAGGCCAGCGCGGCCAGGTCAGCCGCGGTGACCGCCGGGTCGATGATGAGGCAGGCACCGTCGTCGGCGATGACCAGCGTGCTCGTGCAGGTCAGCCGGCCGGCAGTGGCGACCATAACGCCCGGGGCGATCCGGAGGAAGCGCTGCATGAGAGCCTTCCTATCCCGATTCCTGGCGGGCCGCCAATGTCAGGGGCCGCGGGCCGCCCGCCCGTCAGGGGCAGGCGATCTCGAACCAGACGATCCAGCCGGCCTGGCAGTTCCCGCTAACCCCCCAGTCGGTGGCTAGCTGGCTGACGATGAGCAGGCCCCGCCCGTGCTGCCCGTCCGCGCAGGCATGCTGAGTCCAGGGACCGCCTTGGTCTTCAACCTCCACCCTGAGGTGGTCAACGCGGCGGACCGCGGCACGGACGGTGAACAGCCCGCCGGGCTTGCGGGAGTCGCTGTGCATCACCGCGTTGGCGGCAAGCTCTGATAAACACAGGACAGCGTCGTAAGCCGCGGGGCAGTCATCCAGCATGCCCGCCAGGTACCTGCGCGCCTCGCCAACGTGATCAACGCGGCCGGGATAGGTGCGGGACCAGGCGAGCGCAGGGGTGGCAGTGATGGTCTCCCGCATGCTGCCGACTCCTGTCGCCGCGATCTAAGCGCTGGGCCCGGCCGGAAAGTCAGGCCGGGAGCGCCAGGTGCAAGCGCCGGCCTCGCGGAGCGCGGCCAATTCCGGATGCACTTCCATCACTCTAATTCGACTCAAGCGCTTCCGTACACCAATCTGCGAGCTTTCATTTGGGTTTATCGAATAGAAAAAGAACCTATATTAAAATTAATTGTTTATCATGCTATGGGATGCTTTCACGTGGATAAGTATTCGCCTGCGCGCCGCATGCGCGCCGCCTGCGCTTCACCGGCAGGCCGCCTGCGAAGGCCGGCGGCGGCTCCGATCAGGCCCGCCAGGCCCGCCAGGCCCGCCAGGTACGGCTGCGCGATCCGGCCCCGGCTGCGCGATCCGTCTTCGGAGGGAGTGAGCTTCCCGGGGGGAGCGGTGGACGGCTCCCCCCGGGAAGTGGGCCCCCTGAGGTAGCCGCGTGCGGGCCTCGGGGTGATGGACTCCCCTGGGAGCGAGCGGACTGCCCCCAGGGGACGCGGCGGGTCTTACTCGACGGGCGGCTCAGCTGCCGGCCGCCTGATCGAGGCTCGCTGATCGGGGCTCACAGCCCCACTCTTCTTTAAGATACCTATAAAGTCAATTGACAAAATAGCAAACAATTCGTGACGAGCGGTCGTCGGGCCCGCCGCGCGGCGGCCTGGCGGCGAGGCGCCGGCGAGCCGCGGCGTTACTGTTGCTTCCGTGACCGAGGGCAGCGACCAGCAGAACGCCGACCTGCCGTTCATCATCCCGGCCATCCCCGCCTCGGCCGGTGCGATGATTTTTGACCGCGCCGGGCGGCTGCTGATACTCAGGCCCACCTACAAGTCGGGGTGGACCATCCCCGGCGGCATCATGGAGGCCGACGGGGAGACCCCGTGGGATGCCTGCAGGCGCGAGGTCCGCGAGGAATGCGGGCTCGACGTGCGGTACGGGCGGCTGGCCTGCGTCGACTTCCGGCCGCCCCGTCCAGAGCGCCCCGGCAGGTCAGGGAACGCGGGCGGAATCAGGTTCCTCTTCGACTGCGGCCGGCTCGATGACGCGAGCCTCGCCGCCGTGGTGCTGCAGCCCGAGGAGGTCTCCGAGCACCGGCTGGTCCGGCTGCCCGCGGCGCTGAAGCTGCTCAGGAAGCCGATCAGGCGCCGGGTGGCGGCGGCACGGCGCGCCGGGGCGCCCAGGTACCTGGAGAACGGCCGGCCGGTGCCAGGAGTCGGGCCCTGACGGCTGGCAAACCGGCTCGCCCTGGCACCGGCTGCGCTCTGGCATCGGCTGCGCCCTGGCGCCGGTCAGCCGCCCTCGGCGAGCCCGCGGACATAGGCCGCCTGCCCGCCGTGCTGGAGACAATCGGCGATCACGCTCACCAGCCGGACGCCGAGCGTCACCGGCGGATCCCAGCGCTCGTCCACGACACGGTCCAGGTCGGCGTCGGTCAGGGAAGCGACATACCGGATCGTCTGCTCGAACACCGCGTCGTAGTAGCCGGTCAGCAGCTCCCCTGATTTCACCTGGACCGCGGCGACCTCGTCGGGGCTGTGCCCGTATCCGGTGGCCTCGACGGCCAGCGGCAGGCCGAACCGATCCGCCCACCCCGCCGCGGTCCACGCCTGCTCGGCCCCCGCGGCGCCGGCCACATGATCGTCCGTGATCCGGGTCAGGTGCCAGATAAGCCAGGCGATCGAGTTCGCCTGGCTGCCAGGACGCCACGCCAGCTGACCGGGCGACAGCCCGTCAGCCACCTCGTGCACGATCTCGCGGATCCGGCCGAACGCGTCGGCGAGCAGGTCAGCCGTTGTCATGTGGTGCTCCCTCCCGATGAGTTACGCAGTTACTCGCGGCCTGTCAGTAAGCTAGGCCAGATCGGGGCCACGGGAACTGCCGGGGCCCGCCGCCGGCGGTGACCTGCCTATTCTGGCGCCGCCGCCCTATTCTGGCGCTGCCGCGAACGGGTGACCGCCGGGGCTGGGTGAGCGGCGCGCGCCGGGCGAGGGGAGCAACCTGCAGTGGCCAGGACTGACGATCGCGCGCCGCTGCGGGTCGCGCTGCTGGGCTGCGGGGTGGTTGGCTCGGAAGTCTTCCGGCTGCTCGTCGACCAGGCGGCCGACCTGCGGGCGCGGGCGGGCGCGCCGCTGGAGGTAGCGGGCATCGCGGTCCGCGATCCGGGCCGCCAGCGCGGTGCCGCCACCGGCAGCCCGCTGCTGACGACCGACGCGATGGGCCTGGTGACCCGCGCCGACGTCGACATCGTGATCGAGCTGATGGGCGGCATCGAGCCGGCCAGGTCGCTGCTGCTTGCCGCGATGCGGGCAGGTAAGCCGGTGGTCACGGCCAACAAGGAACTGCTGGCGCGGGACAGCGCCGAGATGCACCGGGTGGCACGTGAGCACGGCACGGATCTCTACTACGAGGGCGCGGTCGCCGGGGCGATCCCGCTGCTGCGCCCGCTGCGCGAGTCGCTGGCCGGCGACGCGGTGCGCCGGGTGCTCGGGATCGTCAACGGGACCACCAACTACATACTCGACAAGATGGACACCGCGGGCACCAGCTTCGCCGACGCGCTCGCGCAGGCGCAGGCGCTCGGCTATGCCGAGGCGGACCCGACCGCCGACGTCGAGGGCTTCGATGCCGCGGCCAAGGCGGCGATCCTGGCCGGTCTCGCGTTCCACACCAGGGTCACCGCCGCGGACGTGTACCGGGAAGGGATCACGGCCGTGACGGCCGCCGACATCGAGAGCGCCCGCGCGCTCGGCTGCGTGGTCAAGCTGCTCGCGATCTGCGAGCGGTCCGAGGGCGGCATCTCCGCCCGGGTGCACCCGGCGATGATTCCGCGCGTGCACCCGCTGGCCGCGGTCCGCGAGGCGTACAACGCGGTCTTCGTCGAGGCGGAGTCGGCGGGCCGCCTGATGTTCTACGGCGCGGGCGCCGGCGGCGGCCCGACCGCGAGCGCCGTGCTCGGCGATCTCGTCGCGGTCGCGCGCAACCGCATCGCCGGGATCCGCGGTCCGGACACGTCGACCTACGCGGAGCTGCCGGTGCTGCCGATGGGGGACGCGCTGACCCGCTACTACGTCGCGCTCGACGTCGCAGACCGGCCGGGCGTGCTCGCCCCCGTCGCCGAGGCGTTCGCCCGGCACAACGTGTCGATCAAGGCGGTGCGCCAGGAGGGCAGGGGCGAGGACGCGAACCTGGTCATCGTGACGCACACGGCGCGCGAGTCGGAGCTGGCCGCGACCGTGGCCGAGCTGGGCGCGATGTCGTCGGTCAGTGCGGTCGACAGCGTGCTGCGGGTCGAGGGCGAGGAGGGCGAGTGAGCCACGTCAGCCCGGGGGCCCCGCCCGCCGATCCAGTCCCGCGGCCCGGGGAACCGCCGCGGGCGCTGGCCACGGCCGCCGCCGGACGGTGGCGCGGAGTGATCGGCGAGTACGGTGACCGGCTGCCGTCGCTGGCCGGCGGGCAGGTGGTCACGCTCGGCGAGGGCGGCACGCCGCTGCTGCCCGCGCCGGCGCTGTCCGCGATGACCGGCTGCGAGGTCTACCTCAAGGTGGAGGGCGCGAACCCGACGGGCTCGTTCAAGGACCGCGGGATGACCGTCGCGGTGAGCATGGCGGCGGCGCGCGGCGCCACCATGGTGATCTGCGCCTCGACCGGCAACACCAGCGCGAGCGCCGCCGCCTACGCGGCCAGGGCCGGACTGGGCTGCGCCGTGCTCGTCCCGCACGGCAACATCGCGATCGGCAAGCTCGCCCAGGCCCTGGTGCACGGCGCGACGCTGCTGCAGGTGGAGGGCAACTTCGACGACTGCCTGCGGCTGGTACGCGAGCTGGTGGACAACTACCCCGTCGCCCTGGTCAACTCCGTTAACCGCGAGCGGCTGCAGGGCCAGAAGACGGCCGCGTTCGAGATCGTCGACGCGCTCGGCGACGCGCCCGACGTGCACTGCCTTCCGGTGGGCAACGCGGGCAACATCTCCGCCTACTGGATGGGCTATGCCGAGTACCTGGCGGACGGCCTGGCGACCCGGGCGCCGCGGCTGCTCGGCTACCAGGCGAGCGGCGCCGCGCCCATCGTGCTCGGCAGGCCCGTCGCCGCGCCGGCCACGATCGCGACCGCGATCAGGGTCGGCAACCCGGCGTCATGGCGGCTCGCCGAGGCCGCGCGGGACGAGTCCGGCGGACTGATCGGCTCGGTCACCGACGAGCAGATCCTCGCCGCGTACCGGCTGCTGGCCGCCAGGGAGGCGGTGTTCGGCGAGCTGGCGTCGGCGGCCGGGGTGGCCGGCCTGCTGCAGGCGTGCGCGGCCGGGCAGGTGCGGCCGGGCTCGGTGGTCGTCTGCACGATCTCCGGCAACGGGCTGAAGGAGCCTGGCCCGGCGATCGCGGCCGCGCCCGACCCGGTGACGATCCCGGCCGACGGCGCCGCCGCGGCTGCCGCGCTGGGGCTGGGGTGAGCTGGCCGGAGCGTCCCGTCTGGCCGGAGCGTCCCGCGGTTGTCCGCGTTCCGGCGACTAGCGCGAATCTGGGACCCGGATTCGACGCCATGGGCCTGGCCCTGACGCTGCACGACGTCGTGGCGGCCCGGATCACCGGCAGCGGGCTGGAGATCAGCGTGTCCGGCGCCGGGGCGGAAACCGCGGCGGCGGGGGAGGATCACCTCGTCATCCGCGCCATGCGGGCGGCTTTCGCGGCGCTCGGCGGCCAGCCGCCGGGCATCGCCATCCGGTGCGAGAACGCGATCCCGCAGGGCTACGGGCTCGGCTCCTCGGCCGCCGCCATCGTGGCCGGCCTGCTCGCCGCGCGGGACCTGGCCGGGACTGAGCGGGACCTGGCCGAGACTGAGCTGAGCGACGCCGGGCTCCTCGGCCTGGCGACCGGGCTGGAGGGGCATCCGGACAACGTGGCCGCGTGCCTGTCCGGTGGCCTCACGATCGCCTGGATGTCGGCCTCTGGCGCCAGGTCCGTCCGGCTGTCGCCGGCTGCCGGGATCGCGCCGGTGATCTGCGTTCCACCCGAGCCGCTCGGCACCACGGCGGCCCGGCTGGCGCTGCCTCCGGCCGTGCCGCACGCGGACGCCGCGCAGAACTCGGCCCGCGCGGCGCTGCTGGTGGCCGCGCTCACC
>Ga0302325_10001373_pt1 | contig 62076 bp, 60 predicted proteins | sample Palsa_T0_2_FD_201948 | JGI IMG/M metagenome (GOLD analysis project Ga0302325, IMG submission 201948) | Peat permafrost microbial communities from Stordalen Mire near Abisko, Sweden - Palsa_T0_2 | ecosystem: Environmental > Terrestrial > Soil > Palsa > Peat permafrost | place: Sweden: Abisko...
CACCAGCGTCTGCGCCGCGGTCAGGGCGCCGCCGGGTGAGGTCGCGGTATCGGCCACCACGTACTTGATGTGGTAGCCCTCCTTGTCCACCACCCCGATCCCGGCCTTGATGCCGGTGGGGAAGCTCGCTGCGGTGTTCGATCCGGCACCGGTGATGTCGGCGAGGACACCGATGGTGATGGTCTTGGGAGCGGTTGCCGCTCCGCTCGACGCGGCGCCGCCGAAACCGGCGATGATCATTGTCACTGCCGCCGCGGCGGCCATGAGCCCTCTTCTGGTGCGATGCACTGTGCCCCCCTTGAGCGATCCCTGAAGCAAACCGACTACCCGCTGTTTCTAGCAGGTCCCGGCCGACCTGACGAGTCGCCCGGGACCGGACCGGGGCGAGCGTCCGGCTCCGGTGGCCGGCGGAGTGACCGCAGGACGTCGTCCCCGGTGGTTGCCACTGACGTTGCCGGATGGCACAAAAAAGTTGACAACTGGGCACTCAAGTTTGGTATACTGCTTCTCGAGCAAGATCGCAGCGTCGAGTCACGAGAAAGAATGGAAGGACTGAGGATGCCAAAGGCCGTTGGAATCGACTTGGGAACCACCAACTCGGTGGTGAGCGTGATGGAGGCGGGCGAGCCCGTCGTGATCCCCAACGCGGAGGGGAGCCGGACCACGCCGTCGGTCGTGGGCTTCTCCAAATCCGGTGAGGTGCTGGTGGGCGAGGTGGCCAAGCGACAGGCCATCACCAACCCGGACCGGACCATCCGGTCGGTCAAGCGCCACATGGGCACCAACTGGACCGTCGATATTGACGGCAAGAAGTACAAGGCGCAGGAGATCTCGGCCCGCATCCTGGGCAAGCTGAAGAGGGACGCCGAGGCCTACCTGGGCGACACGGTCGACCAGGCCGTCATCACCGTGCCCGCCTACTTCGACGACGCCCAGCGGACCGCCACCAAGGAGGCGGGCACCATCGCCGGGCTCGAGGTGCTGCGGATCATCAACGAGCCGACGGCGGCCGCCCTGGCCTACGGCCTGGACAAGGAGGACAAGGACCGCACCGTGCTGGTCTTCGACCTCGGTGGTGGGACCTTCGACGTCTCGGTCCTCGAGATCGGCGACGGCGTCTTCGAGGTGAAGTCGACCTCGGGCAACACCAAGCTGGGTGGTGACGACTGGGACGAGAAGGTCATGGACTGGCTGGTCAAGTCGTTCAAGGACACCGAGGGTGTCGACCTCTCGAACGACAAGATGGCCATGCAGCGCCTGAAGGAAGCGGCCGAGAAGGCCAAGATCGAGCTGTCCAGCGTGCAGGAGACCCAGATCAACCTGCCCTTCATCACCGCCACCAGCGAGGGTCCCAAGCACCTCGACCTCAAGCTGACGCGCGCCAAGTTCAACGAGCTGACCGCCGATCTGGTGCAGATGTGCACCGGACCGTTCGAGGCGGCGATCAAGGATGCCGGGCTCAAGACGTCGGACATCGACCACGTGGTAATGGTCGGCGGGTCCACCCGGATCCCCGCCGTGCAGGAGCTGGTGCAGTCCCTCTCGGGCAAGGAGCCCCACAAGGGGGTCAACCCCGACGAGGTGGTGGCCATCGGTGCCGCCGTGCAGGCCGGTGTCTTGAAGGGCGAGGTCAAGGACGTCCTCCTCCTCGACGTGACCCCGCTGTCCCTCGGGATCGAGACCAAGGGCCAGGTCATGCACCGCCTCATTGAGCGCAACACCACCATCCCGACCAAGCGGTCGGAGATCTTCACCACGGCCGAGGACCACCAGCCCTCGGTGGAGATCCACGTGCTCCAGGGCGAGCGCGAGATGGCGATGTACAACAAGACCCTGGGCAAGTTCCAGCTGGTCGACCTCCCACCGGCCCCACGCGGGGTGCCCCAGATTGAGGTCACCTTCGACATCGACGCCAACGGGATCGTCCACGTCTCGGCGCAGGACAAGGCCACGGGCAAGGAGCAGTCGATGACCATCACCGGTCAGTCCTCGCTGGCCAAGGACGACATCGACCGCATGGTGCGCGACGCCGAGGCCCACGCCGAGGACGACCGCGCCCGCCGCGAGGAGGCCGAGATCCGCAACTCGGCGGACACCCTCGTCTACCAGACGGAGAAGCTGCTCAAAGAGCAGGGCGACAAGTTCGTCGGCACCGAGAAGGAGGACGTGGAGGGCGCTGTCGCCAGCTTGAAGGACGCACTCGCCGGCACCAACGTCGAGGCCATCAAGAACGCCACGGAGAAGTTGATGGGGGTCAGCCAGACCTTCAGCCAGCGGCTCTACGAGCAGGCCTCGCAGGCCCAGAGTGCCCCGAGCACCGACGGCAGCGGTTCGGCGGGCGACAGCTCCGACGACGAGGTGGTCGACGCCGAGATCGTCGACGAACAGTGAGCTTCTCCGACGAGGCCGTCCCCGCCGAGGAGGCCACGCCGGAAACCGAGCTGGTCGCCGGCGAGAACCCTGAGGACGGCGAGATCGTCGTCGAGGGGCAGGTCGTGGAGCCAGAGGTCGAGCGCGATCCGATGGAGGTGTTGGCGGGCGAGCGGGACGAGTACCTGCTCGCCCTCCAACGCACCCAGGCCGACTTCGAGAACTACCGCAAGCGGATTCAGCGCATGCAAGAGGAGCAGTCGGCCCGCGCCGCCTCGGCGCTCGTGGCCAAGCTTCTCCCGGTGATCGACACGCTTGATCTGGCCCAGGCCCACCAGAGCAAGGTCAGCGCCGAGAGCGACGACGCCAAGGCGCTGAGCGCGGCACGCACCATGCTGCTCGACATCTTGACCAAGGAGGGGCTCGAGCGCGTCGACGAGGCGGCGGTGCCGTTCGACCCGGCGGTGCACGACGCCGTGGCCCACACCAACGGTGACGACGGCGGGGGCGGCGAGGTGGTGATCGACCAGGTCCTCCGGTCGGGCTATCGCTGGCGGGGCCAGGTGCTCCGGCCGGCCATGGTCAGCGTCCGGGGGTGAGCTGACCGATGGCCGCGCAGCGGGAGTGGTTCGAGAAGGACTACTACAAGGAGCTCGGTGTCGTCTCCACGGCCACCGACAAGGAGATCACGCGCGCCTACCGGAAGCTGGCCAAGCAGTACCACCCTGACGCCAACCCCGGCTCCGAAGAGCGCTTCAAGGAGATCAGCGCCGCCTACGACGTGCTGGGCGACGCCGAGAAGCGCAAGGAGTACGACGAGGTGCGCAAGCACGGTCCGGTGCCCGGCGGGTTCGGCGGCGGCTTCGGCGCGCCCGGCGGGGGGACGTTCCGTATGGAGGACGTGGGCAATCTGGGCGACCTTTTCGGCGGCCTCTTCGGCAACCGGGGGCGGACCGCCCGCGGCCCCCAGCGGGGGGCCGACATGGAGGCGGCGCTCCACCTGTCCTTCTCCGACGCCGTCCAGGGGGTCACCACCTCGGTCAACGTGCCCGAGGACGTCCGCTGTTCGAACTGCAAGGGGACCGGCGCGGCGCCCGGTACCGCCACCCACACCTGCCCGCGTTGCGGGGGGACCGGCACGCTCAACGACGACCAGGGCCTCTTCTCGCTCAGCACGGTCTGCCCCGACTGCATGGGCCGGGGCACCCTCTTCGACACGCCCTGTCCGGTGTGCAAGGGCTCGGGCACCGAGCGCAAGGTGCGCTCGGTCAAGGTGCGCATCCCCGCGGGGGTGGAGGACGGCCAGCGCATCCGGGTCAAGGGTCGCGGGGCGCCGGGACAGGGCATGGCGCCGCCGGGCGATCTCTACGTCGTGGTCCATGTGGGCGCCCATCCGACCTTCGGGCGCAACGGGCGCAACCTGACCCTGACCGTGCCGATCACCTTCCCCGAGGCCGTGCTAGGCACGACGGTCACCGTCCCCACCCTGGACGGCAAGGTGACCCTCAAGGTGCCCCCCGGAACGGCCTCGGGCACCGTGATGCGCGTGCGCGGCCGCGGCGTCCCGGCCGGATCGGGCCGCAACGCCGGCAAGCCGGGCGACCTCATGGTGAAGCTGGAGGTCCAGGTGCCCACCGAGCTCACCGACGAGCAGCGGGCGGCGGTGGAGGCGCTGGCCGCGGTCACCGACGAGGCGCCGCGCACGGCGGTCCAAGGGTGAGGAGGAGCGCCGACATGGCCGAGGGCGACGCCAACCGGGCGGTCTACGTGATCTCCGTGGCCGCCGAGCTGACCGGCGTCCACCCCCAGACGCTGCGCATCTACGAGCGCAAGGGCCTCCTGGACCCCTCGCGGACCAGCGGCGGCTCCCGCCGTTTCTCCAACGCCGACCTGGCGCGCCTGCGGCGCATTCAGCAGCTGACGGCGAGCGGGTTGAACCTCGAGGGGGTGCGCCGGGTGCTCGAACTGGAGACCGAGCTGGACCGGCTGCGGGCCGAGCTGGACGAGACCCGGGCGCAGTCCCGGGCGGCGGTGGCCGCCACCCACCGCCAGTACCGGCGTGATCTGGTTCCGCTGCGCCAGTCGCCGGTGGCCTACAAGAGATAGACCGGTGGCCTACAAGAGATAGAGCGGTTGCGGACAAGGAGAGAGGTGACGGACTGATGCCGATCGATCCCGAACGATGGACCAATAACACCAAGGCGGCGTTCAGCGCGGCCACCGGGCACGCCGCCTCCTCGAACAATCCCGAGCTGACCCCGGCCCACCTGCTCGACGCCCTGCTGCAGCAGGAGGAGACCATCGCCCGCCCGCTCCTGACCGGGGTCGGGGTGGACCCGGGGGTGCTCGGCAGCCGGGTGCACGACCAGCTGGCCCGACTGCCGCGCGCCCAGGGCGGGGCGGAGCCCGGGCTCTCGCGCGAGGCCCGACAGGTCTTCGAGGCGGCCGACGAGAACCGGCGCGAGCTGGGGGACGACTACGTCTCGGTCGAGCACCTCCTGCTGGCCCTGGCCGATGAGATCGGTGTCACCCGGGAGGCGTTGCTCACCGCCCTGCGCGCCGTGCGCGGCAACCACCGGGTGACCTCGGCCGATCCGGAGCAGACCTACCAGGCGCTGGCCAAGTACGGGCGCGATCTCACCGAAGCCGCCCGGGAGGGCAAGCTCGACCCGGTCATCGGTCGCGACGAGGAGATCCGGCGGGTCATTCAGGTGCTGTCACGCCGGACCAAGAACAACCCGGTGCTGATCGGCGAGCCGGGCGTGGGCAAGACGGCCATTGTCGAGGGGCTGGCCAACCGGATCATTGAGGGCGACGTCCCCGAGGGGCTCAAGGGCAAGCGGGTCATCGCGCTGGATCTCGGCTCCATGGTGGCCGGTGCCAAGTATCGCGGCGAGTTCGAAGAGCGGCTCAAGGCGGTGCTCAAGGAGATCACCGACGCCGAGGGCGAGGTGGTCACCTTCATCGACGAGCTGCACACCATCGTCGGGGCCGGCGCGGCCGAGGGCGCCATGGATGCCGGCCAGATGATCAAGCCCATGCTGGCCCGCGGTGAGCTGCGCCTCATCGGGGCCACCACGCTCGACGAGTACCGCACCCACATCGAGAAGGACGCCGCACTGGAGCGCCGCTTCCAGCCGGTGTTCGTGGGCGAGCCGTCGGTGGAGGACACCATCGCCATCCTGCGGGGGCTCTCCGAGCGCTACGAGGTCCACCACGGCGTGCGCATTCAAGACGCCGCCCTGGTGGCCGCCGCCGTGCTGTCGGACCGCTACGTGACCGGCCGCTTCCTGCCCGACAAGGCCATCGACCTGATCGACGAGGCGGCGAGCCGGCTGCGCATAGAGATCGACTCCCTGCCCACCGAGATCGACCAGATCATCCGGCGTATCCGCCAGCTCGAGATCGAGAAGGTGGCGCTGGAGAAGGAGAGCGACGAGGTCTCGCGGGAGCGCCTGTCCCGCCTGGAGGCCGAGCTGGCCGAGCTGGCCGAGCAGCGCGACGCCATGACGGCGCACTGGCACCAGGAGAAGGCCTGCATCGACACCATCCGCCTGTTGAAGGAGGAGCAGACGGCGCGCAGCGACGACGCCGTCCGTCTCGAGCGGGAGGGCGACCTGGCCGGTGCATCGGCCATCCGCTACGGCGAGCTGCCCGACATCGAACGCCGCATCGCCGAGGCCACCGACGAGCTCTCCAAACTGCAGGCCTCGACCCGCTTCTTGAAGGAGGAGGTCGACGCCGAGGACATCGCCGAGGTGGTGTGCCGCTGGACCGGCGTGCCGGTCTCCCGCCTCATGGAGGGCGAGATCGAAAAACTGGTCCGCCTCGAGGCGACGCTGCACGAGCGGGTGGTGGGCCAGGACGAGGCGGTCTCCGCCGTGGCCAACGCCATCCGGCGCAGCCGGGCCGGGCTGTCGGACCCGAACCGCCCCATCGGCTCCTTCCTCTTCCTCGGACCGACCGGGGTGGGCAAGACCGAGCTGGCCCGGGCGCTGGCCGAGTTCCTCTTCGACGACGAGCGGGCCATCACCCGGATCGACATGAGCGAGTACATGGAGAAGCACGCCGTGAGCCGCCTGGTCGGTGCCCCCCCGGGCTACGTCGGCTACGACGAGGGGGGGCAGCTCACCGAGGCGGTCCGCCGCCGGCCCTACGCCGTGGTCCTGCTCGACGAGCTGGAGAAGGCCCACCCCGACGTGTTCAACATCCTGCTGCAGGTGCTGGAGGACGGCCGTCTCACCGACGGCCAGGGCCGCACGGTCGACTTCACCAACACCGTGCTGATCATGACGTCCAACCTGGTGGGCGAGCCGTCCCAGTACTTCAAGCCGGAGTTCATCAACCGGATCGACGAGATCGTCCGCTTCCGGCCGCTCAGCCAGACCGACCTGATGGTGATCGTCGGCGTGCAGCTCAACAAGCTGCGTGACCGCCTGGTCGAGCGTCGGCTCTCGCTCGTGGTCGAACCGGACGCCGAGCTGTGGCTGGCCCGCGCCGGCTACGACCCCGACTACGGGGCCCGGCCCCTGCGCCGGCTCCTGCAGCGCCAGATAGAGGATCCTCTGGCCCTGGCCCTGCTGCAGGGCCGCTACCCGGAGGGCTCGACCGTGACGGTGAAGGTGGTCGACGACAAGATCGTCCTGGACTGACCCCGCTCGGGGGGTCCTTTCCCCGGCCCCGACCGCCGGAGCTACAATGTTGCGTAATCCGGACGAGCGAACGGAGATGACGCGTGCCCGCAACAGTGGTGGTGGGGACCCAGTGGGGCGATGAGGGCAAGGGCAAGCTCACCGATCTTTTGGCCCGCGAAATGGACATGGTGGTGCGCTACCAGGGCGGCCACAACGCCGGCCACCGGATCGTGGTCAACGGCGAGGCCTTCGCCCTCCAGCTCGTCCCGAGCGGGATCCTCTACGACCACATCACGCCGATGATCGGCAACGGGGTGGTGGTCGACCCGGCCGTCCTGCTGGCGGAGCTGGACAGCCTGGCCGAAAAGGGCGTCGACACCAGCCGCATGGTGGTGAGCGGCAACGCCCACCTGATCATGCCCTACCACCAGGAGCTCGACCGGGTGACCGAGCGGTTCTTGGGCAAGAACGCCCTGGGGACGACCAAGCGGGGCATCGGCCCGGCCTACGCCGACAAGGCGTCCCGGGTGGGCCTCCGGGTCCAGGACCTCTTCGACCCCAAGATCTTCCGGCAGAAGCTCGACGTGGCGCTCAAGGAGAAGAACGCCATCCTGGCCAAGGTCTACAACCGGCTCCCGCTGTCGGGTGACGACATCGCCGACCACTACCTGAACGAGTACGCCCCGCGGATCGAGCCGATGGTGGGTGACACGGTGGGACTGATCCACGACGCCGTAGAAGCCGGGCGCTCGGTCCTGCTCGAAGGCGCCCAGGCCACCTTCCTCGACCTCGACCACGGCACCTACCCCTTCGTCACCTCGTCCAACCCGGTGGCCGGCGGCGCCTGTACGGGGTCGGGGCTGGGGCCGCGCCACATCGACCGGGTCATCGGCATCGCCAAGGCCTACGTGACCCGGGTGGGGGCGGGGCCCTTCCCCACCGAGCAGGAGAACGACACCGGCAACCTGCTGGTGGAGCGGGGCCACGAGTTCGGGACCAACACCGGCCGCCGCCGCCGCTGCGGCTGGTTCGACGCCGTCATGCTGCGCCAGGCGGTCCGCCTCAACTCCCTGACCGAGGTGGCCCTGACCAAGCTCGATGTGCTCGACACCTTCGAGACCGTCAAAGTCTGCGTGGCCTACGAGGCCGACGGCGTGCGCTACACCCACCTGCCGTACCACCAGTCGACGTTCCACAACGTCAGGCCCATTTACGAGGAGCTCCCGGGGTGGCGCACCGACCTGACGACGGCCACCGCGTTGTCGGACGTGCCCGAGGCCGCCTGCAACTACGTGTCGTTCCTCTCCGAGCAGATCGGCGTCCCGGTCCGCCTGGTCGGGGTCGGCCCGGGCCGCGAACAGTTCGTCTCCTTCGCCACGGCGTGAGGGCCCCTCCGGTGCAGGGTCGGGTCCCATGAAGGTCTGGGCCGTATGAAGGGCTGTGTCCTGTGAAGGGCTGTGCCACATGAAGGTCTGTGTCGTCGGGAGCGGGGGGCGCGAGCACGCCCTGGCCACCGTGCTGGCGCGCACCGCCGAGGTGGTGGTCACGCCGGGCAACCCGGGCATGGCCGGGCCGATCGCGGTGACCGCCGAGCCGGCCGAGGGGATTGAGGCCGACCTGGTGGTCATCGGGCCCGAGGCGCCCCTGGTCGACGGGCTGGCCGACCGGCTGCGGGCCGACGGGCGCACGGTCATGGGCCCGGGCGCCGACGGCGCCCGCCTCGAGGGCTCCAAGGCCTTCATGAAGGAGGTGCTGGCCGATGCCGACGTGCCCACGGCGCGCTTCGCCACCTTCGGCGCCACCGAGGTGGATGACGCGCTGGCCTACCTGCACCGACTGCCCGGGCCGTGGGTGGTCAAGACCGACGGGCTGGCCGCCGGCAAGGGCGTCCTGGTGGCGCACAGCCTGGCGGAGGCCGAGGCGGACGTGGAGGCCAAACTCTCGGGGGCCGCCTTCGGGGAGGCCGGCCGCCGCGTGGTCATAGAGGAGGGGCTCGAGGGCGAGGAGTGCTCGCTGCTCGTCCTCTTCGACGGCACCACAGCGATGCCCCTGCTGCCGGCCCAGGACTTCAAGCGGGTGGGCGACGGCGACCGGGGTCCCAACACCGGGGGGATGGGCGCCTATGCGCCGATGCCCCACGTCTCGCCGGGGCTGGTCGACGCCATCATGGAGACGGCGGTGGAGCCCCTGGTGGCCGCCTTGGACCGGCGGGGCATCGTCTACCGGGGCGTGCTCTACGCCGGCCTCATGCTGGGGCCCGACGGGCCGAGGATCATTGAGTACAACGTGCGCTTCGGCGATCCCGAGGCCCAGGTGGTGCTCCCGCTCCTCTCGTGCGACGCGGCCGAGCTGTTCATGGCGGTGGCCGAGGGCACCCTCGACCGGCTTCCCGCACCGACGTACTCGCCCGGCGCCGCGGTGTGCGTCGTGATGGCGTCCCCGGGCTATCCGGACCATCCCCGCACCGGGGGCGCCATTGTCGGGCTCGATGCGACGGGCCAGTCGACCGCCCCGGTCGAGGGGGTGACCGTCTTCCACGCCGGCACCAGCCGACCCGAGCCCACCGGCCCCTTCCGCACCGCGGGCGGCCGCGTCCTCGGAGTGACGGCGGTCGCACCGACGGTGTCGGCCGCCCGCGCCAACGCCTACGCCGCCCTGGCGCCGATCTCCTGGGAGGGGTTGCAGGTGCGACACGACATCGCCGCCCGCGTCCCCGACGGAGCTCAGCCCTCCGGGGCAGGCCACGTCGAGCAGATGGTCCGATGATCCCCCGCTACTCGCCGCCCGACATGGCCGCCCTCTTCACCGACGCCGCCCGCTTCGGACTGTGGCTCGAGGTGGAGCTGCTCGCCACCGAGGCCCAGGCGGCCGTCGGCGTCGTCCCGGCCGAGGACGCGGCGGCCTGCCGGGCCAAGGCCCCGGTGGTCGACGAGGTGTTCGTGGCCGACGTGCTCGAGCGGGAGAAGGTGACCGATCACGACGTGGCCGCCTTCGTGGACGTCGTCCAGGACCGCATCGGCGCACCCGCCGGCTCGTACATCCACTACGGGCTGACCTCTTCGGACGTGGTGGACACCGCACTCAGCGCCACGCTGGCGCGGGCGGCTGACCTGCTCCTGACCGACCTCGACGGGTTCGTGGCCGCCCTGCGCACCCGCGCCCTGGAGCTCATGGACGTCCCGGTCACCGGCCGCACCCACGGGATGCACGCCGAGCCCACCACCTTCGGGGCCAAGTTCGCCCTGTGGGCCCTGCAGGCCGACCGTGACCGCCGCCGCATGCGCCAGGCCCGGGCCGGGATCGCCGTGGGCAAGCTCTCGGGAGCGGTGGGCACCTACTCCAACATCGAGCCGGCGGTCGAGGCCCACGTGTGCGCCGCCCTCGGCCTCACCCCGGTGCCGGCGACGCAGGTGATCTCCCGCGACCGCCACGCCGAGCTGCTGTGGGCCTGCGCGTCGGTCGGGGCCACGGTGGAGCTCATGTGCACCGAGATCCGCCACCTGGCCCGCAGCGAGGTGGGCGAGGCCGAGGAGCCGTTCGCCGCCGGCCAGAAGGGCAGCTCGGCCATGCCCCACAAGCGCAACCCCATCCTCTCGGAGCGCCTGTGCGGGTTGGCGCGCCTCCTGCGGGGCTATCTGGGGGCCGGGCTCGAGGACGTGGCCCTCTGGCACGAGCGCGACATCTCACACAGCTCGGTGGAGCGGGTGGCGCTGCCCGACGCGTCGCTGCTCACCTGCTACATGCTGCGCAAGGCCACCGGCCTGGCCTCCGGACTGGTGATCCACGCCGAGAGGGCGCGGGAAAACCTGACCAGCGGCAGCTTCGGTCTGGTCTTCAGCCAGTCCGTCCTGCTGGCGCTGGTCTCCTCCGGCCTCACCCGCGACGAGGCCTACCGCATCGTCCAGCGCGACGCCCGTGCCGCGTGGTCGGAGCGGCGCCCGCTGCGCGAGGTCCTGGCCGCCGACCCCGACGTCACCCTCACCGGAGCACAGCTCGACGAGGCCTTCGATCTCGGCCGCACGCTCCGGCACGTCGATCGCTTCGCCGACGCCCTGGGCGCACTGGCCTAGGGCTATGGGAGACCGCGTGACCGTCGACCTGCCGCAGATCCACTCGGGCAAGGTGCGCGAGCTGTACGACGCCGGGGAGGGCCGCCTGCTCATGGTGGCCTCCGACCGTGTCAGCGCCTTCGACGTCATCATGCGCGAGCCGATCCCCCACAAGGGTCGGGTGCTCACGGCCATGACCGTCTTCTGGTGCGACGAGGTGTCCGACATCGTCCCAGGCACCTTGCTGGCCGCCGACCCGCAGGAGATAGAGGCCGCGCTGGGGGGCCTCGTGCTCCCCCCGGAGTGGGCCGGCCGGGCCGTGCTGGTACAGCGGGCCGAGATGCTGCAGATGGAGTGCATCGTGCGCGGCTACCTGGCCGGCCAGGCCCACGAGGAGTACGAGCGGTCGGGCACGGTCCACGGCACGCGCCTGCCGGCCGGCCTCAAGCTGGCCGATCGCCTGGCCGAGCCCATGTTCACCCCGTCCACCAAGGCGGCCGAGGGGCACGACGTCAACATCAACTTCACCCGGGCGATCGACCTGGTGGGATCCGAGGCGGCGCACGCGGCGCGCGACATCTGCCTCGAGCTGTACATCCGGGCTGCCGCCCGGGCCGCCGACGTCGGGTTCATCCTGGCCGACACCAAGTTCGAGCTCGGCTACGTCGACGGCGTGCTCTGCCTGTGCGACGAGGTGTGCACGCCCGACTCGTCGCGCCTGTGGCCGGTCGACCAGGTGGTGCCCGGCACCACGCCGCCCGCCTTCGACAAGCAGCCCCTGCGCGACTGGTTGGCCGCCCAGCCCTGGGATCGCACGCCGCCCCCGCCCCCGCTGCCGGCGCGGGTCACCGAGGCCCTCTCCGCCCGGTACGTGGCGGCCTACGAGCGGGTCACCGGTCGCTCGCTGGCCGACTGGTACGGTGCCACAGCATGAGGTTCCAGGCGCGGGTGGAGGTGCAGTTGCGGCCCGGCATCGCCGATCCCGAGGGGGCCACCATCGAGCGGGCCTTGCCCGCGCTGGGCTTCGAGGGGGTGGTCCACGTGCGGGCCGGCCGGTCGTTCAGTTTCGAGGTGGACGCGCCCGACGAGGTGGCGGCCCGGGCCACGGCCACCGACCTGGCCGACCGGTTGCTGGCCAACCCGGTCATAGAGGAGAGCCGGCTCGAGCTCGAGCTCCTCGGGGGCTGAGTGGCACCGCGCGTCGGGGTCGTGGTCTTCCCCGGCACCAACTGCGAACACGACGTGGTCCAGGCGGTCGAGGGTCTGGGCGGCCGGGGTGAGCTTCTCTGGCATGGCGATTCGAGCATCGGCGCGGTGGACGCCGTCGTCCTCCCGGGGGGCTTCGCCCACGGCGACTACCTGCGCCCCGGGGCGCTGGCCCGCTTCTCTCCGGTCATGGACGCGGTGACCAGCTTCGCCCGGGAGGGCGGCCCGGTGGTCGGCATCTGCAACGGGTTCCAGGTGCTGACCGAGGCCGGCCTGCTGCCCGGCGCGCTGCAGAAGAACGGCCGGCTGCGCTTCTTGTGCCAACCGGCCCGGCTGCGGGTCACCTCGACGAGGTCGGTGCTGACGGAGGGGGCCGAGGTCGGCGACGAACTGGTCATCCCCATCAACCACTTCTCGGGCAGCTACACCTGCGACGAGGAGACCCTGCGCCGCCTGCGGGACGGCGATCGCATCGTGCTGCGCTACCTGGACAATCCCAACGGCTCGGTCGACGACATCGCCGGCATCGCCAACGAGTCGGGCAACGTGGTCGGGCTCATGCCGCACCCCGAGCGGGCCTCGCACCCGCTGCTGGGCTCCGAGGACGGGCTGGTCCTGCTGCGCTCGCTGCTCGCGGCCGCCGGGGCGCGGGCGACCGTCTGAGGCACCCTGTTCGACTGTCTGAGACCAAAGAGGTCTGAGACCTAAGAGGTCAGGCGGGTCGCGGCCGGTCTCAGCTGCGGGAGCGGGAGATGCCGGCCGCCTGCAACACGGTGGCGCTGACCCCGGCGGCGCGCCACGTGCCGTAGGAGATGCCCTTGCGCTTCCCGTAGCCGTCGGCCACCTTGATGAACTGCTTCTCCAGCGCCGACAGGTCCTTGACCTTGGCCACCCGCGATCGCTCGTCGGTCAGGTCCTTCTGCTCTTGGAGGAGGTGCAGCTTGGTCAGGGCGTCGGCGCCGGCCAGCTGGCCCTCGATGGCGGCGAGGCGCTTGTCGATGGAGGCCGGCGTCCGCTTGCGGCCGCGCTTGGGCTTGGAGGTCTCGAGGGCCTCGAGATAGTGGCGCACCGAAGCGCTCTCGGCGCGTCCGCGGGCCAGCGCAGCCTTGTGGCCGTTGCTCATCGGCTTGCGCTCAGTCGGGGCCTTCGTCTTTACCATCCCCCCCATTGTGGCGGTTCCGAAGTAATAAAGCATGCATATCGGACGGGGATTCGCGTGCATTGTGGTAAATCGCCAGGGAACATTTGGAGAGCCGAGCGCCACTATTGGCCGTCCGCCCTGCAGCACCCGGATTGCAACCGAACGACACCTGTCCTGCCACGGCGACCGACCATCCTGGGTAGATGAGCGTCCGGCACAGGAAGGACCCGGCGGGTGACACCAAGTCCGCCGACCCGCTCCACGAGCTCGAGCCGGGGCGCGAGGTGGGCTGGTTCTTCATGAACGGGGAGACCGTGGCCATCGAGCGCCACGACCGCATGGCCCACGACGACGAATTGACGGAGTGAGCGACGCCGATTTGACCGCCGCCACCGCCCGCTAGCGGCCGATTCCGGAGCGTCGTGGAGGGCGTTGAGGTTCAAAAAGGGTTCGCCGTCTGGACCGCAAGGGCGAATCACCGACGCGGCGTGTCGGCCGCCGAGGTCTGACCACCGGGGTCCCGGCCACTAAGTTGGGGGCACCATGACTCCCGACGCCGAGGAGCCTGAGGTTCCGCTACACCGTGCACTCGGCCTGACCGACGACGAGTTCGAGGCCGTGGCGAAGATCCTCGGCCGGCTGCCCAACCACCTCGAACTGGCGCTCTACGCCGTCATGTGGAGCGAGCACTGCTCCTACAAGTCCTCTCGCATCCACCTCAAGAGGCTGCCGACCGAAGGGCCCCGGGTGCTCGTCGGGCCCGGGGAGAACGCCGGCGTCGTCAACGCGGGGGACGGCATCGCCATCGCCATCCGCATCGAGAGCCACAACCACCCCTCGGCCATCGAGCCGTATCAGGGTGCGGCCACCGGCGTGGGGGGCATCCTGCGCGACATCTTCACCATGGGTGCCCGCCCCCTGGCCATCCTCGACCCGCTCTTCTTCGGAACGCCCGACGACCCCCGCCAGCGCTGGCTGCTGGAGGGGGTGGTGAGCGGGATCTCGGGTTACGGCAACTCGGTCGGCGTGCCCACGGTCGGCGGGGAGCTGACCTTCGACCCCTGCTACGCCCAAAATCCGTTGGTCAACGTCCTGTGCATGGGAGCCCTGCCGGTGGACCGGCTGGTCCTCGCGACGGCGTCGGGCCCCGGGAACCTGGCCGTGCTGCTCGGCAGCAGCACCGGGCGGGACGGCATCGGCGGGGTGAGCGTGCTGGCCTCGGCCGGCTTCGCCGGCAGCGAGGGCACCACCGACGACACCAAGCGCCCCAGCGTGCAGGTGGGCGATCCCTTCGAGGAGAAGCGCCTCATCGAGGCCTGCCTCGAGCTCCTCGACAAGAAGCTCGTGGTGGGGATTCAGGATCTGGGCGGGGCCGGCCTGGCCTGTGCCACCAGCGAGACGGCCGGCCGGGGCGGCGTGGGGATGGACGTCGACGTGTCCGCCGTGCCACGGCGCGAGGAGGGCATGGAACCCTGGGAGGTGATGACCAGCGAGAGCCAGGAGCGCATGCTGGCCATCGTGACCCCGGACGCGTGGGCCGCCGTGTCCGAGATCTGCGCTCGCTGGGAGGTGCGGGCGGCGGTCGTCGGCACGGTCACAGCGCCGGATCCGGCGGAGGGAGGGCGCCTGCGCATCCGCGACGGCTTCGACGGCCCGATCCTGGCCGACGTGCCGGCCGCCTCGCTCTCCGACGACGCCCCCCTCTACGACCGGCCGCGCCGCGCCCCCGTGCCGCCACCGTCCGTCGCGCTCGCCCCACCCGAGGACTGCGCGGCCGACCTCTTGGGCCTGCTGCGCTCGCCGCGCTGGGTCTTCTCGCAATACGACCATCAGCTCTTCTTGAACACCGTGGTGGGCCCCGGCGCCGACGCGGCGCTCCTGCGGCTGGCCGGTCCCGGCCTGCCCCCCTCCCGGCGCGGCGTGGCGGTGAGCACCGACTCCAATCCCCGCTACTGCGCGCTCGACCCCCGCACGGGCACCGTGCTCACGCTGGCCGAGGGCGTGGCCAACCTGGCCTGTGTGGGCGCGACGCCCGTGGCCGTCGTCAACTGCCTGAACTTCGGCAACCCCGAACATCCCGAGGTGATGTGGCAGCTCTCGGAGTGCATCGACGGGATGGCCGAGGCCTGCCGCGCCCTGTCGCTGCCGGTCGTCGGAGGCAACGTCAGCTTCTACAACGAGAGCGGCGGGACCGACATCGACCCGACGCCGGTCCTGGGCCTGCTCGGCCTAGTCGACGTGGTGCAGGCGCCGCCGCCCGGCCTGGCCTGGCAGGACGGCGACACCCTGGTGCTGCTCGGCGCCCGCGCCGCGGCCGACGGCTCGTTCCCCCTGGCCGGCTCGCGGTGGGCGACCGAGCGAGGCCAGCATCGGGGCGGGACGCTGCCGGCTGTCGACCTGCCGCGCCACGGTGCGCTGTGCGCCCTCGTGGCCGGACTGGTGGCAGCAGTCACCTCGGGCGAGGCCCGGCCCCCACTACTCAGCGCGGTGCACGACGTGTCGTCGGGCGGGTTGGCGGTGGCCCTGGGCGAGATGGCGGTCGCCGCCGGGTGCGGCTGCGCGGTGGAGGTCGGCGATCCCGCCGAGCTCTTCACCGAACTGCCCTCCCGCTTCGTCGTCGCCACCTCCTCACCCGACGAGCTGTGCGCCCGGGCCCAGGCGCTGGGCATCCCGGCGTCGGTCCTGGGACGGGCCGGAGGGGACCGGTTGGTGGTGGGGGACCTGCTCGATCTCCCCGTCGGGGCCGTGCGCCAGGCGCACGAGGGGAACCTGGCTCGCCTCCTGGGGGAGTCGTGAGGACGCGGCAGGGCGTTCGTCGCGGAGGCCCCACGGAGCCCTCCTGTGCGACAATGGAGGCACCGTGAAGGAAGCGTGCGGTGTCTTCGGTGTCTACGCCCCCGGCCGCAAGGTGGCCAACCTCACCTTCGACGGTCTCTTCGCGCTGCAGCACCGCGGCCAGGAGTCGGCCGGCATGGCGGTCAGCGACGGCGACACGGTCACGGTGGTCAGGGACATGGGCCTGGTGGCCACGGTCTTCGACGAGCGGACGCTCTCGGGTCTGCAGGGCCATCTGGCCATCGGCCACACCCGCTACTCGACGCACGGCGCGTCGGACTGGGACGGCGCGCAGCCGGTGTACCGCCCCGTCGGCCGGGCCGGCTTCGCCCTCGGCCACAACGGGAACCTGATCAACACCACGGAGTTGGCCGAGAAGGTCGGCATGTTCCCCGGAACGATCGTCTCCGACAGCGACGTGGTGGCCGAGCTCTTGGCCCGCGCCTTCCCCGAGACCGGGGAGCTGGCCGGTGCGCTGCAGGCGGTCCTGCCCATCGTGGAGGGCGCCTTCTCCTTCGTGCTGATGAACACCCAGAAGCTGTTCGGCGTGCGCGACCCCTACGGGTTCCGCCCCCTGTGCCTGGGCCGTCTGGGCCCCGACGAGGCGCCGGAGGGTTGGGTCCTGGCCTCCGAGACGCCCGCCCTCAGCGTCATCGGCGCCACGTTCGTGCGGGAGATCGAGCCCGGCGAGCTGGTGGTGATCGACGGCGACGGCGTGCGCAGCCTGCCGATCCCCTGGCTCAAGGAGGTGCAGCCGCGGCTGTGCATCTTCGAGTTCGCCTACATCGCCCGCCCGGACTCCAAGCTCTACGGGCGCGAGGTGCACGAGACCCGCTGCCGCATGGGAGAGCTGCTGGCCGCCCAGGCACCGGCCGAGGCCGACCTCGTCATGGGGGTGCCCGAGTCGGGTGTGCCGGCGGCCGAGGGGTTCGCCCGGGCCAGCGGCATCCCCTACGGGCAGGGGATGGTGAAGAACCGCTACATCGGCCGCAGCTTCATCGTCCCGGACCAGCAGGCCCGCGGCGACCTCGTGCGGCGCAAGCTCAACCCCCTCCCCGAGACCATCTCGGGCAAGCGGCTGGTGGTGGTGGACGACTCCATCGTGCGGGGCACCACCCAGCGCTCGGTCGTGCGCATGCTGCGCGAGGCCGGGGCCACCGAGGTGCACCTGCGGATCTCCTCGCCGCCGTGGCGTTGGCCCTGTTACTACGGGATCGACACGCCGTCGACCGACGAGTTGTTGGCGGCGCACCACAGCATTGCCGAGATCACCGAGATCCTCGGTGCGGACTCCCTGGCCTACATCAGCATCGAGAACATGAAGGCGGCCATCGGCACCGACGGCGGGTTCTGCGACGCCTGCTTCACCAACCACTACCCCACGTCCGTGCCGACCCCGACCCCGGTCTCGTTCACCGCCCGCCCACCCGCCAAGGATCCCCAGATCTACCAGGCGCAACTGCCCGGGGTGGCCGAGGACACCACGGTCGAGGTCACGACGGCCAAGCATACGGGCGGCAGGGACCCGGGCGTCAGGGACACGGGTGGTCGCTGAGGGCGTCGGGCCCGCCGTGGGCCCGGCCGGCGGGGCCACCTACGCCGATGCCGGTGTGGATATTGACGCCGGCGATCTCGCCGTGGAGCGGTTGAGGGGGTTGGTGCCCGGGATAGGGGGCTTCGGTGCCCGCTTCCCCCTCGATACGACGCGCTTCGCCCACCCGGTCCTGGTCTCCTCCACCGACGGGGTGGGAACCAAGCTGATGGTGGCCCAGGCCACCGGCCGCTACGGCACGGTGGGCATCGACCTGGTGGCCATGTGCGTCGACGACCTGGTCTGCCTCGGGGCCGAGCCGCTCTTCATGCTCGACTACATCGCCACCGGAAAGGTCGATCCCGACCGGATCGAGAGTGTGGTGGCGGGAATCCACGAGGGTTGCCGGCAGGCCGGGTGCGTGCTGGTCGGCGGCGAGACGGCGGAGCACCACGGGGCCATGGCGCCCGACGACCTCGACATCGCCGGCTTCGCCGTGGGGGCGGTGGAGGCAGGCGAGGAGCTCGGGCCCGAGCGGGTCAGGGTGGGGGACGCCATCGTCGGCATCCCCTCCCCGGGCCTGCGCTCCAACGGCTACACGTTGGCCCGGCACGTCCTGCTCGAGCGGGCGGGCCGCAGCCTGGGCGACCCGGCCTGGCCCGGGGCGGCGCACACGCTGGCCGACGAGCTGCTGATGCCCTCGGTCATCTACGCCCCGGCCGTGCTCGGCGTCCGGGCGGCGCTGGCCGGTGCCGGCGGCGGAGGTGGCGGCGGCCTGCACGCCTGTGCCCACATCACCGGGGGCGGGATCGTGGGGAACCTGCCCCGTGCCCTGCCCCAGGGTTGCGGCGCGCTGCTCGACCGTTCGTCGTGGACCGAGCCGCGCATCTTCGGGGAGATCGGCCGGCTCGGTGGGGTCGAGGAGGCCGAGATGGACCGGGTCTTCAACCGGGGCATCGGCATGGCGCTGGTCGTCGCCCGGGAGGCCGTCGACGACGCCCTGGCCACTCTGGCCGGCGCCGGCCTGGGCTCCACCGTGATCGGCGCCGTGGTGGCCGGGCCGACCGGTGTGCGCTTCGGGTGAGCGGCGCCACGGACTTCCCCGAACTGCGCGCCCACATCCTGGAGCACTCGGTGCGCCGCGGTGACTTCGTGCTGAAGTCGGGGCGGCGCAGCAGCTGGTTCATCGACTCCAAGCAGACGGTCTGCCGCCCCGAGGCCATGGTGCTGGTGGCCGACGCCGTGCTCTCGGTCATCCCCCCCGAGACGGACGCCATCGGAGGCCTGACCATGGGGGCGGACCCGGTGGCCTTCGTCACGGCCGGGATCGCCGCCACGCGGGGGCAGCCGCTGAAGGCCTTCAGCGTGCGCAAGGAGGTGAAGGACCACGGTGGGGGCGGCCGCATCGCCGGGGCGCTCGATCCGGGCGACAAGGTGGTGGTCACCGAGGACACCGTGACCCGCGGCACCTCCTTGCTCGAGGCGGCGCGGGCGGTGCGCGAGGCCGGAGCGGACCCCATCCTGCTGGTGGCCGTGGTCGATCGCGGGGGGACGGCGGCAGCCATGGCGGCGGCCGAGGGCCTGGCCTTCCGGGCCATCCTCACCGCGCCCGATCTGGGCTTCGACTACGAGGGGGCCTGACGGCTTAGGTCGTCGATGATCCCCGGCGCCGCACCAGCGAGTCGACGGTGACCGCGGCGAGGAGCACCAGCGCGGTGGCTATCTCCTCGCCCGCCGTGCTGACCCCGAGCAGCGCCAGCCCGTTGACCACGGCGGCGATCAGGACGCCCCCCAAGAGCGCGTGGATCGCCTTGCCGTGGCCGCCGAAGAGGCTGGCACCTCCGATGACCGCCGCCGCCACGGCGTAGAGGACGTAGGTGGCGCCGTCGTAGCCCACCGAGATGGAGCCCAGGCGCGAGGCGTAGACCAGGCCGCCGAGCCCGGCGGTGAAGGCGGCGAGGGTGAAGCCGGTGGTGCGGATCCACGGCACGGCGATACCGGCCCGCCGGGCCGCCTCGGGGCTCCCCCCGATGGCGTAGAGGTAGCGGCCGGTCCGCGTCTTGGCCAGCAGCAACGACCAGAGGACGACGACGGCGAGCACCATGGGAAAGACCCAGGGGACGCCCTTGAGCGGGACCAGGTTGCCGCGGTTCACGTTGCAGACGGCGACCAGCGCGGCACCGGCGGCCGCCGTCACCACGATGGTGAAGATGATGATGCTCAAGGGGGGAGCGCTCAGGCCGCGGGCCCGCCGGCGGGTGTTGCGCGCGATGGAGAAGAGCGCGTAGAGCCCGACCAGCACGACGAGGGTGACCCAGCCGGCCAGTGGGCTCATGTTGCCGTTGACCAGGTCGTAGACGGGCCCGCTGGAGGCGAGGCTGATCACCCCGCCCACCGCGCCGTTGAAGGAGTCGAACAAGAAGATCAGCACCCCGCCCAGACCGAGGAGGCTGGCCAGGGTCACCACGAAGGAGGGCAGGTGGAGCCGGGTGATCAAGATGCCCTGCACCGCCCCGATGGCCGCGCACGCCAGCAGGCCCACGATGACGGCCGCCCACCAGGGCCAGCCGTAGGAAGGGGAGAGCAGCGCCAAGGTGATGGTGGCCCCGATGCCCCCCACGAAGCCGACCGACAGGTCGATCTCGGACAGGATGAGGGCGAAGAGCTCGCCCAGGCCGAGCAGGACGAAGAAGGTCGCCTGCACCAGCAGGTTGACGATGTTGCCGGCCGAGAGGAACTTGGGCTGCTGCACCTGGAAGATGATGATGATGACGACCAGTCCGGTCAGTATGGGAAGGGCACCGCTCTCGCCGCTGCGGATCCGCTTCGCCCAGGCGCGGACGTACTCACCGAGAGAGTCGGCCAGGACCTCGGGAGCGACGGCGACCAACGCCTCGGGCAGAGGACCGTTGTGCGGCCCGTCGGTGTCGGTGCCGCCGACACCCGGATCGGGCTGGGGGACGGTCCCCGTGGCGCTCGGTGGGCTGTCCGTCGCCGTGTCGCCTGGTCGACCGACTGCCGCAGCGCCTGCCCGGTCCCCTCCGCCATCGCCGCCGATATCACCGCTTTCGTCAGGCTTCATGGCCCGCACCTCCATTGACCGACACCCTGGACGAGGTGCCGGTGGTCATGAAATCGACGATCACCTGCGTGTCGAAGGAGGCGGCGGGACCCTCGGTCACCATGCGGCCGAGGCGCAGGATGGCGATCCGGTCGGCCACCTCGAAGACGTCGTTGAGGTTGTGCGAGATCATCAGCACCGTCACCCCCCGAGCGGCGAGCCTCTTGATGAGGCCGAGCACCATGGCCGTCTGGGCCACGCCCAGTGCCGCCGTCGGCTCGTCCATGATGACCAGCTGGGCGTTGGACATCACGGCCTTGGCCACCGCCACCGACTGGCGCTGTCCACCCGAGAGCGAGGCCACCGGCTGGCGGATGGAGCGGATGGTGGTGACCGAGAGCTCCTTGAGCGTGTCACGGGCCCGTATCTCCATGCTGTCCTCGTCCAAGGTGCCGTGCCGCATCCCCTCGTGCCCGAGGAACATGTTCTGGACGATGTCGAGGTTGTCGCAGAGCGCCAGATCCTGGTAGATCGTGGTGATACCCAGGGCCTCGGCCTCCTTGGGCGAGCGCAGGCGGACCGGGGCACCCCGCCAACGGATCTCCCCCCGGTCGGGCTCCCACAGGCCCGAGATGGTCTTGACGAGGCTGGACTTGCCCGCACCGTTGTCACCCACCAAGGCGGTGACCTCACCGATCGGTATATCGACGTCGACCCCGCCCAGGGCCTGCACGGCCCCGAAACTCTTGGTCACCCCCCGCAACGAGACGAGTGGTGCAGCGTCGGACCCGGACCCCGAGGTACTCATTCCACCCCCTCTTGTGCTCCACCTCGCCCCTCCCGCTCGCGCGGGAGGGGCGGTGGCGACGACACGGAGAACGCCCGCGTCAGCAGGCGTACGTGCAAACCACTATGGAGTTATACCCGCTGCGGTGCAGTCCGCGGCGTACGACCCGGCGCAGAGCTGTGAGGCCGGGACGAAGTCGTCGGCGATGACCGTCTTGTTCATGTTCTTCGTCGTGACCCACAGCGGAGTGAGGAGGGACGACGGGACGCTCTTGCCGCTGATGGTGTCGGTCGTCTTGCCGTTCACCAAACTGGAAGGCGGCGTCTTTCCGGCCCGCAGGTACAGGGCGAGAGCCGTCGCCGCCTCGGCCTCCAAGAAGATGGGCTTGTAGACCGTCCCGCACTGGTAGCCCGACAGGACGTTGTCAAGGCCGGTCGCCGTGGCGTCCTGTCCCGTGGTGGGGAACGTCTTGGGCGCCACGTGCAACGACTGCAGGTAGGTGACGACCGGTGCGCCGGTCTCGTCGTTGGGGATCACCGCCGCGTTGATGTTCGGGTGGGCCGTGTAGGCCTCCTGGAACTCGGTCTCGGCCGTGGGCGGGTCCCAGGTGTCGGCGGTCCGCGCCGCCAGGACCCACTTGCCCGTCTTGAAGTAGGGATCGATCACCGCGTTGTAGCCCTGCGCGAACAGCGTGGCGTTGTTGTCGGTGGCCGCACCGTGCATGACCACGACCTGTGGCTTCGTGACGTGCCAGGCGGAGACGCAGCTGACGAAGCCCTGGCCGATCAGCTTTCCGACCTGGACGTTGTTGAAGCTCACGTAGTACTGGCGGCTACCGCCCAGCGTCAGGCGGTCGTAGTCGATGACGTCGACCCCGTGGGCCTTGGCGTAGCTCTCGATGGACGCGCCCACCCCCGAATCGAGCGGGTCGACCAGGAGCACCGTGGCCCCGTTGGTGATATCGGTCTGGGCGTCGGTCAGCTGGGTGGCGTCACTGCCCAGGGCGTTTTGGACGACGTACTGCGAGGAGCTCAAGCCGGCCGTTTTCAGGGCCTTGGTGATGTCCGGAGCGTCGAACTCCACGTAGCGGGTCGAGCTCACGGTGTCGGGGAGGATGGCCGCCACCTTCCCCTTCCCCGCCTTGGCCAACGGTTTGAGGAGTTTCATGACGGCGAAGGTGTTGGTGAACTGAGAGGGCGAGATCTTCGGTGTGCTCACCGCCCCGGCCGGGCCCCCCACGGTGAGCCCGGTGACCGCCATGGCGGCGATGACCGTGAAACTCCCGATCCTGCTGATTTTTCTGGCTTTCATGCTGCCCACCCCCCAATCTTTGCGAGCCGGTCCCTCGTGGGCCGGCCTGCTGCCCAGGTCGAAACCTGCGCGTCGTCGACCCTACCAGTCGCGTGAAAAATGTGACGTTGTTCTTACGGGTTGGCGGCGACCGCGCCACAGGCCGCCACCGCTGCTCCGCCAGCCGGTGGCACCCCTACTCGCCCGCCGCCAGCCGGTAGGTCTCGGGCTGCTCCGCCGGCACGGCGAGGAGCTTCGGCCGGGCGCGGACCTGGCGTGGGATGCCCTGGAGGATCAGACCGGACGCCAGGCCGCACACGACCATGAAGATCCAGGCGTGGCGGAAGGCGTGCAGTGCCGCCGCTCCGGTGGACGTGGCCAGCACGGCCACCAGACACGACACACCGAGGGCCAGCCCGATCTGGCGGCACATGGCGAACAGTGCGCTCCCGGTGGCGAAGCGTTCGGGGGGTAGGGGCGCGGTGGCCGCCCCGCCGAGCGAGGGCAGCATGAGCCCGACCCCGATGCCGATGACGAGACTGCCGGGCAGGTAGGCGCCGACATAGTCGGGCGTCACGCCCATCCGGGCGATCCACCACAGGGCGGCGGCGGCGAAAAGGAGGCAGCCGACGCTGCCCACGGCGCGGTGCCCGAACCGCCCGCCGAGCAGCCCTCCGGGGAAGGCCCACAGCGCGGCCATGAGAGGCCCGGGGGCGATCATGAAGCCGGCGGTGAGCACGGACTCGTGCCACACGCCGGTGAGGAAGAGGACGCCCCCGAGCACCATGGCCCCGAAGCCGGCGAAGAAGACCACGGAGCCGGCGTCGGCCAGGGCGACGGCACGGTGACGGATGACGGCCGGCTCAATGATGGGGTTGGGATGGTGGAGGGAGCGCACGACCAGCGCTGCGCCGGAGAGGATCGAGACGGCGAAGGCACCCAGGATGGCGGCGCTGGTCCATCCCCAGGTGGAGCCCTCGACGATGGCTGCGGCCAGGCTGGCCACCGAGATCGACAGCAAGACGGCTCCGAGGAGGTCGGCCGGGTGGGCCTCGGGATCCTTCACTTCCCGGAGCACCCTCACGCCCACGACGAGGGCGATCAGGCTGAAGGGCAGGTTGACCAGGAACACCCAGCGCCAGCTGGCCTGCACCAGTAGTCCCCCGATGGGTGGGCCGAAGGCGGCCGCCGCACCCCCGACGGCCGACCACAGGCCGATGGCGGCGCCCTTGCGAGCCGGGCCGAAGGCGGGGAGGAGGAGACCGAGGGAGGTGGGCAGCATCAAGGCGCCGCCCCCGGCCTGGAGGATGCGGGCCGCCACGAGCAGCCCGAGCGACGGGGCCAGCGCGCACAGGGCCGACGAGACGGTGAAGATGCCCAGGCCGAGTAGGAACGCCTTCTTGCGCCCGGCCCGGTCGGCCCAGCGACCGGCCGGGACCAGCAACGAGGCGAACACGATGGTGTAGGCGCTGAGCACCCACGACATCGACCGCAGCGACTCACCGTGGAAGCTCCGCGAGATGTTCGGGAAGGCGATGTTCACGATGAACAGGTCGAGCGAGGAGAGGAACACCCCGGTCAGCACCACCAGCGCGGTCAGTGCCGGATGGGGGGCCTGCCCCTTCTCGAGGAGCCCCCTGGTCTCGGGGGCGACACTGGTCGCGGGAGCGACGCTGGTCGCGGGAGCGACGCTGGTCGCGCGGGGCCCACTGGCACCCGTTGTTGGTTTCGTCATGCAATGCACACTAGCGCGGCGAGTTGCGTGATGCAACGGTCTAGGCGGAACTGCGCTATGGTTGGGATGGTGTTGAAGAAGGACTACCCCAGCCAGTACTGCTCCATGGCCTCGACCCTCGAGATCATCGGTGAGCGCTGGACGATCCTGATCGTGCGCGACATCTTCCTGGGCGTCCGGCGCTTCGACGATCTGCAGCGGAGCCTGGGGGTGGCCCGCAACATCCTCCAGGGGCGCCTCGAGCACCTGGTCGAACAGGGAATCGTGTTCAAGGCGCCCTACCATGAGCACCCGGTCCGCTACGAGTACCGGTTGACCCAGAAGGGGCTCGACCTGTGGCCCGTCCTGGTGGCGTTGCTCCAGTGGGGTGACCGCCATGCCCTCGGGGGCGAGCGTCCGATGATCATCACGCATCGCGGCTGCGGTGGCGAGCTCGACGACCGGCGCCGCTGCCGGGCCTGCGGCGCCGATGTGACGGTGACCGAGGCGCGGGCCGTGCGCACCGGCGCCCGACGGGCACCCACCGAGACGGCCGTTCCCGCGTGAGCCCACCGGGTATTTCCGTTCCCTGCGCCCCGGCCCGGCAAAACATGACTAAACTCATCGGGAATACGGATGCAGTACAGCAACCGGTCCGGAGGTCTCGTCATGACGATCACAGAGGAACTCTCACTCCCCACGAGGGCACCGAGCGCCCTTCTCCGGGCCGCCCCGCACCCCCCGCCGCATGAGGCGCTCGGCCCGGTGGCCCTGCTCGACCTGCTCCAGGACTACGTGGCCGAGACGGCGTCGTTCCTCCCACTGGCCCGGCCGGACCTCGACCAGCGCCGGTACGATCTGCTCGAGACCGCCGACGACTTCGAGATCTGGGCCATCCACTGGCCCCAGGGGCAAGGTCTCGAACTTCACGACCACGGCGGCGCGGCCGGCGCACTGTGGGTGGTCGAGGGGAGCTTGGAGGAGCACTACATCGGGGCCGACGCCACCGTCGGCCGCCGGAGCCTCGGGGCGGGCACCGGCGCCGCCTTCGGGCCCTCGTACGTCCACGACGTCCTGAACGTCCAGACCGCCCCGGCGACCAGCGTCCACGCCTACTCTCCCCCTTTGCAGTCCATGACCTTCTACCGTCAGGACGGGCGCAGCCTGAGGGTCGAGCGGGCCGAGTACCGCTCCGACTCCTCGTGGGCACCGTGAGCGCGGTCGACCAATTGCTCGAGCGGGCCCGCAGTCGCCTGCACCGGGTCGATGCGCACGAGGCGGCGCGTCTCTTCGACGGTGGGGGCCTGCTGATCGACATCCGACCGGCGGCGCAGCGCGCCGAGTTCGGCGAGATCCCCGCCGCGCTCGTCGTGGAGCGCAACAACCTCGAGTGGCGGCTCGACCCGGGCGGCTCGCACCGCCTGGTCGAGGCGGAAGACCCGGGGCGCCCGGTGGTCGTCATCTGCCAGGAGGGTTACGCCTCCAGTCTGGCCGCGGCCAGCCTGCTCGACCTCGGCCGCACCGCAGTAAGTGACCTCGACGGTGGATTCGCGGCCTGGAAGCGGGCCGGATACCCCACCACGCCCGGATCGGGGACCGGAGCGCGCCCCTAGTCAGGGCTCACGAGCCCGGCCTGGCCGCGCCGGTCGTCCTGGCCGCGCCAGCTGGGCGGAGCGGGGTGCTGTCCAGTGCGCAGTGGTAGTCGCGCAGGCGGGGCCGGAGCAGCCGCTGCGCGCCGGGGGGATTGGTGATGGCCGCCGCCGCCAGCAGCCCACCGGCGGCACAGGTGAGGCCGGCGATCACCATGGCGGTCCGGAAGCCGGCGGCGAAGTGCAGCGGTTCGAGGGCGGCGCCGCCGGTGATGCCCGCCAGAAGGGGTAGCACGGCCACCGCCAGGAGGCCTCCGGCCCGCGCCACCACGTTGTTGACGGCCGAGGCGACGCCGGCGTGCTCGGACGGTGCCGCGCCCAGGGCGGTGGAGGTGAGCGGCGCCACGGTGATGGCCAGGCCGGCGCCGAACACCACGACGGCCGGCAGCACCTGTGTCACGTAGCTCCCGGGGTGCGCGGCCCGGGTCAGGAGGAGCAGGCCGGCCCCCACCACGACCGGTCCGACCGACATCTGCAGGCGGGGACCGATCCGCGCCGCCAGCTTCCCCGAACGCGCCGAGAAGGCCAGCATGATGACGGTGACCGGCAGCAGTGCGCTCCCGGCCTCGAGGGGGCTGTAATGCGAGACGAGCTGGAGCTCGACGGGGAGGAGGAACAGGGCCCCGGCCAGGCCGCCGTAGACGATGAAGGTGACCGCGTTGGAGCTGGTGAACTGGCGGGAGCGGAACAAGCCGAGTTGGAGCATCGGATGCGCGCTGGCCCGTTCGACCATCAGGAACGCCGGCCCGGCCAGTGCGGCGACGACCAGGCCGGTCAGGACGGCCGGGCTGGCCCAGCCGTGGCTGGGTGCCTCAATCAGCCCGTAGGTGAGGCCGGCGAGGAAGAGCACGGCCAGAGCGGCGCCGCGCCAGTCGACGTGGCCCGCCGCGGAGGGATCGCGGCTCTCGGGCACATGGCGGGCGGTGATGAACAGCACGGCGACGGCCACCGGGATGTTGATGAAGAACACCCAGCGCCACGAACCGGCCACGATCAGGTAGCCACCCAGGAGCGGGCCCGCCGCCGTCGCCACCCCACCCAGTCCCGACCAGGCGCCGATGGCCCGTGGTCGGTGGTCCGGCCGGAACGACGCCTGGAGGATGGCCAGGCTGGCCGGGGCCAGGAGCGCACCGCCCATGCCCTGGACGATCCGGGCGGCGATGAGCACCCCGGCGTCGGGCGCGATGCCGCAACACACGGAGGCCACGGCGAACCAGACGACCCCGACGGAGAACATGCGCCTGCGCCCCAGGCGGTCGCCGAGCGAGCCCCCGAGGAGCAGGAAGGCGGCCAGCGTCAAGGCGTAGCCGGAGACGACCCACTGCAGCGTGCCGACGCCACTGTGAAAGTCGCGACCGATGGACGGCAGTGCGATGCCCACCACCGTGGCATCGAGCGCCGAGATGCCCGAACCGAGCACGGTGGCCGCGATGACCCAGCGCCCCCGGCTGGTGTCCATCGAGAGCTGCTCGTCTGCTCCGGCACCTACAGGCGTGGACCCCGAACCCGTCACCTCGCGCACCTCCGGGGCGGAGTCTCGCATGCAGGGCGCGCTGGCCGGGACGGCGGGGCGTATGGGAGCGTGGTGGTCATGGGCCGTCCGTCCCTCTTCGAGTTCGCCGGTGGCCAGCCGGCCTTCCTGGCGCTGGCAGCCGCCCATCATGAGCGTTGCCTGGCGGACCCGGTGCTGAACCATCCGTTCTCCCACCCGGGGCACCCCCGGCACGTCGAGCGGCTGGCGGGCTACTGGGCCGAGGTGTTCGGCGGGCCCCCGCTCTACAGCGCGGTGTCCGATGGTCAGTCGGGCATGCTGCGCATCCACGCCGGTATGGGGGCGGACGACGACCTGGGGGACCGCTTCGTCGCCTGCTTCGTCCAGGCGGCGGACGACGCCCACCTTCCCGACCAGCCCGAGTTCCGCAGCGCGCTCCGGGCGTACATGGAGTGGGCCGTGCGCGACGTCCACGTCTACAACCCGGGGGGGTCGAGCGTGCCCGAGGGCCTGGTCGTGCCCCACTGGTCGTGGGACGGGCTGGAGCACGGGCACCCCGTCGGCTGAGTCCGGGGTCGGGGCCTCGCCGCGCGTCCGGCACAGCAGTTGAGCGGTCGGGCGCGCCTGGCTACCCTACGGGAAATGCCGGAATGGCCAGCGGTTTCCTACGAGGGGTGGAGCGAGACCTGCGACACGCTGCACGCGCACAGCCAGCTGCTCGGCAAGTTGTCGGTGAAGTTGGCGCCGGCTGAGCCACAGCTGCAGCACGCCGCCCTGCGCCTGACGGCGCGCGGGTGGGAGACCGCGCCGCTGCCGGCACCGGACGGATCGGGATCGCTCGTCGTGCTGCTGGATCTGCGTAACCACGAGGCCGTGGTCGAACACAGCGGCGGAGGGGTCGAACGGGTCGCTCTGACCCCCGATCGTGCGGTCGGGACCGTGACCGGCGAGGTCATGGCCGCGGTCCGCCGTCTGGGCGGGCCGGTGGAGATCGACCCGACACCGCAGGAGGTGCCGTGGAGCTCCCCCCTCGACCGGGACAGCGAGCACACGCGCTACGACGCCGGGCAGGTCGCCGACTACTTCGCCGCCGCCACCCAGGCGGCCCTGGTCCTGGCCGAGTTCCGGGCGCCCTACCGGGGGAGGTCGACGCCGGTGAACGCATGGTGGGGATCGTTCGATCTCGCAGTCAACCTGTTCTCCGGCCTGCCGGCCGATCCTCCGTCGAACGACTTCATCATGCGCAACGCCATGAACGCACAGGAGGTGGCCGTGGGCTGGTGGCCCGGCGACCCGCGCTACGGCAAGGCGGCCTTCTACGCCTACGCGCACCCGGCCCCCGCGGGCTTCGCCGGCGCGTCGCTCTCTTTGCCCGAGGCGCGCTGGGACACATCGTTGGGTGAGTACGTCCTCGACTGGGACGACGTCCGGTCCAGCGCCGAGCCTCATGCCATGGCCCTGGAGTTCGCCCGAGCCGTCTTCCGCCACGCCTGCAGGGTGTGCGGGTGGGATCAGGGGTTGGCCGCCAGCGCCGATGGAGTACCCCCTCCGGTCCTCTGACGTACGCGCTCGACTGCGTGGCCGGTGACGGCCGGAACGTCAGACTCTCGGCTCCCAACTGAAGCGCCGTATGGCGAAGATCAGCCCGGCCAGTCCCCACACCCCGACGACGAGGACGTCCGTCCAGTCGAACGACGTCCCGAGGAAGCCGGCCTGCATACCGAGCGCGAAGTGCCGGACCGGGAATATGCGGGCGGTCCAGACGATCCAGCCCGGTGCGTTCGTACCGAGAGGGATGAAGATGCCCGAGAGGAACAAGAGCGGCAGGATCGTGGCGTTGATGACGGCGGGCGCGGCGTCGGCGTTGGGGACGAGCGTGGAGACCGCGAATCCGAGTGCGCAGAAGCTCGCCGACCCGACGACGAGCATGACGAGGAAGTGGATGAGCGTCGTCCCGCCCGGGATGGCGGCATGGTAGAAGAGCCTTCCGAACCCAGCCGTGATGGCGACCAGCAGGACGGCGACGAACAAGGCATGGAGGACCCGCGCCGTGAAGTAGACGCCGGCCCGTAGCGGCGTGCCGTTGATGCGCTTCAAGATCCCCAGGTCGCGCTGGAAGGTGACGGTCATGGCGATGTTGGTGTAGCAGGCGGATATGAGGGCAAAGGCCGCCATCGCCGCCACGTAGTAGGTGGACAGCCTGACCGTGTGTCCCGCCAGGTGCACCTTCCCCGAGCCGAGCAGGGCGGTGAAGATCACCAAGAACATGAGCGGGAAGGCGAAGGTGAAGAAGGCGGACGCCGGGTTGCGCCAGAACGCCTTGTTGACGTAGCCGACCTGACTGGCGGTGAGCGAGATGGTGTTCACCGGGCGCTCCGGTTGGCACTGCGGCCGGCGCGGCCGCGCCGCCGGGTGCGAGAGGGCGGGGCCTCGGCCGCGGACGGTTCGGAGGACTCTTGCGTCGGCCCACCGGTGAGCTCGAGGTACACGTCCTCGAGGGTCGGGCGGATGACGCGCAGGTCCTCGAGCTCGATGCCGCGTTCGACGGCCCAGCTGGTGACGCGGTAGAGGGTCGCCGTGAGGTTCTCGGCGACGAGGTCTACCCACCCATCGGGGGTGAGATCCCCCGGCACATCGGGGGGCAGGGTCATGCCCGGAGGGAGACGGAAGCCGACCCGGGCGCGCACCTGGTCCCGACCGGCGAGGCTGGAGGGTGGCCCTTCGGCGACGATGTGCCCGGCGGAGATCACGGCCACGCGGTCGGCCAGGAACTGCGCTTCGTCCATGTAGTGCGTGGTGAGGAGGACGGTCTTGTTCAGGTCGGCGAGGCTCTTGATGACGTTCCAGGCCTCCCGGCGCGCCGAGGGATCGAAGCCGGTGGTGGGCTCGTCGAGGAACAGCAGATCGGGATCTCCGACCAGGGCGACACCGACATCGAGCCGCCGCTGCTGTCCTCCCGAGAGGGTCGTCACCCGCGCGTCGCGCTTCGCCGTGAGACCCACGAGGTCGATCACCTCCTGGGGTCGTCGCGGATGGGGATAGAAGCCGGCGTACATGGTCAGCGTCTCGGCGACGGTGAGGTACCGATCGACCCCCGTCGACTGCAGAACGATGCCGATGCGTGGCTTCAGGGCGTTGCGCTCACGTCCGGGGTCGTAGCCGAGGACGGCCACCTGGCCCCCGTCACGATGCCGGTAGCCCTCGAGGATCTCGACGGTCGTCGTCTTCCCCGCACCGTTCGGCCCGAGGAGGGCGAATATCTCTCCCCGGGCGATCTCGAGGTTCACCCCGTCGACTGCGTTCAGCGCACCATAGGACTTGCGCAGGCCCCGCACGAACACCGCCGCGTCGGGTTCCGGGGACGCGGCGACCGTTCCGGTTTCCCGGGCGCCCAGCTGAGTGTGCTCATCCACGTGGTCGCGTGGGCCTCACCGGCGTGGCGAGTGGAGCTCTCGGGCGCACCACGCGTTCGTCTCCCTCAACGATGAGCTCCGCCATCTTGTCGTCCCTTCGCGAGCGGGGGACTTCCAATCTAGCGATCCGGGGATACCGTCAGGGATCGGGCCCCCGCCAGCCGGTTACGGAGAGACCGTGACGCCCGGGATTACGGTGCCGCAGATGGGATCGGCGCCCGGCACCAGATGGAAGGTCTTCCCGACGAACTTGGTCGTCCACTGGCAGTTACCGACGCCCGAGACGATGGTCTTGCGATTGTTGATGTCCAGTGTGTGCGTTCCGAAAAGGCCCAGGGCATTCCAGTCGTGGATCTTGGACAGCGCGGCGATGAGGGACGCGTGGGTGGGATCTGGGCCCGTTGCCTTCAACGCCTCCACCAACAGACCGACCGCGACGTACCCGTTGTACTCGACGTAGGTCGGGTCGCCGGTGACGCCGGCGTCCGCCAGGTACTTCTGGAACTCCATGGTCGCCGCCGTGTGCATCTCGACGGGCTCGAATCCCAACGAGAAGTAGTCCCCTTGGGCCTCCTGCACCGCCTCGGGACCAGCCTCTATGAGGTCACCACCGTAGCCGTCGGGGAGCAACGTCACCTTGGGGTTGTCGCCCAACTGTCTGAGCGCGGTGACCAGTGCGAAGGCGGTGTTGGGTTCTACCGTCGAGGTGACCGCATCGACCCCGGCGGACTTCATGGCCAGGGCGGCCGGCTGCACGTTGGTGCCGCCCAGGGGGAAGGATGTGTTGACGTACACCGCTTTCACTCCGGCCTTCTGCGCCGAGACGGCGGCTGACTCGGCCGCCTCCTTGGAGGACGGGACGATGGCGTACCCGAGTGTGCCGAGGTTCTTGGCCCCTTCCATCTTGAAGAACTGGCCCTCGGTCGTCGAAACCTCGTTCGTGTGAAGGGCGCCGCTGACGGAGAACATGTTGGTGTCGGTGGTCCATTCACTCGAATCCTCGGCCACGCCTATCACGGGCACTCCTTGCGATTCCAGGAAGGGGGCGGCGGCAAAGGTGAGGCCCGAGATGGCGATGACGGCCAGTACATGATCCTGTTCGACGAGCTTCTGGGCGGCGGCGAGAGCTCCCGCCGGTGTCGACGTGGTGTCGGCGACCACGTACTTGATCGTGTACGCGTCTCGGGAGGCCAGCACGGTTCCCGCCTTTAGCCCCAGAGGGCTGGTCCGGTTGGCCGAGGCGCCCAGACCGGTGAGCTCGGTGAGCAGGCCGATCGTGTAGGTGTGGCTGTTGGTGGCCCCGGCGACGTCGGACCCCGACAGGCTGCTACAGCCCCCTACAACCAGCAGCAGCGTGACGCCGGCGGCGATGAGATTCCGCACAGCTGTGAACATGTTCGTTTCCCCCCTTGTTGGTCATCTTCTCATTTGAACTCTGATCCGAGGTGAGCCCGCGGTTGGCGCAGTCGGCCGTCCCTACGGCGGCGTGGGTGCTCCCGTCGTGTGCACTGCGCCGGCGCATACTCTGCGGAACCAGTCGCCGATGCGGTCGAAGGCCAGAGCGGCGGCGGGAAACTCGAGATTTGCGAAACCGTGAGGCTGACCCGGGTAACACACCTCTTCGACCTCGACCCCGTCGTCGCGTAGGCGGGCGGCGTAGGCCCGCCCCTCGTCGCGGAGCATGTCGCAACCCCCGAGAATGACGATCGCCGGTGCGACCCCCGTCAGCACAGCGGCCGACAGCGGGACGGCGTACGGGTCTCCGTCAAGACTCCGACCACCGCTGTAGGCGTCCCAGTAGCGCTTCTTGGCCGTGCGGCTCAGGATCAGGCCATCGAACTGCTGGGTCGATGGGTGGACCATCGTGCCGGCCACCGCCGGGTAGATCAGCGCCTGACCGGCGAGAGAGATGTCACCGGCGTCGCGCACCCGCAGCGCGACGGCCGCGGCGAGGTTCCCGCCGGCGCTCTCGCCGGCCACCGCCACGGATGCCTTCGGCACGTCGAACCTCCGTGCAGTGGCGACCGCCCAGCGCGTCACCGTCTCGCAGTCGGCCAGTCCGGCGGGGTAGGGGTGCTCGGGGGCCAGCCGGTAACCGACCGACACCACGACTGCGCCCGTACCATGCGCCAGCTCACGAGCGACGTTGTCCATCAGTCCGATGCTGCCGATGACGAACCCGCCGCCGTGGAAGTACACGATGATCCCGATCGGCGGGCCGTGGCCGCGGTAGATGCGAACGGGCACACCTTCGACGACCTCGTCGCTCACATGGGCGATCTCCCGCGTCGGCGCCGGTCCACTCGGGCCTCGTGCCAGCTCGAGGCGCTCGGGTGAGAGGTCCTCGAAGGGCGTTGCCCGCATGGGGTTGGCGGTGATCCAGTCGGAGACCCACGGGTCGATCTCCCCTTCGTGTTCCACGGGTGCCGGGCCCGTCATGCGCGGCCGGGCATGTACACGGAGGTGAGCGTCGTGGCCCACTCGGGATCGCTGAGCGGTTCAGCCGGCTCCGGAGCGTCAAGACCCCGTCGAGCGAGGTCCGCACCGAAGATGCAGACGATGGTGTCCAGACCCAGGTCGTCGCTGCCCTCATCGTGCACTCGGGCGGCATCCTGGTCCGCGAAGGTGATCGCCTTCCACAGCAACGACACCCGAACCTGGTCACGGCGAAGCGTTCCGATGGTCGACTCGCCGTCTCGGATCTCCCAGCCCTCCTCACCGGCCCCGCAGATGGTGGAGGTGAGGGTAAGTGTCACGTCCCGGGTGAACGCGTCGACATCACCCAATGGGCCGACTTCGTGGTACATCAGGTCGTTGTCGGCCATCAGGGCCACGTTTCCGAACGGTCCCCGTTCGGTCTCCGACGGTGCGTCGATGCCGTGCGGCCAGTACTCGAATTCGCCATCGCTCTGGTCGTAGAACCACGTCAGGGCCCCGGCGACGCGCACGGTCCAGCGCTCGAACAGACCGGACATGCCCATCACGACGAGCAACCACATCGGGGTGTCAGCTCGGCTCAGGCCCCGGAACGTCGGGGTGTCCACGTGACGCCCGCCGGCCGGCATGGGACCCATGACGTTCACGATCAGGTTCGTGGGCCGTACGACCTTGGCGCCGAACAGTTGCCGCGCCGCCTCCATGAACGGCTCATGCTGGAGCAGCCGGTCGGCCTCGTCATCCTGCCCTCGACCGTCGCGCCCCAGGACCGAACGGAAGAACGGCGTGAGCGGGTGGCTCCCCATGAGCTCGATGTAACCCTCGGAGCCGGCCATGAGCGGGTACGGCCCGTGCGAGACGACCGTCCGCCAGACGGCCTCCCGGTCCGAGTAGGCGGGACTCACTCGAATCGGTGAGACCACCCTCGCGGCCGACGAGGACACCACCATGTCGAGCCCCCTTTCATGACTGCCGACTGCCCCACCCGGTGAGGCCGCATACACTGTACACACATGGTGGGTGCGAAGGAGTACCGGGACGACGATCTCTCCCTGGAGCGGTTCGTGCACGCCGCAGTCGAACTTCTCGACGAAGAGGGAATGGACGCGTTCTCCATGCGAGCTCTCGCCGCCCACCTGGGCCGCTCCACGATGGCCGCCTATCGACACGTGGAGAACAGGGAGAGCCTGATTCGCCTGGCCGCCGAGTCGGTGCAGCAGGATCCTCCGGATCTGGGCTCGCTCCCGTGGTACGAACGCCTCGAGGCCATCGCCCGCCACGGCTGGACGACGTGCTGGCGGCCCCATCCGTGGGTGGTCGACTTCATCGGCAGCGGGGCGATCACACCGAAAGCCATCCGCCGGTTGGCCGTCATGAAAGAGGTCTTCCGGGACGCCGGGTTTGACGACGCGCAGATCGACCGGGCGCTCACCGCCCACTGGTCGTTCGTCATAGGGACCCTCCGGATGATCATGTCGATCCGGGCCACCACCGGGAGCCGAAGGACGCACCACGAGGACGCCATCTTCGACTTCAACCTGAACACCTGGGTCCTCGGACTGAGCGCCATGGCCCGAGGGATCGATCAAGGATCGCTCAGCGGGTTGCCCAACAGGTAGCGAGGCGCGCCGCAGTGTCAGTGGGCGAAGGGGCGTCTCAGTGGGCCTCTTCGCCGAGCAGGCTGAAGAACGCCTCGACGGCCGGGGAGGCCGCCGGCCGTCGGATGGCCGACAGGTCGTCGCCCGGGTGGCGGACCTCCCGAATGACGACGCCCCCCGTCCGGATGTCCTCGGCCCGCGCCCGGGACATGAAGGCCGCACCCAGCCCGGCGCGCACCAGTTCCACGACGCCATCCTCGTTCGAACACTCTGCGCCGATCGGCGGCTTCGTGGGACTGTTCCGCCAGAAGTCGTCGAACTCCTGCCGAGCCGCCGTGCCGGGCAACGGGGCGACTTGGGGCATGGCCCCCAACTCGTCGAGGCGGAGGATCTTCTGGCGCGGGGCGGTCGCTTCCGAGAAGATCACCACCAACTGGCGCGAGCCCGCCGGCACCGACGGCAGGTCCCCGTCGACCTCCTGCGAGCGCACGATCCCGACGTCGCAACGACCGACCCGGACCGCGTCCATCACGTCGGCGTCGCTGGTCGGCTCCGCCAGGAGGATGGCGACGCCCGGATGCCGCTGGTGGAAGCGGGCCAGGAGCCGGGCGGTCTCCACGATGGCGTGCCGTATCCCGATGGCCCGCAGCTGGCCGGTCAGTACCCCGGTGACCGCTTCGACCGCCACCCGGGCGTTTTCCGCTTCGAGGAGCGACCGCCGGGCCGGGTCGAGGAACGCCTTTCCGGCGTCGGTGAGCCGTGCCCCCGACGGCGTGCGCTCGAAAAGCTTCGCGCCCAGCTCGCGTTCGAGGCGCGCCATGGCGTAGGACAGCGTCGGCTGGGTCAGGTGCAGTGCGTCCGCCGCGGCGGTGAAGCTCCCGAGATCAGCGATGACCACAGCGCAGCGCAGGTGATGGAGTTCCACGGCCGTCAGCGTATTCTTCCTGGTGATCCTCGGTTAATTCCCGCTCGGGTGAGGTCGGCGTCGCGATAACTCCAGGCAATGACCAGGATCCGCTGTGTACTGCTGGCACGTTCTCGCTGGAGCAAACGGTGCCGTCGGGGTAGAGCAGATCTGTCGAGTCCAAATGCTCCGTCTTCGCCATCGCACTGTTCACGGAGGTCTCGTTAGTGCCAGCCAGTCAGACGCCCCTGATGGCCACTCGCTCCACTGTCCGACAGCTCACGTTCACTGTGTATATCGCACCAGTTGACCGGCAAGGATCTCCCAAATGAAGACCGAGAAGATTGCCACACTGAGCGGGATTCGCCTCAAAATTGCAGCGGCTGGACTGTCCATCGCCTGCCTAGGTGTCGGTGTCGGTGCAGCTCTGCCTGCCCTTAGCCACGCCTTCGCCCCTGGCCCAGTTGGAGCCACAACCACAACCACAACCACAACCACGCACCCAGCGCCCCCAGTGACCACTTGCTCCCATTCATCGCGACTCATTCAAACGGTTCAGCTCTCAACAATCCCCAGGCCACTCTCGTCTAAAGGGGCTCTGCAGGCGCGATTGTCGACGACATGGGCCACAGGAAAGGCTACGACTAGGGAAAACAATGGGAACTACGATGTATCACCGGACCGAAGTGACCATCACCATGGCTACCAAGCAGATCACCCCCACCACGAAGGTTTCCGACGAGGTCGAGAAGCAGGAAACGTCAGAGGTCGAGCGCAAGACGGTGTGCATGCGGTTCAACCGCAAGACTGCATACGGAAAATTGGTCTGAGGATCCCCGTGCGAGTTCCCCCGTTACGGTATCTCGCTGCAGGCAAGCCAGTAGTCAATAATAGCTATTCAAATCAAGCGATAGAACCGCATTTCAACCTTCCTGGATAGATTCCAAATGTGGGTAGCCATGCTTTCTACCGTGCGCAACCTCTTGGATGATGTAGGTGACGCTGGAACTTCGACGCAGCACCGAACGGAAGGGACGGCCAGCATGGCTACGAAGAAGATCACTCCGCACGGGGTGGTACGGATGGCCATGGTATGGGCAGCCGTTGTGATCATGACGGTGGGCTTTGCCCTACTGACAACCTCTCGTGGTGAGGCGGCAACGCTGTCGACACTTCACGGAGTCGCACCAAAGGGAATGTCTGCACTTTTGGGAGTTTCCTGCGCCGCTGTTACCCACTGCGTCGCCGTGGGCACCGCAATGGGCTCCACCCACTCGACGTACATCCCTGGCGCCACCAGCACAGCGAATGGCGGAGCTTCGTGGTCCAGGGGGACTCTTCAGGGTGGACCGAATCAGGTCGTGGACGTCTCGTGTGCATCGAAGAAGAAGTGCGTCGGCGTGGGTTTCACAGTGTCCGCGGCGGGCGCTGACGCCGGTGGCGCCATAGTGACCAGCAATGGCGGCCTGTCCTGGACCGGGCAGCTGCTGGCCGGCGCCGATGGTCTACTCAGTGGTGTCTCCTGCCCCTCGACCACTCGATGCGTCGCTGTCGGCGCGAACATAGGTGCGCCGGCCGGCGAGTCCGGAGCGCTTGTTTTTGTATCGTCGGACGGTGGGGAGTCCTGGGTACCCGGGACGGTACCAAACGGGACCGGTACATTGGCAGGTGTCTCGTGCCCGTCGATCAGCGTCTGTCTAGCTGTTGGAGCGTCCCCTCCGACGGGTGCCTCTCTTCCGGGAATGGATGTCATCTATTCCAAGGACGGCGGTTCCAGTTGGACGACGGCCACCTCGCCGGGAACGGGCGAGCTCAGTGGAATCTCATGTCCCAACACACGAGATTGTGTCGCGGTGGGGTCTTCGACCGGTGTCGCTGGACCGCCCGAAGGTCTATTTACCACTGACGGCGGTGCTGCCTGGACTTCGGCGACGCTTCCTCATGGGATCGGGTACCTGCTCACGGTCACCTGCCCCTCATCGAGCGAATGCATTGCAGTAGGCACCCGGGGCAACCCCGTGGGGAATGATGTGGCGCCCGCCGCCATCTACAGCCTTGACGGCGGTCGTTCGTGGTCCACTGGGAAGCTGCCCGGGACAAAGGCCAGTTCGGTCAATGCTGTCGCCTGTTCCACTGTAACTCGTTGTGTGGCTGTGGGATCGAGTGGTGGGCCACGCAACACCGCCACGACGAACTACACCGACAACGGTGGGAGGACTTGGAGGTAATTGGTTCCGGCCCGCCGCGCCGCGCGAGTGCGTCGCCTACGGAACGGGCTCCACCACACAGGTGATGGCAGATGCGCCGGTATCGGGGATCCGTCCCTGGTGCCACGCCTCGACCGAGTAGGAGACAGCGACCAGCGAGTAGAGGAGGTACATCAGGTTGAGGACGTCCTCGGGCAGGGCGTCGAGGGGGTACTGGTCGCAGTAGGCGAGCGCCTCCTCGATACGCGGGAAGAACGCGTCGTAGAACGCCTGGAGCTCGCCGATGGAACTGTCGAGCCGCTTGGCGTAGCGCTCCGTCTCTGTCGCAAGGCACCACTCCTGGGCGAACGTCTCCAGGTCGGCGAACTGGCCGGGCAGCAGTGCGTCGCTCACTGGTTCACCAGGCCCTTCTCGAGCTTGTAGTCGTTCACGGCGTCGACGCACAGCATGTGCAGGTGTCGGGGAAGGATCTCCTGGTCGTTGAAGGGGAACTCGCTGACGATGCGGGCCTCGAGCATTTGTTGGGACGCTTCGCACGTGTTGACGTCCTGGATCCCGTACTCCTTGTAGGCCATGGCGATCATCTCGTGCGCCACCCGATCGCGCGGCGACCTGGCCGGCGGGAAGTAGAGGGTGGCTTCGTACTTCATCGTGTTGTACGAGGTCGGCCAGTAGTTGTAGACGAAGTAGAAGCCCTGGCTCCAGAAGAGGATCACCATGTTCGGCCACAGCTGGTAGGACTGGTTGCCCCACCGCTCCAGTCCACCCGGGTTGACACCGGCAGGCACCTCGCCGATGTCGTAGGGCTCCCACGGGCCCCACAGGCTGGCCTGGAGGGCCTTCTCCATCGGTTTGAACATCCCCTCGGGCATCTCCCAAGGCCGGATGCCCCCAGTCGCCGCCAGCCGGTGCGGCCCGTCGATCTGGTAGTACGGCGCCTCGAAGCCGGCTTCCCGGTTGGGTGCGGCGAACGCCGGCGGCATCTGCCCGGCGTGCAGGACGGGTGCGTGGTAGAACTCGGCGGTGTTGTCCGAGAACAGCTTCCAGTTGCTCTTGATCTCCGACCGGTAGAACCACCGCTCGGTCATCTTGTCGAAGGGATAGCCCTCGAACCCGAGGATCATCGGCCCGAGGAACTCGGTCAGCGACTGCTCGGGCTCCTGGGCCAGATTGATGAAGATGAAGCCCTCCCACACGTCACAGTGCACGGGCACCAACCCGTAGTCGTCCTTGTCGAAGTCGAAGAACTCGCCCTCTTGCTGGACGTAGGTGAGCGCACCATCGAGGCTGTAGCGCCAGCCGTGGTACTTGCAGGTGAACTGCCGGCAGACGCCGGACGTCTCCTCCTTGGGGAAGTCGTTCCACACCAACTTGTTGCCCCGGTGGCGGCAGATGTTGTAGAAGGCCCGGACCTCTCCGCCCATGTCGCGCACGATGACCACCGACGTCTTGGCCACCTCGATCTCCTTGGTGAAGTAGCTCCCGTTGCGCGGCAGCTGGTCCACCCGGCCCACGTTCAGCCAGGCGCGCTTGAAGACCGCCTCCGCCTCGAGCTCGTAGAACTCTGGTGAGATGGAGTCCTCGTGCGGGACCGGTGCCGTTGAAAGCTTGAAGTGCTCCGTCCAGCTGCCCTCGGGCGGCTTCGGCCATCGAGCCATTGCTACTCCTTCGTCTCTTTTGTGCCTGTCTCTTCGTGCCTGTCTCTTCGTGCCTGTGTCTTTGCGCCGCCCTCGCTGATGGGCGGCCGCGTGTCCCCCAAAGACCCGTCGATCGACGACGGGCTCAAGGCGCCCGCCCATACTGCAGGTGCCCGCCACCCCTGTCCAATAGAAGTTGGACGGCGCGGCCATAGAGAGACTCAATGAACGGCGGCAGCCTCGGAGCACCGCCAGCCATCTCGGGTGCGCGCCACCGTCTTGAGGATCCCGGCCGACGGAGAGCCCGATGGAGAGGCCGACGGAGAGTCGGTAACGGCCCCTACCGGGTGGCCGGGACTCTGGTGGTCGGGACCGGCGTCGATGTCTTTCCGAGACCGTCGTTGCGCTGGTCAGGACAATGCTACGAGCGCGCCGACAGTGAACGCGGCTGCCGCGAGCCAGATCCAAGTCGGAAAGACAGTCCGCCACCTCATCAGGATCCTCCTAGCCCGTAAAGACACTCTGGCCCCGCACCACCACCGAGACAGCTGGCAGTGGACGCGTCGCAGGCCCTTGGATCACCGCGCCGGTTTGCGCGTTGAACTCACTGCCGTGGCACGGACAAGTGATAATTCCTTTTTGGATCGACCCCACTGTGCAGCCTTGGTGAGTGCATATGGCGGACAGACCATGCACCGTACCGCCCTCTCCCCGCACAAGTACGACCTTGTCCTGAGCGAGTATCAACCCCCCTCCGGCGCCTGGAACCTGGCTGAGATGAGCAAGGAACTGTCCGTTACCGCTGGAGGAATATGACGTTGCCGTGCCGCTCGTAGTGGCCGACCACTTGTCGTGTGCCACTAGATACCCGGCGAGACCGGCGACCGCCGTGATCGCACACCCGCCGATTATGGACCGTCGTGAAATGGCGTCTCCGGGCATCAGTACCTCCGATCTCGGTGAAAGCCGTCTTAGAGTAAGGGGATGCCCGTACGCGTGAACAACCACAGCGCCGAGGTCAGCCAGAGCACAATGAGCAATGCGAACACACTCCCGCCGAGTACGGGGATGGCCCATCCAGGCAATCCCCGAATCCGTAAGCCAACCACCACGAAATTTCGACCCTCGAATTCTGCGGCTCCAAAAAAGTGCCTCTGAACTGGACTGTTAGAGTGGTCGGGACCGGCGTCGATCCGGTGACCTCACGCTTTTCAGGCGCGCGCTCTACCAACTGAGCTACCCGACCGGGTGACCAGGCGCAATCGTCTTCCTGACCGATCGGGCCTGGCGGCGGACCTGACGGGATTTGAACCCGCGACCTCCGCCTTGACAGGGCGGCGTGCACTCCAGGCTGCACCACAGGTCCGTAACGGCTGAGCCGTGCCCCTCGCCGGTTCGATCTCTCTCCCCAGTGGGCGGCCCTTCACTGTAGCCGAACGCCGTGAAGGGCCCCACGGTGGCTTCAGGGCAGCCAGTTGGGTCGAGGAGCCTCGATGCGGTCCAGCGTGGAGGCGACCGGGGCGAAGCGCCGTCCCTTGAACTGCCAGTCGGCGTAGGCCATGGCGATCTCGCTCCGATCGCGGGCGATGAAGTTCCACCACATGAAGATCGGCTCGTCGAAGGGCCGCCCGCCGAGCAGGAGCACGCGGGCACCGTCGCCGAGGTCGAGCGCAACGGCCGCACGCCCCGTTCCGACGTAGACGAGCTGGTTGGGCGATGCCTCGGAGCCGGCGATGCGCGGCGCTCCGTGAAGGACGAAGATCCCGTGTTCGAATGTCGGGTCAAGGGGCAGGTGCACCATTCCGCCCCCCGTGATGTCCACCCCCACCAGTGGAGAGTCGACCGGGGCCGGCGAGAAGGCCGCGTCGAACGTCCCGATCAGAACCGTGGCGAGTGCCGTCCCGAGATCGACCACCGGGAGCACCGAGTGGTGGGCGAACGATGCGGGGTCATGGCGGGTGGCCTCGGGCTGGGCCACCCAGAGCTGCACGCCGTCGAGGACGCCCCCCGCCTGGCCGCGGGAGTCCTCGGCGTGGACGACGCCGGCGCCTGCCGTCATCAGGTTCAGCTGGGCGGGTCGGATCGGTTGCTGGGTCCCCAGGCTGTCGGAGTGCAGCACCTGCCCGGCGAGTAGCCAGGTGACGGTGTGCAGCCCGATGTGCGGGTGGGGACCCACGGTCATGGTCCGCTGCGGGGTCACGTTGATCGGGCCGAAGCGGTCGAGGAGGCACCACGCACCGACCATGCGCCGTCCCCGCTGGGGCAGGGCGCGGAACACCGGCAGACCTCCGACCTCGGCGAGATGGCTCTCGAGGAGGATGGCGGGGGCGGTCTCATCGACCGTTGGCTCGTCCACCGTTGGCTCCTCCATCGGTCAGGAGACGCGCTCGAGCACGAGGTCGTTCGTGGTGGAGTTGGCGCTGAGCACCGCCGGGTAGGGGCCCAGCAGTTGCTCGGCCGATCCGACCGAGGTCGGGTCGGTGAGGGCGGCGGTGGGCGACAGACGGAACACGCAACTCGAGGAGGCGGCCGCGCCACCCTGCGGGCAGACGCCCGGGCCGTCGGGCCCGGCGAGGACCAGGGGACCGGCGCCCGTGTCGACGATCTGCTCGGTCACCGACCCGGAGAAGGTCCCCATGGGCGCGAGCGTCGTGGCGTCGTACGGGCTCAATTGGGTGTCCAGGCCCTGGCCGGCCGGTGCGCTCACCCAGACCAGCCCGCCGGCCACGGCGTCGACGTTGGCGACGCCGCCCCCCGCGCCGTTGGGCGCATGGACGAGCAGCGGCCCTACCGTGGCGACGCCCGAGGTGTTCAGCGCGACCAGACGGTCGTCCGATCGTTCGTAGTAGACCGAACCGTTGGGACCGAAGGCGGCGCTGGTCCCCTGGGCGATCAGCCGTGGAGCCGCCGTCGAGGTCGAGTCGAACCGGTAGACGTTCTCCAGGTTGCCCTGCGCGATCATGACCAGGACCTGGCCGCCGTCCGCCTCCATCGACACCAGATCGGCGTTCGAGCTGTTGGCCGTGTTGATGGGGGGCAGGCTCCACTGACCCATCTGGTTTCCCGTGCTCCGGCTGTAGCCGAGCACGCTGCCGTCGCTCACCACGTAGAGGTTGGCGCTGTCGGCGGCGAGCGCACTGACCCCGCCGGCCACGTGCTCGGCGATGGCCGCCGGGGTGTTGCCGTCGACGACCCACACCACGGTCGGCGTCGGACTGTTGTGGCTCTCGGGCGCCACGAAGACCGACCCGTCGGGCGCCTCGGCCGCCGTGATCTGCACGTTGGCCGGAATGGGGACCGCCACACTGGCCGAGATGGCCAGCGGGCCGCTGGTCGGGAGCGCGGGGAGCGTCGTGGTGGGCGCCAGGGAGGTCGAGGTCGAACCCGGTGAGCTGGTCGTCGCGTGGTCGGACGCGGCCTTCCCGGGCGGGCCCGACGAGCTACACGCGGCCAGGAGGGAGGCGAGGGCGGCCGAAAAAAGGAGCGGGCCGAGGCGTGCCCGGCGCCCGCCGTTGGTTCGCTCCATGACGCTCAGTATCGCCGGTCCATGGAGCCAACAGACGGAGTGTCGACGCTCAACCCTTCCGCAAGGTGGCATAACGGGGGACGATCAGCTTCCCGATCACCAGGTAGCCCTTGGTGGTGGCGTGGATGTTGCCCATCTTGCAGTACCAGGTCAGGGTGCACACGCTGGCCACCGCCACCGGGACGGTCCCGTAGGGCGTGAGCGTCGTGGTCCGGGTGAGCGGGACGTAGGCGCCCGTCGCCTTCGTCACGTCCACCAGGACGCCCTTCGACAGCGCGTAGGCGGCGGTCAGTGCCGGGTTGATCACCGACTTGAAGGCCGGGACGGACGACTGAGCCAGCGCGATCTGCGCCGCACTGGGGGGGACCGAGGGATACACGTAGCTGCCCAGCAGGACATCGGGGTAGGTCAGGCCGATGATCGGCACCTTCGGTCCGGCGGCCGACCGGAGACCCGCGGCCAGGATGCCCACGTTCTTGGTGATGGTGACCACGGCGGTGGCCACGCAGGGGAGCGGGTTCGCCTGGGCGGCGCAGGCGGTCACGTCGTTACCCCCGATGGACACCGTGATGAGGCCGATGTGCCCGTAGTGGGCGGTGATGAAGGCCTCCGCCGCCGCCGCCTGGGGCGTGGTGGTGTAGGAGGCGGCCCCCGCCGTGTGGGGCAGGACGTCGGGGCACCCCACGGTGTCGAGGATGGAGGTGGTGGTGGCTCCGGCGCAGCCGAAGTTGACCAGCGTGAGGTGGGTCTTGCGGGCGACGTAGGCGGTGTAGCCGGCCGTCGCCCCCAGGCCCGGCTGGTAGCCCACCGAGTAGGAGTCCCCGAGGGAGACGTAGTAGGTGGGCGCCTTGCTGGCCTGGGCCGTCACGGGCAGGGCGACGATGCTCACCGCCGTCACCAGGGCCAGAGCGAGGGTGATCTGGGAGAGGGTCAGGCGGCGTCGCACCGCAGCACTCTTCCACAGCCGCCGCCAATCTGGGGGTCGGGTCAGTGGCCCCGCACCAGCGCGGCCAACGCGGGTTGCTCGGCCGGCATACCCAGGGTGCGCAGCCCGTCGTGGCGGCTCAGCCATCGCCGGTTCCGCACGTGCAGCTCGTTGCGGCTGTCGTAGCGGTTCAGCACGACGACGAGGTTGGTGCCGTCGGGCAGGGCGTCCACCGACAGCCGTACCGCGTTGAGAGCCCCCAGCCCGGCGTCCGCCACCAGCAGGACGAGGTCGGGGCAGAGCGCCCGGAGGAGCGCGACCGCATCGCCGTCATGGGTCTGCGGCGAGCGCACGCCGCCCGCGCTCTCGACCAGGCCGACGTCGACCGGCACAGGCGGCCAGGCCAACTCGTCCACCAGGTCGTCGGTTGTGAAGCGGTCCCGCCCGAGGGCGTCGGCCGCCATCGGGGGCGCCATGGCCGTCTCGTACCACCGGTGCGGTGGGCACACGGTCTGCGGGCTCTCGTCGGTGGCCGCGCCCAGAACGGCCGAGTCCAACCCGGCGCGATCGTCGGCCGGATCGAACGACTGTGCCGGCTTGCGGGCGGCCACGGTCACCCCCGCCTGGCGCAGGGTGCTCAGCAGGCGGGCGGAGGTCCAGGTCTTGCCCACGTCGGTGCCGGTCCCCACGACCAGGACGAGGCGCCGGGGACGCACGGGTCAGGGGATCCGGGCGAGCAGCGCAGACCGCAACGGTGCCAGCGCGTCGACCAGCCGGGTCACCTGGTCGTCGGTGTGGGCGGCCGAGAGGGTGACGCGCAGCCGGCTGGTGCCGGCCGGCACGGTGGGCGGCCGGATGGCGGGCACCCAGATACCCTGCGCCAACAGGGCCGCAGAGCCTTCGAGCGCCTGCTGTTCGCTGCCCAGGACGACGGGGATGATCGGGCTGGCGGGCGCGTCCACCCCGTCGGGATCGACCCCGGCGCCGGGTGCGACCCGGGCGACCAGGTCGGAGAGGCGCCGCACCAGCGCACCGCCTTCGGGCGAGCGCAACACGCCGAGGGCGGCGAGAGCGGCGGCGGCGTCGGCCGGGGTGGGGGCGGTGGTGAAGATGTACGGCCTGGCCAGGTTGACCATGAGGTCGACCACGTCCCGGGAGCCGGCCAGGAATCCGCCGAGCGCCCCCAGCGTCTTGGAGAGCGTTCCCATCCGCACCAGGGTCAGGTCGGGATCGGCCGTGAGCGCGGCGGGGAGGTGGGGGCCGAGGACGGCGTGGGCTTCATCGAGGAGGAGGAGGGCGCCGTGACGGCGACACAGGGCGGCGATCTGCTCGACCGGCGCCACGTCGCCGTCCATGGAGAAGACCGTGTCGGTGACCACGATGGTAGGCACCCCTCCGTCGGGGGTCTGGGCCAGGAGGTCGGAGAGCCGCCCCACGTCGCCGTGGGGGTAGACGGTCAGCTGCGACCGCGACAGCCGGCAACCGTCAATGATGGAGGCGTGGTTCAGCTCGTCCGACAGGACGCGCACGTCGGGACCCCCGAGCACGCTCAAGGCCGCCAGGTTGGCGGCGAAGCCGGTCGGGAAGCAGATGGCGGCGGCGGTCCCCTTCCAGTCGGCCAGGGCGTGCTCCAGCTCGCGGTGGACGGGCCGCGAGCCGGTCACCAGGCGCGACGCCCCGGCACCGGCTCCCCAGCGCTCCAGTGCGCCGGCCGCCGCCGCCACCACGGCCGGATGGGCGCTCAGGCCCAGGTAGTCGTTGGAGGCGAAGGAGACCACCGGCGTGCCGTCGAGCACACCCGCTGGCCCGCGGGCATCGAACTCCCGGGGCGCCCGCCAGCGCCCGCTCGCCACCACGCCCTCCAGCCGCGCCCGTACCCGGTCGGGCCAGGTCGCCGGGGGCCCGGTCACTGCTCGACCACCTCGCGGATCGACCCTTCGAGCGCGTCGACCATGCGGTCGATCTCCTCCTCGGTGGTGGTCAGGGGCGGCATGAGTACCACCACGTCGCCCAGCGGTCGCAGCAGCACGCCCCGGGCGACGGCGCCCGCGCAGACCCGCCGGCCCCAGCGCAGGCCCGCCGCCGGTGGGGCCAGCTCGACGCCGACCATGAGGCCCCGCTGGCGGATCTCGGCCACGCCGGCCAGCGGGGCGATGCGTGCCGAGAGCAGTCGCTCCAGGAGTGCTGCCCCCTCTCGGACCCGGGCCAGCACCCCCCAGGCCTCGAACAACCGGAGGTGCTCGAGGGCGACGGCCGCGGCCAGGGCGTTCCCGCCATAGGAGTGGCCGTGATAGAAGGTCTGCGGGCCGAGGTCCGGCCCCAGGAACGCGTCGAAGACCTGGTCCGAGGCCACCGTGGCCGACATGGCCAGGTACCCCCCGGTGATCCCCTTGCCGAGGCACAGAAGGTCGGGCCGGATGCCGCACTGCTCGGAGGCAAAGAGCGACCCGGTCCGGCCGAACCCGGTCGCCACCTCGTCGCAGATGAGCAGCACGTCGTGCGCTCGGCAGGCCTCGCCCACCGTCCGCACGTCCGTCGCCTCGGCGCACCACATGCCCGACGCCCCCTGCACGAGCGGCTCAATGACGACGGCGGCCAACTCCCCGGCGTGGCCGGCGACGGCGGCGCAGGCTTTGTCCGCCCAGCCCGGATCGGCGTACCCCGGCGTGCGCAGTACCGGGAAGCACAGGGGTTGGAAGATGGCGCCGAACACGCCGCCGTCGCCCAGGGAGAGCGAGCCCACCGTGTCGCCGTGGTAGGCGTCGCCCAAGGTGAGGAAGCGGGTGCGCCCCTCCACCCCCCGGTTGACCCAGTACTGGAAGGCGATCTTGAGGGCCTGCTCCACCGCCACCGCCCCGTCGGCGGCGAAGAGGAAGTGGGGCCCATCGACCGGCACCACCCCGGCCAGCGCCTCGGCCAGCTCGACCACCACGGTATTGCCGTTCCCGAGCATGGTGCTGTGCGCCACCTTGCCGGCCTGGGCCACCAGCGCGGCGTCGAGCTCGGGCACGTGGTGTCCGAGCGTGTTGACCCACAGGGACGAGATCGCATCGAGGTAGCGCCGGCCCTCGACGTCGATCAGATCCCGTCCCTCGGCCCGCTCGATGACCAGGGGCGAGCTGTCGGCGTAGGCGTCCATCTGGGTGAACCCGTGCCAGACCACCGAGGCGTCCCTCTCGACCCAGCCCGAGGTCACGACGTCAGTCCTTGTACCCGTAGAACCCCCGGCCCGACTTGCGACCGAGCAGCCCGGCCTCGACCATGCGGGCCAGCAGCGGCGGCGGGGCGTAGAGCGGCTCCTTGAACTCCTCGTAGAGGGAGTTGGCCACCGCCATGGTGGTGTCGAGTCCGATGAGGTCGGCCAGAGCCAGCGGTCCCATGGGGTGGGCGCATCCCTTGACCATGCCCAGATCGATGTCGTCGGCCGTGGCAAAGCCCGACTCGAGCATGCGAATGGCCGAGAGGATGTAGGGGATGAGGAGGGAGTTCACGATGAACCCGGCGCGGTCCTGCGACGTGATCACGAACTTGCCGAGCCGTCCGGCGGCGAACTCCCGCGCCGCCGAGGCCGTCTCCTCGCTGGTGAGCAGCGAGGTGACCAGCTCGACGAGGGGCAGTACGGGGACCGGGTTGAAGAAGTGGATGCCGATCACCTGGCTGGGACGGCCGGTCGCCATGGCCAGCTTCATGATGGGGATGGACGAGGTGTTCGAGGCCAGGATGGCTTCGGGGGACTCCACGATCTTGTCGAGCGCCTCGAAGACCACCATCTTCTCCGCCTCGGCCTCCACCACCGCCTCTATGACGAGATGGCGGTCGGCCAGGGCGCCGATGTCGGTGGTGAACTCTATGCGGGCCAGCGCCGCGTCCACCTCCTCGCCGGTCAGCTTGCCTGCGCTCCGGGCTCGGGCCAGCGACCGGGCCACCCGATCCCGGCCGGCCTCGACGATGGCCCGGTCGAGGTCGACGACCCGGACGTCGAGTCCGGCGCGCGCCGTCGCCTCGGCGATGCCGGTTCCCATCAGACCGCAACCGACGACGCCGACTCGCTCCATCTCCACTGGCTCTCTCCTCTGCTCGGGTCTCTGGCAGAACGAGTTGAGCACCCCGCGCTCCCACATGGCAAACACCGGCCGGTGGTGGCGCAGGCCGTCGTGGACCCGGCGGGGCTGCTCAGGGCCCTCCCACCAGCGGGTGCGAGACTGGACCGATGCCGAGGGAGCGGGGCACCAGCCCAGCCAACCGCTACGAGCTGATCACCTGCGGCCTCGGCGGCCACATCGTCGTGGGCACCGACGTGAAGGAGATCGTGCCGGCGGACGAGGCCGTCGTGCGGGAGCACGACGGCCTGCGGTGGTACCGGTGCCTGCGCTGCGATGCCTGGCTTCCCCGGCAGCCCCCGGAGCAGCCGACCCGTGACCGGCTGCCCCCTCGCGATGAGATCGAGGTGCCGCTGCGGGGGCGCGAGCTCAGGGATCGCTACGTCCTGCGGCTGATCGCGCTGGAGAGAGCGGTGCATGTGCTGGTCTTCTCCGGCCTGGCGGTGGCCGTCTTCTTCTTCATCGGCCACCGCCAGACCCTCCGGCGCGACTACGTGGCCATCATGAACAGTCTCTTCGGGTCCTCCCAGAGCTCGGCCGCCCGCCGGGGGCTGCTGGGGGACTTCCGGCACCTCCTGGTCATTTCTCCCAGCCACCTCTACGAGATCGGCCTGCTGCTGGTGGCCTACGCCTCGCTGGAGGCGGTCGAGATGGTCGGGCTGTGGCTGGCCAAGCGCTGGGCCGAGTACCTCACCTTCGTGGCCACCACCACCTTCGTCCCGTTCGAGGTGTACGAGCTGACGGAGTCGTTCGGCTGGTTCAAGGTGATCACGCTCGTCGTCAACCTGGCCATCGTGGTCTTCCTCCTGGTGGCCAAGCGGCTCTTCGGGATCCGCGGCGGGCGGAGGGCCGAGCTGGCGCGGCGGCGCGCCGACAGCGGTTGGGAGGCGATCGATCGCCGGCCGGTCGGCCGACCTCCCATTCCGCTCGAGCCCACCACCTACCCCCTCGCCTTACCTGAGCCGGGGAGGCGGCCGGCCACCTAGCTGTTCGATGACCTAGCGACCGGCCACCTAGCGATCGATGAGCAGTCCGTAGACCTTCTCGACCGCCAGCCGCACGATCATGCGGTGGTCGGCCAGCATCTCCTCGTCGAAGCCCGATCGATCGGAGAGCACACCCAGGGCGCTGTGCACCTCGAAGAGTTCGTCGATGGCCGCGTCGCCCCGTTCTTGGGCGATGGCCAGCGTGACGCCGCCCTGGGCGACGGCGAAGTGCACGAAGTCGGCGCCCGAGACGTGGAGCGCGGCCCGAGGATCGCGCCGGAGGTTGCGCCCCTTGGTCCGGTCGGTCGTTGTCGAAAACCGGATGGTGCGGCTGTCCGGGTCGCTCAGGTAGTAGATGTTCGACAGGTGCGGCGTGCCGTCGGCGTTCACGGTGGCGACGATCCCGTCGCGACCATCGGCGATCAGTCGCCACAGGTCCTCGGAGGTGGGACCGGTCACGGCTGCCGGCCGCCCAACGCGCCGAGGCAGAAGGCCCAGAGCCGTTGTGCGACGTCCTCGCCCCGTTCGTCGCTCGGGGCGAACGCGTAGTGGTGGTGTACCGCCACGACCAGCTGGTTGATGAGCCAGGCGTCGTTCTCGGAGTCGTACGGCCTGATGACCCCGGCCTCGGCGGCGGCGTGGATGTCGCCGAGGAGCAGATCGGTGAAGGGCCGGGTGGCATGGGCCAGCTCCTCGGGATAGAGCTGATGAAGCCGCCAGTGCTCGGCCGAGATGAACCGCGCCGCCTGGGCCGCCTCGCCGAAGGAGCCGGCCGCCGTGGTGATGTAGTACCGGAGGCGGTCCAGCGGATCGGGCAGAGTCCGCGCCTGCTCTCGATACTGCAGGCAGGACTCGGTGACCATGTCCTCGATCACGGCCAGCAGCAGTTGGTCCTTGCTGGCGAAGTAGCGGTAGAAGGTCTTGAGGGCCACCCCCGCGTCCTTCACCAGTTCCTGCGTCGTGAAGGTGGAGCCGTTGACCATCAGGCGGCGTGCCGCGTCGACGATCACCTTCGCCTGCTGCATGCCCCGGTTGCGCGAGCGCTGCACGGCCGGCGACCGGTCAGCGGCGCGCTCGACCCAGGTCATCGGGAGTCGGCTCTCGTGGGCATCGGTCCAGTATGGCTCTCTGTTCAGAAGGGCTCGGCGCTGTAGACGACGGCTCCGCCGAAGTGCGGCGAGGCATGGCACGCCAGCCCGACGGAGACACGCTCGCGCTGGCGCTCTCCGGCCCGCCCGGACAGTTGCAGGTAGCACTCGAGCATCTGCGGCACGCCGTGCATGCGCCCGTTCCCGAGCGCCCCGCCACCGGAGAGGGCCGGGATGCTGCCCGGGCGGTCGCTGTCGATGCCGCCGTCCGCCACGAAACGGTGGGCGTCCCCGACGGGACAGAGCCCGAGCACCTCCAGCCAGAAGTAGACGAAGGGGGAGAAGCCGTCGTAGACCTGCGGCAGGTCGACCTCGCCCGGTCCCACGCCCGCGGCGGCCCACAGGCGCCGGGCGGTCTCGGCGCCCACCCCCATGACGTCGTCGAGCGGCCAGTGCATGGGGAGCCGTCTGGTGGTCGGCGAGCCGGTGGCGTAGCCCGAGACGTACACCGGAGGGTGGGGGAGGTCGCGGGCCCGCTCCGCCGACGTGAACAGAAAGGCGGCGACGCCGTCCACCGGGATGTCGCAGTCGTAGCGGCAGATGGGGTCGCAGATCATCGGGGCGGACAGGTAGTCCTCGGCCGACAGCGGCCGGTCGTGCCAGTAGGACCAGGGGATCCTGGCCCCGTTCTTGCGCGCCTCCACCAGGACTGCCGCCATCGCCTCACGGGTCGCCCCGTAGCGCTGGACGTACTCGTTGTAGGTCAGGGCGATCATGGCCAACGGGCCGAAGTAGCCCTGCGGCGCGGTCCACTGCTGCACGCCGCGCACCTCTCGCATGTCGTTCTCGTGATACCGGCCGCGCGGATTGTGCAGCGCCCGATGCATGAGGACGTAGTCGGCCGCGCCGCTGGCCACGGCGTTCACCGCCATGGACACCGCGCCGGGGATCTGTCCGAACCCCTGGAACCCGGCGGCGTATCTGGGGTTGACGCCCAGCCGTTCGGCCAGCCAGTTGGCCGTCACCAGGCTCACGCCGTCTTCGGCCGCGTGGGACCCCGAGGTCGGAAAGAGGCTGCCCGTGACGAACCCGTCCACCTGACCGTCACCGAGCCCGGCGTCGGCCATGGCGGCGCGGGCCGTCTCGACGGCCAGGGCTCCGAGGGAGGTGGAGGCGTGGCGCTCGACGGCGCTCTGGGCGTACCCGGCGATGGCCACCCGGTTGCTGGCGGCCATCCGGCCGCTCATCGGGGACCCTCGAGGGTGAACGCCGGCACCGAGATACCCGCGGCGACGTCTTCGAACGCCAGGGTCACGGCGTCGCCGATCCCGAGGGGCGCGTCGGGCCCGTCGAAGAGGCGGCCGATCAGCCTGAGGTCGGCCTGCTCGACCAGCTCCACGTCGACCAGGACGAAGGGCACGTCGAAGCCCTGCAGGAAGGACTGGTGCATCACCGTCCAGGACCGCACCGTCCCCCGGCCGCTCACCGGCGTGAAGACGAACCCCGGATCGGTGCTGTGACAGTTGGGGCAGACCAGGTCGGGAGGGTGGCTGAACGATGCGCAGCGCGAGCACCGGGCCAGGGCGAGGACGTGGGTGGAGGCGGCGTTCCAAAAGGGAGCCGACTGCTCGTCGGCTACCGGTAGGGGCCGGACCGTGATGGTGAGCTCCGTACTCATCATGCACCCTTCGGGTCCGGGCTCACCGTGCACCCTTCGGGTCCGGGCTCACGGGATGACCCCGGCCTCTTGGAGCCCCACGATGTCCTCCCACGCGTAGCCCAGCTCGGTGAGGATCGTCTCGGTGTGCTCGCCGTGCTCGGGCGCCCGGCGCAAATCGGGCGGCTGCCCGTCGAACTGGACCGGCACCGCGGGGAGCCGGTAGGCGGGCCCTCCCTCGATCACGACGTCACCGATGTAACCGTTCGCTTCCACCTGTGGGTCGTCGAGCAGATCGATGACGGACTGCACCGGTGCCCACGGCGCGTCGATGCCGCTCAACAACTCCTTCCACTCGGCGAAGGTCCGTCGGCCGAACTCCTCGTCGAGGAGGGCGACGCACTCGGCGCCGTTGGCCCGACGAGCCGCCATGTCCACGAAACGTGGGTCTGCCGCCAGCTCCTCGCGACCGATCAGCCGGCAGAAGTCGGCCCAGTAGCGATCCGCCTCCAAGAACACGAGCTGTATGTGGCGGCCGTCCTTGGTCCGGTAGGAACCGACGACCGGGTTCACGACGGGGCCCCGGCCACCGGCCGGGGCCGGCGTGTCGCCGCCCAGGGCGGCCAGCAGGTCGGAGGAGAGCGTCCACATGGCCGTGGCCAGCAGGGAGACGTCGACCACCGAGCCGGTTCCTGTGCGCTCCCGCTTGAGCAAGGCGGCGGAGATCCCGAACGCCAGGGCCATGGCCCCGTTGCGGTCGCCCATGGCACCGCGCTGGCTGATCGGATAGTCGCGGTCGGGCGGCGTCAACATGTAGGCCAGGCCGCCCCGCGCGAAGAAGGCCGACGCGTCGTAGCCGGCCTGGTTGGCGTCGGGCCCCCGGGCGCCGTAGCCGTGGCCACGGGCGTACACCAGTCGCGGATAGCGCTGGGTCAGCGTCTCGGGATCGAGCGTGAGGCGGGCCAGGGCGCCGGGCCGCAGGTTGGTGAGAAAGACGTCGGCCGACTCAAGCAGCCGGTGCAGCACGGCCAGCCCCTCCTCGCGCTGGACGTCGAGCGCGATGGAGCGCTTCCCCCGGTTGGCCAGAGCCATGGAGAGGTTGACCCCCTTGTTCTCGCTCCCGATGCCCTGGGTGACCAGGCCGCGGTAGGGGTCACCTTTGATGTGTTCGACGTGCACCACGTCGGCTCCCCAATCCGCCAGCAGTGCGCCGGCCACCGGCACGAAGACCCACTGGGCCAACTCCACGACGCGCACGCCGTCGAATGCGTGTTCAGACACGGGCACTCCTCATCAGACCTCCGTTGGTAAAAAGTGTGGTGAAGTTCGTGGTGGCGACGGCCGAGGTGGCAGGCCGATTCGTCAAGCGGAGGCGCGACCGCCGGCGATCGGGCGGAGGGACACCAAGGGAATGGGCCGTTCGGTGCGGGTCTGGTAGACGTCGTAGTTCGGCCACTGCTCGGTCATGATCTTCCACAGTCGGGGCTTCTCCGCGTCCGAGGCGGTGTGGGCGGTCACCGCGATGTGCTCGGCGCGGACCTGAATCTGGGCTTCGGGGTTGGCCACCAGATTCAGGTACCACAGGGGGTGGGTCGGAGCCCCTCCTTGGGAGGCGATGATCAGGTAGTCCTCGCCGTCTTGTCCGAAGATGAGCGGGGTGGTGCGCAGCACACCAGTCTTCCGTCCCGTGGTGGTCAGGAGGAGGATGGGAACGTCGTTCCATAGGTAACCGACCTCCCCGTCGGTCTCCTGGTAACGACGGACGTGCTCCTGTCCGAGCAGCGTGACGTCCGGCTGCTGATAGCTCCCTGGTTCTGCCATGTGGTGATCTCCTAACCGAACAGGACCGGTATGGCGGTGGCGCCGCGCTCGTAGAACCCTATGTAACGGGGCGGTTCGGCGTCGGGATCGAGGCGGAGGTTGGGGAGCCGGTCGAGGAGGGCGCCGATGCCGACGGTCATCTCGGCGCGCGCCACGTGCATGCCGAGGCAGATGTGCGGTCCACTCCCGAAGGCGAAGGTCGGCTTGAGCGGCCTCGTGATGTCGTAGTCGTCCGGCCGCTCCCAGCGGGCAGGGTCCCGGTTGGCGGCACCCAGACAGATGTGCAGGACGGAGCCCTTGGGAAGGTGGACACCTTCGAATTCGATGTCCTCGGTGACCCAGCGCGAGAACATGGGGTCGGTCGGCATCCATCGCAGCGACTCCTCGATCGCCGGCCGGAGCAGCGCGCGGTCGTCGCGGACGGCTCGCAGCACGTCGGGGCGCTCCAAGAGCGCGGTGAGGGTGATGCCCATCTGCTTCCAGGTGGTCCCCGAGCCGGCCGCCAGCAGCAAGAGGGTGAACGAGTAGATCTCGGGATCGGTGAGACGGTGCGTCTGGCCGTCCTCGTCCTTGATCTCGGCCTCCACCAATATGGAGATGAGATCGTCCTGGGGCGACTCCCGCCGGGCGGCCACGATCGGCGCAATGATCTCCACGACTTTCCCCGGCTCCCGCAGCGCCTCGCGGATGTCGAGAGCCTGTTCGACAGGGACGCCGAAGCTGCCGGTGATGGTGAGGACCGGGATGGCCGCGCAGAAGTCGACGTTGAGCTCCGCCCGCCCCTGGTCTTGGAAGCTGTTGATGAGGAGGTCGACGGTCGCCTCTATCCAATTCCTGATCCACCATTGGGCCTTGGACGGCACGAACGACGGCTGCACCAGTGCCCGGTAGCGGCGGTGCTGGGTCCCGCCCATGGAGAGCATGCTGTTGAGGATCTCTGCCCCGCCGGCGGTCAGATCGATCTGCCCCGGCGACGAGGCGAAGACCTTGTCGTTGCGGTAGACCTGGTCGCATGCGGCGTAGCTGAAGACCGAGAAGTGGGGCGACTCGGGGAAGGGCAGGCCGTGAAAGGTGGCTTCCTGGTCGAAGCCGGTCAGCTCGTGCACCACTCCGGCGTGCACGGGCGCCTTCTCCCGCAGCGCCGCCCAGATCGGGTAGGGGTCGTCGTCGTAGGCCCCGCCGAGCTGGGTCAAGAAGCTGCCGCGCAGGTCGAAGAGCTGGCGTACGCGATCGATGTCCAGAACGGTATCGGTCATCGGGCCACGTATCCGCCGTCGATTGCCGACGTTTCTTCCAGTGGCATGTCGCCGTTCACGCTCCTTGTCCTTGTCCTTGTCCTTGTCCTTGTTCGTGTCCGTGTCCGTGCTCCTGGGTGGTCACCAGGCTCAGCGCCCCGGTCGGGCAGGCCTCGATGGCGATCCGGACGCTCTCGATCGGGTCGCCCACCGGGTCGACGACCATGGCTTTCGCCTCGTCGTCCTGGGCGAAGGTGCCCGCGGCGTACACGACGCACAGGCCGCTGCCGATGCAGACGTCGCGGTCGATGGAGATGGCCGGCCGCCCGGCCGGTTCAGCCACCGGAGGGGACGGGAGGCTCGGCCGGCGTGAAGCGGTAGAGCCTCTCGGCGTTGCCGCGCAGGATCTTGTACTGGACCTCGGGGGCGAGATGCCCGATGCGCTTTTTGACCATGCCGATGCAGTCGGGCCAGGTGGAGTCGGAGTGCGGGTAGTCCGTCTCGCACATGATGTTGTCCTCGCCGATCTCGTCGATGCTGGCGATCCCGTGGGCGTCGTCGATGAAGCAGCCGAACACGTGGTCGTGGAAGAGCCTCCGGATATCGAGAGTGTCCAGGTCGACGTCCGTGCCGGCGTGCTCCATGAACGTCACGCCGCGCTGCACCCAGAAGCGCTGCTTGTCGATCACCTGCTCGGCCCGCTCCAAGAAGTAGGGCATCCAACCGATCTCTCCCTCGGACAGCGCGATCTTGAGGCCGGGGAACTTGGTGAACATGCCGCTGAACAACCAGGACAGCATGGCACCCGAGGTGCGGACCGCCCCCCACGCCAGGTTGGCCATGAAGGGTGAGTCCGGGGCGATCTGCGGGACCTGCGACGAGGAGCCGACGTGCATGCACGCCACCATCTCCAGCTCCGATGCGGTCGACATGACGGGGTCCCAGTAGCGGTTCTTGTCGTGAATGGTCGGCAGGCCCAGCGGGGCGGGATTCTCCGAGAAGCAGAACGCCGTCGCGCCCTTGGCGGCGCAGCGCTCCATCTCCTTGGCGGCCAGCGCCGGGTCCCACATCGGGATGAGGACGAGCGGGATGTAGCGCCCCGGTGCCGCGGCGCACCACTCGTCGATCATCCAGTCGTTGTACGCCTGCAGGCACGTGAAGCCGAACTCGCGATCGCTCGCCTCCATGAAGAGCTGCCCGGCGAACCGGGTGATCGTCGGGAAGCACAGCGACGCCAGGATCCCGGCGCGGTCCATGTCGTCGATGCGGGCCACCGGGTCGTAGCACCCAGGCCGCATCTCGGCGTAGGTCACGGGTTCGGGGCTGAACTCCTCCTTGGACTTGCCGGCGACGGCGCTCAGACCCGAGCTGGGGTAGCGCTTGCCGTCATAGACCCAGAAGTCCATGTCGCCCTCGATCTCCATGTGCGGCGCCCGATCGCGGTCCTTGGCCGCCACCCGGTCGACCCAGACGTTCGGCGGCTCGAGCACGTGGTCGTCCACCGAGATGAGCCAGTTCAGAGACTGGTCAGATGCCATGATCCCCCCTTTCGGTGAGTGTTTCGTTGCGATGTCAGGTTCAGAGAACGACGGACGGGCTCAACGTGGGAGCTCGCCGATGGCCATGTGTTTCACTTCCTGGAAGGCGCGGATGCCGTCCTCCCCCCGCTCCCGCCCCAGGCCGCTCTGCTTGTAACCGCCGCCGGGGGCATAGGCGCTGAAGACCGCTGTGTTGACGTTGACCGCGCCGGTCCGGAGCCGTCGGGCGACCGACGTGGCAGCCGCCACATCGGCCCCGTACACCTGGGCCGACAACCCGTAGACGCTGTCGTTGGCGATCCGCACGGCGTCGTCCACGTCCCGGTAGCCGATGACGCCCAGCACCGGGCCGAAGATCTCGTCCTGGGCTGCCGGGTTCGAGTTGTCGGGGAGGTCGAGGACCGTGGGCTCGAAGTAGTACCCCCGCGCCAATGCGGCGGGGCGGCCTCCGCCCACGACCACCTTGCCGCCGTGCTCCTCGGCCAGGGCGACGTAGCGCTCGCAGCGTTCCCGCTGCGCCGCGCTGATGACCGGCCCCATCACCGTGTTCGGATCGGTCGGCGGCCCGACGACGATGGAGCCGTAGGCCCTCGAGACCGCCTCAATCACCTCGTCCTTGCGCTCCTCGGGGACGAGCATCCGGGTGGCAGCCACGCAGGCCTGTCCAGCGGTGGCGGCCACCACCGCCACGGCCCCCGCGACGGCGCGCTCGACGGCGTCGGGGAGGTAGATCTGTGCCGACTTGCCGCCCAGCTCCAGCGCCACCCGCTTCACCGTCGGCGCGGCCTGGACCAGGATCTGCTTGCCCACCGCGGTGGAACCGGTGAACGACACCATGTCGACTGCGGGGTCGCTCGTCATGATCTCCGCGCCCTGTTGGCCCCGCTCCACCACGACGCTCAACACGCCGGCCGGCAGGCCGGCGGCGTCGGCGGCGGAGCCGAGGACCAGCGAGGAGATCGGCGTCAGCGGGCTCGGACGCAGGATCACCGAGTTCCCCGCCATGAGGGCCGGGATCAGCTTCTGGAAGGCCATGAGCAGCGCGGCGTTGTAAGGGGTGATGGCGGACACCACGCCTACCGGTTCGTAGCGGCGGAGGCTCAACGCCACCCGGCCTCGCACCAGGTCGTCCACCGGCACCGGGTTCGACTCCTCGTGCGGCAGCGACAGGTACAGGTCGATGGTCGTGCGGGCCAGACCCAGACCCATGACGAACTGGCTCAGCTCGGCGAAGCGCGTCGGCTGACCAGCCTCGGCCACCAAGGTGTTGACCAGAGGTATGTGGGCGGCCTGGACGTAGTCGAGGAAGGCGTGAAGGATCTTTGCCCGCTCACCGGCGGGGAGACCGGACCACACCCCTGCGTCGAAGCTTCTCCGGGCTTCGGCGACGGCCCGCCGGATCTCGTCGACCGGGGTGACCGACACGTCCGCCACGTGCGACTCGTCGGCCGGGTTCTCTACCGCAAGGGCCTCGTCCCCCTCGATCCACCGCCCGCCAACATAGGAACGGCGCTCGGGGATAATGTCTCTGTCGGTCATGCCGCCGAGGGGTGGTAGAGCACGCTTCTACCTAACCAGCATATTGACTATTCTGTCAAGCGTTGTGCCGCACGGGGGGCAGGTCATGCGCTCCGGGGACGTTGGTAGAACGTAGTTGTTCGCAATGGGAGTGCCTGGTATGTTGCAACGCCTCAGGCACACACATAGGGGGGTAGTTCACTGTGGTCCGGACCAAGAAGATGCTCGTAGGCGCCGCTCTGGCGACCTTGGTGGTTGCGGCAAGTTTCGCCAGTTCGTCGGCGCCGAAGGCCGGGGCGTCCGGATCGGAACCCACGTACACCATCGGCCTCATCTCTGATCTCACCGGTGGTCTTTCCAGTGCCGAGCAGTCGACGCCCGCGGGGGTCAAGGCCGGAGTGGGGTACGAGGACGCGCACGGCTACAAGATCAAGTACGTGGTGGCCGATGCCGGATCCACGCCGGCTGGAGCGCTCACCGCGGCGCAGAAACTGGTCGAGCAGGACCACGTGTACGCCGTCATCGCCGTGTCCGGTCTGACCTTCGCGGCTGCCCCGTACCTCCTCGCCAACGGGATCCCGGTCATCGGTTCGGCCAGCGACGCCAGCGAGTGGACGACGGACCGGAACATGTTCTCGGTCTTCGGCACGGCCGACTACTCCAAGGTCGAGACCACCGACGGGCTGTTCTTCAAACTGGTGGGCGCCAAGAACATCGGGACGCTCGGCTACAGCATCGCGCCCAGCTCGAGCGAGACTGCCGAGGCGGTCGCCGTCTCGGCCGAGGCAGCCGGTCTCAAGGCCGGGTATGTGGATGCCGCGTTTCCCTACGGCAGCACCAACGTCGCGCCCACTGCCTTGGCCATGAAGAACGCCGGCATTGACGGTTTTGTCGCCGCCACGGACGAGAACACCGCCTTCGCGCTGATCACCGCCCTGCGCGATGACGGCGTCACGCTCAAGGCGCCGTTGCTCTCCGTGGGATACGGAGGCGATCTCTACTCGGCCGGGCCGTCCGCCGAGAGGAACGCCCAGGGCGACTACTTCACCCTGTCGTACGAGCCGATAGAGATGCACACGGCGGCCACCGAGAAGTTCCAGGACGCCATGAAGACCTACGCCGGCATCAAGGTGGACCCGACGCTCAACCAGTACATCGGATTCTTGTCGGTGGTCGGGTTCGTGGACGGGTTGAAGGCGGCCGGCGCCGACCCGTCCCAGGCGAAGTTCATCGACGCCATGCTCAAAATCAGGGACTGGAATGCCGCCGGGCTGTTCGGCACGCATTCGATCGGGTTCGCCATGAACCAGCGCGGACTCGGGTCGGGCGCCGACAACTGCATCTGGGTCACGCGGTTCTCCGGCACGACGTTCCACCTGGTCCCCGGTGCCGATCCCATCTGCGGCAAGATCATCCCCGGCAAGACGGTGTCTCCCGCCTGATCGAACCGGACACCCGGCCCCGGCTCTCAGCCTCCCTGGAGGAAGCCGATGATCTCGGGGAAGGCCGTCGGGTCCTGCACGATGAACAAATGGCCCCCGTCGAAGAGCCGCAGCTGGGCGCCGGGTATCTGCGCGGCGATGGCGGCGCCGTTGGCGGGGGGTGCGACGCCGTCGTACGTCCCCGACGCCACGAGCGTCGGGCAGGTGACGAGGGGGAGTCGCTCGTAGACGTCGTGTGCCCCGCGCGCTCGGTACTGCAGTGCCTCCCCCCGCCGCACACTCTCGGACTTCTCCACGGCCTGGCTCTGCGCCAGCACGCCGGCCAGCGCCCGATCGCCCTCGTGCTCGTCCAGCCACCGCGGGGTGAACCGGGTATCGAGGACCGTGGCCGACACGGCGACCCGCTCGGTAGGGTCCATGTCCGCCAGGGTGCCGAACGCGTAGGACGATCCCCCGGCCCCGCCCGACGACGTGCAGAGCAGTGCCAGACGGTCGACCCGTTCGGGGGTGGTGACCGCCAGTTCCTGGGCGACCATGCCTCCGAAGCTGAGGCCGACGAGGCGGAACTGCTTCCATCCGAGATGGTCGACCAGGGCCAGGGCGTCCGATGCCAGGTCGGCCACGGAGTAGGGATCCGCGGGGAGCGCGCTGCGTCCCAGGCCCCGTTGGTCGAACGCCGCCACCTCGAAGGTGGCGGCCAGGGGGGCGACGAGGGCTCCGGTGGTGGCGAGGGTCGCGCCGGAGCCGTTCAAGAACAGCAGTCTCGGCCCGGATCCGGAAACCTCGTAGTAGAGATCGATCCCGTTGAGCGTCGCGGTCGGCATGGCACATTGTGCACCCGCGGGGTCGGGTTCGACCGAGACCGGACGTGTCGCACGGACCGGGGTGGGACGCGGCGTGCGAGAATGCGCCGGCGGAGTGGGATCCTGCTGGGAGCTCGACGTCGAAAGGATGCGAATGACATCGTCCCGCCGGATTGGTGCGACGACATCCAAGACGCGAGCGGTACTGCTCACTGCGACCGAGCAGCTCATGCTGGAGGAGGGCTACGCCGCGGTGAGCTCCCGTCGTGTCGCGGCGAGGGCGGGGGTCAAGGCGTCCCTGGTCCACTACTACTTCCCCACACTGGACGACCTGTTCATCTCCGTCTACCGGCGGCGTTCGGAGGCAAACCTCCAGCGGCTCGTCGAGGACCTGCAGAGGGATCGACCGCTGCACGCCATCTGGGAGTACGCCAGCGACCCGACCGGGACCGCCCTTACGTCAGAGTTCCTGGCGCTGGCGAACCACCGCAAGGCCATTCAGGCGGAGATCGCCGAGGTGGCCGACCGCTTCCGCAAGGTGCAGCTCGAGGCCTTGTCCGGGGTGTTCGAGGGTTACGGCATCGACCCGGAGCTCTTCCCCCCGGCCGCCATCGCGGTTCTCATGGCGGCCATCCCCCGGGTCATCGTCATTGAAGAGGCGCTGGGGATGAGCGCCGGCCATCCCGAGGCCCGGGCGCTGGTGGAGCGCTACCTCGAGCACTTCGAAGGCCCGGTCCACCGCTCGGCCGGCGGTTGACGGCGCGTCACCCGTCGCGCCGGTCGAGCGGGACGCCGTCAACGAACGGGGCGTCGCGTTCCTTGAAGGCGGCGGCGAGACCCGACTCCCGCGCCCGCGCCGTGAACGCCGCCATCTGCGGCGCCTGATTGGCGATGGCGTCCATGGGCGCCACGAGCTCCTGCAGGGCGGCCCGCCCCATCAGGTCGAGGCCCTTGTTCAGCACGAGTTTGTTGATGGCGAGGATCTCCCGGCCCATAGCGGCGATGCGCGCCGCGAGCCGGAGCACGTGGCCGTCGAGTTCGCCGACGGGCACCGCCTCGAGGGCGAAGCCGATGTCGGCGGCGAACCTTCCGGTGAACGTGTCCCCGGTGAACAGCAGCCGCTTCGCCCACTGCGGCCCCACGTTGTAGAGCCACATGTTGGTGGGGGGCGACCCGCCCATCCGCAACGCCGGGAAGCCGATGGTGGCGTCCTCGGCCGCCACGATGAGATCGCAGTGCTGTGCCAGGTCCGTGCCGCCGGCCAGGCAGTGCCCGTGGATCTGGGCGATTACCGGGAGCTGGGCGTTCCAGATCCTCGACCAGCCCCGCGAGATCGCCAGCGTGGCCATGGCCCGTTCCGGGAGCGAGGGGCTCTCGCCCTCCGCCACCGTGGTCGAGCCGATGTCGTAGCCCGAGCAGAACGACGGCCCGGCGCCGCGCACGACGATGCAGTGCACCGTTGCGTCGGCCGCGCACCGCTCGA